>Ga0194112_10007409_pt1 | contig 14282 bp, 9 predicted proteins | sample TA2MahC400mmetaG_FD_146191 | JGI IMG/M metagenome (GOLD analysis project Ga0194112, IMG submission 146191) | Freshwater microbial communities from Lake Tanganyika, Tanzania - TA2015016 Mahale Deep Cast 400m | ecosystem: Environmental > Aquatic > Freshwater > Lake | place: Tanzania: Lake...
GTTGATGCGACGGATGAATCGAGAGAAGACGTTGGAGGCGGCGGCCGCGAAGGCGGGGATGACGGACAAGACGGCGCGGAAGTATCGGCGGTTGGGGAAGGCTGGCGTGCCACATCACCGCTCCGCATCACCCTTCCCCGTCCCCTCCATCTCCCCTCCGGAACACCCCTCCTCACGAGGGTCGGGACATCCGTCCGGGATTTCCCGGCTCTCGTCTGAGTGGAAACCGCGACCAGTTGGCACCTGTGGACACGGCCCACCCTTCCCGTTGCCCTCCGTTCTTGACTACCGGCGGGGCCGAGGCGTCGGCTTGATCCCGCCGGCTGCAACGAGGAGGCTGGGACCCTGTTTCCGGCTGGTCCCTTGCTCTCACTCAGGGCCGCCCGATCCGGCGACCGCCTGTCGGCGGCTCGGTCTCGGGCAGGCTCATGCTCAGATTGTAGGGCCGAGTCTCGGGATTCAACATAGGGGAAATCCCTAATTTGGCCTCAGCGTTTCACTTTATCAGCAGTTGCGCCGCTCCCGGCGAGCCGTTCCCTGAGAGCCTCTAACAGAATGAGCCTGAATGTGTCATTGCCAGGAGCGCAGCGACGAAGCAATCTCAACCGTACGTCTGGGAGATTGCTTCGCTCCGCTCGCAATGACATGGGGGCAGTCTTCATTCTGTTAGAGGCTCAAGAGGGTTGACATCGATCCGGTTCGGGTATTTCGTAGTGGAATCGGTACCACCTTGGGGTGGGTCAACAGTCGAGCGCACGCGGGAGGCAGGAGCGTTATGGTCAAGACGGAGCACATTCAGGTACGGACGCACGGGAACGGTCATGTGATCGATATCACGGACCCGGTGGCCACGGCGGTGGCCGGCTCGGGCCTCACCGCGGGGGTCGTGACCTTGTTCCACGTGGGCTCGACGGCGGGCCTCACCACCACCGAATATGAGCCGGGCCTGGTCAACCACGACCTCAAGGCGGCGTTCGAGCGGATCGCCCCGGAGGACGGCCACTACGAACATGAGAACACCTGGCACGACGACAACGGCCATTCGCACGTCCGGGCCTCGCTTCTGGGACCGTCGCTCAGCGTGCCGTTCGTCGAAGGCCGGCTGACGCTCGGGACTTGGCAGCAGATCATCCTGATCGATTTCGACACGCGGACCCGCACCCGCACGGTCGTCTGCCAGATCATAGGGGAGTAGGGCCAAGTCCCTGTCAGGGACAGATGAGAAATTCGGCCTGGTTCAGAACCTGGTAACAGACTTGGCGGATGGGTGCGTCCAAGCCGTTCGTAGTGACGCCGCAAGGCGTTCTCTTCAAGAGATGCCCTTGCGGGCACACTACGAACGAAGAGATGCCGGGGTGCCATGCTTACGCCTCGTAGGCATGTCTCTCGCCCCGATTTGGCACGGGTCCCCCAAACGCGATGCATCGCGTTTGGGGACCCCACCCAAGCCGCCAGTTTCTTAGAGGGTGTGTGAGAAGCCAGCGACGGGTGGCAGCGGCAAGGCCGTAGCGCTTCATGACAGTTGATTTTCCGGGTGGGTGGCAGGGCAAGGGCAGCTTGCCGATGGTTTGCCTATCCGCCATCGCCAAGCTCCGAAGACTCCGCTTGACGATGCCACCCAGAATCCGAGGGGGATGGTCTTTCGAAGTGTGGGCACGTCCTGCGCCGGGCGAAAAGGCGGGCGCCGGCCATCCTACGGGACGTCGTTCGGGCAGAGTGTGGCGAGAGCGGCTTCTTCGGCGGGTTTGAGGGACAGGGGCACATCGAATTGCAGGCCGATGCGCCAGGCGCCAGGGCCGGCGGGTGCGGCCCAGCAGATGTGGCCGGTCCGGGTGATGCCGACGGTCGCTTGGGTGTCCCGGCCGTCGAACCGCGGCAGGCTGAACCGGACCGTGAGCTGCTGGCCCTGCCGGAGATGGCCTTGGTCCGCCTGGCAGGTGAAGGCCAGGCCGCCGCTGGAGACATCCTCCATCAGGCCCGGAAAGACGGCCCGGGTGACGTCCTCGCCAAACCAAACCGGCCAGCGGTAGGCCAGCCTCGGCTCGTGCCTGTTCTCGATAGTGTTGCCCATAGGAGTACCTCAATAGTCCCGGCCGTATTTCGGCACAATCCGGGCGGCAGTTGACCGAAAAGTGCGAGAGAAGCAGCTCTCTTCTCGCCCGCCGGCAGGGCATCGCCCCCGGGCATTGCCTGGGCGGAGCGATTATCGGGTCCTGGCGGTGGGGCGGACCAGGGCAATTGCACGTTCGGCGCGGGGGCCGTTTGGAGTTCCGCGTTTACGCGGGTCAGAACAGTGCTGCCTTCCACCTCTGCAAAGTCTTGAGCCGCTGCGCGGTCTGGACCCGCCTAATGAATTTTGACGGACAAGACCGGTAATCGCGCCGCACCCGTCGTGTCGCCGATGTGCCTCGCGCCGGGCAACGTGTGGTTGTAGGGTGGGGCTTGCCCCACCAGGAAGCCGGACCCAAGGAAAGCGGTGGGGCAAGCCCCACCCTACACATTACCGAACTTGCTCGTCAAAAGTCATAAGGCGGAACTCCAAACAGCGGCGGACCACGAACCGGGCACTCTCCGCAGGTCATTCAAGGATAAACATGCCCCCATGCGTTCGCCCTGCGGGGCGGACGGCGGTTCTTGACAAGCGGGGGTCGGCCGGTTAGAAAAGCAGTAGAGGCTCGGTGGTTTTCCGCCGATTCTGCCCATGATTCCATTCTTCGTAGGAATATGTCGATGATCGAAGCACTTGGCGCCAGGGCCATTCAGGACGTCGTTCAGGCCGGCCATTTCGGCCGGTTTGCCTGGCGGTCGCTGCTCACGTCGCTGCGCAGTTGTGCCTCCCGGCGGACCTATCCGCTGGTCTGGACCCAGATGCACATCATCGGGGTCCGCAGCGTTCCGGTCATCATGATTACCGGGGCTTTCGTGGGCATGACGCTGGCCGTACAGGCGTATGACCAGTTGGCCGGGATGGGCCTGGAGGAGCACCTGGGCCAACTGATCAACCTTTCGGTGGTCAAGGAACTGGGTCCGGTGCTGGCGGCGGTCATGCTGGCCGGACGCGTGGGCGGCGCCCTGACGGCCGAGCTGGGCACGATGAACGTCACCGAGCAGATCGACGCGGTCCGCAGCATGGGGACCGACCCCATTCGCTTTCTCGTCGCGCCGCGGTTTCTGGCCTGCATCCTGCTGACGCCCGTGCTGATCATCTACGCGGATCTCATGGGGGTCATCGGCGGGGCGCTGGTCAGTTTTCTGCAATTCGGCATCAACAGCCGGGCCTACTGGGACTTGAGCGCGTACGGCGTGGATTTCTGGGACGTGGGCGTCGGCGTGGTCAAGGGCTTCTTCTTCGGGGCCGCGATCGCCGTCATCAGTTGCTACAAGGGCTTCACCTGCCGGGAAGGGGCGCAGGGCGTCGGCCAGGCCTGTACGGACGCCTTCGTCGCGAGCTTCATCTCGATCCTGGCCCTGGATTTCGCCCTGGCGGTCGTCTCCAAGAACGTCTACGCGATCTTCTGGCCGCTCAAGAGCCTGGTAGGGTGAGTAACGAGTGGTGCGCACGATGGATGAACATACCGACGGATTGGCGGACGCCCGCGCCGAGAGCATCATCGAGGTCGAGCATCTGACCAAGAGGTTCGGGGCCAAGCTGGTGCTCGACGACGTCTCGCTGGTCATCGAGAAGGGCAAGACCACGGTTGTGATCGGTCCGAGCGGCTGCGGCAAGACGGTGCTGATCAAGCATTTCATCGTGCTCCAGAGGCCCTCGGAAGGGCAGGTGCGCTTCGAGGGCCGCAGGATCGACGATCTGAGCGAGCGGGAGTTGGCCCGGGTGCGGACCCGCTTCGGCTACCTCTTCCAGGAAGGGGCGCTCTTCGACAGCATGACCGTCGCGGAGAACATCATGTTCCCGATCCGGCAGCATTACCGCGTGAAGAGCTCCCGCGAGCTCGAGGATGTCGTCAAGGCCAAGCTGGCGATGGTGGGTTTGGACGGCTTCCAGAACTACTACCCCGCCCGGCTCTCGGGCGGGCAGCGCAAGCGCGTCGCCCTGGCCCGGGCGATTGCCCTCAATCCCGAGGTGATCCTGTACGACGAGCCGACCACCGGTCTCGATCCGATCCGCTCGGACATCATCAGCGAGCTGATCCTCAAGCTCGAACGGGAGCTGGGCATCACGACCGTGGTCGTCACGCACGACATGAAGAGCGCTTATAAGGTGGCGGATCGCATCATCATGCTGCATAATGGCAAGGTGATCGCCGACGGGAACGCCGACTACATTCGCAATCATCCGCACCCGGTGGTGCAGCAGTTCATCAACGGGCAGGTCAGTGAGGATGACCTGGCGGTCCTGCGGATGAGCGGCTCGGCCGGAACCGCCCAGTTCTTGCCCCGGGATTTCGAGGAGTAGAAAAGAGCATAGTTCACAGTTGACAGTTGGCCGTGGACAGCGAACCGGGAACTGACTCTGCTGCACTCCGGCTGGGAACTGAGAACTGCGAACTGAGAACTTGACTATGACAGCAAGAGAACCGTCGCAGATCGCGGCCGATCTGGCCCCACTCGTCCAGGGAGATGTCTTTGCGGACATCATCCGCCGTGCGGCGTTCAGCACCGACGCCAGCAGCTACCGGATCGTGCCGCAGTGTGTCGTCGCGCCGCGCGATGTGCAGGACATCGTCGCGGTCGTCCGCTATGCCGCCGAAAATGGTCTGCCCGTGGCGGCGCGGGGAGCGGGCAGCGGACTGGCCGGGGAGTCCTTGTGCCGTGGGATCGTGTTCGACATGACCCGCTACATGAAGCGGATTCTCCACGTGGACGGTGAGACGATCACCTGCGAGCCTGGTGTCGTGCTGGACGACGTGAACAAGCGCCTGCTGGAGCTGGGCCGTAAGATTGGGCCGGACCCTTCCAGTGCGAACCGGGCGACGGTAGGGGGCGTCGTGGGCAACAACGCCACCGGGGCGCACTCCCTGCAGTACGGCCACATTGCCGCTTATGTGGAACGCGTCGAAGCGGTGCTCCCCGACGGCAGCGTTGCCGAGTTTCGCAATGGTGTGGAGGTGAAGCAAGAGCCCGGTGACCGGGTGGGCACGATCGCCCGGGACTGCTGGTCGCTGCTGACGGCCGGCAAGGCCGTGATCGACAAGGCCCTGCCCGCGACGCCGCGGAACCGTTGCGGGTACAATATCGCCCGCGTTTGTCAGGGCAACGCGATCGACCTGGCGCGGCTGCTGGCCGGCTCGGAAGGGACCCTGGCGGTTTTTACGAGCATCACCCTGCGGACCGTGCCGCTGCCGAAGGTCAAGGGGCTCCTGCAGTTGGAGTTCGATTCGCTCGACAGCATGGCCCGGGCCGTTCCGACGATTATGAAGACCGATCCCGCCGCGTGCGAGCTGATGGACCAGGCGCTGGTCAATATGGCGATCGATCAACTGCCGCAGTACCGCGATATTCTGCCCGCGGGGGCGGCGGCCGTGCTACTCATCGAGCACGTGGGCGACTCGCAGGACCCGGTGCGTGAGAAACTCGAAGCGACCGACCGCGCGGTCGGCACGCGAGCGACCGGCCGGACGATCATCCTGGACCCGAAGGCCCAGGCCCGCGTCTGGAAATCCCGCAAGGACGCCGGGCCGCTGCTGTACCGCAAGCGCCGCCGACAGCACCCGGCGGAGTTCATGGAAGACGTCAGCGTGGACCACACGCGCCTGGCCGATTACCTGGCGGGGCTGGACGAAATCCAGAAGAAGTACGGCATCACCATGTGCTTCTTCGGCCACGCCGGCGACGGGGAGCTGCACGTCCGCCCCTACATCGACTTGGGCGACCCCAAGGACCGCGAGAAGATGCTCGCTATTGCCGAGGATGTCTACACCCTGGCCTGGTCGCTCGGCGGCACCATCAGCGGCGAGCACGGCGTGGGCCTGATCCGGGCGGGCTTCGTCCGCCGCCAGTACGGGGATGAGTATTACCGGCTCCTTCAGGGCATCAAGAAGATCTTCGATCCCGCCGGCCTGATGAACCCCGGCAAGATCCTCAACGACGACCCGGACGTCATGTTCCGCGACCTGCGGCGGGCGCGGCACGTCCTGCCCGAGCGGACCCGGTCGGAGATGCTCTTCCACAAGGACGAGTTGGAGCTGGAGCTGGAGCAGTGCTACGGGTGCGGGCTGTGCCTTGGCCGCGAGCCGGCCCTGCGCATGTGTCCGGTGTTCCGGGCGACGGGCGAGGAATTGGGCAGCTCCCGCGCCAAGGCCAATCTGCTCCACTTCTGGACGACGGGCCAGCTCGACGAGAAGGACTTCGCGTCGCCGGAATTCCGCAAGTTCCTGGACCTGTGCGTCAACTGCAAGATGTGCGAGCAGCAGTGCCCCTCCGGGGTCAACGTCTCGATGCTCATGGCGACCGCCCGCGCCCAGTACGTGCAGCGCCAGGGGCTGCGCCGCCCGGAATTCGCGCTGAGCCGCAACCGCTATCTCAGCCGGCTGGGCAGCGCCTTCGCGCCTCTTTCCAGCATGGTCATGCGCCTGCCCATCTCCCAATGGGCCCTGGAAGAAGTCACCGGAATCGACCGCCACCGCCGGATGCCCCGCTTCGAGCGCGGCTCGTTCCTGCGGGCCGGACGCAAGTACCTGGCTGCGCGGGGGCTGGTGCCCGCGCCGGTGGACAAGGTGGCGTATTTCGTGGACACGTATGCCAACTTCAACGATCACGAGCTGGGCTTTGCCGTGGTGGACGTCCTGCGCCACAATGGCGTGGAGGTCATCCTGCCCGAGCAGCGTCCGGCCCCGTTGCCTGCCATCGTCTACGGCGATGTCCGCACGGCCCGCGCGGATCTGTCCTACAATGTGAAGCATCTGGCCGAGGCGGTGCGCCAGGGTTATAAGATCGTCTGCTCCGAGCCCAGCGCCGCTCTGTGTCTGAGGCAGGAGCTGCGCCATTACGTGGCCGGCGCGGCGGCGTCCCTCGTCTCCGAGAACACCAGCGAGCTGATGAATTACCTCGCGGCCCTCCGCGCCCAGGGCAAGCTCAAGGCCCCCGGGAACGCCGCTGCTCCGAGCGGCTCTCGTGCGAAGGCCAATCAGGAGATTGGCGTTCCCGGCGAGCAGTTCGTCTATCACCTGCCGTGCCATCTGTGCGCCGTGGGCGAGGAAACGGTGACTCTGCGTCTCTTGCAGGAGCATTTCGGGATTGCCGTGGCCGACCTGCAGGCGGGCTGTTGCGGCCTGTCCGGCACCTTCGGTATGCAACAGAAGAACTACGAGCTGGCCGCCCAGATCTCGGAGAGCCTCAAGGCCGCTCTCCAGAAAGCATGTAGCACCCCCGCCCTCGGGGGTGATTCTTCACAGCCGGGGGCGGCTGTGCCACATGTTCTGACCGAATGCGCCGCCTGCAAGATGCAGATCGAGCACCTCGCCCCGACCCGCACGAGCCATCCGATCAAGCTCATCGCCCGCAGCTACGGACTGTAGTGTTGCCTTTCGCAAGTGCGGAGACGATCGGGATAGATTGCCGCGCTCGGCCAGCCTCGCTCGCAATGACATATAGCGTGTAGGGTGGGGCTTGCCCCACCGTTTTCCTTGGATTCGGGCTCTTGGTGGGGCAAGCCCCACCCTACGACTGAATGAGTTCTGACCAACAAGAACGGTAATCGCCCCCCTTTTCCGGCAGCGATCTTTGCCGGGGCGGGATACCCTCGCCGGAACGGCCGTATACTCACTCCACATCGGGATTTGTTATTTTCCGTTTACGAGTTACAATCGATCCGTAATGAATGATGAATCGAAAGGAGCAGATCGTACGTCCGGGGGATTTGCGATGGAACCGATGGCACCCTTCAAGGAAGCCGTGCTCTGGGAGCCGATGGAAGGGCAGCGGGTCGATTGCCGGCTGTGCAATTTCCGCTGCCGGATCGCCGAGGGTGGGCTGGGCCACTGCCGGGTGCGCCAGAACCTCGGCGGCAAGCTGTACTCGCTGAACTACGACAAGGTCTGTGCGGCTAATCCGGACCCCATCGCGAAGAAGCCCCTGTATCACTTTCAGCCGGGCAGCCGCAGTTTCTCCATCGCGGCGGTCGGCTGCAACTTCCGCTGCGACTTCTGCCAGAATTGGCAGATCAGCCAGGCGGCCCTGGAGAGGTCTTCGGATGTGGGGATGCGCGGGCAAGATGCCCGCGGGACGCAAGGGCGGGACGCCCTCGCCACGTACGGGGAAGCCGTTGCCCCGGAGCAGATCGTGGAGGCGGCGGTGCGGGCCGGCTGCCGGAGTATCGCTTATACGTATACCGAGCCGACGATCTTCATGGAGCTCTGTAACGCTTGTGCCCGGCCGGCCAAGGAAAGGGGGCTGGCCAACGTCTTCGTCAGCAACGGCTATATGACACGCGAGGCGATCGACTTCGCCGCCGCCTGGCTCGACGGCATCAACGTGGACCTCAAGGCGTTCAATGACGACTACTACAAACAGTTGTGCGAAGCGCGCCTTCAGCCGGTGCTGGACTCGATCGCCTACATCGCCCGGCAGACGGAGATCTGGATCGAGATCACGACGCTGCTGCTGCCGGGCGAGAACGATTCCGAGGAGGAGCTCAAGAGGCTTGCCGGCTGGCTGGTCACCCAGGCGGGTCCCGACGTGCCGTGGCACATCAGCCGGTTCTATCCCCAGTACAAACATACCGATTCGGAGCCTACGCCCCTGGCGTCGCTGCAGCGGGCCGCCGAGATTGGTAAAGCCGCCGGCCTGCGGTACGTGTATCTGGGCAACGTGCCCGGGACGGACGGCGAGAACACGTACTGTTACAACTGCCGCAGGAAGCTCATCGAACGGGTGGGCTACCGGATCAAGGCCAACCATATCCAGGATTCGAAGTGCCCCCAGTGCGGCACGGACATTGCCGGTTTCGAGTTATGAAACGTGAGAACGTGTATGAGAACCCAGCTCAGTCATGGGTGGCAGCGGCAAGCGGAGTCTGGGCTCCCAATCGCGATGTATCGCGATTGGGAACCCTCTTCGGAGCTTGCCGATGGTTTCGTCCCTCCGCCATCGGCAAGGCCTGCGCAAAGCCTACGGCCTTGCCGCTGCCACCCGTCGCTCCTCGCAATGACATATCCAGGCTCGTTCTGTTCGCGGCTCCAAGAGACGCAGATGGACACGGAATCGGGACAGGGATTTTTGAGAGATTGAGCGTTGTATGAGAATCGTTGCGGATGCCAATATTCCTTTTGTTCGCGAGTGTTTCACCTCGGTCGGCACGGTCGAGATTCTCAGCGGGCGTGACATCACGCCGCCGGCGGTGGCCGAGGCGGACGCCCTGCTGGTTCGCAGCATCACGCCGGTCAATGAAGAGCTGCTGCACGGCAGCGCCGTCCGCTTCGTCGGTACGGCGACGATCGGTTTCGACCACGTCGATCTGGCTTATCTGGAGCAGAATCGGATCGGGTTTTCCTCCGCGCCGGGCTCGAACGCCAACTCCGCCGCCGAGTACGTCATCGCCGCACTGCTGGAGGTCGCACGCCGGTACCAGATCCCGCTGGAGGGCAAGTCGATCGGCGTCATCGGCGTGGGCAACGTCGGCAGCCGGGTCGCCCGCAAGTGCGCGGCGCTGGGCCTGCAGGTGCGGCGCAACGATCCGCCGCTCCAGCGGCAGACGGGCGATCCGCAGTATGTGCCGCTCGAGGCCTTGTACGACTGCGATTTTCTCACGATCCATACGCCGCTTACCCGAACAGGCATCGACAAGACGTTTCACCTGGCGGATGCGAAGTTCTTCTCTTCCCTGAAGCCGGGGGCGATCTTCTTCAATGCGGCCCGCGGCGCCGTCATGGATTCGAGCGCCTTGAAGGCGGCGCTCCGGGCCGGCCGGTTGCTGGCGGCAGTGCTCGATGTCTGGGAAGGCGAGCCCAACATCGACGTCGACCTGCTGGAGAGGGTCGATCTCGGCACGCCCCACATCGCCGGCTACTCCTTCGACGGCAAGGTCGCCGGGACGATCATGATCTACAAGGCCTTCTGCAAGCATTTCGGCCTGTCCCCGCGCTTCGACGTGGCGGACTTTCTGCCCGAGCCGGAAGTGCCCCGCATCCGGCTCGCCTCGGGCGACCTTCCCGACGAAGAGCTTCTCGCCCGCGCCGTGGAGCAGGTCTATAACATCCGGCGGGACGACGAAGACCTGCGCCGGATCGTTCGCGAGCCGCCCGAGCAGCGGGGCCGGTTCTTCGATCTCCTGCGCAAGCACTATCCCATCCGCCGCGAGTTTCACAACACGACGGTTTCGCTCGACCAGTCGAGCGAGGCCGCAGCCATGTCATTGCGAGGAGCGCAGCGACGAAGCAATCGCGAACCGAACGCTGCGGCATCGTCGCGCGGCATTCGCCCTGAGACGGAGTATTTGGCCCGGAAACTTCAGGGGATCGGCTTTCAAGTGGAAGGAGCGTAGGATGGGAGCGGTTGCGGACCCCATGCTCGCCTGGCCGAGGGGACGCCTGGACTTTTCTTCGGGCTGCCTGGTCATGGGCATCCTGAACGTCACGCCGGACTCGTTCAGCGACGGCGGCCAGTTTCTCGACGCCGACCGGGCGGTCGCCCGCGGTCTGGAGATGGCGGCCCAGGGCGCCGCGATCATTGACGTGGGCGGCGAATCGACCCGTCCCGGCTCGCAGCCTGTCCCGCCCGCCGAACAGATCCGGCGCGTCGTCCCTATTATCGGGGCCCTGGCCGAGAAGATCGATATTCCCATCAGCATCGACACGCACCATGTCGAGGTCGCACGTGCCGCGTTGCTGGCAGGCGCTTCGATTCTCAATGACATCACCGCGCTATCCGATCCGCAACTCGCCGAACTGGCGGCCCAGCAGCAGGTCCCCGTGATCCTGATGCACATGCAGGGCACGCCCGCGACGATGCAGGTCGAGCCTCACTATGCGGATGTCGTGACGGAAGTCCGCGATTTCCTCCTGGGACGCTGCGAACGGGCCCGGAGCTTCGGCATCCCGAAAGAGCGCCTCTTCCTCGACCCCGGTATCGGCTTCGGCAAGACGCTTGCTCACAATCTGCGGCTGCTGAAACATCTCGACCGACTCGTAGCCACCGGCTATCGCGTCCTGGTGGGCGCCAGCCGCAAGGCCTTCCTCGGCAAGCTCACGGGCAAAGAGAAGCCCGCCGACCGCGTCTTCGGCACCGCCGCGACGGTAGCCCTCTGCGCCGCCGCCGGCGTATCCATCGTCCGCGTCCATGACGTAGGCCAGATGCAGGACGTGGCGAAAGTGACCAACGCGGTGACGCACTCGTAGCATGGGCGTCCCGCCCATGAGTATCACGGGCGCGAGCGCCCGTGCCTGCGGGGCCAGGATGGCCCGGCTGCTCAAGGGCAGGATGCCTCGCTGTCCCACGCATTCTTGTCTTGCGGCAGTGGGTGGCATCGCCAAGGCCTGCGGCCTTGACGATGGCTCTCTCACGTGTCACCCAGCCATCGTCATGGGTCTGAACCATCGTCAAGGGCAAGCCCTTGGCGATGCCACCCGTCGTGGCCCTGTGCGCCGTGGCACGCGGATCTGCTGTCCGCGTTCACGAGGTGGGGGAAGTGCTGGACGTCGTGCAGGTGACCAACGTGATGATGCACTCGTAGCACGGCCGGGACGCCCGCGGTACTCATAGGCGGGACGCCCATGCTACGAGCGGGCAAGATGCCCGCGGGACTCATGGGCGGGACGCCCATGCTACGGAGTGCCGTCGAGGGCGGCTTTCAGGACGTCGTCGGTCTTCTCCACGAAGACCAGGTCGAGGCCCTTGATGGTTTCGGGCCGGATATCGGCGATGTCCTTCTTGTTCCGGGCGGGCAGAATGACCTTCTTGATCCCCGCCTCTTTCGCGGCGAGCAGCTTTTCCTTCAGTCCGCCGATCGGCAGGACCAGGCCGCGCAGGGTGAGCTCGCCGGTCATCGCCACGTCCGGGCGCGTGGGCTTCTGCAGCAGCAGGCTGACCAGCGAGGTGAACATCGCGATGCCCGCGCTGGGTCCATCCTTCGGCACAGCGCCCGCCGGCACGTGGATGTGATAGTCGAACCGGCCGAACTGCTTGACGTCGATATCGAGCCGCTTGGCGTTGGCCTTGACGATGGAAAACGCCGCCTGGGCACTCTCCTTCATCACGTTGCCGATCTGGCCGGTCAGTTGGAGATGTCCCTTGCCCGGCATGGCGGCCGACTCGACGAACAGCAGCTCGCCCCCGACCGGGGTGTACGCCAGGCCCGTCGCCACGCCCGGAATCCCGGTGCGCAGGGCCAGCTCGGACTCGAACTGGGTCGGGCCGAGAATCCGCGCCAGGTCCCTGCGGCCGAGGGTCCGTTTCCTCTTGGTCCCCCGCGCGATCTCCGTGGCCACGGCCCGGCAGAGGGAGGCGATATTCCTTTCGAGGTTTCGCACGCCGGCCTCTCGCGTATAGCTGGCGATCAGCACGGCCAAGGCCTCATCCTTGATCGTCAATTGCGCCGGCGTCAGGCCGTGCTCCTTCAACTGCCGCGGCACCAGGTACTTTTTGGCGATGTTCAGCTTCTCCTGGGTCGTATAGCCGGGCAGCTCGATGATCTCCATGCGGTCCTGCAGCGCGGGCGGGATCGGCTCGGCGTAGTTGGCCGTGCCGATGAACATCACCGTGGACAGATCGAACGGCTGGTCCAGGTAGTGATCGGTGAAGGAGTTGTTCTGCTCCGGGTCCAGCACTTCCAGCAGGGCACTGGACGGGTCGCCGCGAAAATCGATGCCGATCTTGTCCATCTCGTCGAGCATGAACACGGGATTGCGGCTGCCGCACTTGCGCAGTTCCTGGAGGATGCGGCCGGGCAGGGCCCCGATGTAGGTCCGCCGGTGCCCGCGGATGTCCGCTTCATCCCGGATGCCGCCCAGCGAGATGCGCACGAACTTGCGGCCCATGGAGCGGGCGATCGACCGGCCCAGCGAGGTCTTGCCGACGCCCGGCGGCCCGATGAAGCACAGGATGGGGCTCTTACCGGTCGGATTGAGCTTGCGCACCGCGAGAAATTCGAGGATGCGCTTCTTGATCTTGGCCAGGTCGTAGTGGTCGCGATTGAGAATCCGCTCGGCCCGCTTGATGTCGATCTGGTCCGGTGTCTGCACCGACCACGGCAATTCGCACACCCAGTCCAGGTAGGTCCGGATGACGCTGTACTCGGGCGAGGCCGGCGGGATCTTGTTCAGCCGGTCCAGCTCGCGCAGCGCCTCCTCCTCCACCGGCTTGGGCATTTGGGCCTTGGCGATATTCTCGCGCAGCTCGCGCAGCTCCTCCGTCCGGGCGTCCTGCTGGCCCAGCTCCGTCTGGATGGCCTTGAGCTGCTCCTGCAGGAAGTACTCGCGCTGGCTCTTGTCGATGGACTCCCGCACGCGGCCCTGGATCTTGTGGCTCATCTCCAGGACCTCGAGCTGGTGGGCCAGCAGGATGGAGATCTTCTCCAGCCGCCGGCCCGGGTCGAGCTCGGCCAGGAGATCCTGCTTATGCGCCAGGTCCATGCTGAGGTTGGCGGCCAGGAAGTCGGCCAGGGCGGACGGGTCCTCGATGTTTTCGAGCAGCACCGAGGCCTCTTCCGGGATGTTCGGACTCAGTGCGATCATCCGGCCGGCGCTGTGCCGGACGCTGACCGCCAGCGCCTGAAGCTGCTTGGTCATCTTCGTCCGGACGTGGAGCACCTTGATCCGTGCCTTGAGGTACGGCTTCGTCGCGACCCGTTCCAGAATCCGAAACCGCGCGATCCCGTGCACGACGATATTGATCGACCCCTGGGGCATCTTGATCGTCTTGAGCACGGAAGCGGTGGTGCCGACGCTGTAGAGATCGCCGAACTGCGGCCGGTCGGTGTCGGGGTTGCGCTGCGTGAGCAGTCCGATCACCGTCTCGTTGGGCTCGGTAGCCTTCAGCAGGGCCTTGCTCCGCTCGCGTCCGACCGCCAGATGGGTCACCGTGCCCGGGAAGACCACGGTATTGCGGATCGGCAGGATGCCGATGACGTCCGGCACCTTCAGATCCAGGTCGTCATCGCGAAACAGATCGTCGTCGTCATAGGCGTCGATCTCCTCGGATTCCTCCGGCTCCATCTCATCCATCCACTCGTCGCGGCCCGACAGCCGTAAATTGTCAAAATATCTTGCCATGTGTCCTTTCGATTGAGCCTCCCGTTTTGTCCCTATCATACCCGATCCGGGTGTGCTCTTAAAGCTGAAAACAGCGAATTCGTGCCCTGCGCGGCGCGCCGCCCGCCACCAGCCGTTGGA
>Ga0194112_10007410_pt1 | contig 14281 bp, 15 predicted proteins | sample TA2MahC400mmetaG_FD_146191 | JGI IMG/M metagenome (GOLD analysis project Ga0194112, IMG submission 146191) | Freshwater microbial communities from Lake Tanganyika, Tanzania - TA2015016 Mahale Deep Cast 400m | ecosystem: Environmental > Aquatic > Freshwater > Lake | place: Tanzania: Lake...
TTTAAATAAAAAATCTGAATAGCTTTAGAAAGTTTTTGGGGTATTATCATGGATGAAATGAAAAGATTTATTTGGTCAATTTTTCTAACAGCCCTCTCTCTCTGCTTATATTACACATTCTTAGTATACATAGAGACTGGAACCTTAATAGAAACTATAAACAAAATTTTTTTAATTTTACCCCTAGTTATAACCTTTATTTTAACCTACAAATTAGCTGAAGACTTTAAAATGAGTTTGTTATATGGAATCCTGTTAGGATCGGTTTATGTACTAACAGATACAATTATGATAAGATTTTATCATTTACAAACATCTTATATGCAATTGAATATCATCATTCTATTTTTGGTTATATTTGGTGTGGTGGGTGCAATTGGTTCACGATTTGGCATAGTAAAAAGGGCGTTAAATGAGATTAAAGAGAATAACTAGAAATTAAAGCTTATTTTTTTAATAGATTAATAATATAAATCCTTACTAATTCTTAAATTTTCCTTAAATCTTTAATTAATAAATTGAATAGATTTTAGGTTCATGTGTAGAAAAAATTAAAAGAAAAAAATTAAAATCATCTAAACTTGAATAAATGATTAAATGTTTAAAGAACCATGAAAATTTAAATGGAAATCTAATGAAATATTATCCAAAGTCCATTATTATCACTAAATTAATAGTTATACTGTTTTAGGTTTTATAACTGTATTCTGAAGCTTCTTTTTTCCTTGATTTATTATATTTCATCTAATTTTGAAACCTAAATAAAATATTAGGTTAAGATCTATAGTATAGATTTTCCTCAAAAAAATACTTATCTAATGCTCTCAGGCTAACTTTATATTGAATTACATGGAAATGTAGTAATATGATAAGTGGCAAAGATTTTTATCTCAAGAAGCTGACGGCCCATCTAAATATGAAGTCTGTTGAAGTGGGTAAAGAGCTGAATGGAAGTACCCCCCCGTCTGTTTTTATTGGAAGCTGGAAGTATCCTAAAGTTTATGCAGGCCCAATGATTGCGCCGCTTCACGGAGATACTAAAATCCTAGATATGCCTGAATCCTGGATCCCTGAGCATAAAACCCAGGAAGATATTATAAACTACCGGATGAGTCTAGTAAGAGGTAAGCAACCAGTGAAAATAACTGAAGTGAATAATAATTTTGTGGAAAAGCTTCAGGAGATATCGCTTGCTGCTGATTCAATTGAAAGCGAAGCAGAATTCGGTAATAAACCAAAAGGTTTGTACTTTAATGAAAGAGACACACCATTTGGACCTAGTGCTGTGATTGAAAAATTCGACATAGCTAATGTGAGATGGGATCATGCATTAGAGAAAGTGTATTACGACAGTGACCTAAAGGCTTCTGAGGCTGTAAATTATCTTCACATTCAAAATGTACCATTTTCAAATATACAAAAAGCTTTTTCTGTGGGTACAATGGGCGTCAAGAAGAGAAGACGTCTTGTTCCAACGAGATGGTCCATCACAGCCTGTGACAGTACAATAGCGGACATTTTACTTAATGAAGTCAGGTACCATGATATAATTGGATCATATCGTCTTTACGAGTTTAGCAGTCTCAATAATTACTATGCAGTGCTCCTTGTTCCCACATTATGGCAGTTTGAATGGACGGAAGCCTTTCTACATATACTGGGGAGAGAAGAGCTGATATTTTCTGACTACGAGCACAATGAAGGTAAAAAAGGATACTCCAGAGTTGGAGGATGTTACTACACCTGTAAAATGGCTGTTCTGGAAGCTTTAGCCCGGGAAAAAATTCAAGCCGGAGTTATCGTACTAAGAGAAGCATATAATGGATACGTACCATTAGGGGTGTTCAACGTCAGAGAAAACGTAAGAAACGCTATGAATCAGCCATATACAGAGTTTGAGGATATAAACACCTCACTTGCATATATTGGATCGAAAATCAGGCTACCACTTGAAAAATTCATCAAAGAAAGCACACTCCTTAAGGAAATTCCCAGATGGCGACAGACGACGCTAGATAGTTTCTGGAGAAATAAACAAAAGAATCCTTTTTCTAAATCTTAAGTATGGATTATTCTAAGTATTATATTGTTAGGGATTATTTAACTTATAAATTATGAATTATTACATTTTATTTCACTCTTACTTAATTGACGATGTCTAAAGCCTATTAGGGAATAAAAAAGATATTAATTACTCTAGGAGCTAAAATTTAATAAAAAATTAATTAACCTAAAAGGGGACCAAAAATGGAAAAAAAAGAACTGCTAAATGAGCTGGATCTAGTAACAAAAGATAATATAGCTAGAGTTTTGTGGATGAGAGAATTTGATGCTGAAAAAATACCAGAAGATGTCATTGATTATATAAAAAGTGATAAAAACAGTGCCAAAAGCTTTGGTGAGAGAATGCAATATCGACTGCAGGATATGATCAATTATCCTGATTCTTTCACTCCCAGTTACAAGAAACGTTATAAAACATTTATTAAACACTCTGAATTTCTTACACCGCTTCAGGCATATGTTATGACCCATCTTTTAGGTTTAGACAGTTCCAGAGGTTACGAAAAAATTCCTGATGAGGCAGATTTGACATTCCCCCAACATCATGTCCCCCAGCTGGGCTATCAGGTAGGCTGGCACTTCTTTGTAGGGAACTGTGTCGGTGAAAATAACAAAGAATACGGAATACTGTTCCTCCTATATCGCTATTCATTGCTTCCCCCACCTATAGCCAGACACTTTGGTTTAAGTGACCTTGAAAACCAAATATTTGAATTCCAGTTAGCTGTAGCTGAAGCTGGTAATAGACACTATCAGGCAAAACCTCTTGCCGTTGCTGGTACCACAGGCTTAGTGAAATTCAGTAACGAACCTTTTAGCTATTATTTAGGTAAAAACACCGCAAGATCTTTGCAAAACGATAGCCTGTTTCCAATTAGATTACAGGGCTGGGGTATTAATCTTGAAGAAGAATCAACAGTTGAAATCCAAGTTGATCTGACCCTTTCATCAACTAAAGACTTCCTCTTGCAGGGAAATAAAGGTTGCTTACCTTGTTGCTGTGGTATAGGAACTCTCTATTATTCAGCTACCAATCTCAAGTTAAAGCCGAACAGTATTTTGAAGCTTAAAGGTGAGGAAATCAAGCTTAAAGAGGGTAAATTCTGGTTTGATCACCAGTGGGGCAATTCTTTAGAGCCTCTTGGGAATTCAAGGTGTGAGTTGGTTAGAGCGGCCAGCAACATGGTAGAATCACATTCCAGAGGATGGGATTGGTTCATGGGACAATTTGACGGCGAACGGGAGATAACCATGGCAGCACCACATAGAGATGAAAATTGTGAATTCTATGAGCAAACTGGTCCCAATCCCCCCGGAGTTATGACTGTGAATGTCACTGGACATTATATAGATGAGAAAAGTAAAGCTACAAAAATAAGCGGCCATTTAGAAGTGTCTGAGTGGGTTAAAAGCGAGAAATCTTCAGATCCCAACCAGTACCAGATTACACATACCTGGTACCCTAATAAATGGAATTTCAGTTTTGGAGAAGATGTGCCTGAAGATATCAGAAGCTTCACTATGGTTCCCATCGTTAAAACTGGCCAATCAGGGTTTAATGCAAGTGGTGCACAATATTCAGAAGGTGGCGTATACATAAAGGATAAAAAAGGGAACTTGATTGGCCGTGGTTTTGCAGAATCTGTATACTATGCAAATGGGGTAAAAAACATGTTGAGTTTGTCTGGTCTTCCAGTAACCCCAAAAATGCTGGATCTTGTAAGGAAACCATCTCCATTGTCGTTCTTAAAAATTCGAAGTTTCTTGACCTTGGCCTGGCCAGCAAACAGGGCAAAAATTAAGAAAATTCTCTTAAAATGTGTAGAACAGGGTTTGCCAACAAGTATGATAGGTTAACTTACTAAGTAATAAATAACCGAAATACTCTCATGATCCCCGTCTATTTTCTTAAATGATTATGTAAATGAGGATAAAAAATGAAGGCAATGCTATTGCGAGTAGGTATTGATAAAGGTTCTGACAATGCTTTAGCTCCGATTTTTGAAGATGGAACTTTTGAATACATCCCCATATCTGAGGTTGATCCCGATTCAAGAGAAAATAGAACCTACAAAAATACTCTCGGTCGTAATGGAACCCCATTTGCTCATTATTTACCCAAAAAAATCTGGAATAGAAAGATGCACTTTGATCCAGAGTTTGAAACTTTTACTTATGGTGATTCAACTTCCAAACGAAATTCACTTTTAAAATTAGAAAAAGGCTATTTTTTAGTTTTCTATGCAGGTTTAACCCCCTATAAACATGATAAATATGAAGAAGCTCTGTATATAATTGGATATTTTACTGTTGATAATGTCATTGATTTTAATCAATTATCAAAAAAAGATTTAGGAGAAATTTATAAATTATATGCAAATAACGCACACCTTAAACGGATTTCAGATATTCAGGATTTAGTCATGATAGCTGGAGACAAAAAAAGAAGCAAATTATTCGAAAAAGCCATTCTAATCAGCGAAAAAGAAACTTGATAAAAGAGGAAGACATTATCATGCTGTTTCAGACGAAATGCAACAGCTTATTGGAATTTCTGGTTCAATACAACGAAGTATACCCCCAGGTTTATAGAAAAGGAAATATATATCAGAAATTTGAAAAAAATATTGGGATTGGATAGATAGTTCATGGATTTGATGGCATGTATTATGAAAGGATATATATCATTAAGTATTGGTGTTATAATGTGTGAATTATTAGGATTGTCGTTTAAACATCCCATTACTCCCTCTTTATCCTTTAAAGGATTTCGTCATCGGGGAGAGAAAAACCCTGATGGATGGGGTGTTGCTTTTTACCCTGATGAATCGGTACAGATCATTAAAGAAGCAATTAAAAGCAACGAGAGTTCTTTGTCCAAATTTCTAGAGAATTACTCCAAAATAAAATCAAAAATCTTCATTGCACATGTTAGAGAAAGCAGCCAAGGAATGACATCATATAAGAATACACATCCTTTTTTGAGGGAACTAAACAGTAAAGAATATGCTTTTGCACACAATGGAACTTTGGAAAATTATAAAGCGGTTTTAGAAATAAGTAGTTTTAGACCTGTAGGAGAAACTGATTCAGAACATGCATTTTGCCATATTATGAATTGTATTAAGGATAGAAGCATAAATAAATGGATAAACGACGATTTTAAATGGTTAAAGAACAAATTTTTAGAAGTAAACAGTTTTGGAAAATTTAATTGCATATTAACTGATGGTGAATTTCTCTTTTGTTATCGAGATATTAATGGTTCCAGAAAACTACATTATACCTATCGTAAAGCCCCTTATAACAGATTTAGACTCAAGGACGAAGATTTAGAAGTCAATATTCACGGAGAGGAAGAATCTGGCCAATCCGGGTTTATTATTGCTACCAATCCTTTAACCAGCGAAAAATGGGATAGTTTTAAATTTGGAGAACTAATAGTTTTTAAAGGTGGAAAAATAGTTTTTTCTTAAACATTTTCTCCATCACCTCAACAATTATGAGGGTTATTATGAGGGAGAAAATTATCAAAAAAAATTTCAAAACAAGAATCTGATAATCCTTATTTCTTACAATTAACCTCTAAAACCTTTATTATCGATTTATATGTTTCCAAAATATAGAAAAAATTATAATGTTCATGAACTGTTTAAATCAAAGTCACATATGTTTATGATTTATCTGATCATTTCATTAATTAATGATAAATTATTTATTTACGGAAAATAGTAAATCTATTTATCGTTGTGAGAACATGAAGGACAAATACAAACGCAAAAAAGCTGTAAAAGTTTCAAAAAAAGAAACTGAGAAAAATAATGAAAATATTCAATTAAAAATTCTTATCCAAAACTTAGGGGATAAAGATCCTGAACTTAGAAAAGAAGCAGCAGAAAATCTTGGAAAAACCGGAGATTCAAATGCCATTGAACCACTAATACATGCTTTAAATGATGATAACCTTCAAGTCCGATTTCAGGCTGCTAAATCTCTTGGCAAGATAGGAAAACCAGCAGTAGAACCACTGATTCTGGCCATGAAAGTTGATGAGGGAAATGTTCGAAGGTATGTTGCATTTGCCCTTAAAAATATTGGAGAGAGTAGTGTAGTTCAACATCTAATTGAATCACTAAAAGACGAAGATTGGGGTGTTAAAAAATCAGCAGCAAGATCTCTTGGAGAAATAGGAAATATAACGGCATTAGACCCTTTAGTTGAAACATTAGAAGATGAAGACTGGGGTGTTCGAATGGCTGCAGTAAGGTCGCTTGGTGATTTAGGGGATGAGAGAGCCATAGACCCAATTAAAAAAGCACGCAGAAAGGGAGATAAAGATTTCAAAAAAGCAGCTAATAAGGCTTTAAAGAAAATAAAAGATAATAAAGGTTAAATTATATTTAAAAAGATTCAAAAACTATAATCTGTTCTCTGAATTCCAAAAAATTTAAGTGCCTTTCAAAACAAACATGTAAAAGGAATTATTGGATGGTTTATTGTCAAAAATGTGGCACGCAAAACCAGAGAATGTAGAATCTTGCTCCATTGTGGAGCTGATATTCATCCTCATGAACATAGGAGGCACAGACATATGGCATATGAACGAGAAAGAAATGAATGTTTCGGAATTCCTGGTGGTGGAATAATTGTAGGTTTGATCGTTGGAATAATTCTGATAATAGTTGGATTGTCTTCTATTTTCGGAATAGCAATTGATAAATATTTTGGGGCCATTATACTAGTAATTGTAGGTATACTCATTATTGTAGGCGCATTTTTTGGACTTCGACGAAAAATGGGCTCCTAAAAAGTTTTTTCAATTCAAAAGAAGCTGCAAGATTCAAAACCGCAAGAAGCACATATTTTTTCATGTTTCCTCTGAGACAGGACTATTCTAGTTAGAATCCAAAAAACAGTCAACCCCAAAAAATAAAATTCAATAAAAAGGTTTCCAGTTATTTTATCTATTCCAACCAAAAGTAAAAATGCTCCGAGGACAAAAAACAGGTTAAAAAATAAATGTAGGAGGTTCCAACGTAAATTTAACCATAAACCCTGAAATAAACCTGAGAGAACTCCTATAAAACCTAACCAAAATATTATACCATTTTCTCCAAGAAACGATGCATCTATCATATACATGAAAGCCCCCAGAATAGAAATTATAGCACCTATCACCAGTCCAGTGCAGCCTGCGCAATATGTTTTCCCACGTAATTGAAAAACATGTTCAGAAAAATTCCCACAATCAGGATGATGCCCTCTAAGTTTGATAGGTTTTTCTCCATCCATATCTTCTTTTCTTTTATTATAACCATCATTCTGAACATTTTTTTCAGATTGAATTATTCTAAAACATTTTGATGGAAAAATTCCTGCCATTATTCCTAAAAAACAGATTAATATAAAAATTGAAAAAATAAAAGTTTTAGAAGCAAGAATAGTTACTTTTGAGGGTGGAACACTGAAAACCATTAGAACAAGAAAAAATAATCCAACTATTGAAACACCTATGAAATATACCCACAGATTTTTTAAGAAATCCTTTAAGAAATCCCCTGAAACTTTCAAAATAGATCCCTCAAAGCTCCAAGAAGGCCTTGACCCGCCATATATCGATATGTTTTTCTTTTAAATCTATTTCTGGAAAATATCCCTGTCATACGTCTTTTTATACTGCCATAAAAGCTTCGGTAACATTTATAGAGCTCCTCCTGAACTTCATGTCTAGAAAGATGTTCAGTTGGCATTACAGCATGTATCATGTCATAATTAGCCCAGTTGGTGTCTTCTAGCCATCCATTACGTTTGGAAGTTTCATAGAGCTCTGTTCCAGGAAAAGGAGTTAAAATCATGAAGATGGCTAGGTCTGGATCTACGTAGTTAACAAATTCCCTAAATTCATTCATAGATCCATGAGAATCTTTTCTTTCTCCAGTTATGAAAGTTGCCTGTGCAAATATGTCATTTTCCTTCAGTAAATCCATTGAAAGCTTTGAATCAGAAGCTTTAATATTTTTGTTGAAATTTTTAAGAGTTACTTCATCATGACTCTCCAATCCTGCCATAACCCAATAATTACCTGCTTTTCGCATTTTAGGGAGAATATCACTGTATTTTATAATATCATCACTTCTGGCTTGAACAAACCACATCAAATCTTCTGATAACCCCCTCCCTATCAATTCATCACACAATTTGCTGGTTCTATCTCCCAAACCCAGATTGTCATCAGTTAGCCATAAAAAGCTTATTCCATATTCTCTGTAAATGTGTTCCATTTCGTCTGCAATACGCTTTGGTGACTTGGATCTCCATTTACCTCCCCAATATTCCCATTGTGAACAGAAAGTACAACGATGAGCGCATCCCCGGGAAGCTTCTACCATAGCATACCCTGGTTTAGATCCGGCCATCATTTTAAAGTTATATTTATTCACATGATCTTCTATAAAATGATAACCAGGAATAGGCAAATCATCAAGATCACTAATTAGTGGACGGGGCGGATTGTGTATGATCTCTCCATTGTGTCTGAACGATAGGCCTTGAACACTTGAAAGTGGCTTATTTTTATTTAAAGTTTTAACGAGCTGGGAAAATGTTTCTTCACCTTCACCACGAACGATGAAATCAATTTCAGGGTAAATCTCAAGGCTTTCCTGAGCCAAAGCAGTGAAATGCTGCCCTCCAACCACTGTTTTTATATCTGGATCAGCCCTCTTGGCTAACTCTAGGGTTCGAAGCACCAAGTACGTGTTACAAGTAGCTAAAGCACTAGAAGCCAGAATATCTGGATTTGAAGATTCTATACGTTTTTCCAGCTTATCCCAATCAACACTTTCTGCCTGACAATCTAAAACTTCGATATCTAGATCTTTGTTTTTTAGCTCAAGATAAGCAGCCAATTCAAGTATACCTAAAGGTGGTGGAAGATATTCACCCATAACAAACCAAAAATCCTTTGGTGGTTCAATAAATAAAACTTTCATATGGAACATTCCCTGAATAATTATTTAATATAGTTGCTTATTTTTAGATATTAGATCTATTATTAGAAATACTTTCTGAAAAGTTTTAGATGAATAAGAATTCTAAAAAGAACTAGTTTTTTCCCAATCCATATTTTATCCTATCCAAGTGTAATCAATTCTCATGTGATCGTGCCATTATTATAAAAATTATTTTATTAATGAACATTTATTTCGATCCACAAGTAATCTGATTAAGAACAAAGAATCTATTAAAAAATAGACTTAGCAGATATATATCCACTGACCTAATAACATATTAACTAAACAATTCAATAATCATCTCTTAGATTTAATATAAAACTAAAATATTTAGTTTTACACTATTTTTTAACAAACTTCAACGATGCTGAATTCATGCAATAACGTTTACCTGTAGGTGGAGGACCATCATCAAAAACATGGCCTAAGTGGGCATCGCATCTGGCACATAAAACTTCTGTCCTTATCATAAATTGGCTAGTATCAATCTTAGTATTTACATTCTCCTCTGCAATGGGCTTCCGGAAGCTGGGCCAGCCTGTTCCAGAATCGAATTTGGCTTCTGAATCAAATAGATCTGTTATGCAGCATACACATTTATAAATTCCCCTCTCATGAAAGTCGTGGTATCTTCCTGTAAATGCCAATTCTGTTCCCTTCCCTCTTGCTACCTGATACTGTTCTGGATTAAGTAGTTTTTTCCATTCTTCATCAGTCTTTACTACTTTATCCACCATCTCTACTTTTCCACTATCAACAAAATAAATGGGAATTTTTTTATTATTTCTTTCATTTTTAGTGGTTTTCATTACTGTTTATTTGTAATTCAAAACTATATATGCTTTTTTATAATGATTTGTAATATAAGGCTCCTCAGAAATTCATTATTTCAGTCTCTAACACAATCAATTTCAAAAATATAAGGCTTGATGTCTAATAATGGGGTTTTATCCAAGGCATCGAGACCTTTAACAGTGATAATGGTATTTTCTATTCTAATAATTTCTGCTAAACACAATGCAATTGGATTGGGACGATTAGGTGAACGTGTAGAAAATACTCCCCTCTCTTTTACTTTTCCAGGTGGAATAGCAGTGAGCTGATTTCTGTTGGCACGGTCAAGCCAGTATAACACGATCAAATGTGAATATCGTTCTAGATCACGCAACCCCTCAGCACATTCATCAAAAATAATTATTTCACTTAATTTATCTGAATCACGCCCTTGACGAGGAGCTTCACTTTGTTTTTTATAGGGAGATCTAATAATTCCAATTGGATAAAGCTTAAATTGTTTCATTTTATCTCACATTCGTTGATTAATGTCTCATTTATCACATTAATATCTTATAAAATAACGTCTAAAAAACTATTTTTAATTATATCGTTCATTAATTTTATTCATTTAAAATGATTTGAATGTAAATTAACAATTTAAAATTTTTAAACACACCTAAATTCTTTAAAAAGATTGAACTATGAATTAATGTTTCTAATAATTAAATAAAAGTGTTCTATTTTTCAATCATGTCATAGATATCCGTACGCCTGTTTTTTAATAATGGAAGTTCATTGCGTACCTCATCAACACGGGAGAGGTTAATATCTGCGTATATTATCTCCTCTTTTTCACCTGCCCGTGCTAGCATATCTCCCCAGGGATCAACCACCATAGAATTGCCATATGCAACATATGATAACCCTTCATTCCTTGCAGGCGATGCGGCAACTATGAAAACCTGATTATCTATAGCTCTAGCACGTATTAAAGTTTTCCAGTGCACGGGTCCCGTAATCATGTTGAAAGCACCAGGTATGCCTATCAATTTCGCACCTTTCAATGTCATAAGCCTAAAAAGTTCAGGAAATCGCATATCATAGCATATAACTACGCCAATCTTGCAAAATTCAGTATCAACCGTTGTCACTTGGTTACCGGCCGTCAGAGTATCTGATTCCTTAAACGTTATTTTTTCAGGAATATTGATATCAAACAAATGCATTTTTCTATGCAAACCAATAATCTCACCATTCCTATCAAATATGAAACTTGAATTATAGAGCTTATCACCCTCTGTTTCAGGTATTGAACCTGCAATGACGTAAACTCCAGATTCCCTTGCTGCTTTTGAAATTGCTTTAAGTGTTTTACTATCCTCTCCTCTTTCAGCATATTCCATAAATTTGAAATTATCGTAGGGGCAGTTAAACATTTCAGGTAAAACTACTATATCTGCCTTATTTTTAGCACTATTCCCTATCATACTCACTGCTTTAACAATATTTGAATCTTTATTATCTACTACCATCATCTGGCATACAGCGAGCCTGAATTGATTTTTCATTAGAACGCCTATAACATCTTTTTTAACTGAATTAACGCTTAAACAGACCAAAAGCCTATTTTAAGAGTTAAAAATAGTATCACTACTTAAACATGTAAAACATGTCTTAATAAAAGTATATGTCATGTTATATGCTTTATTATAATTTATCCATTCTGGAATTTCATAAACAAATGTCTTATAACCGGCAGAGGCCAAAGGTTTTGAAACCTTCATTGTAGATGTTCCTGAACCTTTATAATAAGTTGACGGATAAAAATTAAGCTCTGGAAAAGCCTTATTTACGGCCATAGCAAGATTTACAGATGCCTCATCCATTTTAGGTGTGGCGATGTAAAATCCATTACCATAACCTGGTTCATGGTCATGACAGATAATAATCAGATCTACTTTGGATTTTACTATATCTGGAAGGATATAACGGGCGGCAAGTTCTTCTCCATTAGCTCTGCCTATGTTGAAGTTATCAGGATTATCCAATACAGTTATATCATAGCAAATTATCTCATAGTTAGTAGGTAAATCATAATTCTTTATAACATCTCGTGCCACAGTTTTTGAAAGATTCTCTCGTGGGTGCATACCCGTCACTATAGCTATTTTGACTTTTTTAGCGCCTATAATACTAAAACGGGAATAAGTTTCCTTACTCACATAACCCTTGTAATCCGAACCAATAAGGGAATGATTAGAACCTGAAAAAAAATTGCCAAATGGTAGATCTGATCCTACAATACCTGATATCACCACTAAAGCTAATACAACACCTAATGTACCTAGTAGAAGCTTATATTTGCCTATAAATGGTTTGTTATCAACTTCACTCCTTGAAAACCATTTATCATCTGTATCGCTGTCTTGTATGTATTCAAGGTAGTCGTCAATACTTTCAACAGCTATTAACTCCCCTCCACACTGACAGGCCTCAAAATCCAATACAGACTCCCATCCCTCAAGTTCATAATATCCCTTACATCTCCTGCATACTACAAAGGTCATTTATACACCTTTATGGCTTTAAACCAGTTTTTTTATTAAATTTAACATATGTAACTATCTAATATAATAATGTTTACTAAAAGTCTAGATTAAAAGAGCTTATATACTTTTATCTTGGAACAAACATCTATTATACACAAATATAATATAAATATAATTTACTTTTCAATATAAAATATTTTAAATAAGAATATGCATATTTCATAAAACAAGTTCAGGTTTTAGGTTAATCTATACATCATTGAGAGATTATCATGGATCTATTTACAATAATCCTTTTAGCAGTAGGGCTGGCTATGGATGCTTTCTCTGTTTCCATAACCCGTGGGTTAACGTTAATAAAAGGTAATATCAAACAAGCTTTTATTATAGCCCTTTTCTTTGGAAGTTTCCAGGCTTTTATGCCCGTATTTGGCTGGATTTCAGGTATAAAACTAGCAGAGTTCATACAAAGCGTTGATCACTTGGTAGCGTTCATACTGTTATCTTTAATTGGTATTAAAATGATTTATGAAAGTCTCAAAAAGCGTGAAGATGAGGATATATGTGCTCTTTTCTCATTAAAAGAACTGCTAATTCTCTCTATTGCCACAAGCATTGATGCATTTGCTGTAGGAGTGACCTTTGCCTTTCTAAATGTATCCATAATAGAGCCAATTCTCATCATAGGTTTTGTCACTTTTATCCTTTCTTTTTTGGGTTTTTACGTTGGCAAAAAAGTTGGACATATGTTTGAGAATAAAATTGAAATCTTAGGTGGCTTAATATTGATCGGAATCGGCCTTAAAATATTGCTGGAACATTTATTCTTTTAATAGATTTTATGCCAATTAAAGCATGGATTTTACGATTTATTTACGACTAATTAAAAATAACAGATAATTATTGAAAATAAAAAAAGAAAAAAATAGTATAAATAATTATTGGAAATAAGTTATAATTCCAAAAAAATCAATTATCAGAGTTATTAACGTGCTCGTCTCTTATTTCCTGACTTTTGACTATTCTTCGGCTGATTTGAATTCTTCTTTCATTTTTTTCACATATTCTGAGTAACTGTCACCAGATAACACGATAACTAATTCATTTTCATTGAATAAAGATGGATCCTCAACTACAACACTATTCTCACGAAAAACACCAATACATGCTTTAATATCACTCATAATATCAACTCCTCTGTTTTAAAACTTTAAAAAAACTTATGAAATTTTATTTTAATACATTTTTAATTTTTAATTTATTTACATAGTATCTGCATAAATATTTTTATATAAAATACTTTTTAGATATAAATAGAAACGACTTCATAAATCTTATTTTTTAAATATAAACAAAAAAGCTCCTTTGCAAGTTTTTGGAGATTTAAAATTTGATAATAGTTCATGATAGGGTTTTAGCGGTAATGCTGCAATATATTTCAATTGCGTCTCTCATCAATTGATTTATCGAGTTTTTAGTCCCTGAACTATTGAATATGTAATTTGTATGAAACTGTTTTTTACACAACTTAGAACATTATTAAACCCTTCATGCCACGTTTTTAGTAATTTGAGTTAATATAAACCTTTTTTACTAGTAACCGTAAATAATATAATAGTATCGGATAAATCATAATTTGTATTTAATAATTTTGAGATCTTCAAAGTATTTTAAGGGGATGAAAAATTGCCAGAAGCTCCAGATGAAATAAAGGAATTGGTTGATAAGTTTGAGCGTAACCTTAAAGCATATAAAAGTCCTAGTTACAAAGAGGAACAGCTTAAACAGGAATTCATTAATCCATTCTTTAAGGCTTTGGGTTGGGATGTTGATAATGAGTCTGGTGCAGCTCCCCAGTATCGTGATGTGATTTTTGAA
>Ga0194112_10007414_pt1 | contig 14280 bp, 9 predicted proteins | sample TA2MahC400mmetaG_FD_146191 | JGI IMG/M metagenome (GOLD analysis project Ga0194112, IMG submission 146191) | Freshwater microbial communities from Lake Tanganyika, Tanzania - TA2015016 Mahale Deep Cast 400m | ecosystem: Environmental > Aquatic > Freshwater > Lake | place: Tanzania: Lake...
GCCGCGAAAACCGCCGCGTGGAGATCGAGGTGTCACCTTTGCGCAACGCCCCCGACACAGAAAGCACAGATGCTGCGTCAGCGAATTGATTTCCCGTTGCCAATCCGGCGCAATGGGTTAGTATGACGATGAATTTTGCAATCAGGGATAGCCGAACGTGACCGCATTCTCGCACCTCAAGAAAATCGCCTGCGCCCTCGCGTTCACCGCGCTTGCCGCCTGCACCACCAACAGCCTTGAGGAACTGCGCCGCACCACGCCGACCGAGAATCCCTACCTCGCCGCCCTTTCCGCCGAATACCTCGCCTTCGCCGAATCCGAAGCCCGCCAGTATGACTGGGCATCCTCGCAGCATTTCGCCGATAAAGGCTTGGCTGCGGCTTACGGGCATGAGGTCGAACCGGAGACCTTCGACAACTGGGACATCGGCGAAGACTACATTCAGGAACTCGCCAACGCCCGCCTGCAGCTCATCACGCTGCTCACGCCCGATGTGAAAGTGGCGAAGCCCGGCCTTTCCGCACGCGCGCTGTTCTATTATGACTGCTGGATGGAACAGCAGAACGAAGCATGGCAGGAAGACGACATCTCGTCTTGCCGTGAAGGGTTCTATCACTCCATCCGCATCCTCGCCGGCGCACCGGAAGAGCCGGAAGAAGCGACCCCGCTCATTTTCTCCAGCTCCTACCTCATCTTCTTCGAATGGAACAAATGGGCCGTCAACGAAGAGGGCATGAAGGTCGTCAACAGCACCGTGCAGGATTTGAAGGACAGCAAAGAGACCGAATATGAAGTGGTGCTGAACGGCCATGCCGACCGCTCCGGCGATGTGGAATATAACCTCAAGCTTTCGCAGAAACGCGCCGAAGCCGTGAAGGCCGAACTGGTCAAGCGCGGCATCCCTGACGAGCGCATCCGCTACTTCGCCTTCGGTGAGACGGATAACCGCATCCCCACGGCTGACGGCATCCGTGAACGCGCCAACCGCCGCGTAGAAATCTTCTTCAACCAGTGACGCGTTCTTCTCGCGCGGATAGTCTAGTCACGGGTTAGATAATTCGCCGAAAACGGCTGTTTTCGAGAACCGCAACGCAAGTGTGCTTTAAGCACATGCGTAGCGGAAGCGCAGCTAAAACTGCCGTTTGCAGGCAATTAATGACGTGTGAATAGGCTATCCGAAATGCTTGAATTCAGCCCCTACAGCTTCGCTGACCGCTTGCTCTTCACCGGCATCGCCCTGCTCGCTTGCCTCATCCTCGGTTCGCTCACCTTCCGCAAGTTCTTCGCCCTGCCCACCGTCAGCAAATACCTGCGCGGGCTGGTGCTGAATTTCGACCATAAACTCAACCGCAGCCACCGCAGCGACAGCGAGCGCAAGGTGCGCGGCGCCATCGTCCTTCTCGTCATGGTGTTTCTGGCGGGTATCGTATCCGGCGCCTTCTCCGCCCTCACCGCCGCCGTGCCCATGGGCTGGTGGGCGGAAGCGGCCTTGCTGGCCATCTTCGTGCCCGCGCGCCTCATCCACGACCAATCCTCCGCCGTGCTCAAACGCCTCAAAGCCAATGAATTGAAAGAAGCGCGCGAGGAAGTGCAGGCCTTCACCCTACAGGACACCAAGAATCTCGACCAACACGCCCTCACCCGCGCCACCATCGAATACACCGCCGGTTCACTGGCTGACCGCGTCATCTCGCCGTTGTTCTGGTATATCCTCTTCGGCCTGCCCGGTTTCGTCGCCAGCAAGATCATCACCGAATCCGCATTGGTGCTGGATTATGACTCCCGCCGCCATCGCAACTTCGGGCAGGCGGCTGGCGCATTCGAGCAGATACTCAACTTCTTCCCTGCGCGCATCGCAGGACTGCTGCTCATCTTCGCGTCCCTCTTCGTGCCCAAAGCCCATCCGCGCAAGGCCTTCGCGGGATTGCTGAACGACAGCAGCGGCATCCACCCACCCCGCAAGGGCGTGCCCATCGCCACGACGGCTGGGGCGCTCGGCATCACACTCGGCGGCCCCCGCTCAGTGCAGGGCTATCTGGTGAAGGACGCATGGATAGGCAGCGGCACGGCCAAAGCCAGCCTTTCGCACTTGCGAAAAAATATGTTCCTCTACACCATCGCTTGCTTGCTAAACGTCGCGGTCATTGCTATTTTGCTCTTCGCTCTCGCTAGGTAGGCCGCGTGCCACCGGAGGTGGAGCACCCCCATCAGCCCCGATTTTAGGAAAGCGACAGCGTGACGTTGACCATCCCCCAGAACTTCGCCCCCGAAATCGAAGCGTCGTACATCCCGAATATCCCGCTGCCCGAACCCGCGGCGCAAGCGAAGCTGGCGGCCTATATCCGCGATAAGTGGGAGGATTTGACCCGCAAGCACCAAGGCCTGTTCATGGGCATGCTGGCCGATGAGAAAGTGTCGCTGCGTGAAGGCCAAGCCCCTTCACTCTATATCTCGCAAGCCGAAGACTATAAAGGGGTGAAGACCTATCTGGACGCGCTGCGCGAAGATGTGCTGCGCGGCGTGGCGAACGGTGAATACCCCAAAATCGCGGCGGAGCAGGTGAATAAAATCGAACTGCGCGTGCTGCCCGATGACCCGAAGACCATCGAAAAAGACCTTCACGGCCTGCTTTATCTGCCTTACCCTTACGTCGTGCCCGGTGGCCGCTTCAACGAGACCTACGGCTGGGACAGCGCCTTCATCGTGCGTGGTCTCGTGCTGGACGGCCAGTTCGACATCGCCAAGAACATGGTGGACAACAAGCTCTATTCCATCCTGCATTACGGCACCATCCTGAACGCCAACCGCAGCTATTACCTTGGCCGTTCCCAAGCGCCGTTCCTGACGAACAAAGTGCTGGACATCTACAAGAACTACCACAAGCTCTCCGCGCCGACCTGCTCCGCGCTGGACTGGCTGAAATCCACCCTGCCGGGCATCAATTCCTATTATGCCTTCTGGACGAGCGCGCCTTACCTCCACGAAGAGAGCGGATTGTCCTATTACAACGACCTGAACGAGACCCCCGCACCCGAAGTGGTGTTCAGCGAAGCAGGGCATTTCGACCATGCGCTGGAGCAACTGCGCGGCGTGTACAAGGATAAACTCGCCCGCGAAGCCTCTGGCCGCGAAGAACCCGCGACCTATCAGGAACGCAAGGACGCCTATTACCTCTCGCTCTTCTACACCCCCGCCGAAGGCGACAAACCCGATGCGCTGACCCCCGCCTTCTATCGCGGTGACCGCGCCATGCGCTCCTCCGGTTTCGACCCCTCCCGCCGCTTCGGCTTCTTCAATGTGGACATCATCAACCACATCCCCGTCTGCCTGAACAACCTGCTCTATGTGATGGAGATGGAGACGGCGGAGATTTACGAGACCCTTTCCGCCCATGATTTCCAAGGGAAGGACGAGGACGGCACGCCGTGGCGTGAGGTCGCCAAGCGTTGGACGGAACGCGCCGAATTGCGCAAGGAACGCATCAACCAATGGCTGTGGGACGATGCCTCCGAGCAGATAGACGCCGCTGCGAAATTCCCCAGCTACCGCGACTATAACTTCCAGACCGCGCTCTGCACCGAATACGACATCCCCAAGCACCGCAACTACGTCTTCGCCACGGCGTTCTATCCACTGTGGACAGGCGTGGCCTCCACCGAACAGGCGGCGGAGATCGTCAAGCACGTCTATCCCCGCCTCATCACCTCCAACGGGTTGATGACCAGCCCCCGTTACACCGGCAGCCAGTGGGACGCGCCCTTCGCTTGGGCACCCTTGCAGGTGCTCGCCGTGCGTGGCCTCATCCGTTACGGCTACATCAAGGAAGCCCTCGCCATCGCCAAAGGTTTCCTGAACACGGTCGAGCGCGGATTCGCCGAAACGGGCAAGATTTTCGAGAAGTACGATATGTCCGACGGGTCGCACAACACCAGCGCGAAAATCGATAAGGGCTATAGCGTCAACGTGGAAGGTTTCGGCTGGACCAACTCGGCGGTTCTGGAGCTTCAAGCCGCGCTGAAACAGTACAAAAGCCACGCCTAAAAGTGCAATTAACGTGCGTTATTTGCTCGAAATTGTGCCATTTTGTCACATTTCTTTCATAAAACCACGTTTGGAAGCCCGTTTTTTTTGTGTTAATAATGGTTTCTTAATGACCGGTGCGCATTGACGCTCTGGCGTTGTCGGCTATTTGTCGGCCACCTACTAACAAAACAGGTGCATGGAACGCATGGCTAACGACCACCAGAAACCGGAAGCAAGCGGAATGGACGGCGCAAAACCGCGCGTCTTCGCCGTCGCTCCTGACGGTCTGGCGACGCTGGTCGACAAACGCCCCCGACCCATCCGCCGCACGCTGCGTGTGACCCCAGAGGGTCTTGATGCGGTGCTGGATGGCGAAAACCCTCCCTTCGTCGGTTCTGCCCCTGACCTCTACCCTAACCCTACCGCCGACATCACCGGCCATCAGCATCACCGCCCAAACGCGAATTATGATGCCGAAGAGGAAGACAACAACCGATTCGTAGGGCACGACCCCACTGGCAAGCACCCGCCTTTGCATCCATTGGACAACGCAGGTCCGAATCCGTTCGGCAACCGCCATTTCATGGGCGAGGAGTTTCCGGGGATGCTGACCTTCGACCCCGCGGGCAACCCCACATTCCTCAGCCGCTTCCCTGAGCTGAAGAAGCTGGAGGACGTGAAGGAACTGCGCCTGAACATCGCGTCCAAACTGCCGGATTACATGCAGGGCGACACGTCCCAAGCCATTGAAGTGCGCACCATGGAGGACGAGGCATTCTCAGGCAAGCCGCTGACGGAAGCGTTCCAATCCGTCGATGCGAAAATGATTTCGCAGGTAAAGAAATACGCCAAGGAATTCGAGCAGGCTTATGGCGTGAAAATCACCGTCGGCACCGATCTGCCCGATGCGCATCTGTCGCTGATGGGCTATCGATCCGGCAATGCGAACCTGTTGGGTTTCGCCTCCTTCCCGCCGAGCATCAACGAATGGCCGGAGATGGAGGGCTTGGGTGACCACCCCGGCTATCTGCTGCTGAACAATAATTACACGAACACCGCGACCCGCAAGGAATGCTACGACCTCTTCGCCCATGAGTTCGGCCATACCCTCGGCCTCGCGCATCCGCATGACCTCGCGGTGCTGAACATCGATAAGCGTCAGGCATTGACCGCCACCAAGATGGCCTATACGGATTTGAAGATCGATTCCTTCCAGCACAACGTGACCGATGGTAAGGGCAATCCGGTCAAGGACGCTTCGGGCAACGTCAAAATCTACACGGAAGGCCCCGACGAGGGCGTGCTGGATTATGGCTTCCGCAAATGGGTGCCTAATCCGCCCACCATGGGGCATGTGAGCGACCCTGACCCGGAATCACCCAGCTGCGATCTCTACAAAGCGAATTTCGACCTGCAAGCCCATTTCGACCATGCACTGAATGTCAACAAACGCTCCATCGTTTTCCTGCGCGAGCATCTGCTGCCGATGGTGCCGATGGTGAACGAAGGAAAACATGCCGTGCTGAGGGGCACCAAAGGGGATGACTTCCTCGATACGAACCCCGGATATAGCTCCACCGTGACTGATCCGAAAAGCGGCGTGCAGCAGCACTTCACCCATATCGAAGGGCATTTCGGCAAGGTGATGGGCATCAAAGGCAATAACACCATCATCGCCGCCGAGCAGGGCGATCAGGAAATCCTGCCCGGCTCCGGCAAGAACGAAATCCAGTTCCTCTATTCCGACACGCGCGGCACGAAAACCATCACCAGCACGGGCAAGGACACACTGGTGCTGACCGAAGACCTGCTGCGCAAACAGTCGCTGAAAGCCATCGACCGCGAAGGCGACAAACTGGGCTTCGAATCGGCGCAGACGGCCATAAATCTCGACGGTAAGGGCATCCAGTCCATCCTTGTGGTGAACGAGCGCGGCCGCCCCGTGGCGCGCATCGACACGCATGGCAAACAGGCCGATGCGCTCAACGCAGAGCTGAAGACCGCGCTTTCCCAGACGAAACAGAGCAAGCGCGCGCGCTCCGAAGCGGTAACGCCTGCGGATGACGATACCCCGCCCGTGCAGACCCACGACCAGACGCTGCACACCACGCGCCGCGACTACCGCAGCGCAAAATCCTGGACGGACAGGGTTTCCGCCGATAATGCTGCGCTGCCGCGAACCCGCTGACGGCCTTCTTCACAGCCTAAAACCTCGAATTGTCACAATATTGTCACGTTTTTCACGGGGCGGATTGTGTATTGTATTCCATCACTATGAATTTTTTATACGGGAATGACCATGGCTGAAGCCGTTTTCGACGCCGCGAACACCAACCTGCCCCTCTGGCAGCAGGCTGCTTTGCGCGTGGCGAAGGATGAGGCCACCCTGCCGGAGCTTTCCTCGGAAGAGCATGTTTCGCTCTTCGAGAAAGCCGTTCTGGTCATGAAACCTTCGCGGGATGAATGGACGCTTCTGGCCTCCGACAAATCGCGTCAGCAAGCCTATGTGCTTGCGTTTGTGCGTGCTTACAAGGCCGGCCTGCCGCCGGTCTCCGGTTTGAGTGACGCAGCACGCTACACGACGCCGCGCAGCGGCAACCCCAGCTGAACCGCGCGAGAGCATAGATTTTAGGAGCTTACATGAGCAAAGACACCGCATCCAAGACCGAAACCGCAAAGGCAGGCTCCACTGTCGAGCTGACCGATGCGATCGAAACCTGGGTGAATCCCGAAACCGGCGTGGGCGAAGCGCGCGCGGGCAAAGTCATCATCGATGCGGCCGAACTTTCCACCCTGCTTGCCCGTGATGCGCAGGATGTGACCCTCGACCCCACCAGCAGCTACATCCACACGCCTGCCATCGTCGGCTCCGAAGCGTCCGACGACCTGACCAAAGCGGTTCTGGCGCGCGACAACCTGCCAAAAGGCCACAGCCACTCGCCGTCTCCCACCAGCCCTGCCGATCGCAGCATGGACGAGACGTTGAAAGACATCCAGAAAGACAAGACCCCCTTCGTCGGCACGAACCTCAGCTATAAAGTGAAGCCGAAGGGTCTGCCCAAAGAAGGCAAGAACCCCACGTTCCACGGCCAGCCCGGCCTGCGCCGCTTCATCGGCGATGAATTCCCCCGTATGCTCGGCTTCGGCGCACCGAAAATCTCCCGCGAAATCGTGCGCGAGAATGGCCGTCCCACGCAGGTCTTCAAGCTAGCGGAAGAAGCGAAGCCCGCTTTCTACAGCCTGTGGCCTGAAGGCACCAAGCCGGAGGACATGAAAGTCCTCAAGATCAACATCGCTACCAAAGTCCCCCAGTACATGCTGGAAGGCGCGCTCGGCGCGACGATGGAAGGCCGTAAGGAATTCGCGTTCAAAGGCCAGAGCCTCTCCGAATCCTTCGTGCCCATCAGCGAAAAGGTCGAAGCCGAATGGCGCCGTTTCGCACAGGACTTCGAGAAGACCTTCGGCATCAAGCTGGATGTGCGCAAAGACACCGACCCTGATGCACACAAGCCCGAAGAAGTCAGCCTGTCCGTGCTCGGCTTCCAGAAGGGTGAGCCACGCCTCGCCGGTTTCGCATCCTTCCCCGAAGCCATGAACGACTGGCAGGAAGCCTTCAAGGCGACCCTCGGCCACAAACAGGGCTTCATGATGCTGAATCATGAATACACCAATAACAAAGCCATCGACGGTGATATGGTCTATGACCTCATCGCCCACGAATTCGGCCACCGCATGGGCATGTGCCACCCGCATGACCTCGGCCAGATGAAGATGTCCATGGCCGATGCCCTCAACCACACCATGATGGCCTATACGGACGGCAAATTCTCGCGCATGGCCGACCAGAACGGCAAAGAGCAGGACGGCCTGCTCTGCGGCCCTGTCGAGCTGTCGCTGCGTAACTTCTTGCCCAATGCACCGAAGCTGAACGACGAACGCGGCACTGTCTATGACCTCGGCGCGCATTCCAAGAAATCCTTCGGGGTGAACTGGAACTCCCGCGTCATGGCTCAGACCGGCCAGATCCCTGCGGTTCCCATCGTCAACAACGGCACCGGCGCAGTCCTTCGCGGCACCACCGGCAATGACGTGCTCGACACCGAACCCGGCCATGAATCCCGCGTGAAGAACAGCCTCGGCGTCGAACAGCGTTACGCGCTGGTCGAAGGCCATTTCGCCAAGGTCATCGGCCTTGCGGGCAACAACGACATCTTCGCTTCGTCCAAAGGCGATCAGGAAATCCTGCCCGGTATCGGCGAAAACCGCGTCCATATTTATGACAAGAACATCGGCGACAAGAAGACCATCATCAGCACCGGCCGCGATACGCTCGTGCTTCACGAAGACATCTTCTTCGAGAACCGCGCCGACAAAAAGGTGCGCGGTCAGGACGAACGCGCCGACCATAGCCTCAAAGTCACCAAGGACGGCAACGACATCATCCTGACGGGTCATAACGGTGGCAGCATCGTCCTGAAGGATCAGGCAGAGCCCGGCAAAGGCATCACCGCCATCGACGTGGTCGATGATTCCGGCCGCCGCATCATCAGCCGCGATGTCAGCCGCTTCACCACCCCCGAACGCTTCGAGAAAGCGATCGTCGAGGCGATGGCGGAAGAGACCCCTGAACTCATGAACCTGCGTCGCCGTGAAGCCGTGGCAGCCCGTAAAGCCGCCGCAGTCGAAGCCGATGACGGTCACGACCACCTGCATGACACCCCGCTTCTGCCGACAGATGCGCCGCGCCATGCAGAAACCCATGCGAAACCCAAGGCGAACAGCCATGTGGAAGCATTGCGCGCACGCGTCGAAGCCGGTAAGGCCGACGGCATAGCACGCTCTTGAAACGTATCGCCCTCCCCGCTTCGGCGGGGAGGTTTCCTGCATCGTTTTTCAGAAAATTAACAAATAGTTAATCGAACCGACCAAATAGTCTTACACAACACATCCTTACGGAGATAAAAATGACTGACGCAGAGAACAAGAAAGTCACGACCGCCGCCATCGCCACCGTCCTGAAGGACGATAAGAGCGTGGTCAGCTTCGTGTTGCCCGATGACAAGACCATCAACGAAGTCCTCCGCGAAGGCGCGAACAAGGATTTGAACGAAGACCGCTTCGGTACTGGCGGCCAGCACGTCGCCCGCGACCTCGCAGGTAAGACCGGCTGGCGCGACCTCGATTCCAAAGGTCCGGATCCTTTCGCGAACTCCACCGCTGCCGACGCGAAGAAACGCAACTTCCTCGGCGATGAATTCCAGGGCATGCTCGGCTATGACAAGACCGGCAAACCCGCTTTCTGGAGCCACTTCAACAAAATCAACGAAGACGGCACGCCGAAGCTCGGCGCTGACGGCAAGCCCCAGCCCATCGAAAGCATCGATGACCTGAAAGGCCAGACCTTCAAAGTCCACCTCGCTACCCAGCTTCCCAAACACCTCGAAGGCCACGCCCTCATCGAAGGCATGGACATCTGGGATGGCAAGAAAGCCAAGGATGCTGCGGTGAAAGTCGCTGGCCGTCTGGAGAAGGAAATCGGCGAATACCTGAACGACCTGACCAAAGTCACCGGCCTGAAATTCGAGCTGACCGACAAACAGGAAGACGCGAACCTCACCGTCATGTCCTGGGCGAAGACCAAACCGACCTTCGGCGGCACGCTCCTCGGTTTCGCATCCTTCCCTGAGTCCATCAACAGCTGGAGCAGCCTGAACGGCCTCGGCAACAAGCCTGCGTTCATGTTCCTGAACAACGAATGGACCGAGAGCAAATCCACCAAACAGCAGGAAGTGCGCAACCTCTTCGCGCATGAACTCGGCCATAACCTCGGCTGGGCTCACCCGCACGATCTGGCACGCCCCAACATGAGCCAGCCTGAGACCCTCGTCTCCACACTGATGGCTTACGCCGACGTGCAGCCGAAGGACTTCGCCGGCGCCGAAGGCGCACACATGGGCGCAGTCGACTACGGCTTCCGCAAATGGATGCCCGAAGCACCCGCGCTGAACAGCGGAGAAGGCAAGGTCTATGACCTGCAGGCGCATCTTGAGCAGTCTATCAAAGAAAGCGGCAACAGCTCCGCATACCGCCGCAGCAACCTGCTGCCGACCGCCGTCATCGTCGATTCCGGCAAAGGCACTGAACTGCACGGCACCGCGGGTGACGACTTCATCGACACCAACAAAGGCTATGCAAGCATCGTGAACGTGCCTTCCCCTGCGCCCACCAAAGCAGAAGAAGCCGCTCCCGCCGCGAAGCTGAACGCCCATGTCACCACCGGTGAACATGACCACGGCGAAGAGCAGCCCACCGCTAACGTCCCCCCGCGTCGCCCTGCGCCCGCACCGGTCGTGAAGCGTCAGAAAGTGTTGCTGGCTGAAGGCCACATCGCGAAAGTCAAAGGCCTCTCCGGCAATAACACCATCATCGCCAGCGAGACCGGCGATCAGGTGATCGAGCCAGGCACCGGCAACAGCGAAGTGCGCTTCTACTACCAGAACATCGGTGGCAACAAAACCATCCACAGCGAAGGTAACGACACCCTCGTCCTGTCCCAGTCCATCATTCAGGGCCATAAAGACCTGAAAGCCACCGAGAAGGACGGCAACATCGTTCTCGGCGACGGCAAGGACAGCATCACCCTTTCCGGCAAGGGCGTGGCCACCATCCGCATCATCGATGCGAAAGGCCAGACCGTGCAGGAGACGGAAGTGAAAGGTTTGAACGCGAAGGAGATCAACGATCAGGTCATCAAGCCTGCTCAGAGCATCGCCCGCAAGAGCCAGCGCTTCAACCGCCCTGCCACCTTCGCAGGTCGCATCGAGGAAGAAGGCCAGCAGCGCGCTGCAGGTCAGAGCCGCTAAGGCTTAAAGGAAACGGGAGGGTGCGCCAGTCGCGCCCTCCCTCTTCCCTTTTCTGTGATAAACGTGCATATTTGAATCGTAACCCGATAAAAACAAAAGTGAGTACCGCCCTATGGGTCGCGTCACGCCAAAAGGAATACAGATTCTACTCGGCGGGGATTCCCGCCAGCGCGCAGGCATCAACGCCTATCGCCCCGTCACGCCCGAAGGGCTGAACGAGATTCTCGGCGACCCTAACGTCAAGCGCGACCCCTTCTCTTTCCAGCACCGTCTCAAAGGCGGCATCAATGGCGGCCCATACGGCACCAACGGCGACCATGTCGGCCGTGACCTGAAAGGCAAGACCGCCCCCGATTCCCTCGACCGCGAAGGCCCAGACCCCTTGCGTGACCGCGACTTCGTCGGCGATGAATTCCAAGGCATGCTGATGTTCGCCCCCGGTGGCAAGCCCGCCTTCCATAGCCTCTGGCCGGAAGGCACGGCGGATAAGGACAAGACGCTCCGCATCAACATCGCCTCCAAACTGCCCGATTACATCGCTGACCCCGAAAGCGCGGTGCATCAGGAACTCAGCGTGACCGACGCGTTGGAGAAACAGCCCGTCGGAGAGATTTTCAAACCGGTGAACGCGAATATCCGCGCGGCGGTGGACAAATTCGCCAAAAGCTTCGAAGCCAATTTCGGCGTGAAGGTGGATGTGCAGGTCGATCACCCGAATCCGCATGTCAGCGTCATGGGCTATGACAAAGGCCGCAAGGACATCACCGCCTTCTCCTCCTTCCCCGGCGCGATGGGTGAATGGAAGAAGCTGAAACATACCAGCCACAGCCCCGGCTATCTCTTCGTCAGCAGCAGCCGCAGCAAAGACCTCAGCAGCGATGATTCGCAGCGTCTGGTGAACCAGCAGCTCGGCCTTGCCCTCGGCGTGGCGCATCCGCATGACCTCGCCCAATTCCGCAACCTGTCCGATCAGGCGGCGGTGACCATGACGACCATGGCCTATTCCGACCTGAAACCCGTCACCTTGGGTGCAGAGGACGCAGCGGGTTTCGGCCCATTGGATTTCGGCCTGCGCAAATGGCTGCAGAATGCCCCCACGCTCAACACGGGCGAGCAGACATTCGACCTCGAACGGGCTTATAAACAATCCCTGCGGGATAACGCCAATACCGTGACCTTCAAGGAGACCGGACTGCTTCCCGCCGTGTCCCTGCTCGCCAATGGCGACCACAACACCCTCGTCGGCGGCAAGGGCGACGATTACCTCGACACCAACGCGGGTTATGTCAGCACCTATCAGGATGCCGAGACAGGCCGCAAACAGAACGTGGTGCTGGTCGAAGGCCATATCCGCTACATCGAATGCGGCGCGGGCAATAACATCGTCGTGGCCGCCAAGGATGGCGACCAGACCATCCACACCGGCACCGGCAAGACCGATGTGCGCCTGCTCTACCCCGAAATGAGCGGCGAAAAGGTCATCGACGCGCCCGGCGAAGTCACCGTGACCTTCACCGCCAGCCAGTTGAAATCCGCGCAGGACGCGACGGTGGAGAAATCCGGCGATGATTTCGTGCTGGGTTCGGCCAAGAACGGAAGCCTCCGCTTGCAGAACCAAGCCAAAGGCGAAGGTATCTCTTCCGTGCGCATGCTCAGCGAAAGCGGTCGTGTGCTCTTCGAGAAGGATGTGAAAGGCTTGTCGCTCGACGACTTCCGTAAGGATGTGCTCGAACCCGCCATGAAGGTCGCGGCGGAATATGTGCCCTCCAAGCCGGATGTGGCGCAGGATCGCCCCAGCACGTGGAAAGAGCGCGTGGAGCGCCTTCAGAAGGAAGCCGAAAAGGCGGGCAATTCCCACCAGCGTTATCGTTGATTAGGCTTTAGGAGCGTCGGCCTGTTGGTCAGGGTGCGCTTTGGCGAAAGCAGGCAATGCTTCGCACGCCGCCACGATGCGGTTCACCGTGTGATACGCCCCCATATCGAAGCCGAAGCGATGCGCGTTATAGACCTGCGGCACCAGCACGCAATCCGCCAGTGTCGGGGCATCGCCGTGACAGAATTTCCCTGCCCGCCCGTCCTGCAACAAGGCCTCCACCGCATCGAAGCCCAGCTTCAACCAATGGTGAATCCATTGCAGTTTCACGTCCTCGCCTAAACCCAGCGTATCCGTCAGGAACAGCAGCACACGGCGGTTGTTCAGCGGGGTGACCTCGCACGCGATGGCCTGAGCCAGCGCGCGCACCCTTGCGCGGTCCTTGGCGCGGGAGGGCAGCAATTCCGGCGTGGGGAAGCGTTCTTCCAGATATTCGGTGATGGCAAGCGACTGCGTCAGCAGCGCGGCCTCTTCCTCCACCTCCAGCGCGGGCAACAGCCCTTGTGGGTTCACGGCGCGGTAGGCCTCGCCCAGATTATCGCCCTTCAGCAGGTTCACGGGGATATGCTCCGCCGTCAACCCCTTCAGGTTCAGGGCGATGCGCACACGGTAGGAGGCCGAAGAACGGTAATAGGTATAGAGCTTCATTTCGGAGGATTATACGGTATTACAGTTTGTTCGATCGTTCCGAAGATGGAGTTGTGGTAATCGTCCAGCATCTCGATTTTCACGGTGTCGCCCGATTGCAGGAAGGGCGTTTTGCTGTCGCCCGTCTCCAGCTTCTCGATGGTGCGCTGCTCGACGATACAGGAAGAACCCACGCTTTTGTCCTTGTTGGACACCGTGCCCGAACCGATGATGGTGCCAGCCGCCAATGGGCGGGTCTTCGCCGCATGGTGGATAAGCTGCGGGAAGTTGAACACCATGTCCACACCTGCATTTGGCTCGCCGAAGCGTTTGCCGTTCAGGAAGCTGCGCAAAGGACGGTGCAGCTTACCGTCTTTCCAATATGCCCCCAGCGATTTCGGGCTGACGGCCACGGGCGAGAAGGCGGATGGCGGCTTGGACTGCACGAAGCCGAAGCCTTTGGTCAGCTCTGGCATGGCGAGGTAGCGCAAAGAGACATCATTGCAGAGCATCACCAGTTTGATATGGTGCTCGGCATCCTCCACGGAAACGCCCATGGGCACGTCATCGGTGATGACCGCCACTTCGCCCTCGAAATCCACGCCCCAGTCATCCACGCTCACATAGGGCAGATCATCATAAGGCGCATGGAAACTGTCGGAACAGCCCTGATACATCAGCGGATCCGTCCAGAAGCTCTGGGGCATCTCCACCCCGCGGGATTTGCGCACCAGTTCCACATGGTTCACATAAGCCGAACCGTCGAGCCACTGGAAGGCGCGGGGCAGCGGAGAAGCGGCGCGTTTCTGGTCGAAGGCAAAAGCCCCGTCCATCTGCACCCCAGCGGAAAGCTGTTTATAGAGCACTTCCAGCTTCGGGCCGGCATGTGCCCAG
>Ga0194112_10007416_pt1 | contig 14272 bp, 10 predicted proteins | sample TA2MahC400mmetaG_FD_146191 | JGI IMG/M metagenome (GOLD analysis project Ga0194112, IMG submission 146191) | Freshwater microbial communities from Lake Tanganyika, Tanzania - TA2015016 Mahale Deep Cast 400m | ecosystem: Environmental > Aquatic > Freshwater > Lake | place: Tanzania: Lake...
TACCGCCCCGACGAGGGGAAGAAGAGCGTGGCCGAGGAGCTGAAGTCCACCGCCGAGGAGCTCAGGACCCGCACGGTTGCCCGCGTGCGGCCGCCGCGGCCCCCCCTGCCCACCCTCGCTCCCGCCGCCGGCCTCGCCGACCTGATGCACTACGCCCTCCTGAACAATCCCAAGGTCGAGGGCGCCTTCTACGACTGGAAGGCCGCGGTGGAGATGATCACCACCGAGAGGTCGCTGCCCGACCCGATGCTCCAACTCAACGCTGAGATAATGAAGGGCGTGACCGCCCTGACGCCGATGCTGATGAGCGACCCCGCGATGAACATCCCCGGCCCGGGGAAGCTGGGCTTGAAGGCCGACGCCGCCTACGAGGCCTCGATGAAGAAGCGGGCGGTTTTCGAGAACGAGATGCTCGCCACCGCACTCGCCGTCAAGAGGGCCTACTACCAGCTCTGGACCGTCCGCGAGCAGACCCGCTGGACCCAGGAGGCCCTGGCGGTGGTGGAGGAGGTGGAGAAGCTGGCGCGCGAGCGCCTGGCCGTGGGCAAGGTCACTCAGCAGGACGTCCTGCGCGCGCAGATGGAGCGCGACCGGCTGCGGACGCAGATAGCGAACCTCGAGGACTCGCGCAAGCCGATCGTCGCCCGCCTGCGCCTCGCGTTGGGGCTTGGGCCGCAGGAGGCCCTGCCCGACCTCGTCCCCCAGCTCACCCCCACGCCACCCGACTTCACCGAGCAGTCGCTCCTCGACGTGGCCTTCAGCCGCAACCCGCGCCTGAAGGAGACGCGGGCCGAGGTCCTCCAGGCCATCGCGCTCTTCCATCTGGCGCACAAGGCCTACGTGCCCGACTACAGCCTGGCCTTCGGCGTCAGGGGCGAGCGCGGCTCGATGGCCGGCCCGACCGCCTGGATGCCCTCGGTGGGCATCACGCTGCCCATCTGGCGCGACAAGATCGCCGCCGAGGTCGCACGCAGCCGGGCCGAGCTGGGCGCCATGCGCGCCAAGCTCTCCAACGAGGAGCTCGAGCTGGCCATGCGCTTCGCCGAGGCCGCATACATGTGGCGCGAGGCCGACCGCAACGTGGCGCTCTACGGCGAGCGCCTGCTGCCCAAGGCCCAGGCCTCCCTCAAGACCGCGCAGGCCGGCTACGTCACAGCGGTGTCCGACTTCCTCGACCTCCTCGAGGCCGAGCGCACGCTGCTGGACGTCAGGCTGGAACATGCCACCGCGATGGGCCAGCGCGAGATCGTGCTGGCCGAAATCTCCCTCGTCATCCTGGGCCGCTGGCCAGAGGGCGTGCCCCCCATACTCGGCCCAGAGCCCGTGCCTGCCGCTGCGAAAGGAACCAACCCGTGAGCGAGCCCATCCCAGCGAACAGCGGGCCGGAGCCGCCGGAGCCAGAGGGCCGGGCCGAAACCATCTGGCTGCGCTTCTGGCAGAAGTATCGCGCAGCGTGCGTGGCCGCAGCGGTCATCCTGGCCTTCGTGCTGGGCTACTGGCTGGCGGCGCGCCGTGCCGCGCCCCCCGCGCCCGCCGCAAAGGCCGAGCAGCCGGGCGCCGACCGCATCCTCTACTGGTCCTGCTCGATGCACCCGCAGATCAAGATGCCCGACAACAAGAGCAAGTGCCCCATCTGCTTCATGGACCTGACGGCGGTGCGTGAGGCCGGCGGCGGCGGGGGGGACGCCCCGCGCCTCGTCCTGTCCAAGGCCGCACGCGAGCGCGCGGAAATCCAGACCAGCCCGGTCGAGTACCGCCCGCTCGCCGTCACCGTCCGAATGGTCGGAAAGATCGAGTACGACGAGACCCGTCTCGCCCACATCTCGGCCTGGGTGGGCGGGCGCATAGACAGGCTGTTCGTGGACTACGCGGGCATCCGCGTGCGCAAGGGCGACCACCTGGCGGAGATATACAGCCCCGACCTCCGCACGGTCGAGGAGGAGTACCTGATAGCCCTGCGGCGCGCGCAGGCCGCAAAGAAGGGCAGCGACGCCGACGAGACTGCATCCGCCGAGGCCATCAGGAGCGCCGCACGCAAGAAGCTCGAGCTCTGGGGCGTCCTGCCCGCCCAGATCGAGGAGCTCGAACGCACCGGCCGCACGAGCGACCGCATGACCATCTACAGCCCCATCGGCGGCACCGTCATCGAGCGCGAGGCATTTGTGGGCAAGTACGTCATGATGGGCGAGCGCCTTTTCACCATCGCCGGCCTCGACGTCGTGTGGGCCATGCTCGACGCCTACGAGATTGACCTCAAGTGGATTCACTACGGGGAGGCCGTGGAGTTCGAGACCGACGCCTACCCTGGCCAGCTCTTCAAGGGGCGCATCGCCTTCGTCTCCCCCATCCTCAACGAGATGACCCGCACGGTGAAGGTGCGGGTGAACGTGCCGAACCCCGACGGGCGGCTCAGGCCAGGGATGTACGTGCGCGCCAAGCTCGACGTCACCCTCGACGAGGCCGGCCGCGTCAGGAACAACGCTGTCGCCGGCAAGTGGATGTGCCCGATGCACCCGGAGATAATCAAGGACAAGCCGGACAAGTGCGACAACTGCGGGATGGACCTCGAGGAGACGGAGAAGCTGGGCTTCAGCCGGCTCGACGTGCCGGCCAAGCGGGTGCTGAGCATCCCCGCCACCGCGCCGCTCCTCACCGGCAAGCGGGCCGTCGTCTACGTCGAGGAGCGCAAGGGCGACGAGGTTGCCTATGTCGGCCGCGAGGTCGAGCTCGGCGACCGCGCCGGCGAATACTACATCGTCAACTCCGGCCTCGCCGAGGGCGAGCGAGTCGTCACCAAGGGCAACTTCAAGATCGACTCGGCGCTCCAGATCATGGCTAAGCCCTCCATGATGAAGCCACAAGAGGGAGAAGGGACGAGGGGCGAGGGGCGAGGGGAAGAGCCGGCGCAGAAGTTCCCGCCGGTGGCCGACGTGCAGCCGGCGCTCGACGCCTACCTGGCGCTGGTGGACGCCTTGGCGGCCGACGATGCCTCAAAGGGCGGGGTCGCCATCGCCGCGCTCAAGGCCACGCTCGACAAGGCCGAGGGCAAGGGCCTCGAAGGCCACGCCCAACACCAGTTCAAGGACCTCTTGGCCGCCCTCAAGAAGGCGGCCGCGGGCGACCCGCCGAAGGGTATTGCCGAGCAGCGGGACCTCCTGGGCGGCCTCACCAAGCCCTTGACAGATTACCTCCGGGCGTTCAACCACGGCCTCAGCTTCCCGCTCGCCGAGGCATACTGCTCGATGGCCTTCAAGAATAGGGGCGGCACCTGGTTCCAGAAGGGCGCCGAGGTCCGCAACCCCTACTTCGGCGCCGCCATGCTCAAGTGCGGCGAAGTCAAGCGCGAGCTCAAGCCAGGGACGAGGGACGAGGGACGAGGGGCGAGGGAGGAGGGACGAGGGACGAGGGGCGAGGTGGAAGACCAGAAAAGGAAGGAGGCGCAACCATGAGCCAGCGGTCTCTGGAAGAGTTCGGCGCGTATAGGGAAGCTCTGGAACTGTTCGACCTAGTGGTAGAAGACATGGGCACTATGGCGCGGGACCCGCGCGCGTGGAAGCCCATCTCGCAACAGGTGGCGAGCGCCGACTCGGTTTGCTCGAACATGGAGGAGGGCCACGGGCGGGGGACCACTAGAGACTACACGCACTTCCTGACGATTTCGCGGGGTTCGGCTCGGGAGACCCGCGGGCGATACCTGCGCCTGAAGCACTGGCTTCCGGGTTCCGTCATACAAGAGCGGGTAGCGCTGTGCGACGAGATCCTCGGCATTCTCACGTCCAGCATTTCCAGCCTGCGGCGTCGGGGGGTTCCCAGGTGAATGATTCAGGCTCACAACACCCTGCTCCGCGGGGCGACGATGGCCAGCCATGCCAGGGCTCTTCGCCCCTCGCCCCTTCTCCCTCCTCCCCCGTCCCTCAGTCCTCTTCCCTCGCCCCTCGCCCCTCGTCCCTCGTCCCCCCCGCACGCCCCGAGATTCGGGGCCTCATCAACAAGACGATCCGCTTCTGCCTCGAGAACAAGCTCGTCGTATTCCTCGTCCTGGTGGGGATGGTGGGCGCGGGCATGTACTTCATGCCCTTCGAGTCCCCCATCAAGGGCTTCCCGCGGGACCCGATTCCCGTTGACGCGATCCCGGACATCGGGGAGAACCAGCAGATCGTGTTCACCGAGTGGCCAGGCCGCTCGCCGCAGGACGTCGAGGACCAGGTGACGTATCCCCTCACCATCACCCTCCAGGGCATCCCCGGGGTGAAGACCATCCGCAGCTACTCGATGTTCGGCTTCTCCACGGTCTTCGTGATCTTCCGGGACGACAAGGACTTCTACTGGTGCCGGTCGCGGCTGCTCGAGCGGCTCAACATCGCCCAGCAGCGGCTGCCCGCCGGCGTGATGCCGGCCCTCGGCCCCGACGCCACCGCCCTGGGCCAGATTTTCTGGTACACACTCGAGGGCAAGGGCTTCGACCTCCAGGAACTCCGCTCGATTCAGGACTGGAACGTCCGCTACTCCCTCCAGTCGGTCGAGGGCGTCAGCGAGGTCGCTAGCGTCGGCGGCTACGTGCGGGAGTACCAGATTGACGTGAATCCCGACTCCATGCGCGCGCACGGGGTGATGCTGCCCGATATCTTCATGGCGGTGCAGCGGAGCAACATTGACGTCGGGGCCGAAACCGTCGAGTTCAACGGCGTCGAGTACATCGTCAGGGGCAAGGGCTTCATCAAGAAGCTCTCCGACGTCGAGAACACCCTGGTGAAGACGACCAACGGGGTGCCGATCTACGTGAGGAACGTCGCCACGGTGCGGCTCGGGCCGGCGCTCCGCCGAGGCATCCTGGACAAGGAGGGCGCCGAGGTCACCGGCGGCGTCATCGTCGTCCGCTACGGCGAGAACCCCCTCGCCGTCATCGGCGCCGTGAAGAAGAAGATCGAGGAAATCCAGCCCAGCCTGCCGAACAAGACCCTCCCCGACGGCACGGTGTCCCAGGTGAAGATCGTGCCCTTCTACGACCGCACCGGCCTCATCCACGAGACCCTCGACACGCTGAAGGACGCGCTGATCGAGGAGACGCTGATCACCTGCTTCGTGGTCTTCATCCTGCTCGCGCACTTCAGGTCCAACCTGCTCATCTCGGCCAACCTGCCCCTCGCCGTCCTCATGTCCTTCATCCTGATGAAGATTTTCCAGGTGGACTCGAACGTCATGAGCCTGGGCGGTGTGGCGATAGCGATCGGGACGATGGTGGACATGGGGATCATCCTGTGCGAGAACATGGTGCGGCACTTCGACGAGGCGAGCCCCGACGAGGACGCCCTCGAGGTCGTCTACCGCGCCGCCAGCGAGGTCGGCTCCGCCGTCGTCACCGCCATCGCCACCACCATTGTCTCCTTCATCCCCATCTTCTTCCTCATCGGCCCCGAGGGGAAGCTCTTCAAGCCGCTGGCCTACACCAAGACCTTCGCCATGTTCAGCTCGATCTTCATCGCGCTCACGTTGCTGCCCGCCTTCGCACACGTCCTTTTCACGCGGCGCCGCATCCCGGTGCGCGTCAGCGGCATAGCCTACGGCGCGCTCGCCCTCATCGGCCTCGCCGCCGCCGTCCTCTGGTCGTTCTGGGCGGGCGTGCCGCTCATCCTCGGCGGGGCCTATCTCCTGGCCGAGCCGAAGCTGCCCCCCCGCCTCCGCAAGGCGATGCCCTACGTGACCTCCGGCATCGCCGCCCTCGTCATCCTCGTTCTCCTCACCATGCACTGGATGCCGCTCGGCCTCGGCAAGGGCCTCACCCGAAACCTCGTCTTCGTCTTCAGCATCAACATCGTCTGGTGCTCCCTGCGGCTCCTGGTCATCACGTTCTACCCCCAGATTCTCGCGGCGCTCCTGCGCCACAAGCTGGCCTTCATGAGCCTCCCCATCGCCATGGTGTTCTTCGGCCTGTGCGTCTGGCAGGGGTTCAGTTGGACGTTCGGCTGGATTCCCAACGCCCTGGCAAAGGTCGGCGTGCCGCAGGAGTGGGTGCGCGGCAGCCGGCTCTGGGTCCGGGGCGTCCACGCGTTCCCCGGCCTCGGCCGCGAGTTCATGCCCTCGCTCGACGAGGGCTCCTACCTCTTCATGCCCACCACCATGCCCCACGGCTCGATCGCCCAGGCGCTCGACATCCTTCAGAAGCAGGACAAGGCGATCCGCGCCATCCCAGAGGTCGAGAGCGTCGTCGGCAAGATAGGGCGCGCCGAGACCGCCATTGACCCCGCTCCCATCTCGATGGTCGAAACCGTCATCGCCTACAAGCCGGAGTACGGCCCGCCCGACCCCGTGACGGGTGAGCGCCCGCGGCTCTGGCGCGACCACATCCGCACCGCCGACGACATCTGGAACGAGATCCTCAAGGCGGGCGACGTGCCCGGCAGCACCTCGGCGCCCAAGCTCATGCCCATCGCCGCGCGCATCGTCATGCTCCAGTCGGGCATGCGCGCGCCTATGGGCATCAAGGTCCTCGGCACCCAGCAGGCCACCCTGGCCGACATCGAGAAGGCAGGCTACGAGATCGCGCGCTTCCTCGAGGAAGTCCCTACTGTGCGGCCCGACACTGTCAACCCCGACCGCGGGGTGCGCAAGCCGTACCTCGAGATAGACCTCGACCGCGAGAAGCTGGCACGCTACAAGGTGAACATCCGGGACGCCCAGGACATCATCGAGGTCGCCATCGGCGGCATGACCGCCACCACCACGGTCGAAGGGCGCGAGCGATACCCCATCAGAGTCCGATACCAGCGCGAGCTACGCGACTCCTACGAGGCTATGGGACGCATCCTCGTCCCATCCTCCGAAGGTGTCCAGATCCCCCTCGAACAGCTCGCCACGATCCAGTACGTGGTCGGCCCACAGGAGATCAAGAGCGAGAACACCCAGTTGGTCTCCTACGTCCTCTTCGACAAGCGCCCCGGCCACGCGGAGGTGGACGTGGTGGAGGAGGCGGAGCGCTTCCTGAAGGCCAAGATAGACAGCGGCGAGCTCAAGCTGCCCCGAGGCGTCTACTACAAGTTTGCCGGCAGCTACGAGAACCAGCTCAACTTCATGAAGCGCCTCGTGCTCCTCCTTCCCGCCAGCCTCTTCATCATCTTCCTCATCCTCTACTTCGAGTTCCGCTCCACCCCGATGACCTTCATGGTCTTCTGGCAGATCGCAGTGCTGGCTTCGGGCGGCTTCATGGGCATCTGGCTCGTCGCACAGCCCTGGTTCCTCAACTTCGAGATTTACGAGGGCCTCAACATCCGCGACATCTTCCACTTCCGCGAATACAACCTCAGCGTCGCCGTCTGGGTCGGCTTCATCGCCCTCTTCGGCCTCGCCACCGACGACGCGGTGGTCTACGCCACCTACCTCAACCAGGTCTTCGCCACCCAGCGCTGCACCTCCGTCGCCGACATCCGCCGCATGGTCGTCGAGGGCGCCAGGAAACGCGTCCGTCCCTGCTTCATGACCACCGCCACCACCGTCCTCGGCCTCCTCCCCGTCCTCACCTCCAGCGGCAAGGGCGCCGACGTCATGATCCCCATGGCGCTCCCACTCGTCGGCGGCATGACGATGGAGCTCATGTCCTCATTCATCACACCAGTCAACTACTGCTGGCTCAAGGAGTTCCTCTGGAAGCGCGGCTGGACGAAGGGGCACTTCGTCCTCGACAGACCCGGCCCCTCCGCCTGAGGGGGCGCCAGCCCCCGGCTAGGGGCCACGAGCTGAGGAGAACGTGCGATGGAGATGAGAAGGCTTGTTGCCGCCGCAGCCCTGGCCCTCTGGGCCGCGGCCGCCCTGGCCGGTGAACACCACGGCCACGAAGTCGTCAAGGAGCGCAAGGACGCCACCGCGGCCAAGCCGCAGACCAACTGCCCCGTGATGGGCGGCAAGATCAACCGCGGCATCTTCGCCGACCACGAGGGCAAGCGCGTCTACTTCTGCTGCGACGGCTGCCCCGCCGCCTTCAAGAAGGACCCCGAGAAGTACATCAAGAAGCTCGAGAGCGATGGGGTCACACTGGCCAAGCTCCAGACCAACTGCCCAATCGAGGGCGATAAGATCGACCGGAAAGTCTTCGCCGACCACCACGGCAAACGCGTCTACTTCTGCTGCGCGGGCTGCCCGGCCAGGTTCAGGGAGGACCCCGCAAAGTATATCAAGATGCTCGAGTCGAAGGGCATCGCCCTCGAGGCCCCGCCTCACACCAAGCCCCTCCACAAGGCCAAAGACCACCCTCACTGAGCAGTGTATCGTCCTCGTCCCTCGTCCTCGTCCTTCGTCCTCGATCTTCCCCCTCAAGTGTGAGAAGCGTCGAGGACGAGGACGAGGGTGGGTGGGCGGATGGCTTCACGGGATCTGCTGGGTCTGGACGGCGGTCTGCTTGGGCGCGGGGGTGGGGGCTGCCTCGGCGGGCTTGCTGCTCTTCGTCAGCGCGTTCCACGCCGCGTGCATCGGGCAGTATTGCATCAGACTACACCCGCCCACCGCGACCACCAGAGCGATGGCCACCACAAGAAACCCCAGACTTCGCTTCATCATCCAACTCCTTGAGGCTCACGCCTCGGCTTGCACACTGTTACACTAACGGGACGAAGAACACGCCACCGGCCCGTTGAGAACGCGAAAGGTGTCGGCCTGGCTCACCTCCTGGGGAAACGGGGATTGGGGATGGGGACGGGGATCATGCCTGCTCGCCAGACATAAGACGGGCGACGGGCAGGGGGCGTTACGCGGGGACATCATCTGTCAGCAAGGCGCGGGGCAGGTGGCCATCTTGGTGGCCGTCTTGAGCATCGCCGCGGGCGGGCGGGAATCAGAACTGGAAATCGGCCTTCTCGAGGATCTCGCGGACCCGCTGGAGGAAGCGAACCGCCGTTGCGCCGTCCACGATGCGGTGGTCGTAGGAAAGCGATGCGAACATCCGCTTGCGGATGGCGATGCCGTTGTTGATGACGGCGGGGACCTCGGCGATGCGCCCCGTGGCGAGGATGGCCGCCTGCGGCTGATGGATGATGGGGGTGGAGAGCACGGCGCCGAAGACGCCGGGGTTGGTGATGGTGAACGTGCCGCCCGCGAGGTCGGCCGGGGCGATCTTGCCCGCCCGCGTCTTCGCCGCGAGCGTCTGAGCCGCACGAGCCAGCTCCACGAGCGACAGGCGGTCGGCGTCCTTGATGACGGGCACGACCAGCCCCTCCTCCACGGCGACGGCCACGCCGAGGTGGATGCGGTACTTCAGGAGGATGCCCTTGTCGGTCCACTCGGAGTTCAGTTCGGGATGGTCCTTCAGTGCGCGGGCGACGGCGCTGAGGACGAATGGGGTGAATGTGAGCTTGACGCCTTGCTCCTCGAGGGCGCCCCGCCACTGGTCCTTGAGCGCGGCCACGGCGGTCATATCAACCTCGGCCACGGTGGTGACGTGTGGGGCGACGCTCTTGCTGCGCACCATGTGCTCGGCGATGGCGCGGCGCATGGGCGACAGGGGCACGAGCTCCTCGTCCACGTCGGGCCGGCGCGGTCCGCGCGCCGGGGCCGGAGGTGGTGGGTGTTGGGTGTCAGGTGTTGGGGGTTGCGCGGCGGGAGCGAGTGCGCGCTCGATGTCTTCGCGGGTGATGCGGCCGAGGCGGCCGGTGCCTTCGACCGCTCGGAGGTCCACGCCTGACTCGCGGGCGAAGCGGCGGACGGCAGGCGAAGCGTAGACGCCCAGCGCCTCGGTGCTCAGTGCCTCCGGGGCAGCGGTCAGGGGAGCAGGGGGCGAGGGGCGGGCACCCTCACCCCTGTCCCTCTCCCCAGGGGAGAGGGGGGGAGGGGGCGAGGGGGGAGGCGGCACAGGCTTGGGTTGAGCGGGAGCCTTCTTCGGCTCTTCACTCCGCACTCCGAACTCCGCACTCGGCATTCCCTCGCCCCTGGCGCCCACGACGGCGATCCGTTGGCCGACCTCCACTGTCTCGCCCTCCCGCGCCAGGGCATTGAGGAGGACGCCGGCCGAGGGCGAGGGGACCTCGACGTTTATCTTGTCGGTCTCGATCTCGACGAGCGGCTCGTCGGCCTCGACGGGGTCGCCTGGGTGCTTGAGCCACGAGAGGATTTTCCCCTCGGCCACCGATTCGCCCATGTGCGGCATCACGACGTCTGTGGGCATGGGAGGGCTCCGTCAGGTGTCCAGGCGAAGGGCCTTGCGAACGGCGGCGGCGATCTTCGCGGGGTTCGGCAGGTGGGCCTCTTCGAGGGCGGGGGCGAAGGGGATGGGCGTGTCTTGGCTCCCAACCCGCACGATTGGCCCGTCGAGGGAGTCAATCGCCTCCTCTGCGAGGATGGCGGCGACCTCGGCGCCGAAGCCGCAGGAGAGCCAGTCCTCGTGCGCGACGACGGCGCGGCCCGTCTTCCGCACGGTGTCGAGGACGGCCTGCCTGTCGAGCGGGACGAGGCTGCGGAGGTCGAGCACCTCGGCGCTCAGGCCGTCCTTCGCCAGCGCGTCGGCCGCGGCGAGGGCGTGGTGGACTGCTGAGCCGTAGGCGATGATGCTCGCGTCGCGTCCTTCGCGCACGAGTCGTGCCTTGCCGAGCGGCGTGGCCCAATCGCCTTCGGGCACCTCGCCCTTGATGCGGCGGTAGAGGAACTTGTTCTCGAAGTAGAGCACGGGGTCGTCGTCGCGGATGGCGGCCTTGAGGAGGCCCTTGGCATCATCGGGGAACGCTGGGGCGACGACCTTGATGCCGGGCGTGTGGCAGAACCAGCCCTCGGGGTTCTGCGAGTGGTAGGGTCCGCCGCGTACGCCGCCGCCCGAGGGCGCGCGGACGACGATGGGGCAGCTCACCCGCCCGTCGTAGCGGTAGCGGAGCGTGCCCGCCTGGTTGCAGATCTGGTCGAAGCCGCACGAGATGAAGTCGGCGAACTGCATCTCGGCGACGGGGCGAAAGCCCATGATGGCCGCGCCGATGGCCGCGCCGACGATGAGCGACTCGCTTATCGGGGTATCGAGGCAGCGGAAGAAGCCGAACCTCTCGACGAAGCCCTTTGTTACCCCAAAGGCCCCGCCGTAGGCCCCAACGTCCTCACCGAGCACGAACACCCGCTCGTCGCGCTCCATCTCCTCGCGGAGTGCGTCGGAGATCGCCTGGATGTAGGTGATTTCAGCCATCATAGCCATCCTGTGGAAAGGGACCCCAGGGACCACAGGGACCCCAGGGACCTACGGGACGCAGCCAGCGGCCACAGCCCCGCCGACCCTTAGGTCCCTGTGGTCCCTGGGGTCCCTGTTGTCCCTTTCCCGGCATCGCTCTCTCCTGGCACTCCACACTCCGCACTCACCCAAACACATTGGTCTCGGCCTCCGCCGCGGCCGGATCGGGACTCTTCTCCGCGAAGTCAACGGCGTCGGCGACGACGGACTTCGCCTGCTCGGCTACCTGCTGGCGGGTCTCATCGCCCAAGATGCGCTTCTCGCGGAGATACATCTCGTAGCGGGGGATCGGGTCGCGGCTCTTCCACTCGACGAACTCCTCGTCCGTGCGGTACATGGCGACGTCGTGCTCGGAGTGGCCGTGCCAGCGGTAGGTCATGCACTCGAGGAGCGTTGGGCCGGCGCCGGTGCGGGCGCGGTAGAGGGCCTCGCGCATCGTGTGCCAGACGGCCAACACGTCGTTGCCGTCAACCACCTTGCCCGCGAAGCCGTAGCCTGCGGCGCGGTCGGCCACGTGGTCGCAGGCCATCTGGAGGTGGAGCGGGGTGGAGTAGGCGTATTGGTTGTTCTCGCAGACGAAGATGCAGGGGAGTCGGTGGACGCCTGCGAAGTTGAGCGCCTCGTGGAAGTCGCCGCGAGCGGCGGCGCCTTCGCCGAAGTAGCTCACGGCCACGTGGGGCTGATGCCGCATCTTGAAGGCGAGGGCCGCGCCGGTCGTCACGCATATCTGCGCGCCCAGCATGCTCGTGGTGCCGAAGACGTTCAGCTCGGGCTCCCCCGCGTGCAGGGCCGAGTCCTTGCCGCCCGAGAGCCCCGTCGCCCGCCCGTAGAGCTGGGCCATGATGGCGCGCGGCGAGACGCCCTTGACCAGGAACACCCCGACGTCCCGGTGCGCGGGGGCTACAAAGTCCTCATCTTCCAGGCCGTAGCAGGTGCCGATGCAGATGGCCTCCTGGCCGATGCCGGAGAAGACGCCCGCCTGGACGCGTCCCTGTTTGTAGAGGGTGGAGACACGCTCCTCGAATGTGCGGCTGAGGACCATGTAGTAGTAGAGGTCGAGCAGTTCGCCGGGGCGGAGTTCCACGGCTCACCCCTTCTCGGAATCCGCGTCGGAGACGCGGGCTACTTCTTCATCCTCGCGGAAGACGCGGATGGTGGCGTCGCGCGGGAGCGCGAGGCCGGCGGCGACCTCGATGGCCTTGAAGATGCCAGGCGGCACGGGGCAGGCGAAGTGCGGCAGCTCGCCGCAGAGGTCCATGACCTGCGACCTCTTCGACCTGTCGGGCTTGTCGCAGGGGCCGACCTCGGCCCAGGCGTCGAGGCTGAGGGCTTCGAGGCGCCTGCGGATGCGCGACACGTCGGGGCAATTGCTCTGAACCTTCAGCCGCACGTGGCGGCGGTCGCCGCTCGTCGCCTCCACGGTTGTCTTGAACCCGCAGATGCCGGCGTAGATTTCCGCCCGGGCCATGGCTATTCTCCTCACACCCCTCGACTATGACACGCGTGAGAGATGCGTATCGGGAGGGGATGAATGGATGACTGGATGGGTGGATGGGTGTCAGACAACCATCCATTCATCCATCCATCCAATCATCCGCTTCGGTTGCGGCCAATGGCCGCGTCAATCTCACCACCTCATGCGCTTCTCAGCTTTCGGCACACGGCGTCGGCGACCTCGCTCGTCGTGGCCTTGCCGCCGAGGTCAGGGGTCCGCGACGCCGGGTCGGGGAGAATGGCGTGAACTGCGGCCTCGACGCGAGCCGCCTCGGTGGCTCGGCCTATGTGGCGGAGCATGAGCGCGGCGGTGAGGATGGCGGCGAGGGGGTTTGCGCGCCCCGTGCCCGCGATGTCGGGCGCCGAGCCGTGGACGGCCTCGAAGACGGCGCAGGCGTCGCCAACGTTCATCCCCGCCGCCAGCCCTGGCCCGCCGGCCAGGCCCGCGCAGAGGTCCGACACGATGTCGCCCACAAGGCTGTCGGTGAGCAGCACGTCGAAGCGCGACGGGTCGGTGACGAGTTGGAGGCAGGCGTTGTCGAGGATGAGCTCCTCGAAGGCAACGTCGGGCCAGTCCTTCGCGGCGTCGCGCGCGCAGGTGAGGAAGAGGCCGTCGGTGAGCTTCATGATGTTGGCCTTGTGGAGGACGGTCACTTTGCGGCGGCCCCACTGTCGGGCGAAGTCGAAGGCGAAGCGCGCGATACGGCGGCTCGCCTGCTCGGTAGTCACCTTCACTGTCTCCACGATGCCTGGCAGGAGCTCGTGCTCGATGCCGGCGTAGAGGCCCTCGGTGTTCTCGCGCACCACCACGACGTCCACGTCTGAGTAACGGCAGGGGACGCCTGGGCGGGTCTTCACCGGCCGCACGCCCGCGTAGAGGTCGAGCTTCTTGCGGAGCGCGACGTTGACGCTGCGGAATCCGCAGCCGACGGGGGTGGTCACAGGCCCCTTGAGTGCGACGCGGTTGCGCCGCACGGATTCCAGGAGCGCCTCGGGCAGGAACTCGCCGGTCTCGTTGCAGGCCTGCTGGCCGGCGGGATAGCGCTCCCACTGCACGTCGGGGCAGAGGGCCTCGACCACGCGCGCCGCCGCGCCGATGACCTCGGGGCCGATGCCGTCGCCGGGAATGAGCGTGATTGTCGTTTCGCCCACGCTGCTCCCTCTTATCTTGGTGGCACAGGCGTCCCGCCTGTGGCCCACCTCACACAGGCCAGAGGCCTGTGCCACCATTTCCCTCTTGTCTTGGTGGCACAGGCGTCCCGCCTGTGGACCGCCTCACACAGGCCAGAGGCCTGTGCCACCATTTCCCTCTTGTCTTGGTGGCACAGGCGTCCCGCCTGTGGCCCCACCCCACACAGGCCAGAGGCCTGTGCCACCATTTCCCTCTTGTCTTGGTGGCACAGGCGTCCCGCCTGTGGCCCACCTCACACAGGCCAGAGGCCTGTGCCACCATCTTCCTTCTATCTTGGTGGCACAGGCGTCCCGCCTGTGGCCCCACCCCACACAGGCCAGAGGCCTGTGCCACCATTTCCCTCTTGTCTTGGTGGCACAGGCGTCCCGCCTGTGGCCCACCTCACACAGGCCAGAGGC
>Ga0194112_10007418_pt1 | contig 14270 bp, 8 predicted proteins | sample TA2MahC400mmetaG_FD_146191 | JGI IMG/M metagenome (GOLD analysis project Ga0194112, IMG submission 146191) | Freshwater microbial communities from Lake Tanganyika, Tanzania - TA2015016 Mahale Deep Cast 400m | ecosystem: Environmental > Aquatic > Freshwater > Lake | place: Tanzania: Lake...
GATCCGGCAGGACCGGCATGCTGAGCGCGCCGCCCGGGCGCAGCTCCGCCGCGGCGAACTCCGCCAGCAGCCCGTCCCGGGTCAGGGTGCGCCGGTTGGGCTGGTCCCAGAGCTGCTCCAGGAAAGCGGCGGGGATCTCGCCCACCCGGGCGGAGGTCTTCTGCGTGGCGGTGATGAAGTAGCGCCCCTGGTGCTCGACCAGGTCGGGGTAACTACAGCCTTCGGCGGTGTTGTCCACGTAGCGGACCATCTCCGGCTGAGTCCAGTAGATCTTCCCGTTTCTTTCCGTGCCGCCGCTCAGCCAGGCGATGTTGCGGCTGCCCAGGGCTTCCTCCTGGTTGTACCAGCGGTGCCCGTTGTTGTGAAACCAGAACAGGAACTTCCCGGCGCTGGTCTTCCACAGGCGGGGGCAGGCGCGGGGATGGCGGAACTGTCGGCCGCCGGGCGTGTAGGCGGCGTACTCAGGCGGGGTCCAGGTCTTGCCGCGGTCCCGGCTGTAGTAGTGGACCGGATGCCCCTCGATGGTGCGCGCCATGGCGTAAAGGCTGCCGTCGCTCAGGGCCACCAGGTTGTGCTCGTCGCATACCGGGCCGTTCACGGAGCCGAGGCCTTCGTCGCCCTCGGGCAGCATGATCCAGCGGTGCTTGCGGGGGTCGGTCTCGCTGAGCAGGTTGGGGCTGCGGAAGATCACGCCGCGGTCTTCCGGCATGAAACCGTAGCCGAAGTAGGCGATCTTGGCGGCCCCGAAGAACACGTCGCCGCGATCCACGATTGGCTCCCCGATGCCCCAGAAGAACGGCGCCTCGCCGCCGAAGGGGTTTTTTTGCTCGATGCGGAGCGGACGCATGGGAATGTAGAAGCGCTCCGCGGACCAGGAGCGGCCGCCATCGTCGCTGTACTTGTAGGCGTAGTGGCCCAGTGTATCCACCCGGCGGCGGGAGGACTCGACCAGGGAACGGGAGTCACGCATGTTGTCGCGATTATAGGTGTAGAACACGTACACGCGGCCGGCAGGCGTGATCACCGGCATGGCCCAGGAAGCCTCCGGGCCAGAGGCAGGCTCGATATCCACCAGCGGGCTCCAGGTCTTGCCCAGGTCCGAAGTGCGCGTGGCCACCACGTGCTGCCCGGTGTCGCCCTCGCGGCCCTTGCCGGTGGTCATCACGCAGAGCCAGCCGCCGTCCCTGGTGGTGACCATGTAGGGCTGATCGCAGTAGCCTTCGCTCGGTATGGGAAAGCCCTCGGAAAAGCGGCGCCAGTCGGGCAGGCGCTCGGCGGCGCTCAGGGTCCACATCAGGCAGCACAGCCCGCATATGATCCGTGGAGCAGGATTTGTCATAGAATCTCTCTCTACTGGCAGATTCTAACGCTCGATCGCGGAGGTGCGCATGAATCGACGAAACTTCGCCAAGACTCTGGCCGCAACCCCGGTGATGCCGGCGCTGGCGAACCAGGAGTACGAGAAACGCACGCGGGGCCTGCCGCCGCTCACTATCAAGGACGTGAAGGTGATCACCACCAGCGGCGGGCGGCGCTACCGCTGGGTGTTTGTGAAGATCCTCACCAGCGAGCCCGGGCTGTACGGCATCGGCTCGGCCGCCAATCAGTACCAGGTGGAGGCGATCGTGGCCGCGCTGGAGAAGAGCCTGGGGCCGTGGCTGATCGGCAAGGACCCCGGCCGGATCGAGGATTTGTGGCAGAGCGCCGGTTTCCGCACGTACTGGCGCCAGGGCCCGGTCAACAACAACGTGCTGGCGGCCATGGACATGGCGCTGTGGGACATCAAGGGCAAGCGGGCGGGCATGCCGGTGTACGAGCTGCTGGGCGGCAAGACCCGCGACGCGGTGGCCTGCTACGACCACGCCGGCGGGCGCGACCGGGAGTCGGCTGTCGCCGCCGTGGAGAAGTCCATCAGCCAGGGCTTCCGCCACATCCGCGTGCAGTACGGCTCGGGCGGCTACGGCGGAGGCGGTTTCATCCCGCCGGGGAAGGGCAGCCGGCCCGAGGGCGGCTACAGCGGCCCGGCCTTCGATGAGGAACTCTACGTTGACACTATACCCAAGGTATTCGACTACGTGCGCGCGAAGGTGGGCTTCGAGCCGAAGCTGCTGCACGACGTGCATTCGCACCTGAGCGGCATCAACGCGGTGGAATTCTGCCGCCGCATGCAGCCTTACCAGATGTTCTTCATAGAGGACGTCCTGCCGCCCGAGCAGCTCGCCTGGTACCGCCAGATCCGCCAGGTATGCGCCACGCCCCAGGCGGTGGGCGAAGTGTTCGCGCACCCTTACGAGTACATCCCGCTGATCACCGAGCGGCTCATCGACTTCGTGCGCTGCCGCGTGGCGGCCATCGGCGGCATCACCCAGGCCAGGAAGATCGCCACGCTGTGCGAGTTCTTCGGCGTGCGGACCGCCTTTCAGGAGGGCGGCGACAACGACCCGGTCAACCAGATGGCCAGTTATCACGTGGACATCTCGAGCACCGCCTTCGGCATCCAGGAGGAGAACCAGTTCCCGCCCCAGGTGCACGAGATGATCCCCGGCTGCGCGCAAATCCGCAGCGGCTACTTGTACGGCAGCGACCGGCCCGGCCTGGGCCTGGACCTCAACGAGCAGCTTGCCGCCAAGCACCCGCTGGAGCCTTTCCCCCGGGGCGGCGCCTACCAGACGGACCGGGCCATGGACGGCTCGGTGGTGAAGCCCTGAACAGGCCGGATGGCTTTCGGGCGGGGTCCGCAGCAGCGTCAACCTGGCGGTCCAGGAGGGCGCCACGACCCGGCGTCTCAGCCCACCTCTTCGTTGGCGCGGCGCAGCATGGCGCGCATGGAGGCGATGCAGTATGCGGTGCCGGCGCGGCGTATGCCGGTGTCGCCGGCCAGCTCCGGCACATGGTCCGGCACGGCTGTGCCGTTGAAGCGCACCTGGCGCAGCGTTTTCATGACCTGGTACATATCCAGGTAGCCGTCGTCGGGAAAGGTCTCGATGAAGCGCGGCAGCGGGGCGGTGACGTTGCGGAAGTCCACGTCGTGAAGCTTGCCGCGGCCGCCGAAGTCGCGGATCATCTCGAAGACATCCTTGCCCATCTGGTTGCCGCCCTCGGCCCAGGTGCCCACGCAGAAGCGTATGCCCCAGGCGGGGCTGCCCGCGGCGATCTGTTCGGCCCGCCGGTAGCCGTCGTAGTTGACGAACAGCTTGGCCACGCCGTTCATCTTGGCGAGCGGCGGGTCGTCCGGATGCAAGGCCAGCTTCACCCCCGCCACTTCGGCCACGGGCAGGACGGCCTTGACGAAGTACGTGTAGTAATCCCAGATCTCCGCAGCGGAATACTCGCGGTCGAAGCGCTGCTTCTCGACTTTGGTTCGGAAGTCCCCCAGGTTGAACTCCCGGGCGCGATAGCCGCGCCGCTCCACCATCGCGGTGGTGTAGGTGTTGGCGGGGTGGAAATCGTAGGCGGCGACTGGAATGCCGAGCTGGCCGAGGCTGCGCAGGAAGGTGCGGTAGGTCTCGATGTCCTCGTCCCGGCCGGGTTGTCCGAGCTGGATCTTGAGCGAGCGGTAGGCGGCATGAACCGCCGAGTGAATCCCCAGACCGAAACCGGCGAAGCGTTGCTGCGCCTTGCGCACGGCATCTACGCGGGGGTCCTGGGCGCCGTACTCGAGGCGCACCCAGCGCAGCCCGATCTGTTTGAGGAAAAGCAGCTCGTCGTCGCTCGCATTCCACGGCGTGCGATGGGCCAGCTTGACGTTGGCCGGGTCGTACTCGTCAATGACAGCCCGTGCGGCCGCTGCCGCGGCCAGGGGCAAGGATACAAAGGCGCGCCGGCCGAGTCCCGGCGGTTGACTTCGGTCATTTGGCATGGCTCCTCCACGATACTTGAGCGGCGCCGTTGGCGGCAGCCGGCCTCAGCGTCAGCCGCTCCACGGTGGCCGCCTCGACGGCCTTCCTGGAGAACAGCATGGGGTGATAGCGGCCCGCGGCCCACTCCTTGATCAGATTGTCGTAGTGCGGGCTGGAGGGATCACCCGATTCGCCCGGCACGTTGGTCATCACCGACCTGTCCCAGTCGCTCAGGTCGATGATCTGGCGGTACGAGGCCCCGTTGGTCTGAACGAAGCCGGTTCCGGAAGTCGAGTTGACCGTGTTCCCGTCGCCGGGCCGAGGTAGGGGGCCGCGGTGAAAAGCAGGCACGTTCAGCGGATGGCGGAAGTGAATGCGGTGGAGCGCGCCCCAGGTCCAGGCGGAGCGGTCGCGGCCGAGGCGTTTCTCGATCTCCGCCAGCGCCGCCTCGAGCGACTTGCCCAGGGCTTCGGCGTGCGGCTTGGCCGCGAGCGTCTTCAGGAGCAGCCCCAGGCTGGTGCGGGTGCCCCACCGCGGGCCAAACACCGCCTCGGGCAGCTTGCTCATCCACACCGCGCAGAGCAGCGCCGGGCGCGAATCCGGCGTCAGCCGCGCATCCCAGCGCAGCAGCTCCTCGACAACGCCGGCGGCCTGGGCGGGCGGCTTCCAGCGGCGCAGCACGGCCTGAAAGCGCCGCGCCGGCAGCGAAGTCACGTCCTGCTGCATGCGCTCGAAATCGGCCACCGTGAACTTGCGTTTCTCCGCCAGCATCTCGCGGATGCGCTGATAGCGGAACGGCTGCGCCCATTCGTAGGAAAGCGGCACTTTGTAGCCCGGCGGCAGGATGTTGTGGTTGGCGGTGGCGATGTAGCGCGCAGGCGGGTTGAACAACCGGGGCAGTTCTCCGGCCTTGCGAAAGCCGCTCCACTCGTACTCGCCGGTGTCGCCCGGGACCGGGAGCAGCCCGCTCCAGTTGGGCCGGATGGGCGCCAGGCCGGACGCCTGCCAGCCGATGTTGCCGTCCACGTCGGCGTAGACCAGGTTCTCGGAGGGCACTTTGTAGCGCTCGATCGCGGCGAGGAAGTCCTTCCAGTTCCGCGCGCGCGCCAGCGACAGCCCGGCCAGGTAGCCGGCCCCGCCCGGCTCCGCGCCCACCCACCGCAGCGCGTAGGCCCGCAGCCGCGCGCGGTCCTCGTGAATCACGGGGCCGTGCACGGTGTACTTCAGCGTGATGGGATGCGGCTCCGCGCGGCCCTTGACGCGCAAGGTGTCACGCTCGATCTCCATGCGCCGCCACTGGCCCCGGTACATGTACTCGTCGGGATTCGCCGGGTTGAGCTTCTCGACGTAGAGATCCGCCTGGTCGATGCCCACGATGGTGAAGCCGAAGGCGACCCGCTCATTGTGCCCCAGCGCGATGCCGGGCAGCGCCGGCTCGCCGGCCCCGAAAGCGTTCCAGCCGGGACCCACCAGGTGCACGGTCTTGCGCAGTGAAGGGATAGTCACGGGACGGTGCGGATCGTTCGCCAGCAGCGGCTTTCCGGTGGCGGTGAGCGTCCCGTCAACCACCCAGTTGTTGCTGCCTTCCTCGGAGAAGCGCACCGGGCTGATGGCTTGCTGATATACGCGAAGTATGTCGCCGGTGATGTCCTTGAGATCCAGCCCGCGCGGGACCTCGAGGGGGATGGCGGGGTCCGGCGGCGCGTGCGCGCGCACCTGGGCCAGCCCGAATTCGAGGATGTCCCGCGCGCGCGACACCTCGGTCCTCACGTTGCGGACCATAAGGAGACCGGCCACCCGCGCCACGCAGTCCTCGGGCTTCCATAAGCCCGGATCGTATCCCGCTATGCGAAACTCCTCGGGCCGGCGTCCGCCCAGCGCGCGAATGCAGGCGTTGATCCCGTTGACGAAGGCGGTCACGATCAGCCGGGTATCCGGGGCGTAGCTTTGCCACTCGGCGTCCCAGTCGCCGCGAAAGCGCACGGCTCGGGCCAGACGGTCGCGCTCGATGGCCGTCTCGCCCAGCACCTCGGCCAGGTGGCCGGCGCCCGCGCGGCGCCACAAGTCGATCTGGAAGAGCCGGTCGCGGGCCGCCATGTAGCCCTGGGCGAAGAAAAGATCCGCCACCGTCTGCGCGTAGATGTGCGGCACGCCCCAGCGATCGCGCAGGATCTCGACGGGCTGTTTCAGACCGGAAAGCGCCACCTCCTCGGCCCAGCCGGGGAGGCAGAGCAACGCCAGCAGCAGGCAGATCGCTCGCAGCATCCCCCCATCTTCGCTCTCCGCGGGACGGCGTGCTGAGGGCGGTGCTGAGAAACTCGCTGGTCAAGCTGAAGCCTAACCCACAGGGCGCGTATCTGTCTGAGCAGGCGTGTGGGACATGCTTCAGCTTGTCAGTCCAGGCAACCGGGAGCGAGTTTCTCAGCGCCGTCTGAGCGATGATCGTAGGGTGCGGACACGGAGGCGCTGATGCGGAATCTGATTCCCGGTTTGGCACGAGCCGTGTTTCTGATTGTCCTGGTGGCGTATTGCGCGCCGCCGCGCGGCGTCGCGCGGGACTACTACGTGGATTGCGGCGCAGGCTCGGATGCGGCCACGGGTCTCTCGCCCGAGCAGGCGTGGAAGAGCCTCGACAAGGTATCGAGCACCACCTTCGCGCCTGGTGACTCCGTCCTGTTGCGGCGCGGCGCGCGGTGCGCCGGGATGCTGTGGCCGAAAGGCTCGGGCGAGCCAGGCCAGCCCATCCGCTTGGGCGCATACGGGGCCGGCCCGCTGCCGGTCATCGAGGCCGGCGGCTCGGAGGCGGCCGTCAAGCTCTTCGACCAGCAGCACTGGGAGATCGAGCACCTCGAAACCACCGGCGGCGCGCCCTACGGCGTACTGATCAGCGGAACCTCGGGCCACCTGCGGCACTTCCGGCTCCGCAACCTGGTGGTCCGTGACGTGACCGGCGAGGTGAAGGCCAAGGGGTCCGGGCTGGTAGCGCTCCTTGCTCCTCCGCCTCTCACTCTGGACGACGTGGTGATCGACGGCGTCACGGCTTACAACACCACACAATGGGCCGGCATCGTCGTGCGCGGCGGCTCGCGCGAGAACCGGACCCGCAACGTGACCATTCGCAACTCTGTTGTGCATGACGTATACGGCGACGGCATCATTCTGTTCCAGGTCGAGAACGGGCTGATCGAGAAGAGCGCGGCGTGGCTCACCGGTTTGCAGCCGGTGCAGACTATCGGCACTCCCAACGGCATCTGGACCTGGCGCTGCCGCCAGTGCACGGTGCGGTTCACCGAGGGCTTCTTCATCGACTCGCCGGGCGTCGATGGCGGAGTTTACGACATCGACTGGGGCAACGACGACAACATCGTCGAGCACAACTACGGCCACGATGCCCAGGGTTACTGCGCCTCAGTGTTCGGCGCTTCCAAGGAGGTCACCACTAACAGCGTCATCCGCCACAACGTGTGCGTGAACAACGGGCGCAGCCCCAAGCTGGCCCGGCGTCAGGGCGACCTGTACTTCTCGACCTGGAAGGACGGCGCGATGGACGGCCTGCTGATCCACGACAACCTGTTCATCTGGAACCCGCCGGTTGACGCGCCCGCCGTCCAGATGGACCACGCCGACTTCACCGGCAGCCGTCCCAACCGGTTCACCGGCAACGTCATCTACTCCACCGTCCCGAGCATGATTCAAAGCAGCCGCGCGCTAGAGTTCCGGCGCAACACCTACTGGTATGGTGGAGAACGTCCGCCTAAGTGGTCATACGGCGGCAGCGAGTACGCCGGTTTCGAAGCGTATAGCGCCGCGGTGGGTCCCGAGGCTGGCGAATCGTTCACCCGCCCGCGCCTGGAGGCGCTCTACGGTCCGCTGCCGCCTGCGCGCCCGGCGCCTGCCGCAGCGCCGCGGCCAGGGAAGGGCAAGTGGCTCCTGCTCGCTCTCTGTGATTCCCGCCACCCAGATTGCCGCAGTCAGGTGGTCTTCCTTCAGACTGCCCTGGCCCAGTACGGCGACGGCAAGCTGGAAGCCGTACTGGCTCTGGAGTCCGCGCCCAGTGACTTACGCTACGACTGGAATCTCGGCGCGGTGCGACTGTTGCCGGCTTCGAGCGCCCTACGCCGCTCACTCGGCATCACCGACCCAGCGGCGACGCTGCTGATTTCCTCGTCCGGCGAAATCGTGCGGCAATGGACCGGTTGCACCGCCCCGGCGGAACTGGGCCTCGCCCTCAAGCGCCACCTGGGTCCGCCGCCCGGTTCGCCCGCCCTGCCCCCGCCGCCGCGGTGAACGCGACGGGGACAGACGGAACGTTCCCCGCGGGGACGGGTCCGTCTGTCCCCGTCGCTGTTGCCCGGTGCTGTGGGACAGGCCGGGGTGTCCACGGGGGGACACCCAAGCCTGTCCCAAATCCCTAGCGGCGCTGGGCTTCGGCTTCGAGGGCTTCCAGCACTTTGCCGGCTTCGGCCCACTTGCCTTGCGCGGCCAGATCGCGGTAGCGCCGCAGATGCTGGCGGATGCTCTCAATGCGCTGCTCGAGGGCCGCCGTCGCGGCCGGGGACGGCGTTCCGGCCGCCGGAGCCGCCGCCACTCCAGGTTTGGCTGCCGGCGGGGCCGCGCCGCGCATCAGCCGCGCCAGCTCGTCCAGCGCCTGATCGTAGGTGTCCGTGTAGATCAGGTCGTTGCCGACCGCCAGGGCCACCTTCTTCAGTTGCGGCATGCGCGCCTCGGCCGCCTGGATGTAGATGGGCTGCACGTACACGAAGGTGTTGGCCACCGGCAGCACCAGCATCTGCCCGCGCAGCACCTGGGAACCTTGCTGGTTCCACAGGGTCAGGTCCTTGGCGATGTTCTGGTCCTGGTTGATGCGCGCCTCGATCTGCATGGAGCCGAACATCAGCTCCTGCTTGCTGAGCTGAAGCACCACCATCTCCCCCAGCTTGTCGCCGTCGCAGCGCGCCACCATCAGCCCGATCATGTTGTCCTTGTTGCGCGGGGTGAAGGGAATGATCAGCATGAACTCGGCTTGGTCCTCCCCCGGCAGACTGGCCACCACATAGGCGGGGGCCAGCTCCTGGGGCCGGCCGGTGGTTCCCTGGGTGGTGCGCGGCAGGTCCCACAGGTCTTCCTTGTTGTAGAAGGCCTGCGGGTCCCGCATGTGGAAGGTGCGGTAGATCTCGGCCTGCACCCGGAAGTAGCGATCGGGATAGCGGGCGTGGGCCCGCAGATCCGGGGGCATGGCGGAGGCCGGCTGGAACAGTTGCGGGAACAGCCGCTGGTAGGCCCGGATGATGGGATCCGCAGGGTCGAAGATGTAGATGTGGACGGTCCCGTCGTAGGCGTCCACGGTGGCCTTGACGGCGTTGCGCATGTAGTTGAGCACGCCCGCGCCCGCCAGGCTGAGGCGGTAGGAATAGGGGTGCGCCGCCGAGGTGGTGTAACCGTCCACGGTCCACACCAGCCGCCCCTGATCGGTCAGCACCAGGTAAGGATCCTCTTCCCAGGTGATGAAGCGCGCCAGCGCCTGCAAGCGCTGCCGCACGTGGCGCCGGATCATCATGCGGCTGTCCGGCTTGAGATAGCCGGTGAGCAGGATGTTGAAATCCCCCTGGGCCAGGGCCGCGGCGATGCGCACCGGCCACGAGGAGGCCGGGAACCCGCCTCTGCCCTCGTAGCGGGAAAAGATGTTCTCCGCGCCCGAGGGGTAGTTGAACTCCGGCAGCTCGGTGCGCACGAAGACCGGCTCATGCACCACCTCGCCGTAGTAGATCTCGGGCCGGGTCAGCTTCAGGCTCGCGGTCCTCACCACGGGCGGGGCGTCCTGCACGAACAGGTGCGGCAGGCCGTCGGCGGTGATGCGGTTGGCTTCCGCCATCACCATGCCGTAGCCGTGGGTGTAGATGAAGTGCGGGTTGATCCAGCGGGCCCGCGCGTCGGGCAACTGCCGGATGTCCAGCTCGCGCGGCGTAAGCATCACCTGGCGAAGCTGCCCGTCGATTACGTAACGGTCCACGTCGGTGTCCGCAAAGCGATAGTAGGGCCGCAGCGCCTGAATCTGGGTCACCGTGTCGTGGAACGCCCGCCAGTCCCACAGCCGCACGTTGTCGAACAGCGCCCGGTGCTGGGCCGGGTCGAAGCGCCCGTCCAGCTTGGCCTCGGAATCCATCTCCCGGACTCTTCCTTCCAGCCCATAGGCGGCCCGGGTGGCCTTGATGTGCGTGTCGATGAAGTTCCGCTGGATGGAGATCTCGTTCGGCCGCACGTAAATGGCGTTCACCGCGGGCGGCAGGCCGGCCCGCAACACGAGGGCCAGGGCCATGGCCGCGGCCAGCTTCCAGCGCCCCAGACCGAGCAGCAGGGCGGCGGCCAGGCAGGCCACGATGACCAGCCATTGCAGCGGCAGGGCCACGTTCAGGTCCACCCAGTCGATGCCCACCATGAAGCCGTGGTCGTTCCACACCATCTCGTAACGGCCCAGGAAGAAGCGGAAGGCCACCGCCAGCAGCAGCACCGCGCCTACGCCGCGCAGGAAGCGCGACTCCAGCGCTCCCTCCAGCCGCAGGAGGCTGACGTCCAGTTGGCCCTCCTGTTGCAGCTCCGCGATCTTGTCCTTCAACTGCCAGCCCCGCGCTGTCAGCCAGTAGACCATGGCGGCGGCGATGGCCAGTCCCAGCAGGTAACTGCGCAGCAGCCGGTAAAAGGGCAGGTCGAACAGGTAGAACCCCAGCGGCTGGTTGAACACCGGATCGTGCCAGGCCGAAGCCTCCGCCGGCAGACTCCGCCCGCCGAGGTACCGCATCACCGTCCAGGTGTCGATGGTGCCCGCCGCCACCACGATGCCGATGAGCAGCAGCACCAGCGTGGAGATGCGGGCGTACATGCGGTGCGCCCCCAGCCGCGTCCCCACGAACCGCAGCGAGCGCGCGTGCGCCACCCACACCGTCGCGAACGCCACCAGCGCCGCCGCCGTCACCGGCAGAATGCTGTATAGCAGGATCGAGATCCAGGTGGGCACCTGCTCCATCTCCCGCCACCACTGGTACTCGATCACGTAGCGCGCCACCGTCCGCGCGCTGGCGATCACCACCAGCAGAAGCACTACCAGCAGCACCCAACGCCCCTGCTTTCGAGACTCGCCGCCGCGGCTCAGCCGCGGAAATCCGGGGAATTCCTGATCAGCCATGACGCCCTTCTCCTCTTGCCGTTTGCCTTCTAGGTTCTGCCCTCGCCCAGCCGCCTACCGCTGCCAGACGATCCGCCCGCCCACCACGGTGGCCACCGGCGCACCGCGGAACTTCCGCCCGTCGAAGGGCGAGTTGCGAGCCTTGCACAAGGACCTGTTCACATCGTAGGTCCACTCCACATCCGGATCAAAGATGGTCACATCAGCCGCCATCCCGGCGCTGAGCCGGCCGCGGCTGGCCAACCCCAGGATCCTGGCCGGACCCAGGGTGAACAGCTCCACCAGCCGCATCAGCGGAATCCTTCCGGAGTGCACCAGCACCTGGAGCGCCACCGCCAGCGCGGTCTCCAGCCCGATCACCCCATGGGGGCAACGCTCGAACTCCTGCATCTTTTCGCTGCCCGGGTGGGGCGCGTGATCCGTGGCGATGGCGTCCACCACTCCGGCGGCCACACCGTCGGCCAGCGCCGCCACGTCCTGGCGCGAGCGCAGCGGCGGCCGCATCTTGTAGTTGCTGTCGTAGGGGATCATGTCCGCGTCCGCCAGAGCCAGGTGGTGCGGCGTCACCTCGCAGCTCACCGGCAGGCCCCGGGCCTTGGCCTCCCGGATCAGCTCGAGCGACCGCCGCGTCGAGACGTGGGCGGTGTGATAGCGCGCGCCGGTCACCTCGACCAGCAGCAGGTCGCGCGCCACCATAACGTCCTCGGCGCAGCCCGGGCTTCCTTTCAACCCCAGCCGCGTCGATTCCAGGCCCTCGTGCATGTCGCCGCCGGCGCTCAGCTCCAGATCCTCGCAGTGGTCGATCACCGGCAGGTCGAAGACCCGCGCGAACTCCATGGCCCGCCGCATCACGCGCGAGTTCATCACCGGTTTGCCGTCGTCGGAGATGGCCACCGCGCCGGCGTTCTTCATGGAACCGATGGCGGCCAGCTCCTGGCCGGCGCTGTTCTTGGTGATGGCCCCGATGGGAAACACGTTCACCACGGCGGAGCGGGCGGCCCGCTCGAGGACGTAGCGCGTCACCGTGGCGTCGTCGTTCACCGGCTGAGTGTTGGGCATGGCGCACACGCTGGTGAAACCTCCGCCCGCCGCGGCCCGCGAACCGGTCTCGATGGTCTCGGCGTGCTCGAAGCCCGGCTCCCGCAAGTGCACGTGCATGTCGATGAACCCCGGCGCCACCACCAGGCCCGTGGCGTCGAACAAGGTGGCCGCGATGGCGTGCAGATTCTGTCCGACCCGCACCACGTAACGGTCGCGGATCAGGATGTCCGCCACCTGGTCATGACCCGTCTCCGGGTCCATCACGCGCCCGTTCTTAATCAGCAGTTTTGCCATGGCCGCCCAGTATCCGCTCCAAAACCGCCATCCGCACCGCCACGCCGTTTTCCACCTGGCTCAGGATGACCGACTTCTGCGAGTCGGCCACCTCCGAGGAGATCTCCCGGCCCCGGTTGATAGGCCCCGGATGCATCACCAGGACGTCCGGCCTGGCCAGGTCCAGGTGTTCCAGGCGCAGGCCGTAGAACTGGAAATACTCGCCGCCCGGGAAGAAGGCTTCGTGCTGCCGCTCCAGTTGGACGCGCAGCATCATGATCACGTCGGCGTCCCGGATGGCCTCCCGCATGTCGTAGGTGATGCGCACCCCGGGCGCGATGCGCGCCAACTCCGGCGGCGCCAGCGAGGCCGGCCCGCACAGCACGAGGTCCACCCCGAACTTCGACAGCAGGTGGATGTTGGAGCGGGCCACCCGGCTGTGCGCGATGTCGCCGATGATGGCCACGCGCAGGCCTTCCAGCGAGGGCCGCTGATCCAGAATGGTGCGCGCGTCCAGCAGCGCCTGGGTGGGGTGTTCGTGCGTGCCGTCGCCGGCGTTGATGATGGGCGTGGCCAGGTGCCGCGCCAGAAAATGCGGCGCGCCCGAGGCCGCGTGGCGCATCACAATGGCGTCGGGGTGCATGGCCGCCAGCGTGTTCAGGGTATCCACCAGCGATTCCCCCTTGGACACGCTGGAGCCCGCCGCGGTGATGGACACCGCGTCCGCGCCCAGGCGCTTGGCCGCGATCTCGAAGCTGGTGCGCGTGCGCGTGGAGGCCTCGAAGAACAGGTTCACGATCAGCTTGCCCTTGAGCACGTCCAGCCGCTTGTAGGTGTGGTTCTCGAACGGCTGAAAGTCGCGGGCGCGGTTCAGGATGGCCTCGATCTCGGAGCGCTCCAACCCCTCGATCCCCAGCAGTCCCGCCATAGCTCCTTCCCCTCAGTCCACTTTCTCGACCAGCAGCACCTTGTCCACCTGGTCGATCTCCTTGAACTTCACCTCGATGATCTCACGGTCGGTGGTTTGCACGGCGCGGCCCACGAAGCGCGCCTCGATGGGCAGCTCGCGGTGCCCCCGGTCGATCAGCACCAGCAACTGCACCCGCGCCGGGCGCCCGTGGTCAAACAACGCATCCAGCGCCGCCCGGACGGTCCGGCCGGTGTAGAGCACGTCGTCCATCAGGATGATGTCCTTGCCCGCCACCGGGAAGCTGATCTCCGTGGCGTTGAGCACCGGCTGGTTGGAGATGGTGGTCAGATCGTCCCGGTACAGGGTGATGTCGAGGATGCCCACCGGGATGTCGCGGGCTTCCAGCGAGTTGATTCTGGCGGCCAGCCGCTGGGCGATGGGCACGCCCCGCCGCCGTATGCCGATGAAGGCCACGCGGTCCAGGTCGTCGCTTCGCTCGAGCACTTCATGCGCCAGGCGGACCAGGGTGCGCTCGATTTCCGAGGCGCTCATCAACTGTGCTTTCTCGCGGGTCTCACTCATGCCGGCCTCTTCGATCGCTTCAGGGTAGCATACCAGCGCCCGCCTCCGGCCCACCGGAACCGGCCCGCACGTGGACCCCCTCGAGGCGCTACGCTCGGAGTGAGGAAGCCATGTACGCCCGACTCCGCCTGCTCTGCTGCTGCCTGATGATGGCGCTGCCCGCAGCGGCGCTCGCCGCCGGGAAGCCCCGGCTCATCGTGTTGACGGATATCTCGAACGAGCCGGACGACGAGGAATCCCTGGTCCGCCTGCTGGTCTATGCGAACGAGTACGACCTCGATGGGCTGATCGCCACCACCTCGGTCTGGCTGCGCGACAAGATCCGGCCGGACCTGATCCGCCAGGGCGTGGAAGCCTACGGCCAGGTCCGCGACAACCTGCTGCGCCAGGCGCCGGGTTTCCCCCGCGCCGAGGACCTGCTCGCGAGGATCAAGAACGGCTCGAC
>Ga0194112_10007420_pt1 | contig 14268 bp, 10 predicted proteins | sample TA2MahC400mmetaG_FD_146191 | JGI IMG/M metagenome (GOLD analysis project Ga0194112, IMG submission 146191) | Freshwater microbial communities from Lake Tanganyika, Tanzania - TA2015016 Mahale Deep Cast 400m | ecosystem: Environmental > Aquatic > Freshwater > Lake | place: Tanzania: Lake...
CCGTTATGACCGGCAAGGTGGAGATGGGCCAGGGATCGCGCGCGGAACTGTCGCAGGCCGCCGCCGAGGAACTGCGCGTGCCCGTCGGCCAGGTCCAGATGGTCATGGGCGACACGGGCCTCGTGCCCGACGACGGCGTCACGGCGGGCAGCCGCACGACGCCGTCCACTGTGCCGGCGGTGCGCCAGGGCGCCGCCGCCGCGAGGATGCTCCTGGTGGACCTGGCCTGCCGGCGCTGGAACGCGGCTGCCGACGCCGTCCAGGTGCGCGACGGCCGCATCCTGCACGCGGCCACGGGGCGCGCGCTTACCTATGCGGACCTGGCGCGGGGCGAGGACGCGGCGAAGGCATTTCAGCAGGCTGCGCCGCCCGACGTGGCCGTGACGCCCGTCAGGGAGTGGAAGGTCCTGGGGACGTCGGCGCCGCGCCCGAACCGGCGCGACCTTGTAACGGGTGCACATAAGTTTCCTTCCGACGTTGTGCGGCCGGGCATGCTGCGCGGCAAGGTGCTCCGGCCGCCGTCGTACGGGGCGAAACTCTCCGTCGTTGACCTGGGTCCCGCCAGGGCGATGAAGGACGTCGTGGCCGTCCAGGACGGCGCGTTCGTGGGCGTGGCCGCGCCCACCACTTTCCGCGCGCAGCAGGCGCTGGATGCCGTCGCCCGGACCGCCAGGTGGGAGGCCGCGCCGCATCCGTCGAGCAAGGAGGTGTTCGACCACCTGCGGCGGCGCGCGCAGGGGGGCGTGCCCAGGAACCCCGCCGCCGACGAACTCGCCAGGGCGCACAAGGTCCTTCGGCAGACGTACCACGTGGCCTACGTGCAGCACGCGCCGCTGGAGACGCGGACGGCGCTGGCCGAGTGGAACGACGGCAAACTCACCGTGTGGACGGGCACGCAGAACCCGTTCGGATACCACGGCGAACTGGCCCGCGCGTTCGGCCTGGCGAACGACCGCGTGCGGGTCATCGTGCCGGACTTCGGCAGCGGGTTCGGCGGCAAGCACACCGGCGAGGCGGCGGTCGAGGCTGCGCGGCTGGCGCGGGCGGCAGGGCGGCCGGTGTCGCTTGTGTGGACGCGGGAGGAGGAGTTCACGTGGGCCTACTTCCGCCCCGCGGCGGTCATTGACATCGAGGCCGGCCTCGACGCCAGGGGCGCCATCACTTGCTGGCACTTCATCAACATAAACTCAGGCGGAGCGGCGGTTGACACGCCGTACCGAGCCGGCAAGACGAACTGCCGCTACGTGCCCTCCGACACGCCCCTGCGCCAGGGCTCGTACCGCACGCTGGCGGCAACGGCGAACAACTTCGCCCGCGAGTGTTTCATGGACGAACTGGCCGAGGCCGCGGGGGCGGACCCGCTCGATTTCCGCCTCGCCCACCTGGATAACCCGCGGCTGCGCGCCGTCCTGGAGGAAGCGGCCAGGCGCTTCGGCTGGCGCGAGCGGGCGAAGGACAAGCGGCCGGACGCCGGCGTCGGCCTGGCGTGCGGCACGGAGAAGGGCTCCTACGTGGCCGCGTGCGCCGAGGTCGCCATTGACCGGCGGCAGAACGCGATCGCCGTCCGCCGCGTGACGCAGGTGTTCGAGTGCGGGGCCGTCCTGAATCCCGACAACCTGCTGGCGCAGGTGCAGGGCTGCATCATCATGGGGCTGGGGCCGGCGCTGCGCGAGGCGATGCGCTTCGAGGGCGGCAAGATGCTGAACCCGCGGTTCTCGGCGTACCGCGTGCCGCGCGCAAGCGACGTGCCGGAACTCGACGTCCACTTGCTCTCGCGGCCGGACCTGGCGAGCGCCGGCGGCGGCGAGACGCCGATCATCGCCGTCGCGCCGGCCGTCGGAAACGCCGTCTTCCGCGCGACGGGCACGCGCATCCGCCGGATGCCCATCCGCCTGCCCGGCGCGGAGGAGGCGTGAGCCGTCATGGGCGCCGGCCGGCACTCCAGCGACATATATCGCACCATCGCCCGGATGTGCGGCCGCGGCGCGGGGTTCGCCGTCGCGCTGGTACTCAAGGCCGAAGGCTCCACGCCCTGTAAGCCCGGCGCGAGGGCCGCCATCGACGCCGCGGGGTCGGTCCGGCGGGGCACCATCGGCGGCGGCAAGGTCGAGGCCGAGGCACAGCGCCGCGCCGTCGAGGCCGTCAGGACCGGGCGGCCGGTGGTGTTCGACTTCAACCTGGAAGGCGATGCCGTCAGGGGCAGCCGCCCCATCTGCGGCGGAACGATGCGGGTGCTGGTGGACCCGACGGCCGCCCGGCACATCGCGGCATACGCGGCCGCCGCCGAGGCGCGCGAGTGCCGCGCGCGCGGCGTGCTCGTGACCACGGTCCGGGGCCCGGATGCGCGGGACGTGGCGCTGGAGTTCCTGGTCGAGGAGGCGATTACGCCCGAACTCGGGTTCCCCGGCGCCGAGGCCGTTCGCGCGGCCCTTGAGCGGGAGGAGACGGGCCTGTTCGTTTCAGGCTCGGCCCCCGGCGCGGAGCGGCTCGAAGTCTTCGTGGAGCCGCTCAGCCCCGGGCCGCTGCTGGTGATCGTGGGCGGCGGGCACATCGGCCAGGCCCTGGCCGTGCAGTCCGGCCTCGTGGGGTTCGACGTGACGGTGATTGACGACCGGCCTGAATTCACGGATCCTGATTTGTTCCCGGAAGGCGCGACCGTGCGCTGCGGCCGCCCCGGGGAGGAAGTGGGCGGCCTGCCGCTCGGCGCCGATGCGTACGTCGTTATCGTCACGCGCGGCCACGAGCAGGACGCCGAGGCGCTGGCGGCGTGCATCCGCAGGCCGGCCGCGTACGTCGGCATGATCGGCAGCCGGCGCAAGGTGGCCCTGATGCGGAAGCACTTCATCGAGTCCGGCCGGGCGACGGAGGCGGAGTTCGGCCGCGTGTACGCCCCTGTCGGCCTCGACATCGGGGCGGTGACCGTGCCGGAGATCGCCGCCGGGATCGTGGCCCAGTTGATCGCGGTGCGCCGCCGGGGCGTCGCGCCGCGGATGCCGGTGGAGTAAGACGCCCATGATCTGCGCCCTGGTTCTTGCGGCCGGCCGGTCTCGCCGCATGGGAGCGCAGAAACTGCTGCTGCCGCTGGGCGGGCGGCCGGTCATCGCGCGCGTCGTGGACGAAGTCCTCCGCAGCGGCGTCGATGAAGTCTTCGTGGTCGCAGGCGGCGACGCGGCGGACCTGGCCGAAGCGCTCGGGGACCGCCGGGTCCGCTTCGTCGTCAACCCCGACCCGGACGGCGAGATGCTCTCTTCCGTCCGGTGCGGCCTGGCGGCGATGCCCCGGGAGTGCGCTGCCGCGCTCGTGGTCCTGGGCGACCAGCCGAGCCTGGAGGCCGGCGTAATCGCCCCGCTGCTTGAGGCCTTCCGGGCGAGCGGCCGCGGAATCGTGGCGGCGGCGCACGGCGGGCGCCGCGGGCACCCCATTCTCATCGACATGCGTTACCGCGACGAGATTCTCTCGCGCCACGACGGCGTCGGCCTGCGCGGCCTGGCGCGGGCGCATCCCGAAGACGTCTTCGAGGCGGAGGTGCCGGCGCCCGGCGTCCTCGACGACATGGACGGGCCGGAGGATTTCAGGCGGGCGGCCGCGAGGTTTCCGGACGGAGGAAAGGGAAGCGCACCGGGGGGCGCGCCTGAAAGCAATCAGGGTATGACGCTATGAGCATGCCGCGAATCGGCGTCCGCCTGGCGGCCGCGCTGGCTGCGGCCGGCGGCATCGTCGGGACCGCGGGGGCGCACGGCTGCGCACGGCCGGCGGGGTCGGGGCTGCAACGGTTCGGTCGCGAGGCCGACGCTCGTGCTGCGGGCCGCCTCGTCGGCGGGCCGCCGGGGGCGGAGGAATGGAGATGATGCGAGTATTGCATATATGTTCTGCCCCCGGCGCACGGGGGGCGTCGATGCGCGCCGGCGCGGTCCGCGCGGCGGCGTTCCTGGTCTGCTGCGCGGCGCTTGCCGCCTTCGCCCCCGCCGGCGACTGGCCCATGTGGCGGGGCGACGCGGGGCGCACGGCGGCGTGCGGCGAAGCGCTCGCGGACCGGCTGCACCTTCAGTGGACGCTCCGGCTTCCGGCGCAGGTCCCCGCCTGGAAAGACGAGCCCGCGATGCAGTTCGACCGCGGCCCCGAGCCGGTCATAGCGGATGGCCGTGTGTTCATAGGCTCGACCGTCAATGACAGCCTGTCGGCCCGCCGGCTGGACACGGGCGAGGAACTGTGGCGGTTCTACGCCGGAGGCCCCGTGCGCGCGGCCCCGGCGGCGTGGAGGGACCGGGTCTTCGCGGCGTGCGACGACGGATGGCTGTACGCCCTTGCTGCGGCCGACGGGCGCCTGCTGTGGAAGGTGCGCGGCGGCCCGGGCGACCGCAGGCTCGTCGGAAACGAGCGGCTCATCAGCACGTGGCCTGCTCGCGGCGGGCCGGTGGCGGCAGACGGGCGAGTGTACTTTGCGGCCGGCGTGTGGCCGTTCATGGGCGTGTTCGTTCATTGCGTTGACGCTGAGAGCGGCCGCGTCATCTGGACGAACGACTCCACCGATTTCACGTGGTATCGCCAGCCGCACCGGGGGGCGTGGAGCCTGGCGGGGCTGTCGCCGCAGGGGTGCCTGGCGCTGGCGGGCGAGCGGCTCATCGTGCCCGGCAGCAGGTGGCGGCCGGCGGTCATTGATGCGAAGACGGGCGAGTTCCTGTTCTTCGGCGCGGGAGTATCGCCGTACGTTTATGCGAGCGGCCAGGTGGCGATGGCTGGCGGCCAGGTGTTTGACCTGGCAACGGGCCTTGCGGTGCGTCTTTCGGCAGGGGGCGGCGCGACGGGCATCCTGCGGTTCCGCGACGCCGTCCTTGCCCCCGACGCCTGGCACACCGACTCGGCCACGCTCGACCCGGCTACGCTGCGGCTCCAGGAGAAACCCGTTGACGCCCTTCAGAAAAGCGAAAAGGCCGAGAAGGGCGCGAGCACGGGCGCCGCCGCTCGTGCCGACGAGGATGGCGACGACAAGGTCCCCGAGCGCGGGGGCGACGCAACCATCAAGCAGCACAGCCCGGAACCGGGCGAAGCGATTCTGCCGGGCACGATCGCGCGGCTGGGTTCCGCGCGCGGCACGCCGTGGCTGCGGGCGGGCGGGCGGCTTGTGGCGGGCGGCAAGGGCGGGCTCCAGATTCTCGACGTCTCGGCGAAGGGCGACGCCGTGCCCGTCGGGCAGGTGGCTGTGGAGGGGACCATCACGAGCGTCGCGGCGGCGGGCGGGCGGCTGATCGTGGCCACGCGCGAGGGCGTCGTCCACTGCTTCGGCCCGGACCAGGTCCGGCCGCGAACGCACGCGCCGCCGGCCCGTACGGAACTCCGCCCCGGGCCGTGGGCCGAGCGGGCCGCCGGAATCCTCAAGGCCGCCGGCGCAGCCGACGGCTACGCCCTCGTCTGGGGCCTGAAGGACGGCGGCCTCGTGGAAGAACTTATCCGCCTCAGCAATTTCCACGTAATCGCCGTGGACCGCGATGCGGCGAAGGTCGATGCCCTGCGGCGGCGGCTGGATGCGGCGGGCCTGTACGGCACGCGCGGGGCGGCGGTCGTGGGTGAAGTGTCGCCGCAATCGTTCGCGCCGTACTGGGCGAGCCTGGCCGCATCCGAGGACGTCAAGGCCGCCGGCTTCGAGAAAGCCGCCGGGTTTGCCGGGCGGCTGCTGCACGTCCTGCGTCCGTACGGCGGCGCGGCGTGCCTTGAGTTGGCGGAGGCCGAGCGTGCGGCCCTGGCGCAGGAAGCGGGGGCGCTGCCCCAGGCTGCGGGGGCCGAGGTCTGCCAGGCCGGGCGCCTGACGCTCGTGGTGCGTGCAGGCGCTCTGGCCGGCGCGGCCGACTGGTGCGGCCAGAACGCCGACGCGGGCAACGCCCGCGCCGCGCGCGACGGCCTCGTGCGGGCGCCGCTGGGCGTCCTGTGGTACGGCAATGCCCTGTCCAACTCGCTCATCCTGCCGCGGCACGGAGAAGGGCCGGTCGAGCAGGTGGCGGGCGGGCGGCTGTTCATCGAGGGGCCGGATTCCCTGACCGCGGCCGACGTGTACACGGGGCGGGTCCTCTGGACGCGGCGGTTCCCGAACCTGGGGAAACTCTACAACGTCACGGAGCACCAGCGCGGGGCGCACTCCATCGGGAGCAACTTCTACGCCGTCCCCGACGCCGTGTACGTGGCGGCGGGGGAGGCGTGCCACGCGCTGGACCCGGCCACCGGCGGCACCGTCAGGGAGTTCCGGCTGCCGGCCGCGGAGGGGGAGAAGGGGCCGTCGCCCTGGCAGTTCCTTCTTATATATGAGGACCTGTTGATTGCGGGCGTCCGGCCGATCATCGACCCGGAGCAGAAGCCGGGCGGCATATACAGCCCGACGTCGAGCCGCGGCCTCGCGGCGATGGACCGGCGCGACGGCCGCCTGCTGTGGTCGCGCGACGCGGCCCACGCCTTCCGGCATTACGGGATTGCGGCGGGCGGCGGCAAGGTCTTTGCCATCGACCGCCTCGCCCCGGAGCAACTGAAGGGCCGGGCGCCGGAAGCCGGGGCGATGCCCCGGCCTGCCGCCGCGAAGGAACGCAAGGAACCGAAGCAATCGCCGCGCCTGCTGGCCCTCGACGCCCGCACCGGAGCGGTCGCCTGGGAGAGCAAGGAGCACGTGGGCGAGGCCCTTTCGTACTCGGCCGAGCACGACGTGCTCGTGGCCGAGGCGGCCTTCCGCGGCAAGGACGGGACGGTTCTCTGGCAGGGCGCCCCGACGGCCGCGAGTCTCTGGGGCGGCAAGTGGGGCCTGATGATCTGCGGGCGCCTCATCGTTACGCAGGGGCAGCGCGGCTACGACCTGCTGACGGGCCGGGCGAAGACGATGATCGGCCCCGACGGGCGGGAGACGTACTGGCGGTTCACGCGCAGTTACGGCTGCGGCCCCGTGGCGGGCGGCGAGGGCCTGCTGACCTTCCGCTCCGGCTGCGCAGGCTTCTACGACCTGGCGCGCGACGGCGGCACGGGCAACCTGGGGGGCTTCCGCAGCGGGTGCACGCCGAACCTGCTCGCGGCCGGCGGCGTGCTGAACGCCCCCGACTACACGCGCACCTGCACGTGCGGGTACGCGAACCGCTCGTCGCTGGCGCTTATTCATATGCCGGAGGCTGAATACTGGACTTACGGCGCGCCGCCCGCGCCCGGGCGGTTGGGCGTCAATTTCGGGGCGCCGGGCGACCGGCGGGCGGATGACGGAACGCTGTGGCAGGACTTCCCGGCGGTGGGCGGCCCGCCGGCCGAGATGCCCGTGCGCGTGCGGCCGGAGGGGGCGCGGTACCGGCGGAATCATTCGTCGCGCATCCAGGGCGGACAGGGGCCGGCATGGGTTGTCGCGTCGGGCGTGGAAGGTGCGGAGGAAATCGCCGTCCCGGCGCCGCGTCCGGCCGCCGTGCCGGCGGCTGCTTCAGGCGCGGCTGCGCCTGCCGCGCGGCGGTTCACCGTGCGCCTTTACTTCGCCGAGCCGGAGGAGAGGAAGGCCGGCGAGAGGGTCTTCAGCGTGGCGATTCAGGGAAAGGAAGCGCTGCGCGACTTCGACATCGTCCGCGAGGCGGGCGGCCCGCGGCGCGGCGTGGTCAAGGAGTTCAAGGGCGTCGAGGCCGGCGGCGGCGTGGTCGTCACGCTTGTGCCCCGCGCTGGCAGGACGCTGCTTTGCGGCCTTGAAATCGCCGGCGGGGAATAGCGCTGCGCGGCGGCTCAGGAGAGCCGTCCGCGTAAAATATCAGGTTGCGTTGGAGCATCACAACGGCGCGCGGTCCCGACGAAACGCTTGCATTGGCCGCCGCCTTACGGTAAGCGGGATGCAACATTTCGTTTTGGGGGAAGGAGAGCGACATGAGCAGGACCGAGTTGCGTGGCGTTGCGTCGCGATTGTCTTGCGGGGTGCGGGGCTTATCGCGGCGGCGGTTTCTGGCCTGTGCGGCGGGGGTGCTGGCGGCGCCGTACGTGCTGCCCGCCTCGTCCGTCGGGGGCGAGGGGCGCGCGGCCCCCAGCGCGCGGCTGGGGATGGGGTTCCTCGGCATGGGCAGCCGAGGCACGGACCACGTGCGGACGCTCGTGCAGAACGCGGGCGTCCAGGTGCTGGCCGTGTGCGATCCGCAGCAGCCGAAGCGCGAGGCCGCGCGCAAGCACGTCGAGCAGGCGTACGCCGGGCAGGCCGGCCGAGGAGGGTACAAGGGCTGCGCGTCGGTGAGCGATTTTCGCGAAGTCCTGGCGCGAGCCGACGTTGACGCCGTCGTCATTGCCGCGCCGGAGTTCTGGCACGGCCTCATGGGCGCGGGGGCCGTGGCCGCCGGCAAGGACGTTTACGGCGAGAAGGCCCTCACGCTGACGGTGGCTGAGGGGCGGGCCCTGGTGAGCGCCGTCCGCCGCCACGGGCGCATCTACCAGGTGGGCACGCAGCAGCGGAGCGACCGCAACTTTCGCTTCGCGTGCGAACTGGCCCGCAACGGATACCTGGGCAAGGTGCACACGGTGAAGGTGGCGGTTCCGGGGGGGCGGAGCCTGCCCGCTGCGGAGCCGAAGCCCGCGCCGCCGGAGATCGACTACGAGATGTGGCTCGGCCCCGCCCCGTGGACGCCGTACAACGACCTGAAGTGCTCGTACAACTGGTACTTCATCTACGATTACTGCGTGGGGTGGATACAGTCGTGGGGCGTGCATCACATCGACATTGCGCTGTGGGGCCAGCCGGGCCTGTGCGCATCGACCCTGGAGGTGGAGGGGGCGGCGGAGTTCCCGAAGGAGGGCCTCGCCGACACCTCGATTACCTGGAAGGTGCAGGCGCGCACGCCCGAGGGGCTGCGGCTGGTGTTCACGGACGACAGCGGCCAGCCGCACGGCTGCCGCTTCGAGGGGGACAAGGGGTGGGTGCACGTGGTTCGCGGCGGCATCAAGGCCGAGCCGGAGTCGCTGCTGAAGGCGACCCTGGGCGCGGGCGAGGAGCATCTGTACGAATCGAAGAATCATCATGAGAACTTCCTGGAGTGCGTGCGGAGCCGGCGCGGGCCGGCCGCCCCCGTCGAGGGCGCCCACGCGGCCACCACGCTGACGATCGTCTGCGACATCGCCACCCGCCTGGGCCGCAAACTCACCTGGGACTGGAAGGCCGAGAAATTCGCCGGCGACGATGCGGCCAACCGCATGCTCAGCCGGCCGATGCGCGCGCCGTGGAGCATGTAGCGCCACAGCGCAACTTGAGCCGCAGCGCGGCGGGCCTCCGTACCCGTCGCGCCAGAACCGGGGCAGAGCCATGAGACTCTTCATGTGTCTGGGTTCACTTGCCGTGTCAACCTTCTTTGCGTTGGCCGCCGCTGCCGGCCCGGCCGCGCAGGAGGCGCCGCCCGGCGCGCCGGACTATAAACTCAAGCCCGGCAAGTCCGAACCCGGCCGGAGCACGCGCATCCTGATCGTCACCGGCCAGGAACACCCCGCCCACAAGTGGCAGGAGACCGCGCCGGTGCTGGCGGAGGAACTGTCGAATGACCCCCGGCTGCTGGTGGACGTGTCTGAGGCTGCGAGCATCCTGGCGTCGCCGCGCGTGGCCGACTACTCGGCAATCGTTCTGCATCTCATGAACCCCAAGCCGCTGGACCTGGGTCCGGGGGGCCGGGAGAACATCCGCCGCTACGTTGATCGCGGCAAGGGCTTCATGCTCGTCCATTTCGCGTGCGGGGCGTTCCAGGAGTGGCCGGAGTTCCGCGACCTCGTGGGCCGCGTCTGGGACCCGAAACTGCGCGCTCACGACCCGCGCGGGCCATTCCGCGTCGAGATCGCGGCCCTTGATCACCCGATCACGCGCGGCCTGAAGGCCTTCGACGCCGACGACGAACTCTACACGTGCCTGGCGGGCGACCGGCCCGTGGAGGTCCTCGCAACCGCCCGCTCGAAGGTCGACGGCAAGGATTACCCGATGGCCTTCGTGTACGCCCCCGGCAAGGGCCGGGTGTTCCAGTGCCTCCTGGGGCACGACGTGAAGGCCATGCGCGTGGCAGGCGTGGGTGAACTCTACCGTCGCGGCTGCGCATGGGCGGCGGGGCTTCCGCCCGAGGCGCAAGGTGCAAAGTAGGAGAGTCGAGCCGCGGTTGTAAAGCCGCGGGCATCGCGGCCCGGCGCGGCGCTTCGGCGCCGGCAGGGCAGCGAAAGGAGAGACCATGAGGATCGGATTTCACACCGACGCGTTCTCTTCCGTCTTCTTCAACTTCGAGGCGTGCCTGAAATGGGCGCAGAAGAACGGCGTCAGCGCCATCGAGTGCGGCCTTATCGACGGCATCAGTTGGATGCACGGCCTGGGGTACCTGCCGCACCTCGCCATGTTCGAGGACCCCGTTCTCCTTCGTCGCAGGATGGACGGCTACGGCGTGCGGTTCTCGCAGGTGGATGCGGCGTACCCGCTGTCGGGCAAGGACGGGCCGGTGCGCGGCGTGCCGTACGTCATGAACGCCATCCGCTGGGCGGCACAGGCGGGGTGCCCGTGCGTCGATACGACCGACGGCATGCACAAGCCGGAGGGCCTTTCCGACGCCGAGGCGATGGACCTGATGAAGCGCTCATACGAGCAGATTCTCCAGGTGGCCGAGGCCCACCAGGTCATCGTCAACATCGAGCCGCACGGCTACTTCACCACGAAGCCCGACATGATGGAGCGGATGCTCGCCTTCGCCGACAGCCCGTACCTGGGCCTCAACATGGACACCGGAAACACGTTCATCGCGGGGCAGGACCCGGCGGCGTACCTGAAGCGGTTCATCGGCAAGGTCAGACACATGCATATCAAGGATGTGTCGGAATCGCTGGCGAAGGCGGTTCGCGGCGGGCAGACGGGCATCGCACTGAGCCACTGCGCCATCGGCGACGGCGTTAACGCCCCGAACATCCGCCGGTGCCTGGAACTCCTGCGCGACGCCGGGTACGCCGGCGCCCTCAGCATGGAGTGCGAGGGGCAGGGCGGCCCGATGATCGAGCGGTCTCTTGGCTGGATGCGCCGGACGCTGGGGGAACTCAGGATTCCGATTGACGCCTGACCGCCGCGGGCCTTGATTTGTCGGCCCCCCGACTTATCATACGTGCCGCAGTCGCCGACGCGCCACAGCCGCCATGGCGGCGGCGCGACGTGGCCGCCGTCGGAGGTGATGTGCGGCATGGGTCAACCCATCGGAATCTTCGATTCGGGCCTGGGCGGCCTGACGGTCGTCCGGGCGATCCGCGACCGGCTGCCGGCCGAATCGATTGTCTATTTCGGCGATACCGCCCGCGTGCCGTACGGCACGAAGAGCGGCGAGGCGGTGGCCCGCTTCGCGTGCGAGGACTGCGAGTTCCTCTGCCGCTACGACCCGAAGTTCATCGTCGTGGCCTGCAACACGGCCAGCGCCGCGGCCCTGCCCGCCCTGAGCCGGCGGTTCCGCCTGCCCATCCTGGGGGTGATTGAGCCGGGGGCGCGGGCCGCCGAGGCGGTCGGCGACGGCCGCCCCATCGGCATCCTCGGCACAGAGCGCACCATCGCCAGCGGGGCGTACCGACGTGCCATCGAGCGGCGCCTGCCGGGCACACGCCTCGTGGAACGGGCGTGCCCACTGCTCGTGCCGCTCGTGGAGGAAGGGCGCGGCCCGGGCGACCCCATCGTGCGGGCCGCGCTGGCCGAGTACCTTCAGCCGATGGTCGAGGCGGGCGTGGGCGCGGTGGTCCTGGGCTGCACGCATTACCCGCTTCTGAAGGACGGCTTCGCCGAGGCGCTGGGGCCGGGCGTGCGGCTGGTGGACTCGGCCGAGGCCGTGGCCGACGAAGTGGCGTACCTCTTGACGACGTACGGCCTGCGCGAACCGTCGGGCCGGGGCGACCTGCGGCTGCTGGTGAGCGACAACCCGGAGCGGTTCCAGGCGGTGGGCCGGTGGTTCCTCGGCGACGAGATGCCGCCGGTCACACACGTGTCGCCGGAGGACTTCTTCGGCGGCGCGCGGCCGGAGGGCAAGGGAGAGGAGCCGGCGTGAACCGATTCCTGGCGGCGATGGTCGGGGCGGCACTCGCGGCGGCACCCGGTTGCGGCAGCGAGACCTCCGCCAAGTGGAAGGACAAGTTCTTCCCGCAGCCGACGGCCGTCTACCTGGTGCGCATCGAGAGCGACCGCGCCGACGAACGCCGCGAGGGCCTGGAGCGGGTGGCCGCCGACGCCGGCGCGCGGCGGCTGCCCAGCGTCGTCAAACTCTTCTGCGTCGTCGCGCGCAATGACGGCGATGCGATGGTGCGTGCGGCGGCGGTGCGCGGCCTGGCCGTCATGGCCGGCGAGGACGTAGTGCCCACGCTCGGCCACGTGGCCACGCACGATGAGAGCCCGTTCGTCCGCACAGACGCCTGCCGGGCCCTGGGGCGCCAGGCCGCCGCAGGGGCCGTCGCGCCGCTGGCCGAGGTGCTCCGGGGCGATGGGCTAGCCGACGTGCGCGTGGCGGCGGCCGAGGCCCTGCGGCAGTTCCGCGACAAGGCGGCCGCGGGGGCGCTCGTCGGCGCGCTCGGCGACTCCAGCCTCGCCGTCTCGCGCAAGGCCTGGGAGAGCCTGCGCCACATGACCGGCCAGGACCTGCCGCGCCAGGCGCGGCCGTGGGAGGAACTCCTCGCCCAGGCCGACAACCCGTTCCTGGGCTACGGCAGACCGCCGCCGATGCCGAAGGGCGAGAACCAGCGCCCGCAGTTCACAAAGGGCCCGGCCGAGTTCATCCGCGGCCTCTTCGCCAGGGACGTGCGCGAGGCGGAACTGGAGTGAAAGCCTGCATCTTCGACGGCCGCCAGGTCCGCGTTGACCCGGCATGGCCCGAGCCGCGGCCCGGCCCGGGCGAGGTCGCTGTGCGCGTCCTCCTGGCGGGCGTCTGCCGCACCGACCTGGAGATCGTCAAGGGCTACATGCGCTTTGCGGGCGTCCTGGGGCATGAGTTCGTGGGCGTGGCGATGGAGGGGCGCCTGGCGGGGCGGCGCGTCGTCGGCGAAATCAACTGCCCGTGCGGCGCGTGCGACATGTGCGCGCGGGGCCTGCCCACTCACTGCCGGCGGCGCACGGTCCTCGGCATCGCCGGACGCGACGGCTGCTTCGCCGAGCGCCTCGCGCTGCCCGAGGCGAACCTGCACGCCGTGCCCGGCGGCCTGGCCGACCGCGCCGCCGTGTTCGCCGAGCCGCTGGCCGCGGCCATACAGGTCGGGCGGCAGGTGGACCTGCGGCCGGGAAGCAAGGTGCTCGTCCTCGGCGACGGGCGCCTGGGGCAACTTGTGGCGCAGGTGCTCCAGGCGTGGCAACTTGCGCCGCTGGTCATCGGCAAGTCGGAGGCGAAACTGGGCGTCCTGGCCGCGCTGGGCGTCAGGACGGCGCACGCCGGGGCCGTGCGCCCGGCGAAGGACGCCGACATTGTGGTCGAGTGCACCGGCACGGCCGGCGGCCTGGGGGCGGCGATGGAGTTCGTCCGGCCGCGCGGCACGATCGTCCTTAAGAGCACCGTGGCCGACACTGCGGGCCTGGACCTGGCGCCGATCGTGGTCGATGAAGTGACGGTCATCGGCTCGCGCTGCGGCCCGATGGACGCGGCCCTGGAGATGCTCCAGCGCGGACAGATTACCACCGAGCCGCTTATCACGGCCGAGTTCCCGCTCGACGAGGCCCCGGCGGCGCTCGCGGCGGCCGCGCGGCCGGAGGCCGTCAAGGTGCTGATTAGGCCGTAGCGCTCTGGCGGCGGAGACTGACGCGATGAGCAACGTGCTGGCCGTCGTGCTTGCGTCGGGCGGGATGGATTCTTGCGTCGCCGCCGCATGGACGGCGCAGCGCTACCGCTTGGCCATGCTGCACGTCAACTACGGGCAGCGGACGGAGGCGAAGGAACTGGAGTGTTTCGGGCGTCTTGCGGCCCACTTCCGGGCCGAGAAGACGCTGGCGGTGGATGCCCCGCACCTGGGGATAATCGGCGGCAGCGCGCTAACGGACCGGCGCATCCCCGTTCCGCCCGACGAGGCGCCGGGCGAAATCCCCAGCACCTACGTGCCGTTCCGCAACGCGAACCTTCTGGCAATCGCCGTATCGTGGGCCGAAGTGATCGGCGCCGGCCGCATCGTCATCGGGGCCGTGGAGCAGGACGCCCCCGGCTACCCGGACTGCCGAGCGGCGTTCTACGAGGCCGCCAACCGGCTTATTGAACTGGGCACGCGGCCTGACACGCACATAACCGTGGAAACGCCGCTTATCGCGCTGCGCAAGGCGGATGTTGTGCG
>Ga0194112_10007421_pt1 | contig 14268 bp, 13 predicted proteins | sample TA2MahC400mmetaG_FD_146191 | JGI IMG/M metagenome (GOLD analysis project Ga0194112, IMG submission 146191) | Freshwater microbial communities from Lake Tanganyika, Tanzania - TA2015016 Mahale Deep Cast 400m | ecosystem: Environmental > Aquatic > Freshwater > Lake | place: Tanzania: Lake...
GCGAAGGGAATATAATCAGGTGCGTCCCCACAGCGCCCTGGGATACCGACCACCAGCTCCTGAAGCTGTATTAACCGTAATCACGAGCTAACAAGTGGTATCGTTGTTGGGGGCAGGGCACTCGGACCTGTTGCAAATTTCGTAGTATTCGATTAGCTCAAGGAGCCTATAGGGCTTCTTTTGAATCGATAGTTGGCTTTTCATTATAGGTTTCAACCTCCGATTTCGATTTTGTCGGTTGAAACCCAGCATCTGACAAAACAATCAGGGTGTCGAAACACTAGGTCGACGCCGTCTATGTAGACGCCAGGCAGACGAAGTCGATAGTCGCAATAAAACCGAAGCCACCCTTCAGACCCATCTTCCATGTGGTAGTGACCCGTGCCGGGCCCAGAATTCGTATTATCAACGAGCCTCTTGAAGGCTCGGCTTTGTTTCTGGTGGAGACGGGGGAGAGTAGAGCTCCACCTGAAACAATCCTTTGCTTCGTTTGGTAATGTGTTTCTTATTATCATTATTTAAAGTTCATAGGATAAAATTATGTCTGGCATCTTTTTCGGGGCAAGTCACCCTTCTTCATTCACCCGTCACACGGTCGAAGTGGAGCCTCGAGTTTTCATCATCTTGGCTGCCTATCCAGAACGAAGTCCATTTTTTAGCTGAGGCTTCCTCGGTATATTTGCTATACGAAGTATTGAAGTCCCACCCCCAACTTTCATAGACCATATAAAGGGCATAGTACTCAGCATCGCTGGCCAGCAGACTGTCCGGCTTTGGTGGAGTACCTGCCGGTATTGGTATTGTTGTTGGCTTCCATTGGTCACCCGCACGGTCGAAGTAGAGCCTCAAGTTTTCATCGTCTTGGCTGCCTATCCAGAACGAAGTCCATTTTTTAGCTAAGGCTTCCTCGGTATATTTGCTATACGAGGTATTGAAGTCCCACCCCAAACTTTCATAAACCATATAAAGGGCGTAGTACTCAGCATCGCTGGCCAGCAGGCTGTCTGGCTTCGGCGGAGTACCTGCCGGTATTGGTATCGTTGTTGGCTTCCATTTGACCACCTCGAGGTTTTTAGACGTAATAGAGGTGTATTCATCACTTGTCAATGACAGCATCTCAGTGACGGAAGCGGCTTCGTCTATCAGTAGGGCTAGATTAGACCACTCGGCATCTGCGGCTAACTGGTCGCCAGCATTTAAAGCCTTTATGATATTCTCCATACAAAGGCTCATATCGCTATAAATGGGCAGAAGGGTCTGGTGCATCGGCTTGTGCTCATCAGGTGGCACTACTTCTTCAAGTTGGCTCTTCGCTTGCATAAAGTCATTTAGCAATCCGGATAGTAATTCTATATTTGCTTGTGGCGGTGGCTCGCTGGAGTCTGTCGGGGCTGACCTGATGTCCTCGGCAATGAATTGCGCCAGCGCGGTGTTAGCGGCGTTCCAGAGGGCAGCGTTCTCTGCGGCGGTTACTTCTCTCCACTCTGGCTGCGGTGTCGGTTCCGGTTGCGGTATTGGCGCCGGCTGTGGTATTGGCACCGGCGGTGGTGTTGGCACCGGCGGTGGTGAAGGTTCTATATTGCTCCTTACAATAAACACAGCAGCAACCAGTGCCAGAATCGCTATCACTATCGCCAGACTTCGGCCCACGTGTCCTGGCGGCATTTTCAGCTTGGCTGGTTTGACTTTGGCAGACTCAGCTGGAGTTTCGGTAGCTACAGGCTTAGCCGGTTCGGGTACTCGTGCCCCACAACTAGGACAAAAAAGACTACCCTCTGGTAGCTCCGTTCCGCATTTATGGCAAAACATATTTGTTATTATTAGCTAGGGACGCCAGGTGTCCAGGTAATGGCCCTCCTGATTCAGGCCATTTAGTTGCTGTTCAAGATACGCTTTTCTTTCTGCGGCTATGTTTACTTCATTTTGAAATCGGTTGAGGTTCTCATTCAGAACGGTTGACTGCTGCCCAATGGCATTCTCTAGGATGTTAACTTGTCGCTGTGCTAGGCCCAGTTCTATACCGCCGAGAAGCGCCTCTGCAGCAGCGACGGGAAGGCCGATTTTAGACCCAATCAGTCCCGCCGTGCCGGTGACATAGCTAACCATACCTTCAGCGCCCAGGTTTAAGTCCTGTCGGCTGAGGCTTTCGCCACTAGCTGTTTTTTGGCCGGCGATCTCAGTAAACTGTGCAAGCTTTGTCCCACCCTCTCCGACCGAGTAAATATCAAGAGCCGTCCCGGCTCCCTTAGCCAACCTCTCTAAGTCCCGGGCCAAGGTAGGGTATCGTGCCCCACTCTCAAGCCACTCTTTAGCACCTTGCTCACCACCTGCACTACCCAGCCCCAGCAGGGGCAGCCCGAGCGACTTAAGGGCGTTCAACCGATCCCTCTTGGCATCAACGAGATCCTCCTCCAAGGTTTTACGGATGCCCTGGGTATTCTTCGTGGCAGCAGAACTCTGGAAAGCCTCTAAACGCCTTTTGCTGGCGGCTAATTGTTTGTCAGCGTCATTAAGGGCTGCCTGCAACGAATCCTTACGTGTCTGGGTTTTTTGTTCGTAGAGGGCTTGAGCATCCTCTTCACTGAGGTCAGTCCGGCCGAACAATACCCAGCCTAGCTTTAGTTGACCGCTGCCGATATACACCCCATCCGCAGCTGCGGAAGATAGTGGGCCCTGCCGGGTGATTTCCGGATTTGGTGGCGTTGGTGAAGGCGTTGGCACGGGCGTCGGCGTAGGCGATGGTGTCGGCACTGGCACAGGTACTGGTGCACCTAGTGCACCGAGAAGCGCATTCACGGCATTAGCCAGCCCCGGTATGGTTGTGGCCGATTGAAATAGCTGTGGTATGGTGTATCCCGTTGCCTGGCGTGTCTGGTTATCCCACTCAGCCCGGGTGTCCGCCGGGGCAGACCAATAGACTTGCTGGAGAGCCTGCTGCATGCCCTGTGCCACCGCTGCATCCATCTGGGCTCGCTGTTCCGGAGTCGCCGAATTATACACTTGTAGGAGCTGCTCAAGTTGCTGCTGAACTTGTCGCGCAGCCTCTAGGAATTCTTGCTTGGGGTCATCGGCGAAAGCACGACTTGTCACCAGCATCATCGTGATGAGTGACACTATGAAAAACACGACGGCCACAACACAGAGCCACTTTAGTTGCAAAACACCGCCCCGCATTGCCGCAGAGTCTAGCTGTGATGAGAGCACATCCCAGCTAGTTATTTCCTTTCAAGAATTAGTCTTCACCAGTTTAATATAAGCATTTCCTTTTGGTCAAATCATTATATTCAGAGACGTTAGCTCGGGGCTGGATGTCCTGTCACTATAAAGGAGGCTGCTTCTTATGCCATCGTTATAATTTAAGATTGAGAGTAGAGCTCCACCTGAAACAATTCTTAGCTTTGTTTAGCTACGTCTTAGTTCAAACACCACTGGATTATCTGGATCAGAGTCAGGCAACCGATAATGACGCCTGTTACAGCGGTGACTAACCATGGAACTGAAGTTACGCCAGCAAACTGAGCGCAAAATGGTAAGCGTTTTGTATTCTAGGTGAACATTTGTCAGGAATGTGCAGGGAAAACTCTCGGCATCACACCTTCCGTCACTTTGTTCAATCAGAGCCGAACGCCCAGCCGGGTAGAAACGAGACCCCTACTGTATTTTATCCCTTTGAGCAGTGCTATAATCTAGCATTGGCGGGGATATAGCTCAGCCGGGAGAGCGCTGCGTTCGCATCGCAGAGGTCGGGGGTTCGAATCCCCCTATCTCCACTTGGGGTATCAATAGGCAGAACTGATACCCTGTCGGTTGTCTTGCCGTGAGGCGGTACTGGGATCGTGTATCGTATTATTCCCTCATTGCCTTTTATCTCAATCCGCTTGATGAACGTCCTTAGAAAAGCTTTGCTTGTTATCAGGTCAGCTTCTTCGAGTATGGCCTTAAGGTCCCTGGCGTGGGCCGTTATCATCTCCCCGTCGACATGACTTGGCCCCTGCACCAGCATTTCCGCTTCCACCTGTAGCCGCGCTTTGCTGAGTTCACTTTCTCTAGCTCTCTGTTCTTTGATTCGCGGCGCCAGGTCATCAAGAGACACCTTGCGCGTCTCCAGAGCTTCGTACAACCTGGAGAGCTTGAGTCTGACCTCATTCAGGTCTTCATCGATGGCATTCAATCTGTCCCCTAGCACAGTGTGGCTCGAACCAAGCTCCTTGTTCACCAGTTCGACAAGCTCTTGCAACCACTCGTTGTTCAGCACCTTCTCCCTGATCTGTTCCACGATTACACGCTCAAGCTTGTCTTTGGGCAATGCCCTGGCTGTACAGGCCTCTCTTCCCTGCTTGAAGTTGCCGTTGCAGGTATAGTAGTAGTATTGGTGCGATTTGGCGCTCCGCCCGATCATAGCATGACCGCACGAACAGAAGATAAGCCCGCTGAACAGGAAGGCACTGGGTATTGAACGAGGATGCGTATTCTGGGGTTTCTTGCTGGCCATCGTCGCCTGTATCTGAAGGAAGGTGTCCTTGTCGACGATAGCAGGCCAAGCGTTCTCCACCCTGACGGGCGGAATACCACTACGCAGAGCCGGATGTCCCGGCCTTCCACCCAGGATCAGAGTGCCGCAGTAGGCTTCGTTGGTCAGCACCTTATGTACTGTCGTTTTTCCCCAGAGCTGTCCCGTTCCGGTACGCAACCCCTCTCTATTCAGGGCTTTGGCGATTTCCTTGCAGCCCAAGCCCTTCAAGGCCATATCATAGATGCGGCGGACTACTCGCACGGGCGTAGAGTCTTCTGGGTCGGGTTCGAGCTTGTATCTGGTCTTGGTGCCGTCTTTCGCCGGCACCTTGTGTAGACCATAAGGAGGTTTACTGCCGGTGTAGAAGCCACGCTGCGCGCTTTCTCTCAGTCCACGCTTGATGTCTTCTCCCATATTTTCACTGTAGAATTGGTCCATGGTCTCAATGACACCTTCCAGCATGCGGCCTGACGGCGTATCGTCCAATGGCTCATTCATGGAGATTACCTTGATGCCACGGTCCTTGAGCAGTTTCTTATAGGTAATCGAGTCGATCCGGCTTCGCGCAAACCGGTTCAGCTTCCAGACCAATATTGTGTCAAACGGCGGATGTTTCGTTCTGGCCAGGGCAATCATCTCACGGAAGGCTGGCCTGGCGGCTGTACGGCCGCTTTCGGCTTCGTCTACGAACTCTCGGACTACTATTCTTCGCGGCATACTCCCTCAAGGCTCTGACCTGGGCCGCAATAGAAAGGTCAACATCCTGGCTGTCCGAAGATACTCTGGCATAGATTACAGCTCGCATTGTTCACCTCCGATTCCTAGTCTCATAATGGGCAATACCGGCATCGCCCGCGCACTACTCGTCGTAGAACGATGACGGCTATCTCATCCCTGAGGTTATTTTCTACGCGATCGAGGTCGCGCAAGGTTTTCTCCAATCCATGGTACACATCCCATTCCTTGATGCGTGCTGTCCAATCGATAATTGCCCCGCGCACGAGCTCGACATGTTCCTCCCTAACCTTGCCCATATTGTATGCACCGTAGCTGAGGTCAACAAAACCGTTTTCGGCTGGTTTAGATATGAGGTTATCCTCCACATTCAGGCCAGCCCGGCCCTGGACCCACTGCTGCGCCTGGGCTGTTAGAGCTACGATGAGTCCCGGGATCACTCCATTTTCTTCGCCAGTAAGTTCGGTCAGGAGGCGTGAGTCGGAGGCGATGTCTTCTTCAATCTTCTGGACCAGTTCCTTGGTCAGTTCAGCCTTACTGGTTTGCAATCTTGGTTGCTGATTAAGTAAACCCCAGATTGGAGATCTCGGGAGGTGCTGGCGCAGCGCGATTCCCAATTGCTGTTCGTACGGCACCGCAGGACTGATACTCATACCGAACTCACTAATGTGTCCGCCGGACGACTGCCCAACCAGCCTTTCCGCATAATGGCATAGGTCAGCGTAATGACGCTCCAGAGCATTGCGCAGCACACTAGCCCGTGCCTCTTTGGTCTCTTTTTCTTGCTGGGCGATTTCGATGTGCTTCCTCACGGTCCTTGCGTCGAAGCCATCGGCTGCTGCGATTTTGGGGGGCGATTCTCCACCTTCGTATCGCTCCAGCCACTCCTGACGCTTCTCTGGCTTTACTGGTGGTTTCCTTTGGCGTGGTGACATTTTTGTCCTCCCTTTACTCTGCACATATGTCATACTCAAATTCTGTGCCATACGCAATGTATGTTAGTTAAATGTATGATATGGCATAGATTAGTTGTATATTTTTTGCTATAACTAAGTATATCACACCTTGATTTGAATGTCATAACTGTGTCTCTATGGTGGATTATAGCAACATGCCCAAGAAAATGCAAGTAGACATCGATGCCGCGACTCGGACCAAAGGGCTGACCATTCTCGCCCGTATCCTTGCGGCGTCTCTTGTACGTAAGCAGTCTCGGTGTTATGAACCTTCCGGTGCATCGGACAGTCCGGTTGGTTCGTCCGAGAGGGACAGGAACGATCCTGACGTGAATGATGGGGTTGGTGACGAACATTGAAGACCTACCTGGAACTAAGCGAGGCCCAGGCACTCGAGAATCAGGCCGATAATCTACGGGATCGTCTGCTTGTCCGTGTCCTCTTCTGCCTAGGTTGCCGGGTGAGTGAAGCCCTGGGCTTGACTGTGGAAGACATCGATCTTGAAAAGGGCATCGTCAGCATCCAACACCTGAAGGCACACATCAGACTTTCCTGTCCGAATTGTGGAGCGGGTTTGGCTAGAAGCCACAGCTTCTGCCCGCAATGCGGAGCCAGGATCAGTGACGCGGTCGCAAGAGAGTTCGAGCACCGCCGACAGAGAACACTCCCCATCGACAGCGATACGCTGGTCATGCTGAAGGAATACATTGAGCGGGGCGGCCCGATAGTAAGAGACGGCAAACGGGTTATCTTCGGTATCAACCGGCACCGGGCATGGCAGATCGTGAAGGAATGCGCCGACAGGGCAGGGCTGCCCAAACTCACGAACCCGGAAACCGGCAGGGTCCGCAATGTCAGCCCTCACCGGCTGAGGGATGCCTTTGCTGTTCATGCAGTAAAAATTGATGACTCTGGAGACGGACTCCGGTTGCTTCAAGAGCATCTTGGCCATCAGAGCTTCAACACCACCGCCAAGTACAGAAAGGTGTCGGGCAGGGAGCACTGTGATTGGTATCAGAGGCTTTGGGAGAAGAAGGATTGAGCACTTTGTCTAGCCTGAAGGAGAAGTAGAGTGGTTGAACTACTGAGGCCATCTAGAGGTGGTTTTTTGCGCCCCTTTGGCTGCGGCTGGTTTATACGGGAGTTTTTAATGGGTAACGGCCCATACGGCTCGCCAAACATAGACCCTGATGTCGGTGCTCCTCAGGCTGGCGTCTTCCATGAATATAAGCTTGCCTTGATGAGAGCTACCGCATTGGACAAGGCAACGCGGGCAGAGGAAAAGAGAGCTCGGCAGGAAAAGCGACCAATCAATCCTGACAATATTGAAAAGCTTGCTAGAAGGTACCTCGCCCGCATGCCCTATAAAGCTCAAGGATGCCGGTACCACAGCTTTGTTACCTATTTTTCAGATATTCAGCGATTAGGTTGGGTGGAACCCACCGGCAGGGTAGAGCCCTCAGCCTTCCAGGACAACTACCCACCTGGCCCACCACGAAAATACTACCGGCTAACAGAGGCCGGGCGACAGGCGGGTGACAGTGCCTGGGCAAACCCCCATCTTGCTCTCTACGGTTAAAATCTGGCAAGCCGGTTTCGCGCTGATGATAGGCTGGTAGAGCCATCAATCTACCGAAAATGGGAGGATTGTTTCTTGTTCGCACGTTGTTCAAATACTGTTCAGTTCATGTTCAAATGCCGGTTCAAATGTCCGTTCAGATGTTCATCATATTGTTCAAATACTTCCCCCTTCCCGGTGTAAAAAATCGTATGTAAAGGAGGTTACTAATGGAGAAGCTATCAACTAAGAAGAGACTCAACATAGCCAGGCAGTACCTATCCGGCTTATCCTATGATGAGATTGCCGCCAAAGAAAAGGTCAGTAAAGGAACAGTCGCTAATGTAGTCGCTGAGCTGAAGGCGGGGCGGTTTCCCGAGGCAGCCGACTTTGGTGAACACATTGACCTGCTTCGGGAATTGTCTCTCGACCTTAAACGGCAAAGCCTGACCCCTGGTCATTGCGCCATAGGGCTCGCTGTTCTCACCCGTATTACCGAATGTGGCCTCGACCCGGCTGACATCGACCGCTGGCCGCCGATTCTCAACTCAGCAGAGAGTGAGGGTAATGCTCGGGAACTAGTCGAGAAGATCTACACCATTCAAGATGTCCTGAAGAGGACGGGCTTAGGCTTCGAAGGTCTCCAGGATAAGGTGCTCGAACTAGAGAGAAGAGCCACTGAGCTGGAACCGATATCAAAGCAGTATGAGGACTGCCGAAAGCAACTTGCTGAGCTAACCGCGAGGCGGGATAACCTTATCACTGAGGTAGCCGGTCTTGAACAGAAATACAGCCTCCTGAACCCCCGGGTGAAAGACCTGGAAAAGCGTGAGCAGGATCTGCTGCGCCGGATTAAGGGTATGGAGACAAGAGCTGAAGAAGCCGAGGCGGCTCTTGCTAACCTGAGCAAGGAAAGGCAAAGACTTCAGGAAATCGGCTTTTCTCCTGAGGCGCTGGTTGAATTCAGTCAGAGAGCACAATCTATTGCGCAGCATCGCCACATCACACCGGTAGGGCTCAGGGAAAGGCTGCTGCATGACTTAGAGAACCTTGGGCAAACTATCGGATTGGAAACGCTGATTCAGAGCCGGCAGGCAGAGCTAGAGGAGCAAGAGCGGGCTATTGCCGCAGTCAAAAAGGAGTCACAGAGCCTGAAAACGGTTATCGGCAGTCTCAAACAGGAAAAGGCGAGCCTTGAGGCCAGCATCAAAGAGACAAGGGAGAAAGTGAGTATGGAACTGGCGAAAATCACTGCGGCGGCCAGAGATATGGTCAATACATTGGCACAAGAACTGCGGCGGGGCCACGACGAGGCTCTTGCAGGGGTCCGGCAGCTGATGAATGAAGCTGTGGAGGTCGGCAAGGAGGTCGGACGATATCAGGAAATGCTTCGGGCCAATCAGTGGTTGAGTGACCTGATAGCCCTGGCACGGGGCGAAGAGGGTATTGAAGGCAAACGGGTCCGGGCCATTGCCCTATCGGTATTACGTGGCATTACCGTCTGGCTAAAGCACAACGAATCGAACAAACTGGCGGTCTCAACATTGTCATATACCGTTGAGAATCTGATAAGGGAGATGGAGCAATGGAAAGTCTGATGTCACATAGTGCCTGCCTCAGAGGCCTGCAGCGCCAGGCGAGTAAGCTAAGCTCAGACAGTCTGTCCCTGGCCAATCTGTTTGCCGAAGAAGCAAGCCGCCTGAACCGGCGGGATGAGGTAGCGCGCCTGAAAGCGTTACACTCATCTATCAGGCGACAGATGGACGAAGCGAAGAGCCTGGAGAATGCTGCCAGCTACGGTCACAGTAAGGCAAAACTGGTAACCTCCGCGCTCGGTTTGGCGGTGGGCATTGGCATCCGAATGGCATCGAAAGATAAACGGGCACTGGCTTTTTCCAACCATCTACTTAAGAACCTCGGTGGCAAAGAGCGTCCTTTCGGTACGGTTTTTATCTCTATCGGCCCCAAAGGTCTGCCCGATGACATACAAGTTGTCTCCATATCTGAGTTAGCCCGTGAATCAAACCGAGAGGAATCTGAAGTAATCAGCAAACTCCGAGGGCGTGGCCATCTTCTGCTCAACGGTGAAGTTTTCGCACACCTGATTGATAGGTTGATTGCTGATGTTGAAGAAGGGCAGCGGCTCCTGCCCGTGCCCGCTGAGAAGCTAGCTGAGATTCTGACCTCAGGCTGGTTAAAGCTTGAAACTGAAAAGCCACGACGGGTCCTACGTCTTAAACCACCACAGAATCCTCAGCTTTCCCCTTGATACTGTGCGTTGGCTCCGTGGCTCTGCCTGCGTAGTCCTTCTGAGCTGTCAGGACACGCCCGTTCGCTATTGAAGCCAACTTCCCTTCAATAAACCTGCGACAAGAAGCAATGACGAAAACATAGGTTCGTTCTGAAATTCAACTTTCGTTCCTTTTGTTGGATGATAAAGCTAGAAAACCACAAAGCACCTTAACAACTGAATACGACAAAGCCTTGACCTGAACGCTTGCCTTGTCTATCGGGCAAATAAAATGCCCTAGCCAGTAGTTAGCCGAGCTAGGGCAGCCTAACAAAGGGGGTTAGCCACAATGCTAGACTATGGCAAGTATATCACTGTAGCCGACCGGTATCAACGTAAGGCAAAAAGAGAGGACAGAGAGGACTTAAATCATACCATCATATTGAGCCTTGCCCAAGTTCAATTGAGGATGGATAATAACGGCGGTGGTCAGCTCTCCGATTTGGCTATGCTGCGGATTGCCTCTTATGAGTGCCAGAAGTATTGGCGACAGACCAAGAGGCTCTTGACCATCTTAAGCCTAGAGCAACCGATAGATGACGGAGAAGGTAACACTACCGAGCTAATAGAGACACTGGCCGATGACCGGTCAATTGACCTTGAGGCTTGGCTGGAAGCTCGGACTTGGCTGCTAGGCTGCCCAAGACGGCTGATAGACATAGCCAGTAAAAGGGTCAAAGGCATACCATTGACTAATGCGGATATGATTTACCTTTGCCGATTTAGGAAAAAAGAGCAAAAAGCACTGCTAAACTGAAAGGTTTTACCCTTCCCGATGCCCTATATATAGTAGAAGCGCCGATTATGCCAGCGGGTTGCGGGTAATCGGATTGCTTACTACTAGGTGAAGCCGATAGCCTTGCCCACTATCGGATAGCCAATAGGGGGTGTTCAAATAGAACAACTGAATATTGAGGGCAAGCGTTCAGGCGAGGGCTTTGTAGCGCATAAAGCTGCGCTGGTAAACGCTCTGGCAAGGGCATTAGCGGACAGAGTAACGCTGATGGACTTGACTATAGGGCGTAAAGGCTTCCTCGGATACCCCAAGGCTCTTGGCGGTAGCAACGTAATCAAGGTAATACCGTCTAACGGCAGTGCTAGCGGGTCGCAGGCTGACGGACATAAGAGGCTCAAGGTAATCTGCGGAGCCAATAGCAGCTACCTTGCCGACGGCGAGTGGATTGGCGAGAAAACGCCTCTTACCCTATGTGATGTCAGGGTAAGTCCGTCTAACTCCGTCATTCCCAATGTCGGGGCGAATGAGCTAGCCGAGGCGATAGCCAGAGTATTGCCGTTTACGGCCAAAGATGACAGCCGACCAATTTTGCAGTGTGTCAGATTTGAGGCCAAAGACGGCAAAATGACTTTGGTCAGCGCCGATGGTTTCAGGCTGGCGGTATTGAGCCTTGACTATGACGGAGAGGGACAAGCCCTGATAAATCGTGATGACCTGAAGGGCATATCAAGCGCCTTACGCAGAGCAAAGAGGACAAGGGTTAGCTTTGAAAAGAGCGGAGAGAGCCTAGACGGAATGAGCCTTGTCATTGACACCGAGCAAGTCCGCTACAGGTGGACTTCCGTCAACGGCAATTATCCCGACTGGCCGAAGCTAATCCCCAATGACTTTAAGTGCTCTGCCCACTTTGACACCGTAGAGGCCATAAAAGCCGTCAATTCGCTCAAGGTATTGTCCGATAGCAAGTCCTATCCGATTGACCTAGCCATCGGCGATGGCAAGATGGTGATGGCTAATCCCGATGACAAAGGGCAGGCCGAGCTATCCGCCGACACCGATGGGCAGGGCTTTGTCAGGCTAGACGGGCAGTATCTAGCCGATGTCCTCAAGGCTTGTGGCGGTATGGTGGACTTCAGCCTTGCCAGTGCCTCAAGTCCAATGCTTTTCAGCCAAGACGGCTATCGGGTGGTAGTAATGCCGATGATAACCGAGAAGGCAAAGGCAGAGGCAAAAGAGGCACAGGCTACCACAGCCGAGCAAGCCGAGGCAGAGCCAGAAGCCGAGAAGCCTAAAGGCAAGCGCAGCCGAGCCAAAAAAGAGCCAGTGAGAGTCTGAAAGTGGCTAAACTGGTAATCATCACTGATAAAAACGGCGTCAATCGTATCTGCCGAGTAAAGCCCAAAAAGCCTAAAAACTGAACGCTTGAACTCAAAAAGAGAGCCAACGCAGGAAAGCGGGGGTAACACCCCGCTTTTTTGCTATTTTCAGGGGGTTTTTGCTCCCCAGTACGTGGGAGTAAGACCCCCTCTTCTTATGGCTGACCAGGGGTAGGGAGTGCCGATGCCCGATGGCAGTCCATCCTTTGAAGGACAATGGCAGGGACATAATCGGCGGTTGCGTACTCAATGGAAGTCCGCTCGGACCGGTGCACAGTACGAACAACAGCCAAAGAGAGTAGGCGCTCCCATTGGTATCTATAGAATCTAAAAAGGAGGTCAAGCTATGCCGATTAAATGGAGTGCAATCAGGGTAAGCGAGGCTATGGACAAGGTGGAGCATCCGGTCAACCTTGCCGACTCTTTCCTCTCGGAAGCCAAGGCGAAAGCACAGGAAGCGAGGAAGATAGCCAATTTACCTCTGTATATTGACCAGCGCCTTGTCCGTCTTATCTGCGACATTGAGCGCATAGGCAACGTAAGAAGCTCTATAGAAGCGGTACGCCAGTCCATTCCTGGCGGAGCTATAGAAGAAGAGCGAGAGCGTATCAAGAATGGCAACCAGCAACCGCTAATCTAGAGTTATCGCAAATTGCCCGGGTTTGAGGGAGGCGCTATACTCTAAATCCAGAAAGAAAGGGCGCGCCAATCAAAGACGTAAGGGGACTGGGGAATCATTCCCCGGTCCCCTTTTTTATTTCATTTTGCACAAATCATGAGAATGTTCAACTATGGTTAGTTTTTTCGATGTAGCCCTCCAATCAATACGGGATAATCATACAGCCCTGCCCATAAGTCACAGGACACTTATTATAAGGTTCAGCCGAGCGCCCTGAAGCGGTGGTGGTTGTGCTTACTTAGTCTGGTGAGGTAGAGCGCGTTTTTGTACTGCTCAGAGCCGGTGCTGGCGGCTACCTGCTCAAGAACGCCCCCGGCGACGAGCTGGTACAGAGTATCCAGTTCGTAAAGACGGGACCTTTCGTCTGCCACCCACAGGTAGAGCAGAGCTAATTAAAACAGGTGGCCAGTCCTCGTCGGGTGGGCCTCGACTTCGGCCCGCACCTGACCTAGCAGGAGGCAGAGGTCTGCAGTTGGTGGGAAAAGGGCTGGGCATCCTCGACATCATGGTGCCGATAGTGTTCCCCATTGTGCCGGCTGTTGGGTTCGACCCCATCTGGTTTGCCATAATGATAGCCTTAACCTTCAGATGGGATTTAATACTCCCCCCTTCGCACCCGCCATATACTTTACCGTCGGTGTGGCGGCACCAGAATTGAAAATAACCATAGCCGATGTCATCCGGGGGGTAATTCCGTTTATCCCACTGATAATGCTAGGGCTTGCCTTCTGCTCGCTTTTCCCGCAACTGGTACTCTGGCTGCCCAGCATGATGATAAAGTAGCGGGATAATTCCCGCCACTGCCGGCCTAGCTAGAGGTATTGGACCTGCTCTGCTGTTACCCTTCACTAATTGCCTAATCCACGCCCAGTTATCTTCAAAATTTTCTCCACTTTGCCTTTTCTAACACCATATATCTCGTCATGAATGGAGACGACCATGCTGGCATTATTGGGGATAATTTCCAGCCGCTCACCGAGTGCCACCTTTTTTCCCTCAGGATTAGTGAAATACAGGACACCATTTTCCGCGGGGAGTCGTCCGAACCAAAGGTCAGGGCGACCGATAACGCAACCGAAGCTTGGCCGGCCCTCACACAAATATCCGGGATCATTGCGCAGATGAAAAAGTACATCCGGCGTGAAGGTCTTGCCGCCAGCGTCAATTACCGCCCGCGGTGGTGGAGTATCATAAATGCCGATAACTGTGGTCAATACTGTCAGCGAGCACCGGTCTATGGTCATGGCAAAATTGCTCACATACATTATGTCGCCAAATATATACATACCCGGGTGAATTTCCGTTATTTCCGGGAAGTCTTTCAGAATCGGTACATTGCGCAACGTTGGCGTTGAGCCAATGGCCACATCCTTAATCTCAATTCCATTATTTCTGAGCAATTGTGCCGTGGTCGCCATCAATGCC
>Ga0194112_10007429_pt1 | contig 14258 bp, 7 predicted proteins | sample TA2MahC400mmetaG_FD_146191 | JGI IMG/M metagenome (GOLD analysis project Ga0194112, IMG submission 146191) | Freshwater microbial communities from Lake Tanganyika, Tanzania - TA2015016 Mahale Deep Cast 400m | ecosystem: Environmental > Aquatic > Freshwater > Lake | place: Tanzania: Lake...
CATTGGCCACGATATCGTCCAGGACCGGCAGGACATTGCCATCCGAGATGTAGAGCACCTTCTGGCCCAGTTCATGGATCGCCGCAAAGATCCTCTTGTGCCAGGGGAAGGCGTAGGTGCGCAGCCATTTCGGGCTCAGGATCGGCCCGCGGGTCGCCGAGATGTCATCGTGGATGATGATCAGCTCGACCCCTTCGATCTGGGCCCATGCTTTGGCGACCAGGATGGCCCTCTCACCAAACCGATCGCAGATCTCCCCGAAACGCCGCGGATCGTCGGCCGCCGCCATCAGAAAGGGCTGCCAGTCGAAGAGCTGAGTGGCCGCGGTGACCAGGGTGGGATAGTACCACGGCGTGACATAGCGCTCCCGGGCGGCTTCCTGGTACAACCGGGTCATATCCGCCCGCATTTTGGCGTATGGGATCGGCTCCACGGGCAGGAGCGCCTCGATATCGATGTTCAGCACATCTTCCGACGTGCGGAACAGATCCTTATCCCCCAAAGCCCACAGGTTGCCTTCCCGGGTATATCGGCGCTTGCCATCTGCGGAGACTCGCGTCTCTCCCGCTGGCGGCGGTTCGCGCTCTGTGGCATCTTTGACATCGTCAGCATAGTTCCAGTAGTACTCCTTGACCTTGTAGTGCAGGCCTGTCCAATCGTTGGGCGCCAAGGGGAGGCGGTCGGGCCGCTGCAGATTGATCGCCATACGCATGCGGCGAATGCTCTTCTCCAGTTCAGTCATGGGATATCTCCTGTCATGTGGTGAAGGACGGGTTCAGATGTCCTGACCCTGCGGCAGCATCACGAGATCGCGGATGCAGACATGGAGTGGCTGCGACAGCATGAACACGATCGCGCGTGCCACATCGTCGGAGCGCAGAGCGGCGCGCTCCTGCACTCGCTGTTCGATATGCACAACATCGGTCTGGCCCCACAGCTCGTTCAGCACGATGCCTGGGCAGATGGCGCCGACCCGGATGCCCGACGCGGCGACCTGGCGCCGCACCGTGTGCGCGATTCCCTGCACCGCGTGTTTCGATGCGCTGTAGACCGGCTCCCACGGGATGTCCACGACCCCGGAGATCGAGCTGGTGATCAGGATGTCGCCGGACTTTTGCGCCATCATGGCGGGCAGCACCGCGTGGATGCAGCGCAGCACGCCGGTGACGTTGATGTCGATCAACTGGGCCCACGCGTCCGGGTCTCCTTCGGCCATCTGTCCCGGGATGTAGATGCCGGCGTTGGCCAGGAGCACGTCGATGCGTCCGAAGCGCTCCAGCGTCCGCGCCGCCATGCGCGCCACGTCCGAACCCACGGTCACGTCGGTCGGCACGGCCAGCGCCTCTGGGCCAAGCTCCTCAGCCAGCGCGGCCAGTTTCTCCGCCGAGCGCGCCGCCAGGGTCAGCCGGCAGCCCAACCGCGCCAGCGTGCGCGCCGTCGCAGCGCCGATCCCGGAGCTGGCGCCGGTGACGATGACCACCTTCCCTGCAAGTGCGTCCTGCATCTTCCTCTCTCCTCCCGATATCGTCGCGGCGGCTCACCAGACCACGTAGCCGCCGTCGATGACCAGATCGCTCCCCGTCATGAAGTCCGAGGCTGCGGAGGCCAGGAATACCGCGGCGCCCTGCAGGTCGGTGACCTGCCCCATCTTGCCCATGGGCGTCATGGCCATCCAGGTCGGCATCACCGATTGGCCGGCCGGCGTCTTGAGCAGATCCGCCACCAGTGCCGTGAGTGTGTAGCCGGGGCTGATGCTGTTGACCCGCACGCCCCGCTTCGCCCATTCCGCCGCCAGGCTCTTGGTCAGATGGATCACGCCGGCCTTCGACGCGTTGTAAGCGCATTGGTTTTGAGGGACGTTGACGATGTGCCCCGACATCGAAGCGGTGTTGACGATCTTGCCGTAGCCGTTGGCCAGCATCACGCGCGCCTCGGCCTGGGCGCACAGGAACACACTGGTGAGGTTCACGGTCAGGACGCGATCCCAGGTGGCTTTGGGCATCGTCTCCGCATCATCCCACGAGCCGATGCCGGCGTTGTTGAAGGCGATCGTGAGCGTTCCCCAGCGTGTGACCACGGCGTCGACCATCCGGTTCACCTGCGCCTGATCGGTGACGTCCGCGATCACGGCGACCGCATCCACGCCCTTGTCCCTCAACTCGGCAACGACTGCCTCCGCACAGTCGCGGTTCATGTCCGCGACCGCGACGGCGGCGCCGGCTTCGCCCAGGGCGTGGGCGAAGCCGGCGCCGATGCCCTGGCCTCCGCCGGTGACGAGGGCAACCCGCCCGGCGAGGCTGAAGCGCTCCAGGATCGGCCTGGACTCCAATACGGGATCACTCATGTCGCTCCTCCGTGTTCGTTCTTTTTCTCTGCGGCTGTGCTATGTCATGAATTCCAGGTCCAGGGGACGATATGCGCGTCATCCCCCTGCCATCTCGATCACCACTACTTGCTCTCCGGAAGCCGTGCAGGGAACCATGGATGCCGCGCGGCCATTGACCGTCATTCCGCGCACCGTCTGGCCCTCGCCGGTGATGTGAATCTCGAGCATTGCCCGGCGATACGGCAGGTCGTAGACAGCCACCGGACCCATGCCCGGGGGAATCGTCGGACTGAACGAGATCCCATCGGTCTTCAGCCGCAGGCCGCAAAGTCCGTGCAGCACCATGCGCAGATACGCGGTCGCGCTGAACGTGTTGCGCCCGCAGGATTGCCAGAGATTGATCCCTTCTTTCCCTGCCACGGCCGGAAAGAGCTTCGCCAGGTTCTCCGGCGTCGCGTCCCCGTCACCGCCGAGCCGCGCGGCGATGAAAGCCCGCATGGCCGCGCCGCTGCGCATGGTTCGGCCTTCCTGGATGCCGCCATAGACCTCGCCGGTGAGCGGATGGTATAGCTCGGCGAACTGATTGTCGCGACACGCGCGGTCGGCAAGAGTCTTCAATTCGAAGGCAAACAGGTCCGGCCGGCCGTTCTGCGCCGCGGCCTCCGCCCAGACGCCGCTGACCGGCGGCCAGATGGTCGCGTTGTGATTGCCAAAGGACATGCCATCGGCAAGAGCATAGCGGGGATACACCGGCCAGTTGATGGGGATCCCCTGCGGTGTGATGTGCATGCCGGCCAGAATGCGCCTGGCTTGCTCCGGGCTGGCGACGCCAAACAAGATCGCGAACGTGTTGCCAAACCCCTCCTGCTGGTCGCTGCCGCCGAAAGGATCGACCAGGTAGCGGAAGACGCCCGCGTCCTCGCGCCAGAAACGCCGGTTGATCGCCGTCTTCAATCGCGAAGCTTTCTCCTGGAGGGTTGAGTCTACCGGCAGCCCCAGCTCCTGCTGCATGCGTGCAGCCAGCAGGTAGGCCCTGTAATTCACGCAATTGGTCGAAAGCGCGTGCATCGGCAGGCCGACCCCAACCGGCGCCTTCTTGTCAGGATGAACCTTTGGCCATTTCTTGATGTGCCCGACGCCCGTCATCCCCTGCACCCAGAAATCCGGATACGATGAGATACCGTCGCCGATCACGGCCGGCCCGCGAAACAGGTTCAGTTCGTGGTCGAACTCGTTGCGCTCGTAGTAGTCGAAAGCACCCAGCGTGGCAGCCAGTGCCACTCTGAGGAATGGCCGGTTCCCAGTGCACAGGTAGTGCGACCAGGCGCCGATCGTCCAGCCGAAGCCGGTGATATCATCACCCACGCTGCGGATGCTGCCGTCCTCGGCCATCACCAGTGTGGCAAGCAATGCGCCGGTCAGCGCATCGGGTTGCAGGAAACCGGCGCCGTCCCAGGCATGCATCATGACGTCGAACTGGTAGAGCCCATAGTCCAGGCCGGCGACCAGGAACGACACGAGCTCGGGAATGACCTCGTCACTCCCGGCAATCTCCGCCAACCGCGCCGAGAGGGACGTCCAGCGCTCCGCTGATAGGGGAGTGACGGGCAGCGACGCCATCGCCGGCAGCGGCACCACGTTGCTGGTGATGTCTCCGCAGGCGATGCGGAACGCCCGGCTGATGTTAGGGTCGCCCGCGGTCACGTAGGGGTGTAGCTCAGTTGCAGATGCCATTCGATTCTCCATGATAAGCCGCTCTCCACTCGATAGTATGGGCCTGCGAGCCGGGCTCGATCAGTCCACCAGCTCGTCGGATATGGATGCCATGCGCATGGTCTGGATGCTCGCTTCGCCAGCCAGATGGACGGCCTCCAAGATGCCGGGGGCCGACACGCGATCCATGTCAAGTCTGTCGATGACGCCCGCCTGATGATCAACGACATGCTCAAGGCCCTCGGCTACGACCTCGGCGATTTGAAGATGGCGAATCTTCGGCGCAGCAGTCAAGTAGCCAGCGCCCTCAGGCCAGCCGCGCCACCCGTTCCCGGGATTGACGATCCAGGCCCGTGCCTCCATGAATGCCTTGAGGGCGGACCGATCCATCGACGTGGCCAGTAGCGAACCTGCCTGCGACGCGGCTTGCGGCCTTTGGATCACCACATCACGCACCTGCAGCAGTTCGATCCGGCCGTCCGCCCGAATGAGAGAGGCGCGCCCGATTTCCGGGCGCCGGTCGTAGACGTGTAGACCCTGCACACGGAGCAAGTCGATCTTCGCATCCGGCTGGATCCACACGAGGGGCCGGTCGTCGATAGCCTGATGGCTGCTGATGTTCTTCAACACGACGTGCTCGATCTTGCCGGCGAGCCAGAAGAGGAATGGCGGCACGTAGTTGTAGGACCGCGGCTGCACCGGCCGGAGATCAATGTTCTCAAACTCCAGCCGCCCGATGTTGCTGACCTCTCGGAAATACGGCGTGATCCAGACGCCGAAATCGCGATAGGTGCCCTTCACGTTGCGGATGGAGACGCGATCGAGCCGTGAGCCGCGCGACAGGACGCGGATGACCTGGGCGCAATCGTCCGCCTGGACGCCATCGATCTCCACATCCGAAACCGGCCCGATCCCCGCGTACCTGCCGAAGCGGCTCTCCTCCAGCCGGACGAATCGCCCCTCGCTGTCCCAGTCGGCCTGCAGATCGTCGATGTTCAACGCGACCAGGTCGTCCCAGGCGTGGCCCTGGATGTTGCGGATGCTGAGGAACTCGCCCGGCCCCTGCACGTGGATGCCGTCCTGGTTGGAAGGGGTCAGGGTGTCATCGAGGTTGATGTAGATGTTCTCCAAGACGACCCGTCGCCAGTTGGTGAGATAGACAGCAAAGGTGCGCGAGTTCGTGATCGAGACGTCGCACAACAGCACCTGCTCCACGCCATGCAGTGCAAAGGCCGTGAGCCAGCCGTAGTCCGGATGGAACTTGTCCTGATGGGCCGCGTTGCCGTTGTAGGTGCCGCCGAAGAAGGAGAGATTCCGGTCGGCTCTGCTCTCGGGCTGTGGTGTGGCGTTCGCGATGAGCGGCTGGTTGGCGCCATCGGCGAGGAAGAAGCCGCAACCGCGATTCAGGCACTCGATGGTGGTGTTGGAGTGGACCTTGAGGCCCCTCACCAGGATGGCGCCATCCACGACGAGCTTCAGCGCGCCGAGCTCAGGCGCGCAGTCGAGGATGCCCTGGATGAGCGCGGTGTCATCCGTGCCCCCACCTATGGTGACATCGCTGTCGAGGCGCGCGCCCGCCTCTCCGGCGATGACGATTCGGGCGTCGGATGATGGCGCCGAACTTGCTGCGGCCGGCGGAGCGAACAGAGGGTCGGGTTTCATGATTGCTTCACCTGTTCCGCCATCAGCCAAAGGGCAGCGCCGGCTGGCGGCATGTCATATTCGTTCGCGCCGCAGTTACCGTAGAGGTTCGGATCGAACGACCGGAGCTGAAGCCCGACGGTGACCGCGCCGGGAATCTGCGGCTTGGGCGGGAAGAACTCGCCGAAAATGCCGCGCAACGGTTGATTGTAGCCGACGCCCTCAATGGCGCTGGCATTGAAGGGATTGCAGCCCATGACCCAATCGAGTTGCCGTTGTGCCACGATGCGGCATTCGGGATTGCCGGTGATTTCTGCCGCGCGGTTCAGGAACAGCCCGGCCAGCAGGATCTGGCGATGATAAAGCGGCGGCCGATACTGGTAGGCCAGAAACCTTTCCGCCGCGCTGCCGGAACGTGAACGGATGCTGCCAGCCGGATAGACACGATCCGGTGACAGAACACCGCCAGCCTCGTCAGCGATGGCCTTGTCGCGGAGGGAGAATGAGATGGAAACCAGACCCCACGCATTGCGCCGGGCGATTGCGCATTCACTCTCCGCGATCACGCGCACCGCGCCACGCCAGCGTTCCGCGTCGGCATGATGCGGTGCGCTCTGAATCAGCTCGCACAGAGCCAGGGCGATTTCGTTGTTCACGCTCGCCTGCCAGCCCTGCGAGGTCGATGCCAGCCTGTCGCCCTCCGGTCCTTCCCAGAACACGGCTGCCGATCTTCCCTGAGCGCCGCTTTCCAATGCCTGCAGGGCGAGCAGCTTGGAGGCCGAACGCGCCGCATCATCGAGCAGGGCGGCATCACCGGTTACGCGCCACAGCGCCAAGGCCGCGTCGATGCGATAGGCCAGGTCGGCCGCAGAACCTTCGTAAAAAGCATCCCAGGTCGTCTTCAGCGCCTCGTGCCCACGCGGAGGCAGCGCCGGAGGCTGGTAGCGGCCCATCGGACGCTTGTCGGAAGTCATGTAGCGCCACACGCGCTCCGCCGTCTGCCGGCATTTGGCGGCGTAGGCCGCATCGTGCGCTTGGAGATAGGTGGCGGCTTCGGCTTGAAGCCGCACGGTGTCCCAGAGCGCGGGGATCGGGGGATCGGTGACATAAAAATCGCGCGGCCCCCAGCCGAGCGGGATGAACACCGAGTCGAACATGCCGCCGTCCTCGCGCACGAGCTTCTGGTAGTAGTCGCAGCCCCACCGCACCTCTTCCGCGACGATCCCCTTGTCCCAATGCGGCGTTTGAAGCTGGCCGAAATGCAGCAGCCCCAGCAATCCCTGCACCTCCCACGCCGGCCATTTCCTGAGATCGGAGGACTGATGGTAGCCGCCGGAGAAATCGCGATGCCCGACGCCCACGAGATTGCCGTCATTGAGATGGCACGGCCCGGTGCAGTTCTTACCGGTTCTATCGCCGCAGCGAGCCAGGGTGAAGTAATTGAAGACCACGCGCATCGGCAGGTCATAGACGCCTCGATGAATGGTGAAGGCTCTCGAGCGCCAGGAGCCGCACTGAACCTGATAAATCCCTTCATCTATCAGCGCCGAGAAATCGCCAACCCATCCCGGCTCCAGTTCGCCGCCGCCCTCCGTCAGCGTGCCGGAAAAGACCTGTGTCCATCCCGACGCCTCGCTCTTCATCCGATGGACGCTGAACTCCTTTTCCGGTGGCGATGGGATCACGCAATGCTTCGGCGCGTTCGGCGGGAAGCCGACGTGATTGACGAGAATGACACCCGGCTTGACCGGCGACGGTGGCGCATCGGCGGCGTGCACCGCGGGCAGCGGCGCGAGCGGCAGGGCGGTGAGGGGGGTGGGTTTCACGGCTTTTCCTTATTTCGGTTCGGCGCGATTCATCATCCAGACATTGAGCTTCGTGCACCGTGCGGCGCCGCCTTCGCTGAAGAGGTCGAGGCCGTCGGCCAGCACCGGTTGCGCGGTCTTGGGGTCTTGGACCTGCGCGATCGTCGTGCAGGTCTGGCCGTTGATGAAGGTCTCCACCACCTGCTTGTCCACAAACGCACGTATCCGCACGCGCTGACCTTTGGCGAGGTGCGAGGGGCCGGATCCTTTATGCAGCACCTGCCCGTCCACGCCGTAATCGCCCGTGGCGGTGTCGAAGTAGACCCGGACGAAGCGGGCGCCGTCATTGGAGACCCGCAGCTTCAGCCCGAATTGCTTGGCGTCGCCCGGCTCGAACTCAGCGTTGATCTCCACGGCATCGCCTTGTGTGCGGATGTGGCCGGAGGCACCGGGTTTGATGGTCACGTCACGCTGCGCTTCGCGCTCTCCCCGCAGCGATTCGAACTCGGGCAGCGGTTCCTGGCGCAGGTGCCGCCCGTCGAACTCCAGCGTCCGCGGCAGAGTGTGGACGCCGTTCCATGGCAGCAGCCCCTTCCCTTTCCCGTTCACCTCCCGAATCATAGCCATGATGATGCGGCGCGGGCTTCCGCCGGGTCCCTTGGCATCGACCGTGAGCGGATTGAAGCAGTGGCTCGGGGCCGAGTAATCGATCAGGTGCCCCTCGGCATGGTCGGGAATGAACTTGAACGTCTGCCGGTCAAACTGGCCCACCCAGTAGACACCGGGGAGCACGCCCATCATCAGCACATCCTTGTTTCCGAACGAAAGCAGGTAGGGAAACTCCATCCCGCCCCGCGGGTTTCGAGCGTCCTTGCGCCGCGTGAAGATCTCTCCCCGGAAGGTCCAATGCTTCAAATCGGGTGATGTGAAGATCACGATGCCATCCCCCAAATCGCCGTCGCGACCGCCATTATATTGATCCGAGGTGAGGCAATACCAGGTGCCACCTTCCTTCCAGATGTGGCCATCGTGATGGTAATCAGGCATGACCACTTGTTTATCGGGAAAGGACACCAGCCCGTCGCGGCTGCGGGCGAGGATACCGTGGTCGTCCCAGTCGCCGGGCGCGCCGCGACGATTGCCCTTTTGGCCGATGGCGGAGTAGATCGCGGTCGGCACGCCGTCGTCGTCGAGGAAATGGTTGTTCAGCCAGATGCCGTAGATGTCGTCGGGGCTGTCGGCCCACGGACCGATCGGCCACTGGGTCCAACGCAGCAGGTCGTCGCTCACGTAATGGTCGAGGCTGTTGTAGGCGAGCCGGCCGTAGATGTTGTGGTAGGAGAAGACGTGGTAGCGGCCCTCGTGAAACCACGCTCCTGCGGGATCGTACAGCCAGCCGAGGGGCTGGGACAGGTGAAAAATCGGGCGCTCCGGGTCGCGGGCCGCAAACTCCACCAACGACCGGCTGAGCTTGCTACAGGCGGCGACATCCTTGGCGATGGAGGCGTCGAAGAAGGCGTTATAATCGAGAATGGCTTGGTCGAACGCGCTGGCCACATTATTTGCTTTCACCTCCGAGGCGCCGCTCAGGAACGCGATCTCACCATCACGGAGCGCCCGATGCCACAAGGCCATGGTGGCGATTTGTTTGGTGCCGAACTCAACCTTCGGGAATTCCCGTTCATCTTTGGCAGGATGCCAGCGCATCGCGCCGAGCCGCAGTTCGTTGGTGAACGGCGAAACGAGCTTCTGGTGCAGTGGCAGCGTGGTTCTCAGATTCCCGTCGCAAAAGAACTCGACCCGCCCATCGCCCACGCGCAGCACCAGATCGAGCCAGCCACCACGCTCCACCGTTGCCAGCGGCATTTCGCGGTAAACCTTGCCCTGCGGCGTCTGCACACCGAGGAGCGCGATGGCGAGGCCCGAGGGATGCACGCCGAGCGTAAGGAAATCCGAGAAGAAAAGCGTCCCTGCCGCATCGGGTTCGAATCGAGCACGCGCATAGAGCGTGAGCGCATCACCTGCGGGACGGAGCAGGCTAGCCTTTTCAGTCTCCAGAGACAAAAAGCTCTTTGCTGTCAGCGTGGCCGCCACCTCTGCGCCGCCGCGTTTGCATGACTCCGCCGCCTCCGCCGCTCCGAGCGGCTCGAACTTCACCGCGCCCTTTTCCTTAAGCGCAAACGGTTGTTTTGCTGCAGCCGCATCTGCGGTCATGCGCCACACAGCCTTGGCACTCGCGAACGGGTTGTCAGCAGCATGCTGCGCGGCCGACGGCGCGAGGAGCAGGGCGGTGAGGAGAGTAAGGGTGGATTTCATGGCTGCTCCTTTTCTGAGTTGGTGTCTGAATGGTTAAGGGTAGAGACTTCTTGAGGCACAGGGCTCCATCGCCTCTATTCCTGCTGGGCGGCCCAGGCACGGATTCCTGTCACACGGTCTCCCCGGGCGTCGTTGAGGATTCCAACCCTGCCGCTCGGTTCCTCGCGCAGGCTGATCCATGACATGGCAAAGTCATTAAGGTAGAAATGAAAGAAGCGTCCGCGCTGGATCAGTCGAAACTTGACGCGCTCGCCCGGATTGCCGAGGCCGTAGAACTGCAGATCCCTCTCGATCTCGTAGTTGTAGCTGCTGCCGTCCGCGTTCAGGTAACCCATCCGAAGTTTCCGTGCGTCATCGAGGAAGATCGCCCAGCCTTGCCGACCCCCTTGGCATTCGACATAGAGTCCCGGCGATTGGAGATTGGCACCGAGCTTTTCCGAAGGCTGCTCGTAAACGTTGATACTGCCGATACCCACCACGGAGTTGTTGCTCTTGAAATTCTTCAACCTGAGGAAGCGAGCTTCCACCGGGGACTGGGTTTCGTAGAGCGATACGAAGCGGACATACTGCTCATGCTTCTTCCCAGGAAAGGTGATCCACTCTCGCCCGTCGTCCGATACCTGTAGGTCTACCTCCGTCTCCTTCCAGTTGATCGTCCACTGGATGCGCACACGTCCGATTTTCCTGGAAGCTCCGAGATCGAGTGTGAGCTCCGGTTGGTCTTTAGCGGTGGCGACCCATCTCGTATCAAGCCTGTCGTCCACGGTGTTCTGCGGAAGGAAGGCCTCGGGATGGGTTGCTGGAGTTACGGTGCCGGTTGCGGTCACTTTCGCATCCCGTGCGAGATCCAGCTCCCGATTCCTGTCCGGGATGCGGATCTCGCCCTCGATCACCGCACCCTTTGAGAAATCGACCGTGTTGGAAAGGAGCCGGAGCGGAGGGCTTCCTTTATCGGCGGCGGGACCCGATTGCAAGGGCAATGGGTGGGCCTTGAGGACGTCATTGCCGGGCCAATACTTCAGCCACAGGTCCGAGCCATCCCACACCACCTTCTCGAAAATGGGGACAACGTAATGTTCCGTGTGCCCGTTTCCTGCCCAGACGTGGAGACTCTCGTTGTAGTCCACGGACGCGAGGACGCTGCCGTCGGGGCCAGTGCCAAACCTGGGATAATAGGCGAAGAAATCGCCCAGGATGGAATTGTGCGGCGTCGGCCGGTAGGCGCCGTCGACGCTGTCGGAGGAATAGACGCGCGAATGGTTTCTCAGTTCCCGGTGGGATGGGCATACGAGAAAGTAACGATCCTTGAAGCGGAAGAAACCGGTGACCGTGTCGTGCCTGCCGTCCGCCTGCTTTTCAGTGGGCGTGGGAATGTCCAGGCGAACGCGTCCTGCCGACTCCCAATGGATTCCGTCCTTCGATTTCTGGAGATGCAGCCCACAGGAAATCCCGAAAGAATACCCCTGCTCCTGCCAGGCGAGGTTTCCCCCGTGGCCCGCCTCGCCGTCCAGCAACACGATGTTGCCCTCATAGCGGCCCCAGCCCTTGCCCTGCAGGGTGTCGCCCCCGGGGAGAAAGTAATTCAGACCCTCGGCCCTGCGCCAATGCATGAGGTCTTCTGACACCGCAACGCGCCGGACATGTTCCATCACGGGATGGTAAGCCGTGTATTGCAGGATGTAGGGGCCGCCCGCCTTCTGACTATGAATGGCCGGCGTATTGAAGGACAGCATATCCGGATCACACTCCAACGCGGGTTCGGCATTCTTCCAGAAAACGCCGTCTTTCGAAACACAGTGACCCAGGGGCCGGCCGGGCGCTAGGTTGAGGTAGTAGAAATGGTATTCCCCTCCGTGGTAAACGATGGCCTGATCGCCCCAGGCATCAAGACCGCCGGGTTCGAAAAAAACTCTGTCCACGCGGATGCCATTGCGCGAGTTTAGAGACAACTTGTGACATCCTTTACCATTTAGTGCATCCTCCCGTAACCTCGCCCTTTCCGCCTGATCCACGGGTCTTCCGAGCACGGCTTCATAGACATCCTGGACGCAGACTGGGGCCGGTGCTGCATTCGATGCTTTTGGCAGGTTTCGGTCGCCGGGCTGGGTGGCTGTGTCGGCAGCATGCAGCGCAGCCAGCGGTGCGAGCAACAGGGTGGTGAGGAATGTGAGGGTGGGTTTCATGGTTGTGCCTCGTTGCGGTTCACTTGGCCGTGGCCGGCCACGTCGGGCGGAGGGTGCGGACGCTGAAGGTCTCGAAGACCTGATCCGCAGCACCCTGCAGGCTCAGGGCCTGCTGACATTCAGGGCGGAATCCGGCCAGGTAGCGGTTGCCCGCCTCGTAGCCGTCGTTGATGAAGTAGCTGCAGATGCTGCGGTCGCAGATCAGCCGCACTTTGATGCGGCCGTTCACGGGGGAAACACTCCACTTTGGATGTATCGTGATGCCATTCCAGCCATGGACCTCGTACCTTGACTCCTTGGCGCGGAAGCTGAAGATCTCCCGGTCCCAGACCTTAAGTTGGAAATCGCCCTGCTGCGCTGCGTCCCATTCGAATTCGATGTCGAACAGGCCGGGCTCGATTTTCGAGAGTTTTGCCGGGAGCTCTTTGAGCGGGACGTTCTCGAAGTGATGCTGCTTGGAAACCAGCGTCTCGATTTCCTTCACCGGATTCAGATACAGGCGCGGGCCGGTGGAAGAGGTGCGCAGCGTGACTTCCAGGGGAAGGTTCATCCCGCCCGCAACGGGCAGGCCGGGATCGTCCTTGTAGAACTCCCAGTCATACCGCAACCCCTGAGACAAGGCGCCCATCAGGATGCAGCGCCCGCCGGGCGCGTTATCGAAGAACTGCCCCGCGAGGAAATCGCCGTGGAAACTCACCATCTTCTGCGGGTTCTGCGTGAGTGGAATGAACTCCTGTCCGTTGAAGTCACCGATCTGGTAGTGGCGGTTGCAACTGTGGAGAACCCAATGGATTTTGCTTTGATCCCCGTCCAACGGCAGGGGAACCAAGTTCGAGGACTCGCTCCACATCTCACGGGCGGTGCTGAGGTATTTCCAATCGAGGAGGTTCTTCGACTCGTAGAAGTCGTAACCCCGGATTCCGTTCAACACGTCAACGATGGCCATGACCCACTTTTTCTTCTTGGGATACCAGACAACCTTCGGGTCATGACCAGTTTTATCACGCGTGAGGAAGAGCGGGTTCTTTTCATACTGCCGGAAGGTTTTCCCTCCATCGACGCTGTAGGCCAGGGCGGTTGCTGAACGCCTGTTCTGCGAATGGAACAACAAGATCGGTGGATGCACGCCCTCTTTCAGGCCGGAGTCATTGTTATGGTCCACCAAGCCGCCGCCCGAGAAAGGTTCCCAATCCAAGCCAGGCCTGATGGCAGGTGGCTGTTCCGTCCAATGAAACAGATCCGGACTCGTGGCGTGTCCCCACAGTTCGTTGCCGCGCTCGGCACCCAGCGGATTCCATAAGTAAAAGAGGTGCCAAACGCCTTCGTAGAAAAACAACCCGTCGGGGTCATAGCTAAAGGCGCTCTTGACGGTGAAGTGCAGTTGCGGCCGGCCGGGTTCCGCGTAGATGTCTTTGGTCTCGCGAGGCTGCCGGGAAAGACTGATCTGCCGCAGGAAAGCCTCCTCGTGCTCCCTGGGGACCACCGGCTGATTGCTGGTTAAACGCAACCTCTCTCCGCTCCACGCCTCGTCCAGGGGATAGGAGGCCCAGAAGTCCACGGGAACATCGATCGCAAGCCGCATCGCCAGGCCTAGCTTCTTCTGGCCATCCACTTCCAAAGAGCAACCCACTTTCGGGGCCTGATAGCTGATCGGCACCACCAGGTAGCGCATGCCTTGAAGGTTCATTTGCTTGTCCAGGACCACGCATTGCGATTTGTGAACCACGACGCGCGTTCCCTTGGGGACTGCGTCCCCCGCGACGATTTCGTCCACCGCGATGTATGCCTTCCACCCGGCATCGCGGATCACCAACTGCGCCTCGCGTCCCAGGAAGGGGGAAACATCGAGAGCCCACGGCCGCAGGGTGCGTTCACCATTGGCCTCCAGGTGGAATTCCTTTTTCCCGTCGATGAATAATTCCAGGCTTCCGCGGGCTCCCCCGATCTGAAAATGAATGAAGCCCCGCTGAATGGTGAATTTGGGCGAAGTCAAGATTCCCTGCAGACTATGCCCATAGCTCGGATCCCAACTGTCGGCCAGACCCTTGCCGGCATGGCCCATCGGCGGCTGCGAGATCGGAAGAAAATCAAGGGGGATGTTATCAAAACCGGATACTGTCTGGATAGGAACCAAGCCTTCAAACGGCTGCCGGGCGGCCGGAAGGACTCGCGTGGGGGGATGGTTGAAGGCCTCGCCTTCCACGGTCCAGTTGCCGTAGCCCTGCTCGAAATCGGCGAGCACCACGTCGGGCTTGACGGGTTGCGATGACGTCT
>Ga0194112_10007436_pt1 | contig 14252 bp, 14 predicted proteins | sample TA2MahC400mmetaG_FD_146191 | JGI IMG/M metagenome (GOLD analysis project Ga0194112, IMG submission 146191) | Freshwater microbial communities from Lake Tanganyika, Tanzania - TA2015016 Mahale Deep Cast 400m | ecosystem: Environmental > Aquatic > Freshwater > Lake | place: Tanzania: Lake...
CGACGAGCCGCCAGTTGGGATCCCGATCCTTGAGCCAGGCGGAAACCCCCCCCGAATGGCCGGCCGCTTCCAGGCGCGCCCGTTCATCCAGCTCGCGCCAGAGGCGGAGAAGGATTTCCGGGGTAAGGTATTCGAGTCCCTTCATCGGGGGGACGCGCTCGGCCATGGTCCGCAGTTCGTCCCCGCCGGGCTCGGCGGGCCGGGCGGAAGGGTCGGTTTCCAGCCCCGGGACGTGGCAGAGCGCGGTCAGGTAGCTGCGGGCAAATTCCCGCCAAAAACGCAGGATGGGGGAGGGCATCACGCCCCATGATTCCCCCGCCAGCTCCAGCAAACCGGCGGCCTGATCTTCGGTCCACAGGCGGCGGAGGCGCTGGGACTCGGGAGTTCCACCGGGCGCCTCGGCGGCGTCGAGATACAAGCGTCCGGAGGGCGAAAGCGCGGGCTCGGGGATCGGCCGTCTCGATCCGTCGATCGGCTTTTCGTCTATCATAAGAATCTCATTTACAGATAGGAAAACGATTTGTCAAACAGAACCTCCTCTTAATATAGGAGCTCTATGACGAAAGGTGGAGTGAGTCAAGTTGACTCGACAGCCCCGATAGGGTTATTCTTATCAAGAAGAAGCGGGAGGTAGCCATGCGCCGCCTAGGGATCGGGCTTTTCGTCTTATTGACCTTCGGGCCGCTTTTCGCCCAGTCGACCCAGGATCCGGTCATCGAGATCCGGATCGCCCGCGGCGAGACGCTGGGGTCGATCGCCAGGACGTATCTCGCCAATCCGGGGGATTGGCGGGAGGTCGCCCGGATCAACCGTCTGGCCGATCCCAACGTCCTTACCCCGGGGCAAGTTCTCGTCATTCCCGTCAGGCTCCTCAAAGAGGCCCCAGGCGAAGCCGTCGTCACCTTCGTCAAAGGGACGGCTGAAGTCCGGGCAGGGGAGGGCGCTCCATGGACGCCGCTGGCTCTCGGAGCCAAGGTTCCCGAAAGAAGCGCCGTCCGGACCGGGGAAGCCAGCTCCCTGGAGATCACTTTCGAAAACGGCGACTCTTGCTTCCTCCGGCCGCGGACGACGCTCGGCCTCTCCTCGCTCCAGAAGAGGGGCGGGTCGTTCTTCCATCAGCTGTTCCTTCAGATGGGCAAGGTCGTCACCCGGGTCCGCAAGGCGACGGGAGCCGAATCGCGCTTCGAGATTCGCACGCCGTCGGCCCAGTGCGCCGCCCGGGGGACCGAGTTCCGGACTTCGGTCGGAGAGGACGGCATGTCCCGCCTCGAAATCTTGGAAGGGGGGGTCTCGGTCGAGGCGGCGGCCAAGCGGGTCGATGTCGCGGAGGGATACGGAACGGCCGTCAAGCCCGGCGAGGCGCCGCTCCCCCCACGGCCGCTTCTCCCGGCGCCGGTCGCGACTTCGGTCGAGCCGGTATACAAGAGCGTTCCCTTCGGCCTCCTCTTCGAACGCATGTCCGGCGCCGCGGGCCTTGTCGCGGCCTTGTCGACCGACGCCGACGGCAAAAGCGAGGTGTTCTTTTCCCGTTTCGCGGCCGAAAACGCGTTCCGGGTGATCGATGTCCCGGACGGCCTCTATTTCCTCCACGCCCGGGCCGTCGATGAGATCGGACTGGAGGGCTTTCCCTCGAAACCTCTCGAAATCCGGGTGCGAACGCGGCCCCGGCCGCCCGCCATTCCCATCCCGGCCGAAGGATCGGCCAAGAGGGCCGGGACGATGACGTTTTCCTGGCCCGGAGCCGAGGGCGCCGATCGTTATCATGTCCAGCTGGCCGAGGACGCCGGATTCAGCCGACTCGCCTTCGACGAAATCCTCTCCCAGCCGGTCTGGACGATCACTCGCTATGCCGGACCGGTTTTCCTCCGGGCCGCGTCGATTGCCCCGGACGGCTTCGAGAGCGCTTGGTCGCCCGTGTTCCGGGTCGATATCTCCCCTCCGTTGGCGCCCCCCGCTCTCGACAAACCCGATGTCGGGAAGAAGGATGTCTTTCTGAGCTGGAAGGAATCGGGCCAGGGTTTGATCTACCGGGTTCAAATCTCGAGCCGGCCGAATTTCGAAGTCGTGATCCACGACCTGATCACCCGGGGCTTGGGGCTGTCTTTCCCCAAGCCCAACGCCCGAGGCCTCTACTATGCCCGGGTTCAGGCCGTGGATTTCCAAGGGGCGGAAAGCCCATTCTCGGAACCGGTGAGTTTCCGGATTTCCCGGGGATGGGCCGGGTTTTTCACGCCCTGCCTGCTTTTCCTCATTCTGGAGGGCCTCGTCTACCTCCTACTCTTATGAGGAGGACCTCCCGGATCCGTCATTTCCGCCGGCAGGCTCTCGTCTTGTCCGCGGCGATGGCCGTTCTCCTGGCTTCCGATTTTTTGGGAATGTTCGAAGGCCTGAACCGGTCCCTGGCCGACCTGAGTTTCCGGCTTCGAGGCCCCCGTCCCGCCGACCGGAACATCCTCATCGTGGGCATCGACGACACCGTCCTGGAAAGATTCGGGCGATGGCCGATTCCTCGACGCCATTATGCCCGGTTTTTGGAGGCGACGAGGGAAGCCCGGGCCGTCGGGATCGACGTCATCATGGTCGAGCCCGAGGGGGACGACGCTCTCTTGGGCGAGGCGGCCGAAAGGCACGGCCGGGTCGTCTTTCCGGCCTCGGTCGGAAAAGACTTGGCCCTCGAACCGTTCCCCGGCCCCCTGGCTTCGGTCCGGCGAGGTCATGTCCAGATCGAGCCGGGGACGGACGGCATCATCCGCCGCGTCTTCCATACGATGGAGGTCGGCGGAGTCGTCGTCCGGTCGTTTGCCTCCGTGATTCACGAAACCGCGCTGGGAACGGCCGTCTCCTCCCCCGCTCCGCCGTCCGGTCCTTCCTCCCCCTCGGCCGGGATCCGGCGCGGCGAGGCCATGGACATCGACTTCTACGGGCCTCCGGGGACGTTCGACGGGCTCTCGCTGGCCGACGTCCTCGACGGGCTCTATCCGGCCCATTTTTTCAAGGGCAAGATCCTTCTTCTCGGAGTCACGACCCCCGGTCTCGAAGACCGGATGATGATTCCCTTCACGGACGAGCGGAACACGATGCCCGGGGTCGAGGTTCACGCTCACATCCTCAACAACCTGCTCGACGGCACCGCCATCCGTCCGGTCGGACGGGGGATTGTCTGGCCGGCGGCCGTCGTCGTCGGGATCCTGTTCTTTCTCTTTTTCCGGCGGCGGACGGAATCCGTGTCCGTCCTGGCCTGGGCTTCGGCCTTGTCGGTGTTCGCGGCGGCCGTTTTTCTCCTTTTCGTCAAGGCCCGCTTGTGGCTTCCCCCGGCCTTCGCCGGCCTGGCCGTCACGGCGGCCTTCGTCCTGGCTTACGCCTTCCGGCTCGACGAGGCGGCCCGCCGGCTGGACGCCAAATCGCGGACCCTCCACCTGAAGCTGGCGGGGACGGAGCCGGGAAAATCCCCGGGCGCGAGGTCGGCGGGGCTGGCGGGATTTCTTTCCGCCCGGGGGATCAACGCCAAGGTCGACCGTCTTCTGGCCGTCGAGCAGGCCTATGAGCACACCCTCGAAGAGACCGTCCGCCGGCGGACGGAGGACCTGGCCGCCGCTTTTGAGACGATCAACGAGATGTCGAACGAAATGATCCACCGGCTCACCAAGGCCGTCGAATCGAAAGAGCTGGGGACCGGAGAGCACGTCACCCGGATCGGCTTGTACGCCCGGCAGATCGCCCGCTATCTCCAACTGCCCGAGGAATACGTTGAGATGCTCGCCTTCGCCAGCCCGATGCACGACCTCGGCAAAATCGGGATCCCAGACCGGATCCTCCTCAAGAACGACGCCCTGTCGCCCGAAGAATTCAGGGTTATGAAGGAGCACACCCGGATCGGGGAGCGGATTCTGGCCCAATCCGACCATCCCAAGATCAAAATGTCGGCCGCCATCGCCCTCCATCATCATGAGAAATGGAACGGCGCCGGCTATCCCCAGGGGCTGCGCGGAGAGGCGATCCCTCTCGAGGCCAGGATCGTGGCCGTGTGCGATCAGTACGATTCCCTCCGCAGCGCCCGGCCTTACAAACCGCCGTACGACCATGAGGCCGCCGTGAACATCATTATGCGGGGCGATTCGCGGACGCAGCCGGAGCATTTCGACCCCGATGTTCTCAAAGCCTTTCTGGCGCTGTCCCCCCTCTTCAAGGAAATATTCGACAGCCATCCGTCCCTTTGAGCGTTATCATGGAAAGTTCTCTTGACTTCGGTGGGGGTTCATGAAGCCGGGGCAACGGCCTCGCTCCCTGGTCCGGTTCTTCACGCCCTCCCGAGGCAGGCGGTTCGGCGGCGAAGAACTCGCGGCGAAAGAGGACCTCCTCAAAATAGAGAACGTCGCGGCGGATGACGTCGAAGGCGGGAGGCCGGAAAAGATATGATATATCGCTAAGGCGGGGTCAGCTGACGGTCGGCAAGGAGAAGCAGACCTTGGACCGGGACGCCGTAGGGGCAGGCTTGTTCGCACGGCGCCGGACAGTCGCGGCAGGCGTCGGCCTTCGCCCCGGGGATCTCCGAGTAATAGGCCATGGCTTCGCGTTCGCGCCCCTGGCCGGCGGAATACTGGAGATACCGGGCGATGGTGTTGACCGGCACGCCGTGCGGGCAGGACGGTTCGCAGAGGCCGCAGGCGTGGCGGCAATAGAGGCCGCCGCACCCCTGCCGGTATCCAGAGAGCCGGTCCTCGTCCTTGCCGTCGAGGCGCGTTCCCGAGATCTGGACGAAGGAATGCATCTCTTCGTAGTTTCGGGCGATGAAGCAGACCGTGTGGACGTCGGGATTGCCCAGGCAGAAGCGGATGGCCGCCGCCTTGATCTCCTCCGGATTCCGGAGGTTTCGGGCCTTGATGAATTCCTGGGCCTTGTCGAACTTGTCTTTGTAGCGGCGAAGCCCCTCGAGCTGAAACTCGCTCGCCGTCTTTCCCTGTTTCTCGATCTCCTCGACCCGGGCCTTCATGAGATCATAGATGGCCACCGGGGTCGTTTTCATGAGGGCCGTGCCGATCCGCTTTTCGCGGCAGAGCCCGAGGATCCGGTCCCCTTGGTCCATCTGGAGAAAATTGTAGGCCAGGAGGAAGACGTCGAACCGGCCGTCTTCCGCCGCGGCCCCGAGGACCGCTTCCATCGTCTCCTCCGGATCGCGGTACCAGAACGAGCCGTGATGGGAAACCCCGGTGAACCGGACGCGGCCCTCGGCCTTGAGCTCCCGCATGGCTTCGTGGAAGCCCTCGGTCTTGAGGAGCGCGGCTTTTTCGGGGCAATGCATCATCAGGCAGTCGACGTAGTCCGTCTTGAGCTCCTCGAGGCATTTCCGAGCCCGTTTGATGAATCCTTCCTTGGATTTATCCTCGAGGACCTCGAGCTTGGTCGCCAGGAAGATCGCCTTGCGGTCGCGGCCGGCGATGGCTTTGGCCACGGTCCGGTGATGGCCGGGATACTGCTCCGCCGTGTCGATGTAGTTCACGCCGGCGTCCAGGGCCGCGGCGATGACCCCGTCGTCCTGGATGAATCCGGCGGCGATGTCGGAGACCTTGAATCCCGTCCGGCCGAGCGTCCGGTATTCCCGGATCTTCGGCGGCGTCTCGGCCGTCCGTCTTGGAGCCGGTTCGCCGGCGCCGCCTCGGGCCGCTTTTTCGGACAAACCGGCCCCGAAAACACCGGCCAGGGACTTCTTCAGGAAGGTTCTGCGTCCGAGGTTTTGTGTCGGCATCGTTGGGCCTCCGGCGGTTCCGTTTTCTGTTCGGTGATCCGGCTTCATCTTACCACAGACGGCGTTCGCTTCGTCGTTTCTTCTCGCGGGGCCGACGAGGGACGGACGGCTGACGGCGGGTCATTTCACAGAAGAGGCTCGATTCGTCGATTTCGACGATCCTCGCCTCGACGGGGAAGAGGCGGGCCAGGGCGAGAAAACGCTCCGGCCCGAAGGTCGTGGCCGTGAAGCCGTCCTTGCAGACGATCGTCCCATCGCCTGTCCGGCTCTCGTCGATCTCGCCGAGAAGTCCCGCTTCAGCCTGCCGCCGGAACCATTCCAAGCGGTGGGGCCAGAATTTTTCCGAATAGCTCGAAAACAGCAGGCGTCCGTGATTTATCGCGAATCGGCGAAGCGGGCCGTCCACGTGATGAGGCCTTCGCCCGCCGGGGAGAGGGCCAGGCGGAGGAGACCGCCTTCCCGGTCGACCCGCTCGAGTCGGGCGGCTTCGACGTCGAGTTTCTCGAAGGCGAATCCGGCGGGCTCGGTCACATAGAGAACATAGGGATCCCCCGGCACGCCGCGGCTTTTCCCCGTAAGGGCGGCGCCCTCCCAGCGGACATCGTCCAGGTCGACGCCGCCGCCGGTCGCGTGGCGGCTCGTGGCCAGCAGCTGGGGATGGAGTTTTTTCTTCCGGATGATGAAGGCCTGCGATTTGTATGTCGGGTCGAGGGGGCCGGGAGCGAAGCCGCCGGCAAAGCTCCCGAGGAGTCGCTTCGTCCAGAATTCGAAGACGAAATATTCGCCGGCCGGGTCGAGGCCGAGGTCGGAAAAGCGGATTTCGGCGAAGTCGCCCCCCGTCCGGCCGAGGACGAGCCAGTTCTCGAAGGGCCGGTCGATTTCGAGGGCATAGAGAAAACAGGCCGGGGTGTATCCGCCGTCGAAGACGCGCGGGCCGCTTCCGCTGACTTCGACGTCCGCCCTCCAGAGAAGGCTCGAGCGCGACGGATCGACGTCGTAGATCTGCCCCGGACGGGTGAAGAGGACCGGGACCGTTCTCTTGGCCGGTTCGACGGCCGCCGTCCGGTAGACAGCCGGCTTGTCGGTCAGCATGAAAAGCGAGCCGGTCAGGGTCGTGACGAGCGTCGGCCGGAACCCGTCGGCGTCGAGTTCGATGTGGTCCGGATCGTTCCGCCAGACGACGTTGTTGAACGAGTTGTATTGGGCAAGGCCGGCATAGGCGAAGCCGTCTTCGCCGATCCGGCCGTCTTTCCACTCGACCGCCGCCGGGGCGTTGGGCGCGGGGTCGGCCGCCGCGGCTGTCTCTTGCCCCGCGGCCGTCGAAGTCCTTCCCGGATTCAGGAAAGGAGCCGGGATCGACGAGCCTACGGCGAGAAACACGGCTAATAGGATAAGGCCCGCGAGGCTACGAGCCCCCGAGAATCCGCGGTCGGCCATGATTTCCCGTCCTTTCAAGAAGCCGCGCTACTTTTTGTAAACATCCCCGCGGGGATGAAAATTCACGACGGCGATCGTCCGCTCCTCTTCCACGAGGCGAAATATGACCCGATAGGGCCCCACGCGGAGGCGATAGAATCCCCGGAGCTCTCCGGAAAGGGGAAGGGCGTCTTTATGGAGGAGGGGATTGGCCTGCGCTCCCAAGGCGTTGAGTGATTCCCTTGTTTTTTGGCGGATAGGCTTCGGCAGCTTGCGATAATATTTCCCGGCCTGGGAGGAAAGCTTAATCGTCCAGTTCATCGAGGGGCTTCCCCCCGCCGTTTTTCACCTCGTCATATCCGGCCCGGCATTCCTGGACGAAGCGGGGAATGCTCAGAAGCTCCATCGTTTCGCGATGACGGAGGAGATAATCGTCGGCCATTTGCTCGAAGACCTTGCTCATGGACGATCCTTCGAGGCCGGCGATGGCCTTGAGAAGTTTGATCTTCTCGTCGGGAAGTCTGACGGTCGTCGTTCTCATTGTTTTCGCCTCAAGTGATATAATTATATAAAATAATAAATATGTAAAGAAATAAATATTTTACACGGATCGCTAGTCCCGGATTCCGGCTAGGTCGAGGAGGAAGGCGTACTCGGCGGCCGTCTCCCGGTACTGGCGGAACCGCCCCGAGGCGCCGCCGTGGCCGGCCTCCATGTTCGTCATGAGGTAGAGCGGCCGGCGGCCGGTCTTGGTCGCCCGCAGCTTGGCCACCCATTTCGCCGGCTCCCAGTATTGGACCTGGGAATCGTGGAGGCCCGTCGTCACGAACAGGGCCGGATATTCCTTGGCGGCGACATTGTCGTACGGGGAATACGAGAGCATGTAGTCGTAGTATTCCTTGACGTTCGGGTTGCCCCACTCGTCGTACTCGCTCGTCGTCAGGGGGATCGTCGGGTCGAGCATCGTCGTCATGACGTCGACGAACGGAACGGCGGCGATGACGCCCCGGAAGAGGTCGGGACGGAGGTTGACGCCGGCGCCCATGAGCAGGCCCCCCGCGCTCCCGCCCATGGCGAAGAGCTTGTCCGGATTCGTGTAGCCCGCGGCGACGAGGTGCTCGGCGCAGGCGATGAAATCGGTGAAGGTGTTCTTCTTCTTGAGGAGCTTGCCGTCCTCGTACCAGGCCCGGCCCAGCTCCTGGCCGCCGCGGATGTGGGCGATGGCGAAGATGAAGCCGCGGTCGAGAAGGCTGAAAATGGCGGAATTGAAATCCGGGTCGGTCGAGTATCCGTAGGAGCCGTAGCCGTAGAGGAGGAGCGGATTCCGGCCGTTGTTAGCGAAGCCCTTGCGCCCGACGAGGGAAATCGGGACTTGGACGCCGTCTCCGGCCGCGGCCGAAAGCCTTTCGGCCTGGTAGTTCAGAGGGTCGAACCCTCCGAGGACCTCCTGCCGCTTGAGAAGCTTTTTCTCCCTCGTCCCGAGATGATAGTCGTACGTCGAATCCGGCGTCGTCAGGGAGGAATAGTGGAAGCGCAGCCAGTCGGTCTCGAACTCGGGATTGTGGCCGATATAGGCCGTGTAGGCCGCTTCTCCGAAGTCGACGGCGTGCTCCGCCTTGTCCTGCCAGGAGATCACCCGGATCTGGGGAAGCCCCGCTTTCCGCTCCTGGACGACGAGATATTTCGTGAAGAGCTCGAAGCCTTCGAGGAGGACGTCGCCGCGGTGGGGGATGACCTCGCGCCAATTCTCCTTGGCCGTCTTCCCGAGGGGGGTCTCCATCAGGCGGAAGTTCTTCGCCTGCCAATTCGTGTGGATATAGAGCTTGTCGCCGAAATGCTCGACGTGGTATTCGAGGTCGCGCCGCCGCGGCTCGACGACCTTCCAGGCGCCGTCGGGGTTCGCCGCGTCGAGATATCGATATTCGGTCGACAGGGTGCTTTCCGAGACGATGAACAGGAATTTTTTGGACTTCGACGGGGCGACGTAGATTTCGTAGGTCTCGTCGGTCTCCGTGTAGACGTGCTGGTTCTTTGCCGGGTCCGCGCCGAGGACGTGCTTCCGGATTTTGTAGGGACGAAGGGTCGTTGTGTCCTTGAGGGTGTAGAAGACCGTTTTGTTGTCGCCGGCCCAGGCCGCGGGGCCGAGGGTATTGGGAATCGCGTCGGGCAGAGTCTCGCCCGTGGCCAGGTTCTTGAAGCGGAGGGTGTAGAGGCGGCGGCTGACGTCGTCCTCCCCATAGGCGATCAGGTTGTTGTCGGGGGAGACATCGAGGCCGGAGACATGGCAATAGGCATGGCCTTCGGCCAGGGCGTTGACGTCGATGAGGTTTTCCTCGGGGGCGTCCGGGACGTCTTTCTTGCGGCAGTAAAGCGGGTATTCCTTCCCCTCCTCGAAACGGGTGTAGTAGACATAGCCGCGGTCCCGGAAGGGGACGGACATGTCCGTCTGTTTGATCCGGCCGACGATCTCGTTGTAGAGCTTTTCCTGGAGCGGCTCGGTGTGTTTCAAGGCCGCTTTGAGATAGGCGTTTTCAGCCTCAAGATAGGCGATGACCTTGGGGTTTTCGCGCTCCCGGAGCCAGTAGTAATTGTCGACCCGGGTGTGGCCGTGGGTTGTCAATTCCTTCGGGACGACCTCCGCCGCGGGAGGCCGGGGGCCGGTCTCGGCCTTCTTGCAGGCGGGAGCGAGGAGAACGACGAAAACGGCGAGAATCGAGACGGCGAAAATACGTCGGCGCATCTTAAACCCTCCTGGGGACGTCATGAGGCCCCCATCTTACACGCCCGGCGGGGATCCAATCAAATCCGTCGATGTTCAGTCGTGCCACTTGACCACGACTCGGCGAAAGGATAATAACGATCTATGAACGCTTGGCGGAATGGGGGGATTGGATGCGGAAGACACTCCTCCTGGACGTCCCGCACCGCCAGATCGTCTTCACGATTCCCAAGATGTTGCGGATCTTCTTCAAGTTCAAGCGCAAGCTCCTGGGGGATCTTTGCCGCTGCGCCGTCCGTTCGCTTGTTCGATATTTTCAGGTCGTGGCCGGAACGACCCTCGAACCTGGGGTGGTCGCCGTCATCCAGACGTTCGGGGACCGGATCAATTTCCACCCCCACCTCCGTCGTCGACCGGATCATCCACCATCTGCGTTTGACGTTCGTCACGGAGAGGCCTCCGCCGGAGTGCGCTTTTCTAGATCTCATGGTTGCCGATCCCCCGGCCGAATATTTTTCGTGATGGGTCCCGAGTCTGAAGGGGGAGGACCGGGCGATTTCCGACCGATCGGGTGCCGGAGGCAGGAATCCGCCTCGGCTAGCTGCGTCTTTCAGCCCTCCTTGACATTCCCAAAACGCGATTTTATCCTTGTCCGCGAGGGCATGATGAGATTTTATGGCGAAAATAGGTCCGTTCCCGGAACTGTAGGGAAAAGCAAATCCCTATCCCTAATCCCCCTCCCTCCCTATCCCTTCGAAGGTCCGGCTCTCGACGAATTCGGGGAACATCCGGATCTTCTTGGCATCCTCCGGCCTGTAAAGGAAGGGGGCGACGTCCTCGCTGAGACGGTCGAAGTCAAGCGGCCGGCAGAGATCCAAGAGCCTCGCTTTGAGCTCCTGACCGCTCCCCAACCCGAGCTTCTCCCGAAGGTAGTCCGGGGACGGCTCGGTTTTGCCCCATAGGAACAGGGCGTCGAAAAAATCCCGGCCCATGACCCTCCGTCGCGCGAGCAGGCAAAAAATCTTTTGGGCCAGGAGAATATCCGCAGGGGCCGCCGCGACCCGGCCGAAGACGTCGAACTTATCGATCAGAGAGACCGCCGGCGCGTACGGGAAATTCTGAGGTTCGGCGTCTACCTGGAGATGGAGCTTCTCCCGGGGATCCCGGGACAGGCCCATGAGGCGGAAGAGACCCGGGAAGCGCAGCGAGAGCCGCAAAGCCCCCGCTTGGACGACCTTCGCCTCCACCGAGAACCCCTGCCGTTCCATTCTCGACCGGACGAGTCTTCCCAGCGACTCGAAAGCCGGCAGGTCGAGGCCGCGGTTGTCGAAGTCGAGGTCCTCGGAGAATCGCGGCCCGCCGTGGATGATATGGATGGCCGTCCCGCCCATGAAGACCAGGTTGTCGCCGACCGGCGAATCATAGATGACTTCCAGGATCTTGTATTGCAGGTATTCGCGCAGCAGGTTCCGCTTGAAGGCCCTCAGCGGCGCCGGAAAATAGGAAACGATCTGATCCATATCGAGCATGATCGGCCTCCTATCCCGTCCCCTGCATGAATTCCAAGAAGCGCTCGACGCGGGCGCTGAAGCCCCGCCGGCCGAACCGCGACGCGGCGGTCCGCATGGCCCGCACGGAGACCTTGCGGGAGAAGCGTTCACAGTCGATGCGCAGACTTTCGAAGCCGGGGCCGTCGCGAAGGCCCGCGTCCAAATAGAGGAGGTCCAGGACGGCCTTCTCCGGACGGGCGATCTTGATCCGCTTGCCCCGGGCCGGGACAAGCTCGTAGCCGAAGATAAAATCCGGGCTCACCGTCCTGAACCTGAACTCGGCCAGCCCCGTCGAGAACCGATAGGTCCTCCGGGTCGAGACCGAAGTCACCGCGTGGACGCTTTCGGGGATCAGCTGGTAGTGAGCCAGAGCCGACTGCAGCGAAACGTAAGAGGGCTTGTAGATCCGGTTGGCGATCTCGAAAAGGGCCATTTCGTCGACCGGGTGGTCGGCGAAGACATAAAAGCCCTTGACGACCTTTCGCAGATAGCCCTTGTCCTGCCACTCGCTCAATCGGCGGCGGTGGAAAACCGGATCGACGCGAAGGATATCCCGCAGCGAAAACACGGTGAAGTCCTTCATAAAATTGCGGAAAGAGATGTAGTTCATTTCTTATTCGTGTTAAAAATAGCATGAATGAGAAACATTTTCAAGCGCTTTCTAAGCCCTCAAAAGCTTCATAGCTCGTAAATATGCATTCATTCTGCATAATTGCCAGCGCTATTTTCTTAATTTTTTCGCTTGGCTGTCATATACGATTGATTATAAACATATTATGTTGCTCTTAGGCCCCTGTGAATTGCTGGAGAACGATTCTTCATCAGCACAAAAACATATTTTTGCGGCTTGACATAGCGTATTTCATATGGTATAGTTTTATACACGATATAGTAAGACATACGCCAATGACGAAATGCGATCAGGAGCGACCATGACCGACACCGAGATCGGCAGCCTCGAAACGGAGATGAACCGCGGGTTCCTCCACATCCTCGTCCTGGCCCTCCTCGAGAAAGACATGTACGGTTACGCGATGGTCAAGCACATCGAGACCCTGGGCTACAAGGTCGAGGAGAACACCCTCTATCCCCTTCTGCGCCGGCTCGAAAAGAACGGCTGGATCGCCTCGAAGTGGGACGTCACCGAGGACCGGCCCCGCAAGTTCTATTCGATCACGGCCGGCGGCCGCGAGATCCGCGCCGCCCTGCTCGAGGTCTGGAGGAACCAGGACCGCGTTCTCGACAAGATCATGAAGGAGAGCACCGATGCCCGAAAAACAGCCTAAGCTCGAAGCCTACCTCGAAGAGATCAGCCACTTCCTCTCGGGCCGCGCCGAGCGCTACGCCGAGGACCGGCCGATCATCGCCCCGGCCTACAAGCGCTACCTTTTCCGCTACACCTCGATCCTGCTCGCCTTCCACCTGCTGCTGACCGTCGTCGCCGTCACGTTCACGAAGAGCTTCATTGTCTTCCCCTTCCTTTACGTCCCGGAGATGGGCGTGCTCGACGCCCTGATGTACCTGCCGACGGCTTTCCTGGCCGACCTCGGCGTCGTGGCCCTCATCCTTTACTTCGTCACCCAGAGCGGCAAGGACGTCAAGCTCCCCTGGCCGAAGATCGGGGCCGACCTCGACGAGATCGTATCGACGAAGAGCCTGTTCCGGCGCCGCGTGGGGACGGCCGTCGGCGCCGTCGTCATGCTGACAATCACGTACCTCGCTCTCTACGTCTTCGCCCGCCACCAAACCATCTTCTTCATCAACTTCAATTGGAAGGACGCCCGGCCGCTCTTTGCGCCCGAGGCGGGCCGCTATCTGTCCCTCGTCGTCATCGCCATGTTCGCCGCCGCGACCATCATCCTGCTCGTCAAGCTCTTCACTCGCTCCCGTTGGGTCGACGTCGCCTCGAACGCCGTCTCGTTGGCGCTTATCGGCCTTCTCCTCCGCCAGCCCTTCGACGGACTTTTCGTCCCCGAGATTCTCTCCCGCTTTTCGCCCCGATTCGTCGACTGGGCCAAGCACACGCTTCTTGTGACCCTCCTCTTCATCGCCGTGATGGTCACCATCGACCTGGTCAAGAACCTGGTCGCCATCGGCCGCAAGAAATGGGGGACATGATACCTATATCCCAATATAACCAACACAAAATAATATAGATGCGCTCCATCGACCCGTGGTATAATATAATACTGAGGTATCGTCTGATATGGTCAAGAACGGCATGAAGCTCCAGGCTTTCGAGGCCGCACGCATCAGGGCCGAAAAGGTCGACGTCGAGCAGAATTTCAGGATCCTCGATGCTCTCTACAAAGAGGCCGCCATGCTTGGGGCATTCCCGCCCGCTGACCCGCTCGAGGGGATCGAGGTCAAGATCCGGATCGCCAAGGCGGTGAACAATGTACAAAAGCCTGATCAAAAGGGTCGCCGCAGAACTCGACCGAAATAACATCCCCTACATGATCATCGGCGGCCAGGCCGTCCTCCTCTATGGCGAACCCCGCCTGACGAAGGACATCGACATCACGTTGGGAGTGGGGATCGAAGAGCTGCCCGTAGTCAAAAAGTCTGTGCGAGCTCTGCGTTTGAGCATCGAATCCGATAACATCGACGATTTCGTCCGTAATACGATGGTTCTGCCGGCCAAGGAGGACGAGACCGGGATCCGGGTCGATTTCGTGTTTACTTTCTCGCCCTTCGAGAGACAGGCCATTGAGAGGGCCCGAGAAGTGATCTTCGATGGAACGCCTGTACGGTTTGCCTCTCTTGAGGATATTGTCATTCTTAAGATCGTAGCGGGAAGGCCCCGCGACATCGAAGACGTCAG
>Ga0194112_10007442_pt1 | contig 14244 bp, 11 predicted proteins | sample TA2MahC400mmetaG_FD_146191 | JGI IMG/M metagenome (GOLD analysis project Ga0194112, IMG submission 146191) | Freshwater microbial communities from Lake Tanganyika, Tanzania - TA2015016 Mahale Deep Cast 400m | ecosystem: Environmental > Aquatic > Freshwater > Lake | place: Tanzania: Lake...
GGCCGCGCACCTGTCCTGCGATCCCCGGATCTTCAAGAACTGCCACGCGGTGGGGATCCCCCACAGCGGGGGACGCACAGGGATCCTCTGGGCGCTGGCCATCGGCGCATCCCTGCCGGACGCGACGGGGCAGCTCGAGTGTTTCCGCCGCGTGGACGGAGCCGTCCTGACCCGGGCCGAGGGCCTCTTGCGGGCCGGCGCGGTGACCGTGGAGGTGGATCCCTCCCCGCGCTCCCTCCTGGTGGACTGCCGGGTGGTGTCTTCCGAGGGTGTGGGCCGCGCCCGCATCGAGGACGAGCACACCCGGGTGGTGCGCCTGGAGCGGGACGGGGTCCCCGCGGACGTGGGTCCCGACCAGGGGGGCCCGGTGCCCCCGCCCCTTGCGGCCGCGCTGCGGGAGGACCTCGCGGGCCGCACCTTCGAGGAGCTCGTCTCCCTGGCCCGGAGCCTCGAGCCCGGGGACGCGGCCCTCCTGCGCCGCGGCGTGGCCATGAACCTCACCATCGCACAGCACGGCCTCTCCCTCTTCCCCCGGCGCTTCTTCCAGACCATGGGCAGCGACGGCCTCTCCCGCCTCAGCCGGCTGGTCTGCGCCGGGGTCTACGCGCGGATGTCCGGCGCGGACGACACGGTGATGAGCCTCGCGGGGTCAGGCAACAAGGGGATCACCGCCTCGGTGCCCCTGGCCCTCTGGGGAGAGGACAATGGTCATCCGCCCGAGCGGGTGGAGGAGGCCCTGGCCCTGGCCTGCCTGGTGACCTCCGCGACCACCCACCGTCTCGGAACCCTGTCCGCGGTGTGCGGCTGCTCCAACGCCGCGGGGATCGGCCTGGCTGCCGGCCTGGTCCACCTGGAGGGGGGCTCCCCGGCCCAGCTCGCGCTGGCCATGAACAACATGGTGGGCAACGTGACCGGGATGATCTGCGACGGCGCGAAGATCGGCTGCGCGCTCAAGACCATGACCTCCGTGGACGCGGCCTTCCGGGCCGCGTCCCTGGCCCTGAGCGGCATGGGGATCCCGGAGACCGACGGCATCGTGGGCCGGGACGGCGAGGAGTCCCTGCGGAACCTGGGGCGCATCGCGACCCATGGCATGGTGGCCACGGACGGCGAGATCCTCCGTATCCTCCAGGACAAGCTCCGCGCCCACCCGTCCACCTGAACCGGCATTCCCCCCGCGAAGCAGGGCTCATCAACCCGGGAGGTTCCCGGCCCGGATCTCCAGGACCCGGCCGCCCGGCAGGTCGGACGCGGGCCGCGCGTGGGTGGCCAGGAGCACCAGGCACCCGGCCGCGGCCCGGTCGGAGAGCAGGGTCTCGACGCGTCCCCGGAACGCGGGATCGAGACCGGAGTCCACCTCGTCCAGGATCAGCACCGGGGTTTCGAGCACCGCGGCCCGGGCCAGGGCCACCAGCTGACGCTCGCCGCCGGAGAGCCGTCCCGTGGGCCGATCCGCCAGGGCCTCCAGGCCCAGCGCGGCCAGGATCGAATCCGCGCGGCCCCTGGCTCCCGGGGCTCTCCATCCCCGCAGGCGCAGGCCGAGGGTCACCTCGTCCCGGACCCGATGGCTCAGGAGCAGGGGCTCCTGGTCCACCAGCGCCAGCTCCCTGCGGAACCAGCGGGGAGCCGGTGCCCGTCCCCGGTGGGCCTGCCGGTCTCTCCAGGAGATCGAACCCGCCGCCAGGTCGATGAGGCCTGCCGCGGCCAGGAGCAGGGTGGACTTCCCCGCGCCGTTGGCCCCGGTGATGACCGTGAGCCCGGGGCCCAGCTCCAGGCGTGGCACCCGGAGGACCTCCTGGCCTCCCCGCTGGACCCGCACCCCGTCGAAGGCGAGGACCGTGCTCATGACCTCCGCCCTCCGCGCAGCGTCGTCAGGAGCAGGTTCACCGCGAGGGCCATGGCCAGGAGCACCACCCCAAGGGCCACCCCCCGTGCGAACTCGCCGCGGCCCGTCTCGAACGCGATGCCCGTGGTGATGTTGCGGGTGCTGCCCCGGATGTTGCCCCCGAGCATCATGGAGATCCCCACCTCCGCGAAGACCCTCCCGAAGCCCGACACCACCGCCGCCACCAGGGCGCCCCGGCAGGACGCAGCGACCCCCAGGGCCGTCCTCCAGAACCCCGCGCCGAGGCCCAGGAGGGTCACGCGTACCCGGGGATCCGCCTGGTCCAGCGCGGCCGCGGTGAGCCCCGTGATCACCGGCCAGGCCAGGATGGCCTGGCCGAGGACCATGGCGGCAGGTGTGTAGAGGAGCTCCATGGTCCCCAGGGGGCCGGCGCGGCGGATGAACGCGAAGACCACCAGGCCCACGAGGACCGTGGGCAGGGCCATGAGCGCGCCCAGCAGCCCGTCCGCGACGCGACGTCCGGGGAAGCGGGCGAGGCTGAGGACCAGGGCCGCGGGAAGCGCCAGGGTCGTGGCCAGCACCGTGGAGGTCAGGGACACGGTCACGGACACGCGGATGGGTCCCCAGACCTCCGGGTCCGGGGAGGCCAGGAGCCGGAGCCCCTCGATGAGACCTTCCCCGATCATCGTGGGGGCACCGCGTCCGGGTGGAAGAGGATCTGTCCCTTCATCCGGAAGGCGCCGATGCGCGCCTGGCCCTCCGCGGAGGTGAGCCAGCCCGCCAGGGCCATGGCCTCGACGTACCGGGAGTCGGGGTGCCGGGCGGGGTTCACGGGGATGACGCTGTAGGGGTTGTGCAGCAGGGGGTCACCCTCCACCAGGAGGTCCAGCTCCAGGCGGTCCCGGACCGCGATCCACGTCCCGCGGTCCGTCAGGCAGTACGCCTGCTTCTCACCGGCCATCACGAGGGTGGGCACCTGCCCCTGGCCTGCCTCCGCATAACCGTCCCAGGAAGAGCTCGCCGCGGCCCGGGACCAGAGGCGCAGCTCCGCCTGGTGGGTTCCGGACCGGTCTCCCCGGGACACGAAGGGCGCCCGCGCCGCGGCCAGGGTCCGGAACGCGGCCGTGGCGTCCCGCCCCCCCCGCAGACCTGCCGGATCCCCGGGCGGGCCCACCAGGACGAAGTCGTTGTGCATCACGCGCCGCGGGTTCACGCCATCCCCCGCGGCCACGAAGGCCGCCTCCGCGTCGGGGTCGTGCACGAGCACCACGTCCACCTCCCCCTCGCGAGCCAGCGCCAGGGCCTGGCCGGAGCCCACGGCCAGGACCTGCACCGTGATGCCATTGGACGCGGTGAAGGGCTCCAGGAGGTCCGCCAGCAGTCCCGTCTGCTCCACCGAGGTGGTGGTGGCGAGTCGGAGGCTCCGGCCCGCGCAGGGGCAGCCCGGGGGCGCCTCGCGGCCGCCGCAGCCGCACGCTCCCAGGACCAGCACGCAGAGCGCCATAAAGAGCGGACTGCGGAGTTCCATGGCGCACCTCCTGCGGGGCGCCAATCTACCATGGCCCCCGAACTCCCTGAACAGGAAAGTCGCGTCGGGCGTGTGCCTTGCCTCCGGCGACGGCTCCATCGCACTCCATCGATCCGGAGCTTCAGGCGTCGGCATCACGCGGTCAGCGGAGACCGATAACCTCGCCATCCCGGGTCACCACCAGCACGAGGCTCCCGGCCGCCACGGCCGGGAGGACGACCTCCCCGCCCAGGGAGAGCTCCCATCGTCCCGCCCCGGTGGCCGCGTCAAAGGCGCGGAGCACCCCGTCCGTGGCGCCGGCCAGGATGAGCTCTCCGATGACCGCCGGGGTGGCCGCGGAGTCCGGGAGGGGAGCCCTCCAGACGATGCGCCCCGCGTCCGCGTCCACGGCCACCAGGCCCCGGGAGCGGGTGGCCACCAGGATCCGGCCCCCCGCGACCACCGCCGCGCCGGGGATCCCGTCTCCCACGTGCAGGCGCCACCGCAGCGTTCCCCGCGCGGGATCCAGCGCGTAGAGGTGTCCGTCCGTTCCCGCCAGGACCACCGCATCACCGGCGAGGGGCGGTGTGGTGGCGACGGGCGTGTCCGTCCGGTAGGTCCAGCGCAGGCCCCCCCGACGCGGTTCCCATGCGGTGATCTGCCCGGTGGAGTCCGCAGCCAGGACCCGGTCTCCTGCGATGCGCACCGCGCCCAGGGGGCCCCCGGTGCACCGGAACCACACCCGCTCACCGCCAGGGCCCCGGGCGCTCACGCAGCCGCCGTCACCGCCCTCCAGGAAGCCGTCGTCCCAGGCCGCGAGGACCGTGATCGCCCGCGCGCGAAACGAAGGCGCACGGATCGCGGGAAACACGCCGTCGGTCCAGGCCAGCACCCGGCCGGCAGCATCGCCTGCCAGGACGGTCTCCCCCAGGGGCAGGGGTGCGCTGGACAGGGGAGTGCCACCGAGGGGAAGGAGGAAGCGAAGGATGGCGCCCGTGGTTGCATCCACCTCGGAGATCTTCCGGGAGGAGCCAACCAGGAGGCGGTCTCCTGCCGGCACCGCGCCGAGGTCCGCGACGTCCCCGGTGTGGGTCCGGAACACCAATACCGGCTCCCCGGCGGAGAGGATCGCCAGGGCCAGGAGGAGGAGCGTCTTCACAGCGTCGGAGGCCCTTCCGCCGGCGGTGCGGGAGCCTCGCCCGGCTCCTTGCAGAGGTCCCGGCAGCCCTTGAGGCATTTGTTGCGCGGGTCTCCGATGCCCAGGAGGCCGCTCCCCCCGACGCCCATGGGGTCACGCTCCGGCGGGCAGGCGGCCTTGCACTGCTCCATGCGCTCGACGCATCCCGGGGCCAGGTTGCGCGGGGTGCAGGCCACGGCGAGTCCCGTCACCAGGGCCAGCAGCAGGATGCGGGTGATCATGCTTCTCGCCTTCACGGCCTCCCTCCTCACTCGCAGAGGCCCGTGGAGACGTTGCACTGGAGGCCCGTGGAGCAGGTGACGTCGCACCACTCCCCGCAGCCTCCATAGAGACAGTGGGTGCCGAGGTCGCAGCCGGAGACGCAGCCGCTCCAGCAGGTGGACGCCCAGGCTGCACAGGCTCCCTGGAGGGAGGTTTCGATGCAGGTATAGGTGAGGCCGCCGGGACAGGCCGCGGCGAAGCAGTCCATCATCTGCTCATAGCTCTCCTGCATGGCGATGGCGCCGTTCCAGAAGCAGAGGTTGGCGCAGTCCGCGTCCCCGGCGGGGCAGTCGAGCTGCATGCAGTCGAACATCTCGCCGCAGGTGAGCTCTCCGTGGAGGCAGGCCTGGACCAGGTCCATGCAGGACTCGAACACCAGGTCCCTGCAGACCGTGTCTCCGGGAGGACAGTCGAAGTAGCCCCCCAGCTCGAGGCAGTCCAGCCACGCGTTGTACTGGGTCTTGGCCTCGTCGGTGCCCTGGCTGAAGCAGAAGGGCGGGCAGGCGGCGTCGCCTTCGGGGCAGGCCACGATGCACTCGTAGATGGCCAGGCAGTCGAAGCCCTGGGACGCGACGCACTGCTGCTCCGGGGAGCAGACGAAGCCCTGCGCGCAGAAGCCGCAGTGGTCGTTGCAGTTGCCGTAGCCGCACTGGAGCTGGTCGCAGAGGCTCTCGCAGGGTTCGCTCCAGCAGAGGGCGGCGGGGACCTTGCAGGCTCCGGCGGTGGCCTGGATCCAGCACTCCCAGGTTGCACCATCGGGGCACTGGACGTCCACGCAGTCGAAGAGATCCTCCAGGAGGTCCTGGCCGGCCACGGTGCCGTTGAAGAGACAGAGGGAGGTGCAGGTGCCGTCCCCCCCCGGGCAGGCCTGCTGGCAGTCGAAGATCTCCCCGCAGGACCCCTCGCCCTGGAGGCAGGCCTGCACCAGGTCCTCGCAGGGCTCGAAGGCCGCGTCGTAGCAGGCGTCATCGTCCTCGGGACAGTCGAAGTAGCCGGTGCCCTCCAGGCATGCGACCCATGCCGCATACGCCTCCTGGGCCGCGACGGTACCCTCCTCGTCGCAGGCCTTCACGCAGTCGCTGTCTCCCGCGGGGCACTGGATCCGGCACTCGTAGAGCTCGAGGCAGGAGTCCTCGCCCGCGGGGATGCAGGCCCCCGCGGAGCAGCCCTCGCCCTGGGGACATGCGCCACAGGAGCCGCCGCAGCCGTCGCTGCCGCACACGATGCCCGTGCAGTCCGGGATGCAGCAGAAACCCTCGAAGCAGATCGCGCCCGCCGCACAGGGGCAGTCCCCGGGGCAGGACAGGCAGGTCTCAACGCCGTTGCACGCGCCGTCTCCACACTCCGGGCAGGGGCCGCAGTCGACCTCACAGGAGGCGCAGGTCTCCCCGTGGACGTCCACGCATGCGCCGTCGCCGCAGCAGGGCCCGCAGTCCGCCTCGCAGGCGTCGCAGTCCTCCCCGTGGTCCCCGACGCATGCGCCATCGCCGCAGCAGAGGCCGCAGTCCTCCTTGCAGGCCAGGCAGTCCTCTCCATGCTCCGCCACGCACTGGTCGTCCCCGCAGCAGTCCCCGCAGTCGGCCGCGCAGGAGAGGCAGTCCTCCCCGTGGTCCGCGACGCACGCGCCGTCACCGCAGCAGTCCCCGCAGTCGGCGGGGCAGTCGAAGCAGCTCTCCATGCCGTTGCATTCCCCGTCCCCGCACGCCGGGCACTTGCCGCAGTCCACCGGGCAGTCCGTGCAGGTCTCACCCTCCACGCACTGGCCGTCGCCGCAGTTCACGGGGACGATGCACAGGCCTTCCTGGCACTCCTTGCCGAAGGGGCAGGTGCCGCAGGTGCCGCCGCAGCCGTCGTCGCCGCAGGCAAGGCCCTCGCACGCGGGGATGCAGGGGCTGTCGGGAGCCGAGCCGTCCCCGGCCTCCCGATCCGGACCCGGCAGGTCGCCGGGGGTCCCATCCGGTCCTCGCGCGTCGTTGTCGATGAGGATGCCGTCGCTGAGGTAGCCGTCCCCGGAATCCTCCGGGCCGGCGCCCCCGCCTCCACCGCCGTCGCAGGTCGCGACCGCGAGTCCGAGGAACGCGGCCACCATCGGAAGCAGATGCTTCGCCATCGTCGCCTCCCAGGGTACGGAATGGCGGTGGAATTAATGACGGAGGACCTGTTGCCTGTCAAGCTCCGCGGTCCTGCCGACCCACCAGGAGCTGGTTGTCTCCGGACCGGGACTCGCCCACCGCGGTGACCCGGATCGCACGTTGATCCTGCACCGGGCACGCATGCTCGCACGCACCGCACCCCGTGCAGAGGGCGGGATCCACCCGGGGACGGCGGACGGCCACGGGCCGTCCCTCGCGATCCGTGGTGAGCGCCTCCTCGAGGTGCACGGCCTTGGGGGACGTGGGGCACCATTCCTCGCAGACGATGCACGGGCGCCCCATGGCCCATGGCAGGCAGCGGCCGTGGTCCACGAACGCGGTGCCGATGCGCACGGGCGGGAGCTCCTCCGCACCGACCTTCTCCGGGAGGGTCAGGCGCGCCAGGGCCCCGGTGGGACAGACCTGCCCGCACAGGGTGCAGGTGGGCTCACAGTAGCCGATGCGCGGGATCAGCACCGGGGTCCAGAGCCCCTCGAGGCCCCCCTCGAGGGCGGCCGGATGGAGCGCGTTGTTGGGGCAGACCCGCATGCACTGGCCGCAGCGGATGCACCGGGCCAGGAACTCCTCCTCCGGCAGGGCCCCCGGAGGCCGGATCCGGAGCGGGCTTGCGTCCACCCGCAGCGCGGTGCCGGTGCGGAGCATGGGCACGGCCGCGATCCCGCCGCCCAGGGCGGCCAGCGCGGTCCGTCGCCCCACGTCCACCCCGGGCACGGCCTCCGGGACAGGGCCCGCGGGCGCGGGGAGGACCCGGCCCGGGCCCAGGCGGAACCGCAGCGAGCCCTCGGGGCAGGACGCCTCGCAGTTGAGGCAGAGGTGGCACTCGGCCTTCCTCCAGGAGGCCCCGGGGATGGGGTCGTCTGCCCCCTGGCACGAGACCAGGCACTGGCCGCAGCCCGTGCACGTGGACGGGTCCTTCTCCAGGCGCACCAAGGAGAAGCGGGAGAAGAGCCCGAGGAGCGCGCCCAGGGGACAGACCCCGCGGCACCAGAACCGGGTGAAGAGGCGGTTCAACGCCAGGACCGCCAGGAACACCAGTCCGAGGCCCACGATCCCTTGGAAATGGGCCTGCCGAAAGGGAAGGAGCACCAGGGACATCGCCTCGAAGAGCCCCTGCGCGGCCCGGCCCAGGGGCGGCCATCCCAGGCCCTCGACCCATCCCAGCACGCCGGAGGCCGCGGCATGGAGGGTCGGCAGCACCACGGTGCCCAGGGAGCGGGCCAGGAGGCAGAGGGGATCGAGGAGCCCCGCCTGGAGGCTGCCCAGGAAGGCCGTCCCCAGCACGAAGGCCAGCACCAGGTACTTGGCCCGCTGCCAGGGACGGTAGCGGTTCGTCGCGGCCCTGGCCGCTCCCGTGCGGCGGCCGCGGGCCCCGGGGATCTCGGAAACCCAGTGATTGAGGGTCCCCATGGGGCAGACCCACCCGCAGAAGAAGCGTCCCAGGAAGATCGTGGGGATCAGGATCAGCAGAGACCACAGGAGGCCCTCGTACAGGGTCCGGCTCGCCAGGAGGGTCGCGACCGCGGCCAGGGGATCCAGCTCCAGGAACCACGAGACCGGCCAGGGAAGGGTGATCTCCCCGGACACCCCCGGCGCGAAGTCCACCTCGAAGGTGGTCTTGAGGATCAGCCAGAAGAACAGCAGGAAGATGCCCGTCTGGGAGACGCGGCGCAGGAGACGCAGGCGGCGGGCCGTCATGGGACCTCCCGGAACCCTGCCTCGGGGTAGTAGAGGGTGCCGAGCTTCGCCGCGTGGGCCGCGGCGATGTGGCTCACCTGCTCCGGCGACAGCCCCAGCAGCTCGCAGGCCCGGGCGTCTCCGGCCACCGGGTCCGTGGCCGCCAGCACCGTGTCCCGGCGCTCCACGTCGTCCAGGCTGCCCCCCTGGGGTCCTCCGCGCAGGAGGACCCGGGTCCCGTCCAGGATGGTCAGCGTGGGCCGTACGAAGCGGGCGAGCTCCACGATGGAGAGATCGATCTGCTGGTGCAGCGCGCCCCTTCGTCCCCCCAGCACTCCGTAGTGGTTCTTCATGCCCAGGGTGCAGCCGGAGAGGCCATGGTGCTTGACCACCGGCATGTTGATCAGGCGGTCCGTGTAGAGGGTGTGCCGCAGCACCGGCCAGACCCCCAGGAGCTCGCCGCCGATGGCGACCTCCACGAAGTCCTCGTCCCGGGCCAGGAGGACCTCGGCCCCCGCGGCCTCCGCGGCCTCCCGGATCCCCGAGCGGAGAAAGGTCCGGCGTGCATCGTTGCAGGTGACGTCCGTGACCACGACCCTGGAGGCCCCGGCCTCCAGGCACTGCCTCGCCATCTCTCCCACCAGGAGCGGGTTGGTGTTCGCGGCCTGTTCCGGGGTGCGATCCCAGGCCGCGTTGGGCTTGAGGGTGACGCGTTCGCCGGGCCGGACGAACCGGCGGATGCCCCCCATCGCGTCCAGCGCGGCCCGCAGGGCCTGCACGGGATCGTCGGGGTTGCGGGCCTGGGCGAGGGCCGGCAGCAGCGGATCCGGTGGAACCTCGAAGTCCCCCGCCTTCACATGGAGCGTGGGGCTGTGCCCGGGGACCCGATCATGGAAGGCCCAGGCCGTCGCGCCCGTGAGCGCGGCCAGGGCCGCAGCCTTCCCCCCCTGTGTCAGGAATTCCCGGCGATCCATGTTCTCCTCCGCACGAGGCCCTCAGCGGCCACACGCCTCCAGGAGGGTCCGTACCCGGTGGCGGTAGGTGTGCTCCCCCGCGGCCCGGATCGCGGCCCGCGCCCCAAGCTCCCGGGCCCGTCTGTGATCCGCCAGGAGCCGTCGCGCCTGCTCCACCAGCTCGTCTCCGTCCCCGTAACAGACGACCTCGTGCTCTTCCTGGAGCTGCTCTCCCAGCCCCGGGAGGCGCTCCACGAGCTGCGCGCCTCCCCCCGCGCCGGCGACCTCGAAGACCCGCATGTTGTACCCCTGCAGCGTTCCCTGCTGGTGCGCGTTGAGGCAGATCACCGAGCGGTGGTAGATCTGACGGATCGCGGGGTGGTCCAGGGTCCTGAAGTCCAGGTATTCATGACGGATCAGCCAGGAGCGACGGGCTGCCAGGCGCCGGCCGAGCAGGGGCAGGAAGCGCCAGTCCCCGACCACGAAGCGGACCCGCTCCGGGGGAAGGTCCGCAGCGCGGCAGACCTGCTCCAGGGATCGGAGCCTGTCCGGGCTCGGGGACCCGATGAACGAGAGGTCCCACAGGGGCTGCGCCGGTGTCGTGGGAGGCGCGTAGTCCGCGGGATCGAAGGCGAGCAGGAGCACCTCGGTCCGCGGGTTGATGCGCCGCCCCTCCTCCAGATCACCGCGATCGTAGAGGAAGACGCGGTCGAAGAGCGGCAGCACCGTCCGGCAGGAGGGGTAGCGGCCGATCGGATCCATGAGCCAGCAGGCCAGGACGGCCCCCGGGCGGCCCCTGCGAATCGCCGCCAGCTCCTCGGGACCGAGGAGGTCCGGACGGATCACCAGCAGCAGGTCCCAGTCCCGGTCGAGGACCTGGGCCACGAAGTCAATCCGGGCCCGGGCCCCGGCGCGGCGCAGGGGCCCCCGGAGCCCCAGGCGTTCCGGCAGCGCCCGATAGAGCAGCCGGCCGCGGAGGCTGGCGTCGAACGCGGGGAACGCGGTGTCCACCTCGCCGCAGCGCCAACCCTCGGCCTGGAACGCGTCGCGAATACGACGGTTGTAGCCGCGGTAGTCGTGCCCCGCGACCAGGGCCGTACCGCCCACGATCAGGCCTCACGGTCCACGGAGAGGCCCCGCTCCCGAAGCTCCCGGAAGGCCTGGGCCGATCGGTCCTCCTGCACCGGCTGGCCCTGTACCCAGGCCACGAGGCTGCGGATGCCCGCGGCCAGGGGGGTTCGCGGAGAGTAGCCGAGGATCTCCCGGGCAGGGCCGAGATCCGCCTCCATGTGACGCACCTCTCCGGCGCGGAACATCCCGGTGATGACCGGCGCCGGGCCCTCGCCGAAGGCCGCCGCGATGGCCCTGGCCACATCGAGGATGGAGGTCCGGCCACCGCCGCCCACGTTGAAGGTGCGGCCCGCGGCGCCGGGGCACGCCACCGCGGCCGCGGTGGCCTCGGCCACGTCGGTGACGTGGACGAAGTCCCGGGACTCCGCGCCGTCCTCGTAGATCTCCGGCGGGAGCCCGTTGCGGAGGCGGGTGCAGAACACCGAGAGGACGCCGGTGTAGGGGTTGCGCAGGGCCTGGCCCGCGCCATAGACGTTCTGATACCGGAGGATCACGGTCTCCACGCCATACACCGCGCCGAAGAGGCGGACCATGTCCTCCTGCGCGGCCTTGGTCACCGCGTACATGGACCCGGGCTGCCGGGGGTCGTCCTCGCGGCACGCCGCAACCTCCACCTCCCGGGCACAGGCCGGGCAGCGCATGGCCCAGTCCCCGCGGGCCATCTGTGCCACGGGACGCTGCGCTGGAAAGATCCGTCCATGCTCGGGGCAGGTGTAAGGGCCGTCACCATAGACCCGCGCCGTGGACGACAGCACCAGGCGGCGGATCCTGCCGTGGCGGTCCGCCATGGCCTGGAGGAGGCGCGCGGTCCCGCCCACGTTCACGTCCGTGTAGCGGACGATCTCGTACTGGGACTGGCCCATGCCCGTCTCCGCGGCCAGGTGCACCACCGCGTCGCAGCCCTCCAGCGCCGCCTCCACGTCTCCGGCGCACATCACGTCGCCGCGACGGCACTCCGCCACGGCCCGAAGGGCCAGGGAGAAGTCCGCACCCGGGCCATGGATCTGCGGCGTGAGCGCGTCGAGGATCCGGACTTCGTGGCCGTCCGCCGCCAGGCGGGGAGCGAGGTGGGAGCCGATGAAGCCGGCCCCGCCGGTCACCAGGATGCGCATGGGCTCTCCCCGGGGTCAGAGCTGCTGCTGGACGGTGAGATTCAGGCCGCCGGGGTGCCCGTAGGACGAGGGCCCGTCGAAGCCGAACTGGTACATGCCGAAGGGATCCTCTCCCTCGATGTAGTGCGGTCCGTCCTGCACCTCGAAGTACCCCACCTCGTAGCCCGACGAAGCAATGGGGTCGAAGGAGCCGTCCGGGAGCACCGCGCCGTCGAGGGTGATCTCCGCGCCCGCGGGGCGCACCACGGAGATCCAGTCCTCGTCGTAGTCATCCGGCACCGCGAACGCGTACGGGGTGCGGTACTGGGTGGAGGAGACGGCCATCACCAGGGCCGGATCCCCGATGAAGTCGTCGGTGCAGCCCTGGCTGGAGAGGTATTGGGCGGCCTGCACCGGGCCGCTGGCGGTGAGGAGGAAGCTCTTCCCGGTGAAGGCCTCCACCCAGTCCCCCTTGTTCTGGAGGACCTGGCCGTTGATCCCCGGGATGGGCGGGTCCGTGGTGAGGGTCACGTTGGCGACCCCGGCCTGGACCCTCCAGAGGTCCAGGTCGCTGGGGCCCCGCGGCGCGGCCTTGACACAGAGGTAGGTGCTGGCCCAGGTCTCCAGGGGGAAGAGCTGCTCCTCCAGGTGCTCCGCGCAGCAGCAGTCCGCGGGCTCCCCGGTGACGGGGTCCGTCTCCAGGCCCTGGACCACCGCCTCCTCGTGGCCCGAGAACACCGCGAGCTTCTTGTTGCCGATGACGTGGGAGCCGCTCAGGTCCAGGTTGCCCGAGAGGGTCTTGCCCGTGGCCTGGAGGTTGAGGACCTGCCCCTGCTGGAGGACGAAGGGGTGGTAGATGCCCTCCTGGAGGACCACGTTCGGGTCCTCCGGGGACTCGGCCTTGCCCACCACGCGGACGCTCACCTCGGTCTCGCCCTCCTCCACCGCGAGGACGGTGAAGTAGCCGTGCTGGGAGGGCATGTTCATGCCGGGGATGGAGATGGCCTCGAGGGGCGAGGTCATGTAGGAGAGGATCAGGTACTCCTTGCCAAGCATCTCCGCGGGGATCAGGAGGGACGAGTCGTCGGAATACGCGGCCTGGAAGTCCAGGGGGTTGAACTGGTATGCCACCACGGGGCGGTTGCTCACCACCCGCACGGATCGGTCCGTGATCACGGAGCCGTCGATGTCCATGCGGGGCAGCTCGATGACCCGGACGGAGCCCGCCTCCACGGTGGTGGTGAGGAGGTTGAAGGGCACGTCCGAGGCGAAGGACTTGAACGTGATGGTCGCGGTGGCGGTGCCCGGGTTTCCCAGGATGATCCCATGGGGGGCCTCGTCGGGCTGGGTGGGCGAGAAGGGATCCGGGTAGTTGTCGAGATCCAGGGTCCAGTACTCGCACCCGATGTAGGAGTTGTTCCACTTGGGGTCGTTGAGGCACTGGGACATGCACTTGCCGCCCACGCAGCTCAGACCTGCACCGCAGTTCACGGGCTCGTCCCAGACGCCGTCGTCGTTGCAGGTCTGCTTGGTTTCCGGGTCCACGCACTGGGCCTGGCCCGGGATGCACTCGGTGTCCTCGCAGACTCCCCCGATGCAGAGGGTCTCCTCGGGGCAGTCCACGGGGACGTAGCCGGTGCCCTCCGCGTTGCATTCGAGGTACTGGGACAGGGAGTAGCACCCGTCCACGTCTCCGGGATCGCAGGGGGTCTCCTCGATGCAGGTGCCGTTGACGCAGAACGCATTGTCCGCGCAGTCGTGGGTCCACACCCACTGCCCGGCCACGCAGGAGTGGACCTCCCAGGTGCCTTCGTGGACCACGCACTTGAGCTGACCCTGCTCGCAGGCGACCGCGTCGGCGCTGCCGTCCGCGCCTCCCGCGTCCTCTCCGACCTCTGCAGGGCCCACGTCCGCGGGGCCGGACCAGTCCGGGCCGCCGCCGCTGTCACCACCGCCGCCGCCCGTGTCCCCCGTGCCGCCGGGGCCGCCGCAGCCCACGCTCAGGAGCACTCCGAGTCCAAGAAGCCACGTGCTGTGATGTCCCATGGGAAGTCTCCTTGCCGAGCGGCCGTCGTCGTCCGGAAGGGCACTATACCCGACGACACCAGACCTGGCCAGCGCGCGGATGCGCGACGGCCTGACCGCGGCTGCAGGGCAGCCGGAGGACCAGGCGGAGGATGGTCTCCCGCTGAAGGAACGAGGTACCCCCCGAGATCAGGACGACCGCTGAGGCCTCGTCCTGCCCCCGCCACACCCGGGATGCTGCTCGAAGCGGTCTACTTGGCCGGAGCAGGCTTCTTCGCCACGGGCTTCTTCGCCACGGGCTTCTTCGCCACGGGCTTCTTCGCCGCGGGCTTCTTCGCCGCGGGCTTCTTCGCCACGGGCTTCTTCGCCACGGGCTTCTTCGCCGCGGGCGTCTTCGCCACGGGC
>Ga0194112_10007446_pt1 | contig 14241 bp, 16 predicted proteins | sample TA2MahC400mmetaG_FD_146191 | JGI IMG/M metagenome (GOLD analysis project Ga0194112, IMG submission 146191) | Freshwater microbial communities from Lake Tanganyika, Tanzania - TA2015016 Mahale Deep Cast 400m | ecosystem: Environmental > Aquatic > Freshwater > Lake | place: Tanzania: Lake...
CCGGGCCGCATTCGTACCACCCTCAGGTGAACCTGAGTCCCAGGGAGTCAAGCTCGTCCACAGCTCTCTCTAACTCCGGAAGTACGCAGGAACCGGATGAGCCCGAAGTTCAGGTCGCAGGCCGAAAGCCGGAAACGTGAACGTCCGGGTTCCTGAGTTCTGCACGCCGGCTTCTCGTTTCGTTTGACTGCTTCTCCTTCGTGGCGGTCAATCCCGGAACCGGAGCATCTCGGACTGCTTGACACTAGATGAGCCTCTTCTATAATCGCAGGGTCATGACGGCAGTTATCGAACCGGCCATCGAGACGGTCCGGCTGTCGAAGACCTATCGCACCGGTTTCCGGATGCGGCGCGTCCAGGCCCTGACCGACGTCAGCATCAGCGTCGCAAGGGGAGAGGTGTTTGGATTCCTCGGGCCCAACGGCGCGGGTAAGACTTCGCTTATCAAGATACTGATGGGGTTGTCGCGGCCGAGTTCGGGCCGGGCTCAGGTGCTCGGCCGGGCGACGCACGATGCCCGGGTCAAGGCGAAGATCGGCTTTCTGCCTGAGTCACCCTACTTCTACGAGTACCTGACCGCGCGTGAGTTCCTGCAGTTTGCCGCCCGTCTGGCCGGCGTTACGAGGAGCGAGGCTGATGAACGAATCAGGAGTCTGCTGCGGCTGGTGCGGATGGAGTCGGCGGCGAATCAGCAGATGCGTGGTTACTCGCGCGGCATGTTGCAACGGATGGGGATTGCCCAGGCGCTGGTCGGTGCCCCGGAGGTGGTCGTGCTTGACGAGCCGATGGGTGGTCTGGACCCGATTGGCCGGCGTGAGTTCCGGGACCTGATTGCCGGTCTGAGGGACCAGGGCAAGACGGTGTTCTTCTCGACTCACATCCTGACCGACGTCGAGATGATTTGCGACCGGGTCGGAATCATCATCGGCGGCCGGATGGTGAGCGTCGGCCAGTTGAGCGAGATTCTGGGCGAGGATACCGAGTCGGTTGAAGTGACGGTTCGGGGCGTCGCCGGCAAGTTCCGCAAGGCGATGGAGCGGGTGGCCGAGCGTTCGATTCAGTCCGGGGGCGAGTTGCTGCTCACGGTCCGGAGCGAAGAGGACGTCGACAAGGTGATGGCGATTGCCCGCGAGGCCCAGGCCCGGGTCGTCGCGATTGTCCCAAGACGCAGGACCCTGGAGGACCACTTCATGGCTCAGGTGAGCCGGGCGGGAAGGGAGTAGCGCTGGTCAGAATCGGCGCGGTGGCGTTCAATACTTTCCGGGAGTCAATCCGGGACAAGGTGCTGGCTACGCTGCTTGTCTTCGCCGCCTTGGTCATGGGCAGCGCCCGGGTGATTCAGCCGCTGGCACTGGGCGAGGAGAGCAAGATTATCAAGGACCTCGGCCTGTCGGCGATTGCGCTGTTCTGCGTGCTGATTGCGGTGCTGGTCGGGGGCAGGATTGTCTACAAGGAGGTCGAGAAGCGCACGATTTACATTGTCCTCTCCAAGCCGGTGCGCCGGTGGGAGTTTATCTTCGGCAAGTACTTCGGGCTGCTCGCGGTGCTGTTTGTCAGCCTCGTGGTCATGACCCTGCTTTTCTACCTTATTCTATTTGTGCTGCGGGTGGATGGTTCGGCGTATCTGCTCTGGTCGGTGTTGATGACGCTGATGGAGCTGGCGGTGCTGACCGCGGTGGCGGTGTTGTTCTCGGCGTTCACGACGCCGATTACCGGGGCGGTGTTCACGTTCGCGGTCTACTTTGTCGGCCACCTGACCCGCGACCTGCGGTTGCTCGCGGCGATGAGTCCGTCGCCGGTGGTGAAGCTCGTCTCCCAGTTCCTGTACTACGTCCTGCCCAATTTCGCCAACTTCAACATCCGCGGCGAGGTTGTAAACAACGCCCTGCTCGACCCGAGTGCATTGATGCTCGCCGTGCTGTACGCGGCGGTCTATACCGCTACCCTGCTTTTCATTTCGGTGGCGATATTCAACCGCAAGGAGTTCTAGCCGTTGCTTGAAGAGGTCACCGAACGACCGGTTCCGGCCGCGGCCGGACCGCTGGCACGACTGCTGCCGATTGTGCTTGTACTCTGGGGTTTTGTCGGTGCCTATCTGCTGCAGCTTTCGCTGGACCGGGCCGGTGAGGGACGGGTGCGCGAGAAGGTTATCCAGGAGCTGGCCTATTTCCCTTCCGGGCGTTTCATCCGTCAGGTGGCGATTGAGTACCGCGAGCTGGCCGCAGACCTGGTGTGGCTCAGGGCGATTCAGTACTACGGCCATCACCTGATGACCGACCGGAGGTACGAATGGCTGGGGCACGTCTTTGAGATTCTGACGACGCTCGACCAGCGCTTCATCGGTGCATATCACTTTGGCGCGATTACGCTGGCCTGGGATGCGCGCCAGCCGACCGAGGCGCTGAACCTGCTTTTCTCGGGCATGAAGGCGAACCCGATGGCGTGGCAACTGCCGTTTGACGCTGCGTTCATCAGTTACATGGTTTCGCGGGACTACGAGACCGCGGGTGTCCTGTTCGACATTGCGTCCCGGCTGCCCGGCGCCTGGCTCATCACCCGCCGGTGGGCCGCGGTGGCCCGGGCCAAGGCCGGGGACTATGAAACCGCCCGCCAGATGTGGGTAGAGATGTACAACGCCACGGAGAACAAGCGGCTCCGTGAGCTTGTTGTCCGACAACTGCGCAATCTGAGGCTGACCGAGACGCTCGACCGGCTGCAGCGTGCTGTTGACCGGTTCCAGGAAGACCGGCGGCGGCTGCCCGCTGGCCTGGACGAACTGGCTGCGACCGGCTACGTGGACGGAGTGCCCGAACGCGACCCTTACGGCGGCAGGTACTTCCTCGACGACGGTAAGGTGCGGACGACGACGCCGCCCGGGGCGAGGGACTAGCCCGGGGTTTTCCTTGACAGCCGGCACGAGTTGGACTATAACTGAATGAGGTGACATATGCGTGAACCCAAAGGCTTTACGATTGTCGAACTGCTGGTGGTGATACTGATTATCGGTATCCTGCTGGCAATGACCGTCCCGAACTTCCGGAACGCCCGTGAGCAGGCTCGACGCGCCGGGATGAAGATGAACCTGCACAACATCCAGGTTGTGATTGAGGCGTTCCACATGGAGAAGGGCTACTACGCCGACGACTTCTACGAGGACGGGTACGGCTCTTTCTTTCCGGGAGGGGTCTTCAATGAGCAGCTCGGCCGGCTGCCGACCAACCCGTGGAGCAACCGGCAGATGGACCCGGACGAGTTCAACCCCGAGGACTACGAGAAGGAGACAGACCTGAGCAACAACCAGGAGGACGGGCCGAATGACATAGACGGCTACAGCCCGGGCGAGGTCGTCTATGGGGTTTGGGAGCCGGAGGGCGCACAGTGGCCGGTCGGCTACGGCCTGGTGGCGATTGGCACGAACGGGATTGCAATCCGGGAGTACGACGCCGATGACAATGCCATCATCTTCCTGCTTCACAACTAGGACTATGAAAGACGGGCTTACTTCCTTGACTTCAGCGCGGCGGATTCCTATAATACATTCAGTGAACGTCACTTCACGCCCCAGCCGTGGGTTCACGCTGGTCGAGCTGCTGGTCGTCATATCGGTCATCGGGATAATCCTTGCCTTCTTCGTGCCGACGATCATCAGCCGTGTCGTAGCCAATGCCCGTCGAGTTGCCACGATGCAGGAGATGCGTGCGTTGCGCGATGCCATCGCCGGCAATCCTGACATTCAGATAGGAGGCGAACTGGTCGCGGCGGGGTTTCGCGCCGACGTGGGGCGCTATCCGCGCGACCTGCTCGAGCTGGCGACCCGGAATCCATTCGACGGCATCTACAACCGCGTGGACTATGTCGGCAAGGAGACGATCCCGGCTTGGGACCCGTACATCAAGAAGGGCTGGAATGGTCCCTATATGAGGGAAGACGGCCAGCTAGGCTACCGCAGTGATGCCTGGGGAGTCTTCTATCGGTTCCTTATTGAGAGCAACGATACAGTCGGGCTGTGGAGTGCAGGAGCAGATAACCTCTTCCTTGGGCAGCCTGGGGCCAAGGATAGCGACGACATCTTTGTGAGGTTCTGAGTGAGTACCGACCGCCGGGCCGGCATGACCCTGCTTGAACTGCTGGTCGTCCTGATGGTTCTGAGTCTGATTCTCACTGCGGCGGTCAAGGCCTGGGACGTGACTCTCGAGCGCGGAAGATACGAGACGACGCGCAAGCGGCTGGACCAGATTGCCACGGCGATTACCGGTGACCCGGGTTACGTGGTCGCGGGCCGGCGTGCGGACTTCGGGTTCATCGGTGACATGGGACGCCTGCCTGAGAACCTTGCCGAGCTTGCGATTGCGCCGCCGGTCTCTCCGCCGGAGAGCAGCCGGTGGCGAGGGCCCTACATGCGAGCGCCTTTCAACGAGGCACCGACCGCCTTCCTGTTCGACGGCTGGGGCGACTCGATTCTCTACAGCAAGGACAGTCTTTTCATACGCAGCTACGGCGGGCGAGGTCTGGCAGACCGGACCCGCTGGATGACCCACAGTCTGGGGTTCGAGCGCCAGGCACTGCTGCTGAACAGCGTTCAGGGGCGGGTGGTAGATGTCCGGGGAGTGACACCGCCGGCGAACGACACCATTCTCGGAGCAATCAAGGTGACTCTGGAGTATCCCTTTGAGGGCAGGAACTATGCCACATCACTGACCGGCCTGGAACTGACCAGTGGTCAGTTCAATTTCGCCAGCATTCCCCAGGGCAGCCACACACTGCGCGGCAAGTACATTCATTTTGCTCCGCCCCGGGACAGCGTGATGACGACGATGAACGTGACCGTGTACCCCGGTTTCGGAGCGCAGGATGTCAGGCTCCAGTTGAACGTGGACTGGAACAGCGAACCGTGATTGACACAGCCAAGGGAGAATCCCGCATGATGAGAAGAAGCGGTGGTTTTACGCTGATGGAGCTGCTGGTCGTCCTGCTGATAATCGGCATCCTGAGTACGGTCGCGCTGCGAACAATCGACGCGACCCGCGACCGGGGGCTTTTCGACCAGACGGCAAAAGAACTGAATGAGCTGGTCCAGGCGATGACCGGGAACCCTGACCTTACCTACGATGGGCGGCGGATAGACTTCGGGTTCTTCGGCGACATGGGACGTCTGCCTTTCGAGCTGCGGGAGCTTGTCGTGAATACGACGAGCGACACGAACTGGCACGGGCCCTACGTCCGTCGGGGACTGACCGGTGATACAGTCGGATTTCTGTACGACGCGTGGGGCGACCTCTACACCTATAACCAGGCCACCGGAACGATTGCCAGCCTGGGCAAAGGCAAGTACCCGATGACGGTTCGGGTCGCCGACTCCCTGCCTCAACTGACCGACAACGCCGTGACCGGAACGATTACCGACTGGGAGGGCAACACACCCGGGGAGAGAGCCGGCTCGATTTCGATTGTGCTGCGGCAAAGCTCGGGGCAGACGCCCTACTTCGTGTCGCCCGATGCCGGTGGCTTCTACCAGTTCGGACCGGCAAACAGCCGTCCGGTGCCGGTCGGTACGCATCGGCTGGTGGCGAGCGTTGCCGGCGGCGATTCGATCTCCCGCTGGGTCACGGTTGCACCGCGTTCGCGGACGGTGGTTGACTTCCGTTTCAGTCGGACGTTCCGGAACCGGCTGGTGCTGGTCGGTACGCCGACGATTGTCTTGAACGACAGTTCCAGTTTCTGGTTCAGCGTTGTCAACGAGGGTTCGTCTGACGACACGCTCCACTCGATATTCCTGGTGCAGGCCCCGACGCCGGCGTACATGCAGGCGATATCGGTCAACGGCGCTCCGCCCGACTCGCTGCGTCCGTTCGGCGTGGGACAGGGCGGCACGGTCCAGCTTACTCCGCCCTGTATTGCTCCGGCCAACCGGGCCGAACTGGTGAACTTTCAGATGCTCTACTTCAATCAGGATTCAACCGGTGCGGGCAGCCCGGTGAACGTAAGCGGTGCGGAGTTTCGTCTGCGGTTCAGTGACGGCTCTGAGATTACGGTGACCCCACAATGACAGCAGGCACTTAAGGAGGAACATGGCAACCGGCTTAGGCGGTCTTTTCGGCGGCGGCGGCGGCAAAGGTACGCTGTGTATTGACATCGGTTCCAACTCAGTCAAGTTTGTGAAGATGGAAGGCGGGCGCGTCGTTGACTACGGTCTGAAGGAGATCGGCGAGGCGTTTGACGTTCCTTCGATTCTGCGCGAGCTGATCAAGGACTACAAGCCGGGCGAGGTCTACAGTTTCGTTTCCGGGCCGTCGGTCAGTCTGCGGCAGGCGCCGTTCCCGAAGATGAACCGGCGCGAGCTGAAGGATGCGATTCTCCTGCGACTGGAGAAGTACTCGCCGTTCACGCTCGATGAGGCGATACTGGATTTCAAGACGCTGGGCCCGCAGCGTGAGGCCGGGGCAATCAAAGATAACGTCATGGTCGTGGCCGCGCGCAAGGACATCGTCTCGGACCATATCAGTACCCTGCGCAAGGCCGGGCTGGAACCGACGTCAATCAGCGTCATCCCGTTTGCACTGCAGGCCGTGGTCAAGAAGTTCGCCAACATCCGGCCGGATGAGTCGGTCTGCCTGCTCGACATCGGGGCCGAGTTCACCGACATGGTTTTCATGAAGGGTGAGCGACTCGATTTGGCCCGGACGATAACGACCGCGGGCAATGCAGTTACCGAGGCGATGACGGTCGCGATTACCACCGAGGAAGGTCAGTTGGCGCTCGACGCCTACGACGCCGAGAACCTGAAGCGGAAGCATGGCATCCCCGGCGAAGACGACGCCGAGCGGCTTCCCTCGGGCATTATGGTCAAGCGGCTGGCCACTCTCCAGCGGCCGGCACTGGAGCGGTTCGTCGCCGAAGTCAACCGTTCAATCGACTACTACCGCCGGGAGTTCGGTGAGACCAAGATTGACCGGCTCCTGGTCTGCGGCGGCACCGCAGCGATGGGTGGCATGCGGGAGTACATCCAGACCAACCTCGGCATCCCGACCGAGCTCTTCGACCCGTTCCGGAGCGCCGGGCTGTACAAGAAGGGTTCGGCTCCGGAAGACGAAATCGGCTTCCGCATGGTCACGGCGCTCGGACTGCTCTACGACCATTCGGCGGTTGACCTGCTGCCGGTCGAGATGAAGACGGGCAAGTTCGTGGCCCGTGACATTCGGCTGGCGGTCGCGGGCGGCATCGTCTGGGTTGGCCTGCTGATCTTCATCTTCGTCGTCCTTGCCGGGTGGTCCCAGGCGTACGTCGGCCGGGCCAACCGGCTCAGGCGTGACCTGAAGGCGACCGAGGAAAGCAACAAAGAGTACTTCGCCCTTGAAGCCGAAGTCAGGGAACTGGAGGCCAAGCAGCGAGGCCTGCGTGAAGTGGTCGGTGAGCAGATCGTTTCCGTGCCGGTGATGGCCCAGTTGACGCGCATCGTGCCGGCCAACGTTCAGCTCAACACCTGCGCTCTGACCGGGCAGCGTAACGTCAAGCTGGCCGGGGCCGTGTCGGGTGAGCCGTTTCTGCTTGATATTGACCTCTCGCAGTTCCTGATTGACCTCGAGACCAGCCCGGCGTTTCAGCAGGTGATGCTGGTCTCCAAGTCCCGCGGCATGCTGCAGGGCGAGTCGGTCCTCGAGTTCGAAATCCAGTGCGTTACGGAGTGAACCATGGCATTACTTGAACGTCGTGTTCTGCTGATTGGGCTGGTGGTGTACGGGCTGCTGGCGATTGCCGCCTGGTTTCTGCTGTACCAGCCGCGACTTCAGTCCCGGCAGCGTACCGCAGCTCAGGTAGTCGAGCTGCAGAAGCAACTCGACGAGACCAGGGCCCGCGTCAAGAACATCGGTCGCCTGCGACTGCGGGTCGGCGAGCTGCAGGAGGCTAACTCCGCCTTTGTCGCCCGGGTCATCCCGCGCTCCCAGATGCTCACGATGCTGCGTCGTCTGGCGAACGAGGCCGCGGCCCAGAAGGTCCGTTTCCTCGAGATCGCCCCGCCCGGACTGGACAGCCTGCTGCAGGAGGAATCGCCCGCGCATCCGCTGCGCAGCGTGCCTTTTCTTATCACCGTGCAGGGGCGCTATCTGGATGTCGGCCGCTACGTGGAGTCGCTGAAGGACTTCCCCTATTTCGTGCGCGTACCGGACTTCGAGGTGAACGCGCGGGAGGACATCCGGCCCGAAATCGAAGCGAAACTGCTGGTTAACCTCTACGCGTCGAGCCTGGCCGCCGGGGGACGGTTGTGAGACGGATCGTCCTGGTACTCATCCTTGTTGCCGTCCTCGGGTTCGCGGGCTATATGCTGCTGCGGCCAAGGGGCACGGCAAAGAAGGGTAAGAGTGCCCGGAAGACCGAGCAGGATTCTGCCGCCGGCAAGAATACCGGCGGCACCAGGTCGGCCTCTTCTTCGAAGAAGTCCTCGCGCGGTCGTTCGAAGGTGAGAGCCAGTGGCTCGCTCAAGACGATGAGCAAGGAAGAGCGTCGTGCCGAGACGAAGCGCCGCCGTGCCGAAGAGAAGCAGCGCCGCCGTGAGTTGAAGCGACAGGAGCGCGAGCGCAGGCGGATGCTCCGGGGTTCGCGCCGGGGCCGGAAGGGCACGCGGAGTCGGAAGGGGCAGTTCTATGTTGTCAAGGCGATTATCTCCCTGGGCAGCGAGAGCTACGCGTTGATTGACGGGCGCCGGGCCCAGGTCGGTGACGTCGTCATGGGACGCAAGGTCGTGGCGATTGCGCCGGACCGGATCGAGGTCGAGTCGTTCGGCCGACGTTCGACGATTCGAGTCGGAGAGAGTCTGCTTCCCTCCGGGTATGGCGGCAGAGAGCCGCGGTCGCGGAGACGCAGGTAGTTTTTGGAACGAGGCTGGATGATGCCGGCAAAGAAAGGAGCATCTTGAGACAGCGGATTCTGGTTGTACTCGGCACGGCAGTCGCAGTGCTTGCGCTCTATACGCTGTTCTTCGGAGCGCGGAGTTCCGTTCCCGATCTCAGCACACAGGTTGACGGTACGGCCCGCGAGCTGCATGGTTCGGTGGCGGCTCAGGCCGGGAGGCGAGCCAAATCAGAGCGCGCAGCCCCCGCGGCCAGTTCCCCGGCTGCACCGGCAGCGCCCGCGCCCAAGGATACAGCGGCCAGTGTGTCGCTCACCGAGATGCGCGAGATTCCGCCCGAGGCCTGGGGTGGCGATCCGTTCGTGCGTGACTGGGTGATGGTCAACGAACTGGCCAACCTGTCGCTCAAGGCAATCACGGTCGGTGGCGAGCGCGCCTATGCGCTGGTCAACGACCAGATTCTTGAGGCCGGAGACTACATCAGCGGCAAGCGGATCGTCAACATCGAAACTGACAAAGTAACACTAGAACAGGGCGGACGGACGTTCACCCTGATGCTGGGGGAGTAAGACATGACTAAGAGAACCATTGCGCTACTGACCATCCTGGGCCTGAGTGCGGTGCTGACGGCACAGGAGACAATCAATGTGACCGATGTCGCAATCGACAAGCTGCTCGATGGCGTGCGGGTGACGATTGCCTGCGACGGGGACCCCAACGTCAGTTCGTTCGTCACGGCTCAGCCGCCGGCCGTGGTCGTCGACCTGATGGGGGCGACTTCACGGGTGGCCGCCGAGCAACTGGAGTCGAAGTACTATCCGGTGGCCGGGGTCACGGTCAAGGCGAGTGAGGCGACGAGCGGCGTGCGTGTAACCATCAGGCTGCGCGAGTTGACGGAGCATCGTGTGACCACCGAGAAGGGCCTGGTCGTGATCGACGTCAGCACCGTTCCGGTTGTCTCGATGCCGGCGGCGGAGCCGCCTGACCAGTTCGCCGGCAAACGCCTGACGATCTACGTCAAGGATGCGGAAGTCACCGACGTGTTGAGGATGCTCGCCAGCCAGTTCAATCTCAACATTCTGACGACTCAGGACGTGAAGTCGGTGGTCACGGTCCGGCTCAGTGACGTACCGCTTCGGGTCGGGCTGGAGGCTCTGGTCAAGGCGGCGATTGCCAACATCGTTGAAGACCGGAACGGTATCCTGATTGTCAAACCGTTGAAGAAGGAGATGTTCGGCGAGACCCAGACGCGGCTGTTCCGGCTCGACTACGTTGAGGCGACCGACATCGTCAAGGTTATGAGGAGAGTGTTGTCGCCGGCCGGTGAGGTTATTGCCGCTGACCGGCGACTGGCCAGTGGCGGCGGCTCGGAGCGGACGGCCTACATCGTGGTGAGCGACATCCCGGAAGCGCTCGAGGCGGCGGCGGCATTCATCGCCGAGTACGACCGGCCAATCCCTCAGATCATGATTGAGGCCAAGTTCGTCGAGACGACCCAGACCGACGAAGACCGATTTGGCATCCAGTGGACATTGGCGGCGAACGCGAGCGCGGGGCCGTTCAACAGCGAGAAGGACTTCGGCGTGCCGATCGTCACGCCCCGGCTGCCGGAGGAGGTGCCGAGTTGGCTTAATCCGGGCCCGAACCTCGTGCTCGGCAAGGTCAGTCTTGACCGACTCAATGCCTCGATGGAAATCATGGCGTCGCGCGGGCGCTCCCGGGTGATCGCCTCACCGAAGACAATGACGCTTGACAATCAGACCGCGACGATGACCACGGCAACCGACTTTCCGGTCCGCGAGATATCAAGCGACCCGAAGACGGGACTGGTCATCACGACCTGGCGAAGCCGATCGGTGCCGGTCAAGCTTGAGGTCACGCCGCGCGTCACGTCGGATGGCAGGATAACGATGAACGTCAAGCCGACGGTCGAGGCGATCACTGGCTACGTCGGCCCGGCCGACGACCAGCGGCCGGTCGTCGCGCGCCGCTCTGCCGAAACGCAGGTTACGGTGGCGGACGGCGAGGTGGCGGTCATCGGCGGCCTTCTCAAGGATGAGGAGACCCGGAACGTCGGCAAGATTCCTCTGCTCGGCGACATTCCACTGCTCGGGCACCTTTTCAAGAAGACATCCATCCGGCACGACAAGAGCGAGTTGGTGATCTTCATCATCCCGCACATCGTGCCGGCCGGCGGATAGGGGAGCCCCGAGTCCGTGGCCGCGCATGAACATCGACGAGCTGCTGCGCTACGCCGCGAAGTATGGTGCGTCTGACCTTCACATAACGGTCGGGAACCCGCCCATCATCCGGGTGAATGGGCAGCTCAAGAGAATCCCCGGACCAGCGCTTGCGCCGGAAGACGCGCAGGCGCTGGTCTATTCGATACTGACCGACGAACAGCGCACCGCGCTCGAACGGAAGCGCGAGCTCGACCTGTCCTATACCTGGGGCACATCGCCGTCCGGCGAGGCCGCGGTTTCGGTCGAGTACGTCACGCCGGAGCGCGTGCGAGCGAGGGTGAACGCATTCCTTGACCTTGCGGGCGTGGGCGGGGCGTTCCGTATCATCCCGGCCAAGATCAGGTCGCTTGATGAACTGCCCGCTCCGGAGTCACTGGCAGAGCTGACGCGCTGTCCGTCCGGACTCGTGCTCGTAACCGGTCCGACCGGGTGCGGGAAGTCAACGACCCTGGCGAGCTTGATTGACCGAATTGACCAGGAACGCACGGCGCGGATTATCACGATTGAGGACCCGATTGAGTACATCTTCCGGGGCCAGAACTGCCTCATCAGTCAGCGCGAGATCGGCACGCACTCCCGGTCTTTTGCCACCGCGCTGCGGGCCTGTCTGCGTGAGGACCCGAACGTTATCCTGGTCGGCGAAATGCGGGACCTCGAGACGATCAGGTTGGCCATGACCGCGGCTGAGACCGGACATCTCGTGCTTTCAACCCTGCATACGAACAGCGTCGCCCAGACCGTGGACCGGGTGATCGACGTGTTCCCGGCAGACCAGCACGACTACGTGCGCCAGATCTTCGCCAACGTCATCCGCGGCATCATCTCCCAGACTCTCCTGCCCAGGAAGGACGGCCGCGGCAGGATTGCGGCAATGGAGGTGTTGATTGCGACGCCCGCGGCCAAGAATCTGATCCGTGAGAGCAAGTCACATCAGGTCCAGTCGCTGGTTCAGACCGGCTCGCAGTTCGGCATGCAGACACTGGATCAGTGTCTGGCGATGTTGCTGCGCAAAGGCCTGGTTGCTCAGGACGCGGCGCACGCTGCGGCCAGTGACAAGAAGCTCTTCGCACTGCCGGAAGGGCTTGAAGACAAGCTGCCCGGGCCGTGACCTGGGCGCTGTTCGTCCTGCTCGGGCTGGTGGTAGGCAGTTTCCTCAACGTCTGCATCTGGCGCATACCGAGGGGCCAGTCAGTCGTCTCTCCGCCGTCCCATTGCCCGCGTTGCAGGAAGCCGATAAGGCCGTTCGACAATATCCCGGTGCTGAGCTTTCTGCTGCTGGGCGGGCGTTGTCGCGATTGCCGCAATGCCATCTCCGTTCGCTATCCGCTGGTTGAGGCCCTGACCGCGCTGCTCTTTCTTGTCGTACTGGCGCGTTTCGGTCTGACCGTCCAGACCGTCAAGGCCATCGGGTTCGTCTGCCTGCTGATTGTGACCGCTCTGATTGACCTCGACCTGCAGGTCATTCCTTTCCGGCTGAGTGTTACCGGACTTGGGCTCGGAATCGCTGGCTCCATCGTTGCACCGCCGCCTGTGATGCGTGACTCACTGGCTGCGGCCGCGGCCGGAGCAGCCTTCATCGGCGTCGCGTGGCTCATGTGGCGCTACGTGCTTGCCGGCCTTTTCCGCCGTCTGGGGGTCGACCGCAAAGAGGGAATGGGCGGGGGAGACTTGCCCTACACGGCGATGATCGGTGCCTTCATCGGGCTTCAGGCTCTTGCCGTTGCCCTGTTCGCTGCCGTCGTGTCTGGCGTCCTGGTCGGACTGATCTGGCGTGCGCTCGGCCGCGGCAAAGCCGGGCAGCCAATGCCTTTTGGCCCGTTTCTCGCCCTCGGCGGCATACTCGGATTGCTCTGGGGACGGGTTGCCTTTGCCTGGTACGCGAGTTTCGTCGGTCTGATACGGTAGCGCGCAGCGTGCCGGTTCGATCCCCCGGCGTTTGACTCTGCGGCGCGACGGGCTATAATTGCGTTCCTCCATACAATTCCGCGACTTAAGGAGATTATCATATGGCACACAAGAAGAGCGGCGGCTCCGGCAAGAACGGCCGCAACAGCCCGGGACAACGGCTGGGCGTGAAGGCCTATGGCTCGGAGACGGTCACCACCGGCAGCGTGCTCATCCGCCAGCGCGGTACGCGCATCCTGCCCGGGCTGAACGTGGGCCGGGCCAAGGACGACACCTTGTTCGCCCTGGCCGACGGCAGGGTGGAGTTCAAGCGCGTGAGCAAGGGCAAGCGCCGCGTGTCGGTCGTACCATCCGCGTAGGACGCGCCGCGGAAACTCCAATGTCCGAGCCGCAATGACCAGCCAAGGCGGAAGTGACCAAGGCGTGAGTCGAGGCCGGTCGGCGCTGGTTCACTGGGGCCGGGCCATTGGTCACCTGGCACCGTCATGCGGATAAGGTACCTCGGCCATGCCGCGTTCCTCCTGACCGCGTCGGACGGGACGCGCATCGTCACCGACCCATACAAGCCGGGCTGCTTCAACGGTGCGGTGAACTACGGGCCCATCACCGAGCGGGTCGATTTCGTGACGGTGAGCCACGACCACCTCGACCACAACTACACCCACGACCTGCCCGGTTCGCCCCGGGTAATCAGGACCGCGCGCGGCGGCAGCGCCGGCGCGGTGAAGGTCGCGGGTTTTGAGACGTTCCACGACGAGAGCCGGGGCCGCGAGCGCGGCGGCAACATCGTCTTCACGTTTGAGGACGAGGGGCTGCGCGTGGCACACATGGGCGACCTCGGCCACATCCCGGCCGAGCAGGCCAAGGCCATCGGCACGGTGCACGCGGTGCTCCTGCCGGTGGGCGGCCACTTCACGGTCGGCCCGGACTCGGCGCACCGAACCGCGGCACTGCTCCGGGCACGGGTCATCATCCCGATGCACTTCGCGACCGGGAAGACGAACATGCCCATCACGGGCGTGGACCAATTCACCAAGGGACACGGCAATGTGAGGCTCACAGGCAAGACGGAAGTGGACGTGACGCTTGAGGGCCTGCCTGAGTCCCCGGAAATCTGGGTACTAGAACACGCGCTCTAAGGAGGATGCGTGAAGCGAACCAAGTCAAAGGGCGAAGGGCAGAAGGCAAGGGCCAAGGGCCAGAAGCCAAGAGCCAAGGGCCAGAAGCCAAGAGCCAAGAGCCAAAAGC
>Ga0194112_10007450_pt1 | contig 14236 bp, 18 predicted proteins | sample TA2MahC400mmetaG_FD_146191 | JGI IMG/M metagenome (GOLD analysis project Ga0194112, IMG submission 146191) | Freshwater microbial communities from Lake Tanganyika, Tanzania - TA2015016 Mahale Deep Cast 400m | ecosystem: Environmental > Aquatic > Freshwater > Lake | place: Tanzania: Lake...
GGAAACAAATTAGCACAAATTTAGCACAATCTGAAAAACGAATGATAACTTAAATGGCTAACGCATTTAAATCCTTGGCGCCCCTGGCGTGACTCGAACACGCGGCACACGGATTAGGAATCCGTTGCTCTATCCACCTGAGCTACAGGGGCAACTGATGTAACTATAAAATTTCTTTGGATTTTGGTCAATGGAAAATTTTCCCATCGTTCGCTAAATCCCCTCATTGTGACTAATTTGTGACTGAATTTTTCCGCTTTCTAATTTCACCCTCTCTAACGCCTCTATTCCGTTCCGCAGACTTTCAACAGAATGATGGGAGTAACGTTGAACCATCCTTGGGTCTCTGTGTCCCAAGAGTTTCTGAATAAGGTAGAGATCAACTCCCGATTGTGCCAAGCGACTGGCAAACGAATGCCTTAAATCATGGAATCGGAAGTTGTAGATTTTCGCCTTTTTCAGTGCTGAACGGAAGGACCTCCCCAAATTGCTGGGTGTAAATCGTGTTCCATTTGCAGAAGGAAAGACAAGGTTATGGTGTAAATGCCTTACCTTGTTTTTGATTTTGAGAAGTTCAAAAAGGGTGGGAATAACAGGAATGGTCTTTGTATGGCCCGTCTTGCTTTGATGGATCACCACAATTCTTTTGAATAGATCAACATCCTGCCAAGTAAGACCCAATATCTCCCCTTCCCTGCACCCGGTGTTCAGGGCAAAAGTGATAATTTCCCTTAACCATGGAGGACTAACCTCAAGCAATCTCTTCTCTTCTTCATGGCCTAAGATTCGGTCTCTCTCATTGTTCTCCCGTTCCATTTTTACCTTGCAGAATGGATTCTCTCTAACCCAGTCCCATTCCTTGTAAGCCAGATTAAAAGCGTGTTTGCAAAGTGATAATTCTCTGTTGAGAGTTGCTGGTGCTGCCCCTTCTTTCAACCTCCTGTTTTTGTAATCACTAATCATCGAGGGAGTTATCTCCATTAAGTTGTATTCTCCAAAGAAAGGACTGATGTGAGAGAGAGAAACCCCATCTCTTACCCATGTTTTCTTTTTGGGTTTAGAATGCTCCACCATGTATTTTTCCATCAACTCCTTGAATGTCTTGTCCTGTCCTGGCAACCGTTCAAACCATTTACCCTCGGCGATCTCACCTTTCACTTTGTCATAGATCCTTTGGGCTAACTTCCTGTTCTTCGTCTCCACGGATCTTCTTATCCGTGTTCCCTTGTAAACAAAGTCCATCCACCAGACCGAGCCTCTCTTAAATAGTCCCATCTTCGACCTCCTTTCCGAGGCCCTTGATTCGGTCTGATCTCCCTGGACTGGGAGTATAATTCAAACCCTTTACCTCCGCAATACTTTTATTGACTATGGCGTCAATATCTATGCCTTTCGTCACGCCTTTCAGGATTCTTCTTGCCTCTGCGTGAAGATCTGGGGGCTCGGATTTAAATTTTTCCATCCAGGGATCTATCTCAGATTTCTTGAAACGGATGAGGCGGCCTATCTTGTAGTGAGGGATCTCTTTCTTCTCGACTCTGGAGTAGAGGGATGATTTCTTGATTCCCAGGTATTCGGAGACCTCCTTGATATTCAAAAAACCTTTTTCCACTGCCTTTGGAACTGACCGTTGTTTAAACGATTAAGTCAATCATTTCCTCCTTTTTGGGAATTTGGTCTCTTTCGTCTTTCTTTTTCCCCTTTCTTTGGTCCCAGGAGCGACGATCTCTCCCTGGCCCATATCAGACCCAGACCAGACCATTAGCCTTTTCCTTGAGTTTTGCACTCAAAGCTTAAGGAAACTCACACTCACCGAGAATCCGTCCGAGGATTGAGGAGATGACCCTGCACTCGTATCTGTCAAGACGGAGAGTCCAAGGCTGTTGCTCTTCACTGGTCTCCACGCTAATATCGAGGTAAGGAATGCCTTCCTCTGATAAATAACTGCCCGTGACAGTACTGGAGTTAGTGATAATACGGACGAGCTCCTTTGTGCTAAGGACCTTTGATGCAAAGCCTCCGATCATCTCCCGGAACCTGATGGCATCTTTTATGTTCCGGATGAAAGGCACGCGCTCAAATGACAGGGTTCCAAAAAGGGGCTTCATGTACCCCGGCCGGACGGTCCTGGACGACGTGCTTCCCACAATCTCAAGCCGCTGCACGATAGAGACGCTCAACCCCTTTTCCAGATCAATAACCCTTGGGAACTCCTTTATCTGACGCTCAGGGAAGAAAATGTCTGTCCTCTGTAAAAACTCCTGTAGGGTTTCGGTCATTTTTCTGCCCTTCTATTCTTTCGGTTGAGAATTTCTTTCAGTTTGATGATCTCAGCTTCGAGCTTTCCGCGGACCTTGATCGCGGCGGAGAGATCGTCGATGCCCCTCTTTGCCTCCTCGAATTTGACCAGCAGCCCCGATTCCATGCCGTTATCCACGTGATCTATCTGATAAGCTACGTCTTGGAGGGTGCGGTAGATCTTTTCCAGGGTCTTGTCGATCATGTTCTGCCAGCGAGCGTTTTCTTGCATTTGTTTTGTCGCAAGGGATAGGATCTTCTCCGTGATGTCGAGGATCCGCTCAATCCTAGGGTCGCTGCCAAACATGCATCAGCCCTCTAATTCCTTCCAGACACGCTGTATATAAGCGTAGTTTATCTTGAAGCTCTTGTGCCTCTTAAGAAATGCGGCAATATCCAGGAAGCTCAGGTGTTCTTCCATGTGTAACTGTTTGACAAGTCCCCACAGAGATACAAGCTTTCTCCGTTTCGGGCTTTCCTTCTTTTTCTTCAGCGCCCTGATCCGTTCCGCCTGTATACGGGTGATCTTTCGCAGGGGTTCGAGGTCATGGCCAGCAGCCTTCCGAGTGTGCGCCTTTTCGAGAGCCGTCATATTGGCCAGCACCTTTATCAGGGTCAAGTAATGAAGCTGGGCTCGGTTCAGGTTCGGGACCTCTGATTTGAGTTGATGGTAATTTTCCACCGTGGAATCAAGGATTTCGATCTGAGTAAGGGTCCCCTGCTTGGCGAACCAGCGCAGGAGTCGCCGGCGCTTCTGGTCGTTTGTGTGTGAGAGATCCGAAACGATGTTGATTGGGTCGATGTGTCTATCTCCCTAAATAGTGATCGGAGCCCGCTCGTGCTTCATTTCCCAGCTCACCTCTTGCCGCGCCTGTTCGTAATCGATTCTCCCCTTTTCTACCAATTCTTCCAGTCGCTCCTGTGCAAAGTTCCACCGGAATCCCGGGGTGCCTTCCGGGTCCTCTCCAGCCGAAATCGCTGCATCATGCACATCTCGCTGGTATTCTCTTTCATCGATCGAAAAGCTTCCGTGTGTCCCGATGTGCTCTCGGATTCTCTCGTAAGTCTCTGGGCTTACCTGCACCTCTCCGCCGTTGCCACCTTTTTCTTGTGTATAGAAGACCCCGACCTCTTTGCCTGTGAATGGATCCGGTCTCAGGCCCCGGAGCTGTTCTGGTTCGATCAATGACACACCCCCGAGCCGTGCTCCTCCCTCCCACTGAACCCGAGCCGCCAGCTCATGGTTCTCTTCCTTGATGTGGGCGATCACTCGGCCAGGATCCAGGTACGCCCGGTCGTGATACCCATCTTTCAAAGCTCCTCCAGCCTTAGCCTCGTGAAGCGCTTCCAGTCTCTCGGAAAAGTTGTACTCCTTTGGAACCCCGTGCTTGTCCTCGGAGAACCGCTCCAGGGCCCTCTCCAGTGCACCCATGGCGCTTGAGATTTTCTCCATGTGCTGCCTGCTCGTCCCCTCCTCGATCTTGGTTTTCATAAAAGCTGCAACGTGAACCCCTTTCATTTCCTCGAAGTCTTTGGACGTTTTCAAAAAGGAAATGGCATGGATTAGTGAGATACCACCAAAAGACACTCCCGAATATTGGCGTTTGCTCAAGAAGTTGCAACAAGAAGTCAAAGAGCTTTTTGACCTCACCGCGGCGATAGGACTTAGCCGATGGATGTGGATGGGGAAAATCTTGGTTAGTTTGAAACGGAATAGAGCTTTTGACATGTCCTTCGCTCCACTTGCCGGAAGTCACAAGGATTACATTAAAGCGCTGCTTTTTCAACTCTTGCATGGGTTTCCCCGTCACGTCATACGAAACTGCCCGGATTGCGAGAAGTATTTTCTCAACGCAACATTCCGGGAAAAAAGATTCTGTTCTTCCAGGTGTATGTCGAGGGTCAACGCCGCAAAACGAAGAGAAGCTGACAGAGAAGGGTACAGGAAATATCAAAGAGAATTGATGAGGGATAGGTATAGGGAGAAAAAGGGTCACCTTCGGCTAAAGACAAAATCAAGAAGGAAAGGAGAATAAACATGGCCTTGCTGCAGGAATGTCCTGGGAGAAGGTCAATTAGAGTGAAAGGACCTGACGCAGTCCATCCTCAATCTTTTTAAGGTCGCCAATACTTAGGGTGCCGGCCTTCTCCTGAAGTCTGCTTTTGTCTATAGCACGAAGCTGATCACAGACGGCAACGACCTTCCGTCCCAAGCATTCGACCTGGATTGCTAATGGGGGTAGAGGAACGCCGGCGGATGAGAGCGGGAGCACAAGAACTGTCTTCCTAGTGTCTCGTAACTGAAATAACTTGACATAATTATGTTGATATTTTATTATGGGGGCATGGAAACGACCCCCATAACTATCGAGTTGAAGCCTGAGCAGAAGCAAGTACTGGAAAGTTGGTGCAGAGGCCACAATATGCCGCACAAGCTGGCATTTCGAGCGGACATTATTTTGAGAGCGGCCGAAGGCATCCCTCATCGCCGGATTGCTCGGGAGTTGCGAACCTCTCGCCCTACGGTGATCCATTGGTGCCATGCTTTTCAAAAGCATGGTGTAGATGGGCTCCAGGATATTGAACGCCCTGGTCGGCCTCCACGGCTGAGCGAGGGGAAGATCCAGCAGGTCATTGCTGCCACACTGAAGAAGCCGGAGAATGCGACCCATTGGAGTACGCGGCAGTTGGCTGCAAAAATGGGGGTCAGTCATATGACGATCCACCGAATTTGGCGAGCCGTGGACCTGAAGCCTCATCGAACCGAGACATTTAAATACAGTCGTTACAAGAAGCTGGAAGCGAAGGTGATCGATATTGTGGGGCTGTATCTCCATCCTCCAGAGAGAGCGTTGGTCTTGAGTGTGGATGAAAAGAGCCAGATTCAAGCTCTGGATCGCACTCAACCGCTGCTTCCATTGCGGCCAGGACAAGTGGAAAGGCATAGCCATGATTATGTTCGGAATGGGACGACCTGTTTGTTTGCCGCTTTGAATGTGGTGACGGGAGAGGTAATCGGGGATTGTCACGTTCGCCATCGTCATCAGGAGTTTTTGAAGTTCTTGCGCCGATTGGATGAGGAAACTCCCCCCGACGTAGACTTGCACTTGATCCTGGATAACTACAGCACGCACAAACACGAAAAGGTAGCTAAATGGCTCAATAGACATCGTCGATTCCACTTGCATTTTACTCCGACCGGGGCGTCTTGGATGAACCAAATTGAGACTTGGTTTGGCATCATGACTTCCCGGCGTATCCGTCGTGGTGTCTTCAAGAGTGTGGAAGAATTGGTTGATGCCATTCAACGATATATTGCAGCGAATAATCAAAACCCAAAACCATTCGCATGGACTAAATCGGCTGACACGATTCTCGCAAAAGCGAGGCTATGTAAAGATAATTCAGTTACGAGACACTAGCATCGTTAATAGGGGTGGCTCCGACAAGGACGCAGGGTCGCTTCTTCCTGATCTCGGAGCCTACGGTAGGATCCAGGTTTACCCAATAGATATCACCACGTTTCAGGCTCAATGCCGTCTCCCACGGTAACTTCCCATTCGGCCATTTCCCGGTTCAAAGCTTCATCTTTTTCGACCGCGACAGCGCACTCATGGAGGGCTTCTTCTCGCCTCCGGATCTCCTTCTCGAGCAGCTCTTTGACCACCTGGCTTCTTGTTCTAGCCGGGATGGTTGTTTTCATGCGGTTGACCAGGTCTTCTGGCAAGGATATAATTATTTTTTGCATAATAGACTCCTTTGATATAGTATATATTATATCCTTATTCCGAAATCAAGCCCGGGTCGCTTACTTGACGCTTTCCCGAATGAATTCAGCAGATTCTCACGCAAAGGTGACTGAGTGCAGGCGGTCAAGGATATTGTCGCCTGGCTACTCGCAGAGGCCATCGCTTGAAGTCATTATCCTTTTTGACATTCATGGACCGTGTGTTAAGGTCTTAAGCCTAAAATCGGGGGAGAGGACGGAAGAATATGATGAGGGGAAGGGTAACCGTATATCCCGCTGAGAATTTCCTGAACTCTTCACTTCCAAAAAATTTAAAAAAGGTGTATATTACAAGCCATATTCCACAGTTAATGACCCTTATTATATATCGATGATTTCCAGGAGATCACCAAGCGGGAAATTCGACATTTGAGTTAGGGGAACGATTGTGTCATATTTATTATTGCTTTTTCTTGGATTTGCAATAGCTGCTGCATATGAGATGTATTTTTTTCTAATGCAAAGAGTCCCGTTATCTTTGAGTCGGGAACACGGTATAGATAATCGAGTTTGCCGCTTTATGTTACCGGGTTGGTATGGGCTTGTTTGGGTTTTAAAATTGCAAAATGGATTTTTATTGTTCTTATTTGGCGTAATTTTGGTTGGGTTCCAGCCATCTTGTGTGTAATTTTTCCGTTCGTGCTCTCAGCGGTCTTACCAATACCCTTCACACATTTTGCCAACATCATGGAAAGGCGTCTGGCCTTAGAGTCGGCTGGGCCGAATGCCGAGAAAGCTACGATGTTGATGGAAGCATTGAAAGTTAGCCGATCTAAGCACGGATTCTAAACTTTTAACATTGAAAATCGGTGGAGGATAGCGGGAAACCTAAGCGGGTTACGACCAGGTTAGGTAAATTACATTGAAAAAAATTTCGCATACTGACGAAGCTGCAAAAAAGTTTGTTAAAAAGTTTTGCGACCAAGTGTTCTGGCTGCGAAACGTACGCCATGTCTACGAAGAACTCTTTGAGAATGAACGGTCGCTAATTCTTATGAGGAAAACGGCGCCCTCATTCTTTGCCGATCTCAACACGATCCTGCACAGCTACCTATTGTTAGAGTTTGCCAAAATAACAGACCCCCCAGAAACTTACTACAAGGAGAATTTCAGCATTGACAACCTTATCATGAGTATAAACTGGCCGCAGGACATCCGAGACAAGCTGACATCGCTTAGCGACAAAACAAAGGGTTTTAGAAGCCATATTCTGCAGGCAAGGCATAAGCTGCTTGCCCACGCAGACAAGGAGGCATTCCTGGCCGAGATGACACTTGGTGAATTTCCTGAAGGAGAGGACGAAGTATTTCTAAAAGCTTTACAGGAGGTCTGTGACATTACACATCAAGCCTGTTTTGGATTGATTTTCGGCCAGATGATCATGGCTAAGCCCGGAGATGTAGTTAACTTTAAAAGAGTGCTTGAAAACGCCGTGGCATTCAATGTAAGCAAATCCAAAGTAAAAGGGGATTAGAATGAAAAAGAATTGGTTCCAAAGAAATCCTAGTGTGACAATGATAATTGTTGGAGGGTTAATTTATAGTTTTGAAAAAACATTTTCGAGAGAATTCCCTGAACACGACTGGTTAGTAGCATTTGCAGCCGTTGGTGCGTTTGTTTTTTTAGATATGTGGTTACTTATACAAAAGGGGCGAAGTTTTTGGTGGCTTTTGCTTATTATTCCTGTTCCAGTAGCATACTTTTTTCTGAAAAATAATCTTGAAATGCCTCAAAGTACTAAGTTGTAAAGTTAAGTCCTGATTTAAACAGCTAATAACCTTGACGACCGGAGATCTCAAACGTTATACCCACTTTCAACTCGTAATGTTCGATTCCTGAATAGGGTTCCCGGCAATGACTTGTAAAAGGGTCGAATAAAGATTGCCTAACCCTACCCCTCTCCCGTATCTCATCTTGAAATACATCCCGTCTCCTGCCGAAATTTCTCACTCAGTACCGAAATTCCTGTCATCTTCAAGGACCTCCTCACAAACCTTCTTCGTCAAACGAATATGCCTGTTCCCAAACAGATGGACCTTCACAGAGATCAGCAGATTTCCGCATCATAGCTTGTCGTCAAGCTGGTCGAAATACTATGGTCATTCAGGGCTGGAATATCCAAAATCGACTGTGACAGGATTGTGACATAACTCAGTCAAAAAGACTGGAATAGACAGAGTGGACTGGAATAAATAGAAAAGAGTTTTACCTCAAGTTTTCAGGTGCTTACGGGAAATCAGACCAAAATCAAGGGATTGGCAAAAATGCCGTTTTCGTTTTCCCAAGCCGAGGGTCGCGGGTTCGATCCCCGTTGCCCGCTCCAATATTCAAATCAATGACTTACATTCAATTGTAGTCTCCCTTATTTTCCCATAGGAAGCATTTTACCCCACAATATACCCCACATAGATAAGCTTTTTGATCTCTTTCCCCCCTTGACATTCCAGTTGGTGTATGTAAGCATATATATGCATATGTAATAACTTGGGAGGAAGTGTTTATGAAACGGACAACGATATTCGCTGATGAAGAATTGTTAAGCGGCCTTAAGCATATTGCCGATGAACAAGGCATCAGTGTTGCAGAAGCCATCAGACAGGCCCTCGACAGGTTTGTTACGCAACGGCAGAAACCGAGAAAAAGGCTTTCCTTCGTTGGAATTGGTCGAAGCGGGCGAAAAGACGTTTCTGAACGATGTGAAGAACTCCTTTGGACCAAGCCGGTGACCGATATTGGAGCAGAAACCTGATGGCTATGGTGCTGGTTGACACGGGCATTCTCTATGCTATGGCTGATGTTGATGACGCCTGGCATAAACCTGCGAAGGGGTTCCTTGAAAGCGCGAAAGAAGTTCTTGTTGTACCTATCACCGTTCTTCCGGAGGTATGTTATCTTCTCAATACTCATCTCGGTCAGGAATCAGAGGGAAAACTGATTTCCTCAATTGTCCACGGTGAACTAAGAATTGAAGGCTTGACGAACGAGGATTTTCGTCGCTCCTTTCAACTCCTTAAAACGTACTCAGATATAAATGTCGGTTTTGTTGACGCCACCATAGTTTCGATAGCCGAACGATTGAAAATTCAACGTATCCTGACCACGGACCGCAAGCACTTTCCCATCATCCGTCCGCGCCATTGCCATGCCTTTGAGCTGCTTCCATAACACCGTTAGAGGTTAGAGGACCACTCCCATTTGTATTCCAGCTAAATCAGGCTTATGTTGGCATCCCACGCTAATCTTATTTGAGAAGCCGATGAAATCTGGGCCAGAACAAGGAAAAATGTGAGAATAAAGGAGCCGAGGAATATCTTAAAAATCTCGCTCATCAAAAAGGAAACCTGATTGTCTCCCGGAAGAATATTCTGACAGAACTGAACCACGAACAGGCTATGCTCCTCTAAAACCGTGACAGTGATACAACTTGAATGCGATGAAACAAATTGTCGTGACACTGTCACGACAATTGAGGTGAAGTCATTTTGTCCCCATCATAACTTTTAATGACGCCCTCAAACGTGACTTCTGTGCGGAGATATGCCGCATTGAACGGTGGAGTGTCCGTACCCTTCGGCAGAAAATCTTCCGGTCACTGCTTTCTGTCCTTGTTTTCTGCTTACTGCTAACTGCTTACTGATTACTATCCTCTGATTAGTGTCTACCTTCCGACCTACCAACGCCCGCCGAAACAGGGGCTTCGCGTAGGCGGGAGCTTCAGCGCACGAAGGGCTTTCCCAGAAAATTGCTATAAAATTAAATTTTTGGTATAGCGAGGTAAACGTTTCAGGGCGATTGGAACGGAACTATCTTTTCGAAATAGTTTATTATGATTGCCTGACCCTCATGTCTCAAGAAGTGAGTTCGAGCATCGATAACTTCCTTAAGGAGGAGGGGATCCTTGACGATGCACAAGCGCAGGCGGTCAAGGATATTGTCGCCTGGCTACTCGCAGAGGCCATCACTTGAAATCATTATCCTTTTTGGCATTCACGGACCGTGTGTTAACCCTAAAATCAAGGGGAGAGGACGGAAGAATATGATGAGGGGAAAGGTAACCGTATATTGCCGCTGAGTACTTCCTTTATTCCAAAAAGTTTAAAAAAGGTGTATATTACAACCTGTAATGGATTAGACTTCGGACCCAACTGGTTAAGTAAGGCACTTACCCCATGTATTCAGGAGGAGGAACGTATGGCCGAGATCATCACCTACAAAGCCGGGGCCTACTGTCAAATCAAATTCCCAAATGGCGAACGAGTGCTAATCAGTTGTGCTCAAACCGGCATTAAGATTATGAAATTGGTTTTTGGAGGGATACTCCCAACCAAGACTATTTCAAATTGGCCGATATCTGAGATAGCTTCCGCTATACAGATCTTCGCCGATCCTAATAACCCGACTCAACACCCACTGGACGCCATCAGGAATAAGCTGGTTAATTGTTCCTCGATCAGTGAAGTGCAGACGTTTATAGGTCTCTACGAAAAATTCTAACCTCAATATGATAATTGATGTACATTTAGGATAACAGATGGAGTTAGCTGCGATCGAAGGTGGGCTTCGGCAAGAACTGCGGGTGAAATCGGTCCAGGATCTCGAAGGATTTCCATCCGGCAGCTATTCAGAGTTTCTAACACAATACAGGACAGGCCGGGTTCAAGTGCATACTAAGTACGACCATAGCGCATTCCACGTTCTCGCAAGTTCAGGTCACCGACTAATACACTACGTGCTTACTGGTAGTCCTGTTCTTGTTTCAAGTTGCTCTGGTTTTAGGTTCGATTATCCAGTGGAACTTCTGGCTTTTACTTGGCATTCCGTTGGCCTTCTTGGGCCTTCTTTTCGCCACTCCAGGCCTCATGAGAAGTTTTGGCTAAGGGTTACTTATCATTGTCGGAGGGCTGGCACTTTACAGCTATTTCCAGGGGAGCCATACCACAGCCTACGTCCTCGGTGCCTATGTGGTACCAAACTTTCTAACGGACGCCGCTCGGCAACAATGCGATTTGATCATAAGAGAGGCCGTTGGTAGTCAGAAATTGTCGCAGTCTGGTTGTACCTGAGGGGCACTGTAATCCTGAAGAATTGAATTTGGGCTAACAATCGCTCGAGCAGAAAGGTTAAGCAAAAATACTCCAACAATATACTGGAACGAGAGCTGGTCAAAATGTGAGACCTAACTATGGTCAATAACCAAGAAGCGCTAAGGGATAAACGTGATAGATTTCATCTCTGGGTTTTCTCGACCCTCCATCAACTCCCTGGTGATGAATTACCACGAAAGGGCCGTACCCAAAAGCCCGACTTTCGTTACCAGAACGGCAAATTGATAACTGGGATAGAGCATACCGAAATCAAGAGGACAAAATCTGCACAAGGGGTACCGTCACTTGCACAACTGAAGGGTACGCATAGAGAGATTGTCAAAAAGGCCAGACGGCTGGCGGTAAAACAAGGAGTACCGCCTCTACATGTTGAGGTATTGTTTCATGACCACTTTTATCGCTATCCAAACAAGGGTGAAAAAGCCGTTCAAGCTCTTCTGACCGCCGTAACAAAGAACTTGGATAAGATATTGGAAAAGGAAACCGGTAAGTACATTAAGATTGAGGCTCCCGAGCCCTTCGTTGGTATTTCAATGATTTACGTAACATCGGGTATGGCCTATGGCAAAGTCTGGCTGGTAGATCACCGTTGGGAAGTCATGGAGCCTGGAACCGTTAGCACAAGCTTTATATCTGAGCTGCAAGATCGTATAAGCGAAAAGAACCAAAAGATAGATAACTATCTCAAGGCTTGCGATGAGTGTTGGCTATTGATTGTAGCTGATCGAATGAGGGCGGATCAAAAATTTCATTTGACCCCTGAAATGCAAAGCCACGTGTATGAATCAAAATTTCAAAGGACGTTCTTTTTGGAAATAGCTGAGCGCTTTTTGTTGGAGCTAAAAACTAAATGATTTATTCTTGCTATCTCGCCGCCGTGCTATGATTGATGACTACACAAATAGCTCTTGCTTCAAATCTCAGGGCTTCGTTTGCAGTTGAACGTTATGTTCACTTTGAAAGAGTAATCCTTAATTACTTAATCTCGACAAACCAGCACCTTTGTAGGTGAAAGGGTCGAATAGAGATTGCCTAACCCTACCCCTCTCCCGTATCTCATCTTGAAATACATCGCGTCTCCTGCCGAAATTCCTGTCATCTTCAAGGACCTCCTCACAAACCTTCTTCGTCAAACGAATATGTCTGTTCCCAAACAGATGGACCTTCACAGAGATCAGCAGATTTCCGCATCATAGCTTGTCGTCAAGCTGGTCGAAATACTACGGTCATTCAGGGCTGCAATATTCAAAATCGACTGTGACAGAATTGTGACATAACTCAGTCAAAAAGACTGAAATAGACAGAGTGGACTGGAATAAATGGAAAAGAGTTTTACCTCAAGTTTTCAGGTGCTTACGGGAAATCAGACCAAAATCAAGGGATTAGAAAAATTGCCCTTTTCGCTTTAGGAATCCGTTGCTCTATCCACCTGAGCTACAGGGGCAACTGATGTAACTATAAAATTTCTTTGGATTTTGGTCAATGGAAAATTTTGATCGTGCAAAATGGGAAAGACTGCGGAGACTTATTTCAACTCCCCCTCTTCATTTGGACCTCCCATTGGCAGCAAATCCCTTCCTTGTCCTCCCTCGGTGGTATCCTCTTGGGCATGACCTCCAGATCGGGATTGAAATACTCAGCGAATCTCCTGAAGAAATCCATATCAACTCCCTTGCAGATGGATTCTTCCCTTCCTTCCCCCTCCTTTTCGAGGGCGATCAGGGTGGGGCAGTGAACGATGGTGAGTATCCCGTGTCCGTCATCCTCCATCTGTGTTTCATATTCCATCTTGCGAAACCACGGCGACATGGTGAAGACCTCGAAGAAAGCGGGAATATTCCTTTCCTGAATTCCCAAGGCCTCGGTCACGCCCTCTACCTCACGCCTGCACATCTTTCCCCACACCCAGATGTCATGTTCCAGTGCCTTGTCGTTTCCGAATTCTCCTTTTACTGAGAGGTACCAGAAACCGTCCAGGGCTATGTAGAGTCTGGAGTAGGTTCCAAGCAAGTTGATCAGTGTCTCCCGTGAATACCTCCCGAGGTCATCCTTGTTCGAAGGCATATGATCCTCCTTTCAGAACACTTAATTATAAAGTTATAAGACCTTGCTTTGAGATGGGTTGAATTTACAAAAGAGGGGAATAGTTTGTCAAGAACAATCGAGTGCATCTTAAAATCCTGCGCTTGACATGGAAGATAAAAAAGGATATCCAAAAATAATGAATCCTAAAGTTCAAGAGCTTATCAACGACCTTAAATCTTATCTCGAATATCTTAAGGGAATGGGGATTGAGGTCTTCCCCTTATCTGAAATCAGACCTGAAGAGGCTATTCGGCCTGAAGTTTCAGGCTTAGCGGAGATACGAAAAGAACTCGGCGATTGCCGGAGATGCAAACTCCACCGATTACGGCGTAGCCTTGTCTTTGGAGAGGGCAATGAGAGGGCAACATTGATGCTCATTGGAGAAGGGCCGGGTTATGATGAAGACGTTCAGGGGAGACCTTTTGTTGGAAAAGCAGGACAACTCTTGACCAAGATTCTTCAATCCATCAATCTCAAGAGAGAAGAGGTTTATATCACCAATATCATTAAATGTCGGCCTCCTCAGAATCGAAATCCAGAACCCGATGAGATCGAGAGCTGCCATCCCTTTCTCTTGAAACAGATCAATGCCATCCGACCGAAAATTATCTGCACCTTGGGAACGTTTGCTGCCCAGACCCTCCTCAAGACCGAATCCAAAATTACCTCCCTCCGCGGAAGGCTATTTGACCTTGAAGGGATCAAGGTGTTACCCACCTATCACCCTGCCTACCTACTTCGGAATCCTGAGAAAAAAAGAAACGTCTGGGAGGATATGAAACAGATCTCCCAATGGATGATGGACAATGGCAAAGGATCTCAACCTGCAGGGAAAAATAGGCGATAGTTCAATTCGAATCCTTTCTCATATAAGATCTCCAAGATAGCAGAGGTCAATTCTCTGATCAAGAGTTCCAAAAGAGAAAATCTCTTCTTGGGATAGAGGATATTTGGTTTCCCC
>Ga0194112_10007451_pt1 | contig 14233 bp, 13 predicted proteins | sample TA2MahC400mmetaG_FD_146191 | JGI IMG/M metagenome (GOLD analysis project Ga0194112, IMG submission 146191) | Freshwater microbial communities from Lake Tanganyika, Tanzania - TA2015016 Mahale Deep Cast 400m | ecosystem: Environmental > Aquatic > Freshwater > Lake | place: Tanzania: Lake...
GCCGGCAATTAAATAAATATAAAAATCGGCCATTATGCTTCTTATCCCTCTAACGCCGCCTGAAGCGTATCTTTCAAGCATGGCTTAATATAGGCGCCGATATATTCGGCAAGGGCGCGGTCAGTAAAATCAAATTGCGACTTGCCGCCGTCATAGCTAATGGTAAAACCAGCCGAGATCTCTATTGATGGCTTTAAGGTAACGCCTTTTTTCACCGCCTCTTTAAGCTCCTCCAGCAAGCCCTGCTTTATTTTTTCTAAATCTTCTTCGTTCAAGGAAACCACAATATCTTTGGCCTGGCCGCGATAATCTTTTATCGGCGCCGCGATAATCTTGGCTAACTCCTGCGGCGGCAAAGCCCGGCGCGCGCCGGCAAGAATAAGCCGTTCCAGCATCGCGTTAATCTCTCTTTTTAAGGAAAGCAAAACGTCTCTTCCGGCCTGTGCCAGGGTAGAGCGGGTATATTCCTCTTGCCGTTGGATTTTTTCCTCTGCCGCGGCCAGCATCTTTTGCGCCTCTTTTTTGGCGCGGGCAACAATCTCCTCTGCCTGCCGCCTTGCCTCTTCTTCTATCTTGCCTGCTTTTTCTTCTGCGGCCTGAATCCCTTCTGTCCTTATTTTTGCGAGTAATTCCTTTATCTCTTCTGCCATAAATCTCTCCCGCTTTTTTTATTCTATGAAATATCCCTGAGGATTGATTCCGTTACTGCTAAAGGACGCCTTGCCTCTAATATGGGCCGGCCTACTACAATGTAATCTGCGCCGCCATCTTTTGCGGCCTGGGGAGTAGCGATTTGTTGTTGGTCGCCCCTAGAGGACCCTGCCGGCCTGATTCCGGGGCAGACGATGATAAAATTCCTGCATAAATATTTCCGGATAATTTTGGCCTGGGGCACTGAACAGACTACGCCGCTCATCCCGCACTTTTTTGCCATTTTCGCCAGGTACAGCACCTCTTGGGAAAGCGACCTCTGTATTTTTAAATCTTTTAAAAAATTTGAGGAGATACTGGTCAGAACAGTTACCCCCAATGCCTTGGCGCGGCTGCCGCGGCAGGCCTGTGCTACTTCTTTTAGCGCGTCCGGCCCGGAAAGCGTATGCACGGTAAACATGGCCACCTGATATTTTAATAATTCCCTGGTGGCATTAGCCATAGTATTAGGGATATCGTTAAATTTTAAATCCAGAAAGACCTCGGCGCCGGTTTTACGGATATCCTGAATAATTTTTGGGCCGCAGGCAGTATAGAGCTGTAACCCGACTTTAAAAATCGTTACCTTAGGGTAAAGCAAATTTACCCAGCGCATTGCCTGTTGGCGGCTATTGACATCTAAAGCCAGGATTAATTCCGTCTTGCGCATTATATATTTAGGTTGCCAATAAGAGCCTTGATATCTTTGATTTTATTTTCGCGTAAATACTGCTTTATTCCCGCGATTATTTCTATGGTGGCGCGAGGATTAATAAAATTTGCCGTGCCGACGCTAACACAGCTTGCCCCGGCCAGAAAAAACTCCAAGGCGCTGGATGTATCCATTATACCACCCATCCCAATAATAGGGACGCTAATTTTTTGATAAACCTCCCAAACCATCCTTAAGGCAATCGGCCGGATTGCCGGGCCGCTTAAGCCGGCAACGGCCAGCGCAATCTTGGGCTTTCTGGTTTCCACGTTAATGCTCATCGCGGTGAAGGTATTGACTAAAGATACGGCGTCTGTGCCTGCCTTTTCCGCGGCCAGCGCAATTTCGGTAATGTCTGTGACATTAGGCGAGAGTTTGGTAATCAGCGTCTTTTTCGTAACTTTACGCACTGCTCTCACTACCTCATCAGCGGCTTTGGCATCCTGTGCAATTAACCGGGTGACGTGGTGACGTGGTGACGTGGTGCCCCTAATATTCGGACACGAAATATTCAGCTCTATCCCGGCAACCTCTTTTAACTTGTCTAATCGCCTGGCTAACGCCGTAAATTCCTGAGGGTCGTCTTCTGAGGCAATACTGACAATAACCGGCGCCCCGATTTTCTTTAGCGCCGGAAGTTTTTCGGCGATAAACTTATCTATACCGGGGTTTTCTAAGCCGATGGAATTAAGCATCCCTGCCGGCGTCTCGCAGGTGCGCGGCATAGGGTTGCCCTGGCGCGGCGCCAAGGTAATAGTCTTGGTGACTATCGCGCCTAATTGCCGCAAATCTATAAAATCCTTAAATTCCTCGGCATAACCAAAAGTCCCCGAGGCAACCATCATTGGATTCTTCAATCTTAATTTGCCAATTTTAACTTCCAAATTTGTCTGTTTCATGCTAAATGGTTAAAGCCCCGATTAAATTAGAAACGATATTATCAGACGCGCCTTCAATAATAAGCACAACATCTTTAGATTTAAAAATATAGATATTTTCTTGCCCTATCTTCCATTGAGAAAAACTCTGGTCTTCCTTAACCAATCTTGGCTGTTTATATTTCTTCTCCATTATCTTTTTATAGAAACCGAAAAACTCATCCGCTTCTTTTTCGCTGTCCCACTTTGACGCAGATATCAACAGGGTCTGTTTTAGATTTGGCTCTTCATAAAACTCAAAATAATCTCCAGCCCAACCCTCAGACATCAACTTATTTGATAACTCATCTAAAAATACTTTGCCGATTAAATAAAAACTGAATTCGCCCAGGACCCCCCTGGATAACCTTATCCAAGAACTGCCTAATATAGTAGAGACATCAACAAAATTTACTTCCTCTGGTTCATCGCGCACAATATAGTATTTTTCCGGATGCATAATTTGCTCGGAAGAGGTGGGCATATCTAGATAAATCTCATCTATCGCCTCCCAGCCTTTGGTGTTGACTAGATGTTGAATAAAGCTGCCTCCCCAGACATAAGGAAAAAGCAGAGCTTCCATAAAAATAGCGGGTTGTCTTTGCCCGGTTTTAAAATGTTTACTATAAGCCAACATTGAGTCTATAACAAAGGACCTGAGGTCAAATTCTTTAGCCGGATCAAACATGCCCAAGCCCTTAGAAGATCTGAAAAAGGCATCATACATCAATACCGTGGCCTCGCCTTCAATAACACTCTCAATAGCTAAACCTTTATCTTCATTTGCCAATAATAAAGAATCTTCTATGCTTTTTAAGTTGTGATACTGGTCTTGCAGCGCATGAACTTGCTCGTGCATAACCGTCATACTGGGTAACCCCGGCAGAATAGCATACCCGATATCTTCAGAGACGTAGATTTTCTTATCATCGCTATTATAGTAACCGGCAATCGCTTCGGTAAGCGGCTCTAAAACTTCTTTCTGGTAATCCACCATTTTAGAGATAAGACCTAATCTCAACCATAGTTTAATTTTGGCACTGAGTTTTTCTTGGTTATATTCTTTTTCTATATTCTGCTTTAGGTATTCTTTAATTTTATCTTTGTTAGCAATTTCTATCTCTGGGACGGCCTTAAATTCCAACTTTCTTGTCTTAGATACAAAGTTGAGTCCCTCTTGGGCAGAAGAAGTGATTGCCTGCTTCATGTCTTGCGTGATAAAGGCGCCCTCAGTGGATAATCTTGCCTTTGCCTCTTCTATAGAAAGACCGTTTATGCTTTCTACCTCCTCTTTCCCAAACCAAATTGTCCCGGGGCCCATTTCTAAAACAACGTCTTTATCAGTAATCTCTTTAAGCCGACCATTTATTTCTCTGCTGCTTTTTAATTTTACCGTATCACTAAAAACGCTACTTATAAAAATAAAAAGAATGCAAATAGGCATAGAGATTAAAAGCAATAACCTTTGCATTAATTTGTTTCTCATTTTTTTCCACCCCTCTGCTGTTACTGGGTTAAAATCATCCTGAGAGAAATAATCAGTAAAAATATGCCGAAAGACCGTTTCAAGAGCGGGTCGGCTAAATTCTGCACAAAATGCGCGCCGATTAATCCGCCGACAAAAAATCCCAGGCAAATAAATCCGGCCATGCCTAATTTGACATTACCGCTATAATAATAACGCAGTGCCGCCAATAGCCCGATGGGGGGAACCATGAGGGCCAAGGTTGTGCCCTGGGCCTGATGTTGAGTTAAGCCAAATAAATATACCATCGCCGGAATTAAAATTATCCCGCCGCCGATGCCAAATACGCCGCTGGCTATACCCGCAACTAAACCCAAACCAATATATAATAGCTGATTCATGGGGCCGCCCTCCCTACCAAACTATTTTCTCCGCATTAAATATCGGTCCTTCTTTGCAGACCCGCTGATAACCGCCTCTGGTATTAACGACGCAGCCCAAACAGGCGCCAATGCCGCAGGCCACATGCGCCTCTAAAGAAACCTGCGCAGTAATATCATAATGTTTAGCAATATTACTAACCGCCTTTAACATAGGATAAGGCCCGCAGGCATAGATAGTCGCATACTTTATGTCGCATGACGCATAAGCCTGACTTGTGACTTGTGACTTATGACTTGTGACTAATATATTTTTTAACAACTCTGTAACTTTTCCCTTGAAGCCGCGCGAGCCGTCGTCTGTGGCTATTTTAACAGCGCAGCCCAATGCCTTAAAGTCTTTTTCGCAAAGAATCTGACGATATGTCTTTGCTCCGAGCAAAACAACCGTCTTCCTGGTGACGTGGTGACGTGCCTGCCCTGAGCGGAGTCGAAGGGGTAACGTGGTGACTATTCTATCTGCCAGAAACAAAAGCGGCGCCACGCCCATACCGCCGGCCACCAATACCGTCGCCCGTCGCCCGTCGCCCGTTGCCCGATAATTAAAACCATTACCCAAAGGGCCGATGATATCCAGATATTCGCCGGCTTTTTTTTGCGCTAAGAGCTGCGTCCCCTGTCCCAGGACCTCATAAAGAATCTCTATTAGCTCGTAATTTGGTGACGTGGTGACGTGGTGACGTGGTGACCCCTGACTTATCCTATGTATGCTAAACGGCCTTCTTAAAAGCGGCTGGCAACCATCGCCTATCTTTACCTGCACAAACTGCCCTGGCTGCGCCAGCTCGGCTATCTGCGGCGCCCTTAATAACAAGCGGAAATAATTATCTTTAACCCTTTGATTATCAAATAGTTTTGCTTTTAGTTGAAACATCCCTTTTTAAGCCTTCCCGTGTCATCTTGTTTAAATAAACCACCAGGCCCACAAATAATATAATCGTCACCAGCACTGCTGATGCCTCTTCGGCATACGCCCATAAGCCCTTAGTTTTAATATCTCCCCGGGATTCAATAAAAATTGTAATGAACAATACGGCCAAGATAGAACCGACTTCCCTTTTCAACCAGGATAATTTTACCGGCAGATATCCGCTAATGTCTCCTTTTACGAAAGTGGCTGGCCGAGGTAAAATTCGCGGTACCCTGGAGCAGTAATCCCGGTAAGCTTCGGGAAATAAAGCCAGCAGTTTTTTCTCTTCTTTAAATATCAACACGATATAACGGGTAATAAAGACGGCTAAAAAAATGCAGGCTACCCACCATTTAAATAACATCAATACCACACCCAAGCCAATCAGGAGTATGCCTAAATACATCGGGTTACGCACCAGGGCGTATGGCCCGCCTTGAATTAAAGAACGGCCTTCCTGGGAATGTTCGGATTTAAACCCGCGCGCGGAAACGCGGAAAATTTGGCCCAAAAGAATAAGCGCGATGCCGGACACCTCCGTAAGCTCTTCAAAAATGCCCTCTACCTTATAGTGGAAGAAAATCGCCGGAAAGCTGGCCGCTAAAACCACGGCGATAAACATAATAAAACCATTAATTTTAAGGCGTTTCTTCATTAAATGAGCGCATAACTTACGGAGTACGTTACCCGAGCTTATCGGAAAGCTCGGTATGCCGCTTTCTGCGGCAAGTACGACGTAAGTTATTGCGCGAATTAACCCAGCACTAATTTTATTAAATGCTTGAGTTAGCTTATAAAGGCTACATTGGCATCAGCACCTATGAGATAGGGATAAGGGTTTATAAAAATTAGTGCTGGGTAAGTTCGGCCAAACGACTTACGTTCACTTGCCGCACAAGCGGCACACCGGCTGTTCCGATACAGCCGGGTGCCCGTTCCGTAAGTCGTGGCCTCACTTACCTCTGGCACTTGGGGCAAAAATAAGTGCCCCTGCTGGCCAAAGAAATTCTTTTTATCGGCGTCTTGCAAACTAAGCAAGGTTTACCTGCGCGGTCATAGACCTTGTGATACTTCACATAATCGCCGGGCCGGCCGGAAAGCTGGACATACTGGTCCACCGATGAGCCCTTGTGTTCTATTGCCTCTGCCAGCGTATCTTTAATTTCTTTAAGCAGCCTTGTCTTTTCCTCATCCGAGAGGCTATTGGCTGTTCTTTGCGGATGAATTTTGGCGCGGAAAAGCGCCTCTGCCGCATAAAGATTACCCACCCCGGAAATAAACGTCTGGTCCATCAAGAGCGGCTTAATCTTGGTTTTTTGGGCATCTAACATAGTTTTAAACTGTTCCGCGCTGATAGCAAATGGCTCCGGGCCCAGGCCTTGAATAAATTTTAACTTGCGCCAATCATCCAACAGGCGCAACTCGGCAAATAATCTCTGGTCATTAAAATCCAGCCATTTGCCGTCGGACAATTTAAAACTTACCCGGCTTGCCTTGCCATTGCCCGGGTAAACTAACTGGCCGGTCATCTTCAAATGGATGACTAAAGATTTCCCGCTGGATAATTCAAGAATCAGGACTTTGGCCTTACGCAGAATATTCTTGATAGTTACACCGGCCAGGCCCTGCTGAAATTTAGCTACCGCGGGCTCGCGGATTACCTTGGGATGGCGCACCAAGACTTCGGTAATCTTTTTGCCCAAAACCGCTCTTTCCAGTTCGCGCTTTACCGTCTCTACTTCCGGCAATTCCGGCATTACCTCGCTCCTTCCAGTCGCTCGGAATTAAAAATTCAAAATGCAAAACTCAAAATTCTAAATCTTAAACAATTTTTTAATCTAAATTTTTAACTTTAAATTGTAATTTTGACTTAAATTTTTAAATTATTTTGACCCATATCTCGCGCGAGCGCGGGCCGTCGCTTTCGCAGAAATATATCCCCTGCCAAGTGCCGAAGGCCAATTGGCCGTCCTCAACAAAGATAGTTAAGGACGAGCCAAAAAGCGATGACTTAATATGGCTATCCGCGTTCCCCTCGCTGTGCGCATAACCGGCATTTGCCGGAACCAGATTAGTTAAGGCGTTGATGATATCGCGCCGAACTGAGGGATCGGCATTCTCGTTAATAGTGAGGCCCGCGGTAGTATGCGGGCAAAAAACAAAGCATACCCCGTCTTTAACTTTGCGCTTAGAAACCGCGGCCTGCACTTTCTCGGTAATGTCAATCAAATCTATGCGGCTATTTGTTTTTACGCTTATTTTTTCCATGTTTTTGCGCGCTAATCTCCTTATGGTATCTCTGCAGCGAGCGCACCTGCAAATCCTTTTTTGCCAGCGCCTCAATGCCGTTGACCGTGGCCTGCGCCCCAAAAATGGTCGTGGTATAGGCGATATTATACAAAATCACCTGCGAACGGATTTTAACTTCGTCCTGCCGCGGGATCCTGCCCGAAGGCGTATTAATCACCATTTGCACTTTGCCGTCGCGCATATAATCCAGGATATTGGGCCGGCCTTCGGCAATCTTAGGCAGCACCTTGACGCTAATGCCGTTCTTCTCCAGGGCTGAGGCAGTCCCGGAAGTAGCGTAAATATAGAACCCCAAGTCCTGCAATTTCTTGGCAATAAATACTATCGCGCGCTTGTCTTTATCTCTTACGGAAATAAAGACCCCGCCCTTTTTCGGCAGCTTTTGGCCGGCGGCAATCTGGCTTTTTATATATGCCCGGCCAAAATCGGCGTCAATACCCATTACCTCTCCGGTAGATTTCATCTCCGGCCCTAAAATTATATCCACGCCGGGAAACCGGCTGAAAGGAAACACCGATTCTTTCACCGCCACATGCCCGGGTATAATTTCCTGGGTAAATCCCAAATCTTTTAGTTTTTTGCCCAGCATAACTTTGGTGGCTAACTTGGCCAGCGGCGCTCCGATGACCTTGGAGACCAAAGGCACGGTCCGCGAGGCGCGAGGATTAACTTCCAGGACATAAACCACGTTATCCTTTACCGCGTACTGCACGTTCATCAGGCCCAAGACGTTTAATTCCCTGGCCATTTTGCAGCTTGCCTCTCTAATCTGGTTCAAGATATCTTCGGACAGGGTAAAAGTAGGCAGGGCCATTGCCGAATCTCCGGAATGAATGCCCGCCTCTTCAATATGTTCCATAATCCCGCCGATGACAAAGGTCGAGCCGTCTCCGATTAAATCTACGTCCACCTCAATGGCATCCTCCAGGAATTTATCAATGAGCACGGGATGCTCTCCGGAAACCTCCGCCGCCTCTTTGATAAATTTCTCCAAAGTCTGCTCATCATAGACAATCTCCATAGCCCGGCCGCCCAAAACATAAGAGGGCCGCACCAAAACCGGATAGCCGATTTTTTTGGCTACTTCCTTTGCCTCCTGAAAGGTAAAGGCTGTGCCGTTATCCGGCTGCAGAAGTTCCAATTTGTGCAACATCTGCTTAAAGCGCTTGCGGTCTTCGGCAATATCAATGCTGTCGGCGCTGGTGCCCAATAACTCCACGCCCATCTTTCTTAAGGGGACCGCCAAATTAAGCGGGGTCTGCCCGCCGAATTGCACGATTACCCCCATGGGTTTTTCCAGAGCAATGATGTTTAAGATATCCTCTAGCGTCAAAGGCTCAAAATACAGCCTGTCCGAGGTATCGTAATCCGTGGAAACCGTCTCGGGGTTGCAATTCACCATAATGCTGTCAATGCCTTCTTCCTTTAAGGCGTACGCGGCATGGCAGCAGCAGTAATCAAATTCAATGCCCTGGCCGATGCGGTTTGGCCCGCCGCCTAAAATCATCACCTTTTTATTTTTGCTCGGCCGCGCTTCCTCGGCGCCCTCATAGGTAGAATAAAAATAAGGCTGTTTGGCCTGGAATTCTCCGGCGCAGGTATCCACTAATTTATAAACTGCCTTGACATCATTCTTCCCGGAGAATTCGCGCACCTTATCTTCTTTAGAATTCAACAAGTAAGCTAATTGCCGGTCGGAAAAACCGTCCTTTTTCGCCTCCCTGAGCAGCTCCGCCGGAATTTCAATGGCGTCTTCGGGTTTTTTATTCCTAAATTTCTTGATTTTTTCCTCCAGTTCCACCAGCTGCTGCATATTGTCAATAAACCAGCGGTCAATATGCGAAAGCGCGTAAATTTCGTCAATAGACAAACCCGCCTTCAGGCCATAACGGATATAAAATAACCTCTCATCGTTGGGGGTGCGGATTTTTTCCTTGATCATCTTGAGCAGCCCGCTATCCGGCGCGGCCAGCATCTCGTCGGTGATTTTATCCTTGCCGTCGGCGCCAAAGCCAAAGCGCCCGATTTCAATGGAACGGATGCCTTTTTGCAGCGCCTCCTTGAAATTCCTGCCTATGGACATCGCCTCGCCCACCGCCTTCATTGAAGTATTTAACAGGCGTTCGGCGCGCGGGAATTTCTCAAAGGTAAAACGGCAGATTTTAAAAACGCAGTAATCTACCGTCGGCTCGAAAAACGAAGTGGTCTTGCCGGTAATCTGGTTCATCACCTCGGGCAAGGTCAGGCCTACGGCTAACTTGGTGGCTACGCGGGCAATGGGAAATCCCGTGGCCTTGGAGGCCAGCGCCGAAGAACGGCTCAGGCGCGGGTTAACCTCAATAATCACAATATGGCCGTTATCGGGGTTCTGGCCGAACTGGATATTCGCTCCGCCGCCGGATATACCAACCCTGCGGATAATCCTCTTGGAGAGGTTGACAAAATTGGTGTATTCCTCGGCAGTCAAACTCTGCGCCGGCGCCACCACAATGCTGTCGCCGGTATGCACGCCCATCGGGTCAACATTCTCCATGGAAGTAATCATAATCACATTATCCACCGAGTCGCGCATCACTTCAAATTCAATCTCTTTCCACCCTAAAACCGACTGCTCAACCAGCACCTGGTGCACCGGGCTGGTCTCTAATCCTTTGGAAAGAAATCTTGCCAACTCCTCCTTATTGTAGGCGGTGGCTCCGCCTGAACCGCCCAGGCAGTATGCCGGCCTTAAAATTATGGGGAAACCGATATTCAGGCCAATCTTCATCCCTTGTTCCAGAGTGGTAGCAATCCCGCTCTTAGGCACATCCACGCCAATTTCCTGCATCGCCTTTTTAAAAAGATGGCGGTCTTCGGCGCAAGAGATGGCCTCTACGGAGGCGCCGATAGATTCTACCCCGTATTTTTTTAAGATCCCTTCCTTCATCAAAAAGAAAGCCAGGTTCAACCCGGTCTGGCCGCCCAGGGTCGGCAGGATGGCATCCGGCCGTTCCTTGGCAATAATCCTGGTGAGCACCTCTACGCTCAACGGCTCTATATAGGTAACATCCGCCATCCCCGGATCAGTCATAATTGTGGCCGGGTTAGAGTTAACCAGAATGGTAATATAGCCTTCTTCTCTTAAAGCCTTGCAAGCCTGGGAGCCGGAATAATCAAACTCGCAGGCCTGGCCGATAATAATCGGGCCTGAGCCAATCATTAAAACCTTTTTAATATCTTTACGCAGTGGCATTATTTCGCTCCTTCGCAGTTAGCGAACACCGGCCGATCCGATAAGGCCGGGTGTTATCGCAGTTAGCGAACACCGGCCGATCTGCCGTAGAAAACGGCATACCCGCCAATCCGATATGGCGGGGTACAAATATAGCCGGGTGTTATCGCAATAAGTGAACATAATTGTTAACCCAGCATCTTGATGAATTTTTTAAATACCGTATTGGCTTCATTAAATCCCGGGCAGGCCGGGATATATTGCACGCCTAATAATTTAAGCGGCTTGCTCTCCATCTCCTCTACGCTGCGGTCGTTCAGATTGTAGGCGGTAACCTTGACTTGCTTGATTTTATTCAATGAATCAATATCCACGACGCAGGAATGGTTCTGCGCCGTAATCTCGCCCTTATAACTGGCGGGATTATGGATAGGATAATTTACGCCGTGGTGGCCTAATTTCATCCTGGCGATTTTCGCCCCTAAAGCCGCGGCCAAAACCTGATGGCCGCAAGATATGCCTAATATGGGCAATTTCCCGACTAGGGCCTTTACATTCGCGGCCACTTCCTTGAGGCCAGCGTCTTCTTCCGGGCCGCCGGAAATGATCAGGCCGTCGGCTTTAAGGCGCAGAATCTCCTCGGCCGGGGCATTATAAGGCAGGAGCGTAACGGATAAACCTAAAATCTCCAGCTGCCTTAATATGCTTTGCGTAATCCCCAAATCCAAAATCGCGATTTTTTTCGCCTTGGCCTTAGATAATTGCCTGGGCTTAGTTACCGAAATCTGAGGCAGAGAACTTTCTTTTTTAGTTTTACGGAAAACGCTGATCTTGGACAAAAGTTCCTTGGCCTCAAAACAATGCGTGGAGATAATCCCCAGCATCTGGCCTTTTTGCCTTAAATGCACGGCCAGGGTGCGCGTGTCCACTCCGCTAATCGCCAGTAAATTATGCTTCTTTACGAAGTCATCAAAACTTTCCTTGGCTTGCCAATTAGAATAGATGCGTGACTTCTCTTTAATCGCCAGGCCTGCCAGCCAAACTCGCGGCGATTCATTGAATTTAGGCGCGCAGCCGTAATTCCCGATTAGCGGATAGGTTAGGACCAGGATTTTGCCGCAATTGGCCGGGTCAGTCATCATCTCCTGATAACCTACTACCGCGGTATTGAGGATAACCTCTCCGATTTTTTCACCGCCAAACCCCACTGTCTCTGCAGAGAAACTCTTACCATCTTCCAGCATTAGTGTTGCCTTCATTATAATCCTTTCGTCTTTCGGTTACGGCTACGATGCCCGTTTCGTTAAGAGGTTAGGTATAGCGTTTGAAATGTTGGCCGGTGAACGAGTGAGCCGGTTAACCGGTTAACTGGCAAACCGGTTAACCCGCTAACCTTTTTACGATACGGGTCTCGTTACCGTTGCCTAATAACGTAACCCTGAATTAGATAAAATATCTTTTACTTTATTTATTGCTTCCTCTACTGTCTTTACCTTAATCACTCCCGGCAGATCCCAGGATGCCAGGCTAATTACCGGCTTGCCAAACTGTAGGCAATAAGCAATCTCGGAGAGAGTGCCATACTCCCCAGGCAAAGCAACCACGATGTCGCCTGCCTGCACCACCAAGACATTTCTGGCTAAACCTAGGCCAGTAGGAACGACAATATCCACGAATTCATTAGCATCTTTTTTGTCGTAACTAGGTATAATGCCTATAGTTAGGCCTCCAGCAGCCTTAAAACCAGAGCAAACCGCCTTCATTGTACCACTTAAGCCTCCAGAAACAAGAATATCAACCACTTTAACCAGTTTTTTGCCCAATTCTTGGGCTATTTGCTCCACCCCTGGCGGACACTTATGCCCGCCAATTACGCTTACTATCCTTTTGCGCATATGCTCTTTATAAATGCCCCTGACAGGAGTTGAACCTGTACCACTAGCTCCGGAGGCTAGTGCGCTATCCATTGCGCTACAGGGGCATTTTATTCTAAATTTTTTACACGACTCCGGCCGGCCTCACATCTCGGCCGGCCTGCTAAACGCGGCTCCTTATTCGTCGCCGCAGCAGCCCCGGAGGCTAGTGCCCTATCCATTGGGCCACAGGCGCGTTAAAACAAACTCAATTGCTTTTCGCCTTCCGGGGATTTCTCTTTCCCGCCAAAAACCGAGATTACTCCGTACTCTCCGTCAAAACCGGCCTTTTTCTCTACCTTGCCCTGGCGCATCCGCATTACGCCTTCTGCCAATTTCGGCGCCAGGCCCTTGCGTAATTCTTCCTCTTTAGCCTTCACCAGAATCTCAAACTCTGTGCCGAATTTAGCTATTGCTTGCCGGTAATCCCTTTCCACAGCTACTGAAGCCTTACCTACGCCCTTAGTCTCAGCAATAATTTCATCCAAAGGAATCAGGCTTTTGTATGGTATGGCTACAGAAGGCCGGTAACCTTCTGGCCGGTCGGCTAATTGCTCCACCCGGTTCATCACGCCTACAGTAACCGGCTTGCCGCATTTAGAGCAGCGGCCATTATGCTGCTTGGTCTCTTGCGGAGACCAGCTTATCCCGCAATTCCTGTGGCCGTCAAAGTGATATTTACCCTCTTCAGGGAAAAACTCAATGGTATAAAGGAACTTTTTATTATCTTTTTTCCTTAAGGTATCCCTGATTGCCTGATAATCCAGCTCGCAATTAAAGACATTGGCCTCGCGGCCGATTTTCTGCGGAGAATGGCTGTCGGAATTACTCACCAGGGTGTATTTATCCAGCGCGGAGAGCCGCCAATTCATCGCCGGATCCGACGATAAACCGGTTTCCAGCGCGAAAATCTTGGGGGCCTGGTCTTCAAAGCAATCCTCAATGCGGTTGAAGCCGGACATTGAACCAAAAAGGCTGAACCACGGCGTCCAGATATGGCTGGGTACAATCATACAGTTTTCATCTATATCAAAAATAATCCGGGCTAAATCCTCGGCATCCATTCCTAAAATCGGCCGTCCGTCGCTGGCTAAATTGCCGTAACGCGCCAGGGTCTCGTTTATCTTATCGGTGGTTTTAAAAGAGGGGCTAAGGACCATATTGTGGATGCGATAGCCCCTGCCTTTTTTAGAATAAATACTGCTGATTTCGCTGGTGAGGATAAAATAAACGTCTTTATGCTTAAACAGGCCGTTACCCAGGTCTTCTAAATTGTATTTTAATTCCTCCAGCCACAAATGGTGGGTAAGGTCCCCTGTGCCCATCAGGGTAATGCCTTTTAACTTCGCCCACTCGGCGATATGGGCGACATCCATATCGCGCGAAGTAGCCCGCGAGTATTTAGAGTGAATATGGAAATCAGCGAGAAATTCCATCGCAGAACTGTCCTCCCTGGTAAACAATTTTTCCGCCGCGAATCGTACATTCCACTACGGCTTGAAGCTTTTTGCCTAAGAAGGCTGAATTTTTGGATTTAGAGACAAAACCCTGTTTTTCTACCAGCCATTCCTTATCCGGCGCCACCACAATAATATCAGCGTCGCATCCCGCGCCGAGCGTGCCTTTGTTTATTCCCAAAATCCGCGCCGGATGCAGCGCCATTTT
>Ga0194112_10007454_pt1 | contig 14231 bp, 10 predicted proteins | sample TA2MahC400mmetaG_FD_146191 | JGI IMG/M metagenome (GOLD analysis project Ga0194112, IMG submission 146191) | Freshwater microbial communities from Lake Tanganyika, Tanzania - TA2015016 Mahale Deep Cast 400m | ecosystem: Environmental > Aquatic > Freshwater > Lake | place: Tanzania: Lake...
GTCGCGGCCTATTGCGCGGCCAAGGCCGGCGTCAGCAACTTCACGCAATGGCTGGCGGTTCACATGGCGCAGACCTATTCCCCGCGCATCCGCGTCAATGCGCTTGCGCCTGGCTTCTTTCTGACCGAGCAGAACCGTTTCCTGCTCACCGATAGGGAGACCGGCGAGTTGACCGCGCGCGGTCGTGCGATCATCGAGCACACGCCAATGGGTCGCTTCGGCGTGCCCGAGGACTTGCTCGGCGCGGTGTTGTGGCTGCTCTCGCCCGCCTCGGCCTTCGTCACCGGCGTGGTGTTGCCGATTGACGGCGGGTTCGCGGCGTTCAGTGGGGTGTAGAGATAGCAAATGGCAAATCGTCGCCACGGTGCAAACTGCCATCTGCAGCTTGCCCGTTTGAAAAAGGAGTGAACCGAAGTGAAAGCTCTCGTCTACGAAGGCCCCTGGCAGATGCCGGTGCGCGAAGTCCCGGACCCGGAGCCCGGCTCCGGCGATGTGATCGTCAGTGTGAAGGCGGTGGGCGTTTGCGGGTCCGATGTCCACGGCTATACCGGCTCGACCGGCCGGCGCATTCCGCCGATGGTCATGGGCCACGAATTCAGCGGCGTGATTACGGCCCTGGGCCAGGGCGTGACGCAGCACGCGGTCGGCGACCGGGTGGTGGTCCAGCCGCTGATCACTTGTGGGACGTGCGACAACTGCCGCGCGGGGATGTCCAACGTCTGCATGAATCGCAGCGGCCTGGGCATGATGGCGGTGGACGGCGCCTATGCCGAGGCGGTGCGTGTGCCCCAGGGGTTGCTCTATGACCTGCCCGCGGAAGTGCCGTGGGAGCACGGCGCGCTGGTGGAGCCGCTGTCAATCGCCATGCACGCGGCTAACCAGACCCCCATCAGCCTGATGACGCCCGTCGTGATCCTGGGGGCAGGCACGATCGGCCTGCTGACTATTCTGGCCTGCCGGCTGCGCGGCGCGGGCCAGGTCATCGTCAGCGATCTGAGCGCGCGGCGGTCGGCGATGGCGCGGCAGCTCGGCGCTGACCGGGTCGTCAACCCGAGCCAGGAGGACCTGGCGGACATCGTGAGGGGGAGCATCGGCAAGGCAGGCGCGCCGGTGGTCATCGAGGCGGTGGGCATCGCGCCGACCGCCCGCCAATCCATCGAGCTGGCGCGGCCGGGCGGTCACGTCACCTGGATCGGCAACTCGCAGCCGAACGTGGAGATCGGGATGCAGCAGATCGTGACGCGCGAGATCACCGTGCGCGGGGTCTACGGCTTCACCCATGAGTTCGGCCGCGCCATCCAGGCGATTCGTTCCGGCCGAGTGGATGTGACGCCTATCATCGAGCAGATCGCGCCCCTGGAAGCCGGCCCGCAGATCGTGGACGATCTGGCCAGGGGCAAGACCGATGTCATCAAGGCCGTGCTGACGCCATGAACAAGATTCGCACTGCGATCATCGGCCCCGGCAAGGTGGGCCACGCGCACGCCCGCATCCTGGCTGCTCTGCCCGCATCGGAGTTCGTGGCGGTCTGCGGTCGCACCGCGGAGAAGACGCACGCGTTCGCGGCGCAGTATGGCGTTCGGGCCTATACTGACCTGCCCACCATGCTGCATGAGGCCGGGGTGAAGATGCTCGTCATCTGCACGCCGCACCCACAGCACGTCGAAGCGGCAGTCACAGCGGCGCACGCGGGAGTTCACGTGCTCGTCGAGAAGCCGATGGCCGTCACCCCGGCCCAGTGCGACGCCATGATCGCGACAGCCAGCGAGAACGGGGTCAAGCTCGGCATGGTTAGCCAGCGTCGCCTCTACGAACCGGTGGCGCGCGTCAAGCAGGCTGTCGAGACGGGCAAAGTCGAGCCGATCCTGGGCACGGTCACGGTGCTGGGCTGGCGCGGGCCCGAGTACTACGCGATGGATCCGTGGCGCGGCAAGTGGGATGCCGAGGGCGGTGGCGTGCTGGTCAACCAGACCTCGCACCAGCTCGATCTCTTCCAATGGTTGATGGGGCCGGTGGAAGAGGTGTTCGGTTACTGGGACAACCTGAATCACCCCTACATCGAGGTGGAGGACACGGCGGTCGCGGTGTTGCGCTTCAAGAACGGCGCGTTGGGCAACATCGTGGTCAGCAATTCGCAGAATCCTGGGCTCTACGGCAACATCCACATCCACGGCCGCAACGGCGCCACGATCGGCGTGCAAACCGACGGCGGCTCGATGTTCGTGGCTGGCGTGACCGCCAGGGTGGATCCGCCGATGAACGACCTCTGGACCGTGCCCGGCGAGGCGGAGCTGCTGCCCCAGTGGCAGGCCGAAGACCGGCTGCGCGCGGATCAGGTTGACGTAATGAGTCACTACCATCGACTGATCGTGGAGGACTTCTTGCACGCCATCCTCGACGACCGGTCGCCTCTCGTGCCTGGCGAGGAGGGGCGCAAGGCCGTGGATCTCTTTACCGCCATCTATCGGTCCGGGAGGGAGAGAAGGCCGGTGCGGCTCGAGGAATAGTAAATTGCAGATTGCCAATGGCAAATTGCAGATTGCAGATGGCAGAGCGAGGCTTGATGTGTATCGGTTGCTTTCCTATCCGCTGGGCGCGACGTCGCCGGTGTGGCCGGGTAATCCGCCGGCGGCGCGGACCGAGCCGCTGAGTTCAATTGGTCGGGGTAGCTGGGCCAACACGACCCTGCTGCACCTGTTCAGCCATTCGGGCACGCACGTGGATGCGCCGAAGCATTTCAACGATGTCGGCCCGGCCGCCGCCGAGCTGCCGATCGAGGCGTTCATCTTCAGCCGGCCGTGCGTCGTCGAGACGCCGAAACCGGAGGGCGGGTTCATCATGCGAGCCGAGCTGGAGCCACACCGAGCTGCGCTCCGCCAGGCGGACCTCTGTTTGCTGCGCACCGGATGGAGCAGCCTGCGTTCGGCCGACCCTGACCGCTACGCCCGACAGGGGCCGCTGCTCCATCCCGATGCCGGGCGTTTCCTGGTTGAGGACTGCCCCAGTTTGCGCGGGGTGGCGATTGATGCCATCTCCATCGGCTCGCCGGGTTATCCAGCCGAGTCGGTCGCGGTTCACCATGTGCTGACCGGTCTGGGGCGTCCGGATGGCCGCTTCCTGCTGATCTTCGAGGACCTGCGCATTGACCCGGATTTGGGCCAGGCGCGGCGCATCTATGCCTGGCCGCTGTTCGTCGAGGATTCCGACGGCAGCCCGTGTGTGATCGTGGCGGAGTTCAAATAGCAGATGGCAAATAGCAAATGGCAAATAAGCAGATCAGGCTCAAGTGTCATCTGTAATTTGCAATTTGCAATCCGCGTATCTTCTCAATAATCCGGGGTAGGGGCATGGCCTTGCGCCTGCCCGCCGGAGCGACCGCAAGGGTGCGCCCCTACAAATTGAGAAGATACCAATCCGCAATCCGCAATCGGAGGAGTTACGTGTCCACCTATCCTGAAACGGCCCGCCCCCTGGCGGAGCTGCAGCCGCAATGTGCGTTCTTTGTCGGCGTAGATTCTGATGGCTGCGCGTTCGACACGATGGAGATCAAGCACAAAGAGTGCTTCTGCCCGAACACCATCAAATGGTGGGACCTGCAGCCGGTGTCCAAGTATGCGCGCGAGGCTGTGGAGTTCGTCAATCTCTACTCGAAGTGGCGCGGCATCAATCGGTGGCCGGCGCTGGTCATGGTCTTCGATCTGCTGGCCGAGCGACCGGAGGTGATCGCCCGCCACGTTAAGATCACGGAGGCGAAGAAACTGCGCGAATTCATCGCGCAGAAGGAGTTCCCACTGAGCAACGACGGACTGAAGAAGTACATGGCCGCGCATCCCGCTCCCGAGCTTCAGACCGCCTGGAACTGGACGACCGGCGTCAACGCGACCATCGAGGAGATGGTCCACGGCGTGCCGCCCTTCCCGTACTTGCGTGAGAGCATGGAGCAGATGAAGGGTAGGGCCGACATGGTCGTTGTCTCGGCGACCCCCACCGAGGCGTTGAACCGCGAGTGGCAGGAGCACGACATCGCTCAGTACGCTCGCGTGATCGCCGGCCAGGAGCTGGGCACGAAGAAGCAGCATCTCGCGCTGGCGGCCAGGGGCAAATACACGGCCGATCACATCCTGATGATCGGCGATGCGCCCGGCGACCTGGATGCAGCGCGCGGCAACGATGCGCTCTTCTTCCCGGTCAATCCGGGCGCGGAGGAGAAGTCGTGGGAGCGGTTCTATCGCGAGGCGCTGCCGCGTTTCTTCGCGGGGACCTACAAGGGGGCCTACGAGGCGACGCTGATCGCCGAATTCGAGAAGCTGTTGCCCGACACGCCGCCGTGGAAGCGGTGAGGATCAGCGCATCAGCAGATGGGCGAATGGGCGAATATCCGGATCCGGCGACGATCAGCTTAGAAGAGATGTCGGGTCTTGACCCTTGACGGCCCCGCCGAATTCTGCGCCCGAACCTGATCTTGCCCCGGCGCTGGTAGATCGTTTGCGTCGTCAGATTTCTGCGGCTCAAGCGGCCGCGTAATGGAGGATTTCATGTCCAAAGCAGATATCGGTTTGATCGGTTTGGCCGTGATGGGCCAGAACCTGGTTCTCAACATGAACGACCACGGTTTCGCCGTGGCTGTCTACAACCGCACCGGCTCGGTGACGGACGAATTCCTGGCCGGCAATGCCAAAGGCCGCGCGATCTACGGCGCGCACACGCTGGAGGAGTTGGCCGAGCTGCTCAAGCGGCCGCGGCGCGTGATGCTGATGGTGCAGGCCGGCCGGCCGGTGGATGACATCATCGAGAAGCTGCTGGGCGTGCTGGAGCCGGGCGACATCATCATAGACGGCGGCAACTCGAACTACGAGGACTCGATCCGCCGCACCGCCTACGTGGAGTCGAAGGGGCTGCTCTACATCGGCACCGGCGTCTCTGGCGGCGAGGAGGGCGCGCGGCACGGCCCCTCGATCATGCCGGGCGGCTCGCCGGCCGCGTGGCCCGCGGTCAAGCCGATCTTCCAGGCGATCGCGGCGAAGGTGGCGGACGGCTCGCCGTGCTGTGATTGGGTGGGCGAGAATGGCGCCGGCCACTTCGTCAAGATGGTGCACAACGGCATCGAGTACGGCGACATGCAGATCATCGCTGAGGCCTATCACCTGATGAAAGAGGGCCTGGGGATGAGCAACGACGAGATGCACCAGGTTTTTGCGCGCTGGAACCAGGGCAAGCTCGAATCGTACCTGATCGAGATCACCCGCGACATCCTGGGCTACCGGGAGGCGGACGGGTCAGCCACGATTGATGTCATCCTGGATCGCGCCGGCCAGAAGGGTACCGGCAAATGGACGGTGATCTCCGCGCTCGATCAGGGCATCCCGCTCACTCTGATCAGCGAGGCAGTGTTTGCTCGCGCGCTCTCTGCGCTGAAGGATGAGCGCGTGGCCGCCTCGGCCGTGCTGGCCGGGCCTGCGCCGGCCGCCATCGCGGACAAGGCCGCGTTCATCGCCGATCTGGAAGAAGCGGTCTACGCGTCGAAGATCGTCTCCTATACGCAGGGCTACATGCTGATGCGCGCGGCGGCCGAGGCGTACAAGTGGAACCTCAACTTCGGCGGCATCGCGCTGATGTGGCGCGGGGGCTGCATCATCCGCTCGGTGTTCCTGGGCAAGATCAAAGAGGCGTTCGACGCCGATCCGAACCTGACCAACCTGCTGGTGACGCCCTACTTCCAGGAAGCCGTGACCGGCGCGCAGGCCGCGTGGCGTCGCGTGGTCGCTGCGGCGGTCGAGATGGGCATCCCGGTCCCGGCCATGGCCAGCGCGCTGGCCTTCTTCGACGGCTATCGCCGCGCCTGGCTGCCCGCCAACATGGTGCAGGCGCAGCGCGACTACTTCGGCGCGCACACGTACGAGCGGGTTGACAAGCCTCGGGGGCTATTCTTTCATACCAATTGGACTGGCGAGGGCGGTAACATCACAGCGAGAACATATCAAGCGTAAGGGTGCAGACAGGGTAGGCGGGAGAAACAGGTCTGGAAAGCAAGTTTCCACCCACTTAGGCTACTTGTTTCCTGGTCTACCCTTTCAGCCCACTTATATCGCTCTCAACTCGGCGAATCGTACCGGGCTTGACATCATTGCCTATCATCCGTCGAATCAGCAACGACTTGGCATCACGGTGAAATCGCGCACTCGGGTTGTTGACAGAGAAGATGCACCAGTGAATGTGTTCTCGTATCAAGGCAAGACGGATGATCTCCAAGGCAAAAAGAATGACCGCTGTAAACTGACAGATGCCTGCCAGTTCTTCGCTTGTGAACCGTGGATAGCGATATACGTCGAGACCACATTGACTTCAGCCTAACAAATAGGAGTTGGGAGAGATAGACCTCGCCGCACGCAGCGCATATGAAACGCGTTTCGTTAACCAAAGCCTGGAGGCAAACATGACCAAACCACGCAACGTCATCGTAGCCCAATCCGGCGGCCCATCGCCGGTCATCAACAGCAGCCTGCGCGGGGTCGTGGAGACGTGCAAGGCCATGCCGGACGTTTTTGGCACGGCGTACGCAGGGTATCACGGCATCGAAGGTGTACTGCGGGAGGAGTTGCTCAATCTGTCGGCGCAGCCTGATGAGGAGATCGCGCTGCTGAGCGTCACCCCGGCGGCCGGCAGCATCGGCACGTGCCGCTATAAGCTGAAGGACAAGCAGAAGGAAGACTTTGCGCGCATCATCGAGGTCTTTCGGGCGCACAACATCGGCTACTTCTTCTACAACGGCGGCAACGACTCGATGGACACCGCGCACAAGATCGCAGTGCTGGCCCAAGAGATGGGCCTCGAGTTGATCGCCACCGGCGTGCCCAAGACCATTGACAACGACGTGGGGGACAGCGAGTTCAGGCTCGTGGATCACACCCCGGGCTATGGCTCTACTGCGCGTTACTGGGCGCTCAACGTCCAGGGGGCCAACGAGGAGAACGCCGGCTCATCCCCGGCCGACCCGGTGCTGGTGCTCCAGGCGATGGGCCGCAAGATCGGTTTCATCCCGGCGGCCGCGCGGCTGGCCGACCCCAAGCGCGCACTGCCGCTCCAGATCTACCTGGCCGAATCGAAGGTCAGCCTGGCGCAGATGGCGGATAATGTCAACGATGAGCTGAAGCGTTCGGGACGCTGCATCGTGGTGGTCAGCGAGGGTTTCGACGTGGGCAGCCTGGGTGAGCGCAAGGACAGCTTCGGCCACACGATGTTCGGCGCCAGCGAGATGACGGTCGCGCAGACCGTGGTCAACTACCTCAACAGCGTCGGGCTGGCGGCCGCAGGTGCGGCGCGCGGCAATGTGCCCGGCACCGACCAGCGCACGAGCATGGTCTATGCCTCGACCGTGGACATCGAGGAGGCGTACAAGGTCGGTCAGAAGGCGGTGTTGGTGGCCGCCCAGGACGGCTCTGGCTGGATGAGCACGATTCTGCGCGAGCCGGGTCCTATCTACAACGTGCGGTATGACAAAGTGCCGTTGAAGCTGGTCGCCAACTCGGAGCGCACGTTCCCGAAGGAGTGGATCGCGGCGAGTGGTTGCGACGTGACGGACGACTTCGTCCGCTACGCCCGGCCGTTGATCGGCGACGATTGGCCGAGCATCCCGCTGGTGGACGGCCGGCAGCGGTTCGCCCGGCTGAAGCCGATCTTCGCCAGCCAGACGCTGGCCAGCTATACGCCGCAGGCGCTGCGCGGGTAGCGGAGCTGGCTTCCGGCGGTTTCCAGCCTGTGCCTGCCCGATTTCTGGTTGCCGTAACGTAGCGGGGGCGGCTTTGACAAACCGCGTGTCAAGTGGTACATTGCTCACATACGCTGTTCCACTCTTTTCATCTTCAAGGAGGAAGGCCATGAGTCGCAAGATGCAGTGGGTGCTCGTCGGTTTGGTGCTGTTGAGCCTGGCATTCGCGCTGGTGGGCTGCGCGCCGGTCGCGCCGAAGGACACCGAGATCAACGTCCTTTGTACGCCCCAGGAGGAGTGGTGCCAGGGCATGAAGCAGGAGTTCGAGAAGAAGTACAACATCACCGTGAACTATGTGCGCATGTCGAGCGGCGAGTCGCTGGCCCGCATCCAGGCGGAAAAGGCCAATCCGCAGTTCGACATCTGGTGGGGCGGTCCGATTGACAGCTTCATCGCGGCCAAGAAGGATGGCCTGCTCGAAGCTTACAATTCCCCCAACTTCAAGAATCTCCTCGATCAGGCCAAGTACAAGGACAAGGACAACACCTGGGCGGGAATTTATGTCGGGACGCTGGGGTTCTGTACCAACAAGAACTGGCTGGCCAAGAATCCGGGCGCTAAGGCGCCGACTTCGTGGGACGATCTGCTGAAGCCCGAGTTCAAGGGCCAGATCATGGTCGCCCATCCGTCTACGTCAGGCACGTCCTATACCGCGCTGGCGACCGTGCTCCAAATCCGCGGGGATCAGGCCGGCTGGGACTTCCTGAAGAAGTACGCGGGCCAGGTCAACCAGTTCACCAAGAGCGGCGCGGCGCCGGCCAAGTTCGTCGGCCAGGGCGAGGCCGCGGTGTGCATCGTCTTCTCGCACGACATCGTGAACGAGATTGACAACAACAGGCTGCCGCTAGAGATGACCTTCCCCAAGGAGGGCACCGGCTATGAGATCGGCGGCATGGCCCTCATCAAGGGCGCTAAGCACCCCAACGCAGCCAAGCTGTGGTTTGACTGGGCTCTGACCCCCGAGGTGCAGGCGCTTGGCCCGAAGTACAAGGCATACCAGGCGCCCACCGTCAAGGGCGTCGAGCTCTCGCACCCCGAGCTGCTCCAGGTTAAGCTGATTGACTACAACTTCCAGTGGGCTGGCGATAACAAGAAGGCCTTCGTTGACAAGTTTACCAACGAGATCGCCGCGGCCGCCAATCTGAAGTAACGAGAAACTGGGTAGACAAGGAAAGAGGAAACAAGTAGACAAGGAAAAAGGAAACAAGTAGACAGGGAGACAAGGAAGCGAGAGCCTTATCTCCTTGTCTCCTTGTCTCCTTGTCTACTCGTCTCCTTGTCTCCTTGTCTACTCGTCTCCTTGTCTACCCGTCTCCTTTTCCACGCGAGGGCGCCCATGAACTCGAAGGCATCCCCCCCATCTGGCCTAGGCGCCTCGTTTCAGCGCCGCTATCGGGAGTTTGCCCTCATCGGCCGCGATCCTGTGCTGATGATCGGCCTGCTGTTCTGCGGCCTGTTTCTCTTTGTGTTTGTCGTCTATCCTCTCTATCGGGGCACGGCGAACGGATTTGTGGACCCGCAGGCGGTCGGGCCGTGGTACACGCGGCTCAGCCTGAAGTACTTCGCCCGGTACTTCGATTCTTACTATGGACCTTATTCGCGGCAGGTCTTTCTGGATACGCTGCGGATGGGCCTGCTGACCGCGACGGGCGGCACGATCCTGGGCTTTATCTTCGCCTATACCCTGGTGCGTTGCCGTGTGCCTTTCAAGCGCCTGATTCACCTGCTGGCGCTCGTGCCCACTGTTTCGCCGCCCTTCGCCCTGGCCCTGAGCACCATCTTGCTCTTCGGCCGCAACGGGCTGATCTCGCACCAGGTGTTGGGCATGAACTTCCCGCCCGGCTCCAACGACATCTACGGCATGGACGGGCTGGTCTTCGTCCAGGTGATCACCTTCTTCTCGGTCGCCTATTTGATCATTCGGGCGATGCTCGAACGCCTCGATCCAAGCATGGAAGAGGCCGCACACAGCCTGGGCGCGGGCAAGCTCCACATCTTCCGCACGGTCACGCTGCCGCTGTTGATTCCCGGCATCGCGGGCTCGTTCCTGCTGCTCTTTGTCGAGTCGCTGGCTGATTTGGGCAATCCGCTCTTCATCTCCGGCAACGTGGTCGTGCTTTCCGCGCAGATCTTCCTGGCCGTGGCCGGCGAATACGATTACCAGAAGGCGTCCGCGTTGGCATTCGTCCTGTTGTTGCCCACCCTGGTCGTCTTCCTGGTGCAGCGCTACTACGTCACCCGGCGCTCCTACGTGTCGGTGACCGGCAAGCCGACCGGCGGGCAGATCCTTGTCAGGGAGGCGTGGATTCGCTGGCCGTTCATCGTCGTGACCTACCTGATGTGCCTGTTGATCGTTGTGCTCTATGCGGCGATCATCTACGGCTCCTTTGCGGCCGCCTGGGGTGTGGACTTCAGGCCGACTCTGAGGTGGTGGCAGCTTCTGGCCACGCGCGGGATCGAATCGGTGTTGGATACGACCTTCTTGAGCGCCTTCGCCACTCCCATCGCCGGGATGACCGGCATGGTGATCGCGTTCCTGGTGGTGCGCAAGCAGTTCAGCGGCAAGAGCGCGCTCGATTTCGTCTCGAACCTGGGCGGCGCAGTGCCTGGCACGATCCTGGGCATCGGCTTCGTGCTGGCCTTCAGCACGCCGCCGGTGGTCGTCGTGGGCGTTCTCTACGCCTTGCTGGCGTTCTATCTGGTGTGGACTGCGCTGGCGGGCCGCCGCGAGCGGTGGATCGCGGTGATCGCCGGCACGGTGGCCGGCTTTGCGCTGTCGCTGCTCCATGCGCCGTTGGCGGGCGTGGGCCTCTACTACCTCCTGGGCGGGATCTACCTGGCGTTGGGCCTATTTGCGTGGTCGTGGTGCAAGCGCCGCGGGGTCGGCTGGATGTTGATGATCATGGGTTTGTATCTCTTCATGTTCAACCTGGTCGAGTACGTCGCCGCGCCAATCGCCTTCTTCAGCCGCTCGATCGAGCGCGGCTTCTGGAGCAACGCCATTTTCCAGGTGTCGGATCATCTCAAGGTCTTCTTCCAGACGCCGCCGCCGCTGACGGCGATCGTGTACGCCTTCCTGTCGCTGCTGGTTGTGCTGAATCTGCAATCGCCGCGACTGTTACCTGGCCGAGCGCCGCACCCGGCCGGTCAGGCTGGGGGTCGCGGCCGCTTGGAATGGCCGGCCATCGCGCTGACCGCTGGCTTGCTGGCCGTCATTGCGGCCATCTGCTTCATGGGCCAGCCGTTGGCGCTGGTGGGCACGCCCTATATCATCATCGCGGCGTTCGCAGTGCGCAGCCTGCCCGCATCGGTGCGCGCCGGCGTGGCGGCTCTCCAACAGATTGATCCGAGCATCGAGGAGGCGTCGGCCATCCTTGGCGGCGATGCGCAGTATACGTTCCGCAAAGTGACCCTTCCGTTGATCGTGCCGGCCCTGCTGGCCGGCCTGATCTTCAGCTTCACGCGGCACATGACCAGTCTCTCGGCGATCATCTTTCTGGTGAGCGCCCGCTGGCGCATCGTCACCGCCTCGATCCTCAGCGAGTGGGAGCAGGGCGGCGTGAGCATCGCGGCCGGCTATTCCACGGTGATCATCGTCGTAGTGCTCATCGCCATCGGCGTGCTCTACCTGATCACCCGCAGGTTGTTTGTGGGCCGCGGCGATGTGGATTTGACCTTCGGCGCGTAGCAGCGAGGAAAGCAATCATGTATCTGATTCTCGAAGAGATCGTCAAGACGTTCGGAGCGCGCGGCGGCGTGGGTGAAGTGACCGCGGTGAACGGCGTCTCGCTGAGCATCGAGCGCGGCCAACTGGTGACGCTGTTGGGACCCTCGGGGTGTGGCAAGACCACCACACTGCGGCTGATCGCCGGCTTCGAGTTCCCTACCGCGGGCCGCATCTTGCTCGATGGCCAGGTGGTCAACGATCTGCCGCCGCATCGCCGCGACATGAGCATGGTGTTTCAGTCCTATGCGATCTTCCCGCATCTGAACGTCTTCGAAAACGTCGCCTATGGCCTCAACGTCCAGAAGCGGCCCAGGGATGAGATCAAGCGCCGGGTAGCCCGCGTGCTGGAGCTGGTCGAGCTGACCGGCCTGGAGAAGCGCGCGCCGAACCAGCTCTCCGGCGGCCAACAGCAACGGGTGGCGCTCGCGCGTGCGCTGATCATGGAGCCGAAGGTGCTCTTGATGGATGAGCCCCTTTCGAACCTGGACGCCAAGCTGCGCGAGCAGATGCGCGGGGAAATCCGCCGCATCCAGCGCCGGCTCGGCATCACCAGCGTGTATGTCACCCACGATCAGATCGAGGCGATGACCCTCTCGGATCAGATCGTCGTGATCAACCAGGGCAAGATCGAGCAGATCGGCAGTCCAGTCGAGATCTACCGCCGGCCCCAGACCCGTTTCGTTGCCGACTTCATCGGTCGCGCCAACTTCGTAGAGGCGACGGTGCGCGAGCGGCGGGCCGGCCAAGTGGTGCTTGACGCGCTGGGCACAACCCTCACCGTGCCTGCCCCGACCGTTCCATTTCGTCCCGGCGAAGCCGTCACCCTCGTCGTCCGTCCCGAAATGATCGAGTTGGTGGACAACGCAATACGCAATACGCAATACATTCCAGGCGTCGTTCGCCGCGCGGCCTATCTGGGCAACGTGATCGAGTACGAGGTCGAGGTTGGCGGGATGCGCCTGTCGCTGATCGAACGCGATCCGCGGCGGGCTGACATCCATCCGGAGGGCCAAGAGGTTGGATTGAGGTTGCTGGAGGACTGCTTGTATGTGCTGCCCCAGTAGGAATCTACCGTCGGATGTGGTGTGAAGTGACCGGGGACCGAGGTTGCGGATTTGGCGTGATTGAAGCAGAGTGTCGGAATCGGAACGGGAGGTGGCGCCTGACTGCTATGACTCGCGCTACGGTTGAGGCGCTTCAGATGAATCGAAAGACCATCGTTCAGCTCCGCGGCTATTGGGTCGCATTGGGGTTGCATCCACCACGCTGAGCCTGGATCTACCGGATGAACATGAACCTGGACTTCGATCTGCTCTTCATCGGCCATTTTGCGGTGGACCGCAACGTCGTAGATGGCGTGGCGGAGATCGCGTCGGGCGGGGGCGTCTATTACGGCGGCATCGCCGCGCGACGGCTGGCCGCGACCGTGGGGGTCGTCACGCGGCTGCGCCGCGAGGATTTTGCCCGATTGGAGGATTTCAGCGAAGCGGGGGTCGAGGTCTTTGCGACCGCCGCGGCCGCTACCTCTGGCATCGAGAACACCTACCGCTCGGCCGACATGGAACGTCGCGTGTGCCGGCCGCTGGCGTTCGCCGGACCCTTCACACCGGCTGATCTCCCCGATGCGACCGCGCACATCTGCGCCGTGACGCCGATCATCGCGGGCGAGGTTGACTTGCCGTTGCTGAAGCTGCTGGCCGCGCGTATACCGCAGACCCTTAGGGTCTCCGAGACCTTAAGGGTCTGCGGAAGGGCCTGCCCTCCCGGCATCGCGCTCGATGTGCAGGGATTCGTGCGCGTGCGGGTGGGGGATGAGCTGATCTTTCGACCCTGGGTTGATATGGCCGAAGGGCTGGCGTGCGTCACCTACCTGAAAGTGGATCGGGCCGAGGCGGAGCTTCTGACCGGCGAAAACGACCTGGCCATCGCTGCCCGGAAGTTGGCGGCCTATGGGCCGGCCGAGATCGTCCTGACGCAGTCATCGGGCGTGACGGTCTTCGCTGATGGGCAGCTCTTCACGGCCGCGTTCACCCCGCGCTCGCTGGCCGGTCGCACCGGTCGCGGGGACACGTGCTTTGCGACCTACCTGGCCAGGCGCCTGACTCGCGGGCCAGAAGAGGCGTGCCGGTGGGCGGCCGCGGTCACCACGCTCAAACAGGAGCGGCCGGGGCCATGGCGTGGCTCGCTGGCCGAGGCGGAGAGGCTGCTGGACTATTGACTCTGGAATGCAGGTGTGATATTCTTCAGATGCCAGAGAGGAGGCTGGCTGGCAGTAGACTTCAGACCTGAGATGAACTCAGATTGACCTCGGGAATCGCGGCTGACAGCGTTGCATGAGGTCCTCAGGGCAGGGCGCGCGTGAACTGGATGAAAGGAGGTGAGGTTTTCCCAGCGCGAAGCAGCCCGGCAACTGGCGGATCGGGAATCCGCGTCGCGTCGAAAGCGGAGTGCACGGTTTAAGGAGGAATGCGTCATGAAAGTCAAGTTCTGGGTTCCCATCACGTTGCTGGTAGTCGTCTCGTTGCTGTTGACCTCGTGCGTTGTACCGACGCCAGAGGTCATCGAGAAGATCGTCGAGAAGCCGGTCGAAAAGGTCGTCGAGAAGATCGTCACGCCCGCCCCTGCTCCGCTCAGCCCCGAGCGCCAGGCGCGCGCCCAGAACCTGGTCGTGGCGGTTGACGGCCGCGTGGCCGACCCCACGAACTTCAACATGTATACCTGGGCCAGCCCGTGGTGGCA
>Ga0194112_10007456_pt1 | contig 14230 bp, 11 predicted proteins | sample TA2MahC400mmetaG_FD_146191 | JGI IMG/M metagenome (GOLD analysis project Ga0194112, IMG submission 146191) | Freshwater microbial communities from Lake Tanganyika, Tanzania - TA2015016 Mahale Deep Cast 400m | ecosystem: Environmental > Aquatic > Freshwater > Lake | place: Tanzania: Lake...
TTCCCTTTTTTCCAGACCATTAATTGTTTCCATTCTATAATCCTTTCTGTCTTCATACTTTATCATTTTCAAAATTTTATAGTTTCAATAATTCTATATTTTTTTAATAAGCTTTAAAATAAAAACTGTAAATAATTTAAAATAATTCAATAGGATATATATTTTAATAATTAGTTGAACAGATGTAGAAAATGTCAGTACAATAACTATGAGGGCATTACTTTTAGCTGGCCAAAAGAATATAATTATACAGTTTTCATAATTATATTGCATCAAAGATGGGCTAATTTTTTCAAGAAGCAGATGAAAATAAATTTAAAAACATTTTAAAAAAGGAAAAGATATATGATTGAAGATTTTAGAATAACCGGTCATCCAGTACTTGATGACCTAAAAGAGAGAAAGAAAGTAAAGATAATTGTGAATGGAAAGATTCTTTATGCATTTGAAGGAGAACCCATTGCTGCAGCATTATATGCAAATGGTATAAAAGTTTTAAGACATACCCCCCAGTATAATGAACCAAGGGGTGTTTTCTGCAACAGAGGCAGGTGCACAGACTGTATTATGAAAGTTAATGGCAGGCCTAATGTGCGCACTTGCATTACAGCAGTTACAGAAGGTATGAAGATAGAGACACTACATGGTATGGGAGAGTGGTCGGAAGATGAATGATGAACTTGTCATAATTGGGGCTGGTCCTGCAGGTTTGAGTGCTGCGAAAGAAGCTGCTATGCATGGAGTAAAAGTACTTCTGATTGATGAAAATGACAGACCCGGTGGTCAACTTTTCACCCAGACACATAAATTTTTTGGTTCAAAGGAACATATGGCAGGTGTGAGAGGATTTCAAATAGGTGACCAGCTTTTAAAAGATCTTTCAAAGCTTAATATTGAAATTTTATTAAATACAGTTGCACTTGGAATATTTCCAGATAAAAATGTGATGTTTTTAAGAGCAGAAGAAAAAGTTCAGAACGTATATGCACAAAATATATTGCTGTCTACAGGAGCGCTTGAGAAACCTTTGATGTTTAAAGGCTGGACACTACCCGGTGTAATGGGAGCGGGAGCTGCACAGACAATGATGAATATATACAGAGTGCTTCCAGGAAAAAGAGCCCTGATGATTGGTTCAGGTAATATCGGTCTTATAGTGTCATACCAGCTTAAACAAGCTGGTTGTGATGTACTGGGTGTTATTGAATTATTACCAGAGATATCCGGATATAAGGTGCATGCATCAAAAATAAGAAGGGCAGGTATTCCAATATTAACCTCGTATACTATAAATGAGGCAAAGGGTGAAAGTTTTGTAGAAAGCGCAGTAATTACACGTGTTGATACACAATCAAAATCATTCAGATATATTAAAGGAAGTGAAATAGAGATAGAGTGCGACCTTATATGTATTGCTGCTGGGCTTCAACCATTTTCAGAGTTGTGCTGGCAGCTTGGATTGAAAATGTGTTATATAAGTGCACTGGGAGGTTATGTGCCGCTGCATGATGAATATCTTCAAACTTCATTTCCAGGTGTTTATGTAGCGGGGGATATTACAGGTGTTGAAGAAGCTTCTACAGCAATGGAGGAAGGAAGACTTGCAGGTAAAGTAATTGCATTTAAACTTGGTTATTTAAAAAAGAAGGAATTCAATATTTTTTTTAAAGAAATAAACAAAAGACTTACTGATTTAAGATTAGGGTCATTTGGAATTGAAAGGGAAAAAGGAAAAAGCCTTATACTGAGTTCTTTTAATCTGTCCTTAAATCACAAGAATTCAGTCTGATGATGAGCAGGCTTTATTATATTTATAGTAAACAGGGGTAGCCCTGAATTCAGTCAGGGAGAATTTAACTTAATAAAAAATATAGGAGTATTTACCTAATTTCGGTATACACTATGTATAGGCTATAATAATAGTATTAAGAACATATTATTTTACATTTAGTACTAACTCAATTTAAGTAAATAGCCTAATAAAAATATTAATAAATAAAAAATTCATTATCACTATAATTTTTAAAATATAAAAAAATATTTAAATGGCAAAAAAAGTAAAAAATTTTCCTAATCTTAACAATGATGGTGTTCTCACAATAGAAAAATTGAAAAATACGCCCGGTTTTCCCGCTGAAGAAGATTTTAATAAAGGACTTATAGCAGTAATTGAATGTGATGAGGATATACCCTGTAATCCCTGTGAAGATGTATGCTCTAATTCAGCTATAAAAGTCGGTACACCAATTACAAACCTCCCGGTTTTATATGCTTCAAAATGCACGGGTTGTTTAAAGTGCCTCTTCATATGTCCGGGATTATGTATTTTTGCAATAGATAAAAATTTTAATGAAAGTCATGCACTTGTTTACATACCTTATGAATATTCTCCTATGCCGGTAAAGGGTGAAATTGTGCAGGCAGTGGATAGAAAAGGAGATTTTGTGTGTGAAGGAAAAGTTCACAAGGTGCTAAAACCGGTAAAAAAACAAAACTCTGCTGTTATAGGTATTTTAGTACCCAAGAAATTTTATAATGTTGTCAGGCATTTTAAACATTAAAAACTATAATTTTTCTCCAAAAATATTAATTAGTTTTTGCTGAATAATTGACTAAAATTTGAAAATTTAAAAAAATTTATGCTCAATGGACTCATATTTTTTAGAAAATAATGAATTATTCAGTATGAACGAATTATTTTGATAATATAGACATACAGAATATCGGGTGAGTTATATTAAATGTGCATGACATCAGGAAGGTTATATATTATATCTATTTTTAAAAAAAGTTGGGTTTAAAATTACCTGATGTAAAAAGAGGTTAAAATCTGGAGGAATGAATTGGTAAATAAAGAAAGAGTCAACATTAAATGTCGCCATGGAGCTGATAAAAATGAAGTTCTTGACAGTGATATTATTGTCTGCAGGTGTATGGAGGTAAAAGAAAGTGCAATAAGAAAAGTAGTAAGGCAGGGGGCTGCTACTGTCGATGCAGTAAAGCGGGCTACAAAGGCTGGAATGGGTTTATGTCAGTCAAAGACATGCTTTGACCTTGTTGCAAAAATAATCAATGAGGAAACAGGAATTCCTGTTTCTGATATTAAACCCATGAAGATAAGAATTCCTGTAAGGCCATTAAAAATAAAAAGCCTTAATATTGATACCCCTTAATATTGGTACATAGATTTAAATTTGCCTGATTAAAAAGATTAATATATGAAAAATTTTAATAAGTAATAATTTAATTTTTAAAAAAGGTGATTAAAAAAAATGTCTGATTTTCAAAAAGGTCTTATTTTATCACTTGATTTTGGAACCTCCAACATTAAAGGAGCAGTTTTTGATTTTTCCGGTAATGAGGTAGCATTTGAATCTGTTGAGTACAATCTTCTTACTCCAAAGCCTTCTTATGTTGAAAATGACCTGGAGCAGTACTGGAACAGAATCTGCAGAATAATTTCAAATCTTTCAAAAAAATTAGGTGACAGGAAAAGAGAAGTTGTAGCAATATCCACTTCTTCACAGGCAGAGACAATTGTGGCTGTTGATAAAGATATAAATCCGCTAAGAAATGCAATAGTCTGGATTGATACCCGTACAGTAAAACAGGCAGAATTAATATCAATAAATTTTGATTTGAAAGAAATGTATAAAAAAACAGGTTATCCTGAAGTGGATACATCCTGGCCTGCAACAAGGATATTATGGATGAGGGAAAATGAACCTGAAATTTTTAAGAAAGCGTACAAATTTATGCTCATAGAAGATTACATTGTCTATAAGCTATCGGGCAAAATATGCGGGGAGGCAACTTCATATAATTCATCATATTACTATGACATTATGAATTTTAAATATATTACTCCCATCCTAAATTTTATAGGAATTTCTGAAAAGAAGCTTCCGGAAATTTTTATGCCCGGCACTGTTGTAGGTAAAATATCAAATGATGTTGCAGAAATTACAGGTTTTAATAAAAATACAAAAGTGATAATTGGAGCAATGGACCAGATATGTGGTGCTGTGGGAGCAGGAAATATATCAAAAGGTATGGCAACAGAATCAACAGGAAGTGCCTTTGCAATGATTGTTACAACGGGTGAACCTGTTATAAACTATAATTATAAACTTCCCTGCATTTTGCATGCTGTTAAAGGTATATATGGACTTATGCCTTATAGTTCTACCGGTGGAATGGTGCTAAAGTGGTTTAAAGACAGTTTATGTGACAGGGAGGTGGAATATGCCTTAAAAAAGGGAGAAAGTGTATATAAAATACTTGATGGTATTGCAGCTGACATACCGGCAGGTAGCGAAGGACTTATAATGCTTCCATTTTTAACCGGTGCATTATTTCCGGAATATAACCCGAATGCAAGAGCTGTTTATTTTGGTATAGGCATTAATCACAAAAAAGGGCATTTTGTAAGAGCAATACTTGAAGCAATTGGGTATATGATGCGGAATTACATAGAATCAATTGAAAAACTGGGCATACCTGTAAAAAAAATATTCTCTGTTGGGGGTGGAGCCTCAAGCAGCCTCTGGAGCCAGATAAAATCTGATATATGTAAAATAAATGTGGAAGTTCCCCAATATACAGAAACAGCTTTGCTTGGAAGTGCCGTTATAGCTGCATCTTCACTGGGAATTTATAAAAGTATTGATGAAGCTACTAAAAATCTAATCAAAATAAAAGAAGTATTCCACCCCAATAAAAATAATGAAGATACTTATAATAAAGGCTTTGTGAAATATAAGCAGCTTTACAGAAGTGTAAAAAAGCTTTATTAGAGAATTTTTCAGATAAGAATGAGCACTTATCATTTATATATCTAAATAATAGACACGCCAGGTCATTGCAATATTTCCCAGTTTAAAAACAGGATTAATAATGTCCATATTTATGTCTGCCAATTGAGATGCTGAACCATGGGTAATTCCAATTTCCAATGCTTTTTGCTTGATTGAATTAAAAAGCAGGGAATCCACAAGCATTTTTCTGTATTCTTTTCTTACACCAAGTATAAGAAGCCTTGCCCTTGTAAAATTTTTATTTTTTATTCTTTTTTTAATTCTTATATATATTTTAAAGTCTCTTATTATATCAGGAAAAGACCAAATACTTTTTTTTGGGAAATATTCAATATTTTTATCATAATCGTGGATTACTTCATTTATATCAGGAATGTTTACTGATACAGCTATTGGTTTGTTGTCTTTTTCAACAATAAATATAAAATCCTCAATTGCAATATCTCTTATACCCCGTGCAATTACATTGAATTCTTCATCAGTCATGTAAACCTGCTGGGGATGATTACCTTCAATCCATAAAGGGTTATAGAGTTCTCTTATTATTTCTATTTCAGCTTTGAGGTTTGAGAAGTTAATGTTTCTAACCTTAAAACCATTAAGATTTTCGCTGCGATGGTTATTTTTAAATTTTTCTATTATTTTACCAATTTTATTCATGTAGTCTCTGGATAGAAACTCATCCGTTGATATGCTGTACCAGTCATTTTCCTTTTTAAAACCATAATTTTCAAAAAAATTCTGATAATAGGGTGCGTTATAGGGTTCCATAAAGTAAGGTTTATTCTCAAATCCTTTAATCAGCAGACCAATCTCCCCACCGGCATTAAATTTGGCAGGACCTATTATTTTTTTACAGGAATTTTGTTTAAGGTATTTCACAGCTTTGTCAAAAAGACTGTAAGCAGTTTCTTCATCTTCAACGGATTCAAAAAGGCCTACCCAACCAATTTTTTTAACTGCTTCGTTGTTTTCAATATAATTATTATCCATAAAAGCCATTACACGTCCCTTTGGTATTGAGCCGCTGTGGGCTATAAAATATTTTATCTGTGTATGGTCAAAGAAAGGATTTCGTGAGATTATTCCCGGTATTATGCAATTTGTTGGGTTAAGATCAGAAATCTCTTTAGTAATCAGGGGAAAAACCCTATTGGAATCTTTTGATTTATACCAGTCAATATAGTGTGCAACATTTATAAACTCTTTAATTTTATTAAGGTTTAGCTCGTTAAGTTTTTTAGGAATATATTCACCAAGGTCTTTTATAATAATTTTATTTGACATAATTGATATAAGAACGACAATTAAAAAATTTTTAAAATTATAATTTTATTCTGCCATTTTTACAATGTTAAATTAGATTATGTTAAATTAGCTCCTGCTGAATAATTGACATAAATTGCTGATTTGAAGATATTTTGAGCTAATTTTCAGAAAATAATTTAATAAAAATTAAATTTTTCATCAGGAAGTGAAACTCCCCCGACTGAAGTCTTGGACTTCTTCTGCTTACAATAAACAGAATAAAGCATATCCATTACCAGACTGAAGTCTGGTGATTTAATGGAATATTAAAAAAAAATGATAAAAAACTTTGAAACAGATAATTTCTCTACAACTTTTTAATAAAAAATAGTAAAGTTATTAAAATAAAATATTAGAGAAAGGGGTATAAAATGGGTATCTTTGGAATAATTCTTTTTATTGCCGGCCTGGTTCTTCTTATCATTGGCTTGGTAAACATTTTTCCGGTGCTTACCATAATTGGAGTAGTTTTACTATGTGTTGGATTTCTGTTTTTTATTTTTGCGGGTTTCAGAACAGTGAGGCCCACTCAGAAAGGAATTATAGAAAGATTTGGAAAATACATGAGAACAAAAGATGCGGGTCTTACATGGATACTACCGCATATCGAAAAAATGTATCGCGTAAATATTACTGAGCAGATGGTTGATATTCCGCCACAGATGGTGATAACACAGGATAAGCTTAATGCATCTGTTGATGCTGTTGTTTATTACAGAATAAAAGATGTAAAAGCAAGCATATATAATGTTGATGACCACAGAGCACAGCTCACTAGCCTTGCAAGAACAACTCTTAGGGCAGTAATTGGTAATATGACTTTAACTGATGCAAATGAAAACAGGGCATCTATAAATGAAAAGGTTGAGACAGTTCTTGATAAGGAAACTGCAAGTTATGGTGTGGAGGTTTTGAGATGTGAAATACAGAAAATTGAGCCTCCTTCAGATGTCCAGGCTGCAATGAATAACGTTGTAAAAGCTGAACAGGAAAAAATTGCAGCAAGGGATTATGCAACAGCTACAGAAACAAAGGCAGATGGTGAAAAAAGAGCAGAGATAAAGAGGGCAGAGGGAGTTAAGCAGGGTCTCATACTTTCTTCTGAAGGTAAAGCTGAAGGTATAAAAATTGTTGCAAATGCAGAAGCAGACAGGATAAAAATTGTAAATGAAGCAGCTGATAGATATTTTATTGGTAATGCACAGGCATTAAAAAAACTTGAAACTGTAGAAACAGCACTGAAAGAAAATGTAAAATTTATAATAGACTCCGACAGAGTGGCAACTATTATTACAGATGCTGCCGGTGTAACCCCGGTTCCTGTAGAAAAGAAAGCACAGTAATCTTAAAAGTAATTAATATGTTCGGTCAATGATGAAAAAAATTGGATTTGATAATGATAAATATCTAAGAGAGCAAAGTAGCGCAATACTTGAGCGGGTAGAAAAGTTTGATAATAAACTCTATCTTGAATTTGGAGGCAAGCTTTGCTTTGATTATCATGCTTCCCGGGTGCTGCCCGGTTATGACCCAAATGTGAAAATCCGTCTTCTCCAATCTCTCAGAGAAAAAATTGATATAGTTCTATGTATATATTCTGGAGATATTGAAAAGGGGAAAGTGCGTGGAGACTTTGGTATTACTTATGATTCAGCAACGCTAAAATTAATTGATGATCTTAGAAATTGGGGGCTTGATATCCTGAGCGTAGTTATAACTCGCTTTAGTGGACAGCCTTCAGCAATGGTTTTTAAGAATAAACTTGAACATAGGGGTGTAAAAATTTACCTTCATGAACCTATTGAGGGTTATCCGGCAGATATTGATACAGTATGCAGTGAAAAAGGTTTTGGAAAAAATAAATATATAGAGTCCAAAAAACCAATTGTAATAGTAACTGCGCCGGGACCCAACAGCGGTAAACTTTCTACATGTCTTTCACAGCTTTACCATGAGCACAGACGCGGTATTAATGCAGGTTATGCAAAGTTTGAGACATTTCCAATATGGAATCTTCCCCTGAAGCATCCGGTTAATATTGCATATGAAGCAGCAACTGCTGATATTCAGGACTTCAATCTTATTGACCCCTTTCATTTGAAATTTTATAAAAAAACTGCAGTGAACTATAACCGTGATGTTGAAAGTTTTCCAATTTTGAAACTGATGATCAGCAGAATTGTAAGCAAGGAAAAAGAAGGTATTCCTTTGTATAAATCTCCAACTGACATGGGTGTAAATTGTGTATTATCCGGAATTACTGATGATAAGATTGTCCAGGAAGCGGCTAAGCAGGAGCTCATACGCCGTTACTTCAGGTATAATACTGAATATGTGCAGGGGATTGAGAAAAAAGAAACAGTGGAGCGTATAATTCTTTTAATGCGGGAACTTGGCGTAAAGACTTCGGATAGAAAAGTTGTCGAAATAGCTCACTCAAGTGCTGTAGAGGCTGAAGCCAAGGGGAAGGGTAATGCAGGTATTTTTTGCGGTGCTGCATTGGAACTACCTGATGGAAAAATTGTTACAGGAAAAAATTCAAGACTTATGCATGCTGCCTCAAGCCTGGTTTTAAATGCAGTGAAAATTCTTGCCAGTATTCCTGACAGGATTCATCTGCTTTCACCACAGGTAATAAACCAGATAGCAAAACTTAAAAAGGGTATACTTAAAGCTGAGTCTGAAAGTCTGGATCTAGAAGAAACATTAATTGCACTTTCTATAAGTGCTACAACAAATCATACAGCTGAACTGGCAATGAGCAAGCTTTCACATTTAAGAGGCTGTGAAATGCATATGACACATATTCCAACTCCAGGAGATGAAGTTGGCTTAAAAAGGCTTGGTGTAAATATAACTACAGACGGTAAATTTTCTTCACACAATTTATTTGTAACCTGATTTTTTTAAATTATATAAAATTAATATGCTAATTTAAGATTGACTCAAAAAAGAAAGAAAACCCCTTTATATAAGCAGCAGTGATTTTTTCACTTTTAAAGTAAGTATTTCAGGATAAAAATTTCGGCACTGAAGAGTAAAAATTTAATTTTATTTGAAATTAAGGGTTTTAAATATTATCATTAAAAAACCATTTTTTTAGTCTGCCGTTAAATGTTAAACCATAGTTCTTAAGTCAGGTTGGTTAAAAAGCGGCTTTTCTTTGTATTTATTAATGGAAGCATCTAAAATTATGTGATAGCAATAAAAGTAAAACTTTAAGGACCCATTAATTTATTTTTTATCACGGAATTTTAGATGCCAACTTTATTAAGTAATAGATATTATGGCTACAGCCTTATGATATATAATTAAATAATTTATTTTTTTAAATTATAAAGGAAACTTCAGTATGAAAAAATTAATAAAAAACGAGATAGTTGATGAGATAGTTGAACCTTTGATGTTGCCGGAAGAAGGATTTGAAAGCGATTATATAATTACTACTTATTTTTATAGAAGCAATTCCCAGACAGATGTTTATGAAAAGGCAAAGTCTTTTGCAGTGGGTCAAACAATTGGAACATGGGTTCCGGTACCAGGTATTACAAATGAAATGAAGAAAAAATATGGTGGAAAGGTTGTTTCAATTTATGACATACCACCTGCAGAACTTACAACTGATGTGCCGGAAAATACTGCTCATATAATACAGATAGCATTTCCGGATGAAAATTTTTCTCCCCAGTTTCCAATGCTTTTAACTACCCTGCTTGGAAATGACGTCTCAACTTCAGCACAGGTAAAATTAATTGATGTAAAATTTTCAAAAAAATTTTTAAGTGCATTTCAGGGTCCAAGGTTTGGAATAGATGGCATTTATAAATATTTTGCTATAGAAAGAAGACCAATTATTTTAAACATGATTAAACCTTGTTTGGGTTACAGTCCTGAGGAGGGAGCTAAAATTTTTAGAGATGTGGCTATGGGCGGTGTTGATATCATTAAAGATGACGAACTTCTTGCTGATACAGGTTACAGCTCAATTGTTGAAAGGGTAAAAAAATATACAAAAGCTGCAAAAGAGGTTCAGAGTGAAACAGGGCATCTTACAAGGTACTGTGTAAATATAACAGACAGAATGGATAAAATGGTCGAGCATGCCCGAAGAGCAGCAGATGCCGGAGCTGGATTGTTAATGATAAATTTTATTGCTGCCGGTATTTCAGCTCTGCAGGCTATTTCTGAAGATAAAACAATAAATATTCCAATTCTTGTGCACTACGCCTCAGCCGGTTCCATGACAGAGTCACCTTTTACAGGAATATCAACCCCGCTGCTGCTGGGTAAGCTTTCGCGCATAGCTGGAGCAGATATGTGTTTGTTCAGTTCTCCTTACAGTACATATCCATTTTTAAAAACAAGGTATAAACAAATTGCAGATAACCATAGATTGCAGCTGGGAAATTTTTTACAGACCATGCCTGTCATTGGCGGGGGTGTTCATCCCAATAGTGCTGAAAAAATTGTTCATGATCTGGGCAGGGAAGTTGTTCTGGCTTCAGGTGGAGCTATACTCGGTCACCCTTCAGGGCCGGTAGAGGGTGCAAAATCAATGATGCAGGCAGCAGTAGCCCTTGGAAAGGGTATAAAATTAAGCGATTTGGCAGATAAAAAAGGTTACGAGTCATTAAAGATTTCTATGGAAAAGTGGAAATAGAAAAGAGAAAGATATTATTACAAATACAATGAACTTATAGGTAGCTTTAAAATATTTATATTTTTTTAAGTGGAAAGGAGATAAATGAAGATAAATAACAAAGAAGTGATTAGCTGGGTACTGGATATGGCAAAAATGTGCAACCCGGATAAAATTGTATGGATTGATAGCTCGGAAAAGCAGAGGAAAGAACTTATAAAAGAAGCAGTGAAAACTGGAGAAGTAATAATCTTAAATCAGAAAATCCTTCCGGGCTGTTTTTACCATAGAACTGCATTAAATGATGTTGCAAGAACAGAACACCTTACATATATTTGTACTCCTCAAAAAGAAGATACAGGCCCCACAAATAACTGGATGCATCCGGAAGAAGCTTACCGGAAAGCATCTGAAATATTTAAGAATTCCATGAATGGCAGAACAATGTATGTTATACCTTTTTCAATGGGACCAATTGATTCAGAGTTTTCAAAAATCGGAGTTGAAATTACAGACAGCATTTATGTTGTTTTAAATATGCTTATCATGACAACTGTGGGTGATGAAGTATTAAAATTTCTTGGAAGAAGAGGGCAGTTTACAAAATGTCTTCACTGCCGTGCAGATCTTGATATAAATAAAAGACTCATTCTGCATTTTCCGCTTGATAATACTATATGGAGTGTAGGTTCCGGATATGGAGGAAATGTTCTTCTCGGAAAGAAATGTCTATCCTTAAGAATTGCCGGATATATGGGCTGGAAGGAAGGCTGGATGGCTGAACATATGCTAATAATCGGCATTGAGGATAAATCAGGCAGGGTAACATATATTGCAGGTGCTTTTCCAAGTGCATGTGGAAAAACCAACCTTGCAATGCTTATTCCCCCGGACAGTCTAAAGAAAAAGGGATATAAAGTATGGACAGTCGGAGATGATATAGCCTGGATGAGAATAAGAGAAGATGGTTCTTTGTGGGCTATAAATCCTGAAACAGGATTTTTTGGCGTCCTGCCCGGAACAAACAGCAAAACAAATCTTAATGCAATGAAGACTATTAAGAAAAATGCAATTTACACAAATGTTCTTTTAAAAGAGGATAATACTGTATGGTGGGAAGGACATGATGATCCTCCGCCTCCCGGTGGAATTGACTGGACTGGAAAACCCTGGAAGCCTGATTTAAAAGATGAAAACGGTAACCCTGTAAAGGGCGCAAATCCTAATAGCCGATTTACAGCTCCTATAAAACAGTGTCCATCTGTTTCCAGTTATTATGGCGATAAGAATGGTGTTCCAATATCAGCAATTATATTTGGTGGCAGAAGAGCAACACTTGCCCCTCTTGTCTACCAGTCCTTTGAATGGCAGCACGGTGTTTTTTTAGGGTCAATAATGGCTTCAGAAATAACTGCAGCACAGTACGGTGCTCATGGAGCAGTCAGACGTGATCCTATGGCTATGCTGCCCTTCTGCGGATATAACATGGCGGAATATTTTGCTCACTGGCTTGAAATAGGTAAAAAAATTAAAAACAAACCCAAAATATTTCATGTTAACTGGTTCAGAACGGATAAAAATAATAACTACCTCTGGCCTGGTTTTGGGGATAATCTTCGTGTTCTTGAGTGGATTGTTAAAAGAAGCAGGGATGAAATAGGTGCTGCAGAAACTCCAATTGGATTTATTCCGGATAAAACCGATATTGATCTGGAAGGTCTTGAAATAACAGGTGATGCAATTGATGAATTATTTGCAATAGAAAAAAAAGACTGGTTTAAGGAAATTGAAGAAATTGAAGTTTTTTATAAAAAGTTTGAAGAAAGATTTCCTGGAGAATTGTGGAACCAGCTTGAAAACTTGAGAAAAAGATTTGAAAAAAATAAATAAAAAATTATTTTTTTTTATAATCTTTTTAATAGAACATTTACTTATTATTTTTTTAACTAATTATTCTATAGTCAAAAACCAGTATTAGGTCCGGCGGCGGATAGATTTTTAAATTTTATAGAATAATAAGAAAGCATACGTCTTAAGTTAGGGTGCTTCATGTAAATGAGAAGCTATTTTTTTTTAATTTATTTGTAGAATTTGTATATTACAAGACCGCTGCAAGGCTTGGGATAGAAATATGTAGACTTCTGCGGCATTAAAAAGTCTGTATAAGCAAGTTTTTCAACTGTTTTGATGGAGGGTGCATTTAATATAAATCCTGTCATACAGGAGTCACCATTATTTTTTTGTTCAATGATTTTAGAAAGCTCTGAAATTGAGTGTATAAATTTTATATCTTTAATTTCAAATTCATTTAATAATTTCCCTATCAAGAACCTGTGCAGAAGATTTACATCAAGATTTTCAAAGTCTTCATTAAAATTTTTACTGATAATACCAAGATTGCTATAAATTTCTCTGACACCTGACTTCAGTGTAATAAAAAGAGCTTTTCCATCCTGGTTAAGAATGAACAGGCTTTTTTTACCAGTTAAGCCTGATTTGTGCATTTTTTGTTTTATTAAATGTTCTGAAGGCTCTTTAATAATTTCCACAGTAAAATATTTATCTATTAAAGATATTAGGTTTTCAGATGAAATTTTTTTACTGAATGTTACAGCTCTGTGTGTTGGATGAATTGTAATATCTTTCTGGTTTCCAGCTACAAAAAGGGTCATAATATAATCTTCAGGGTTACAATTATTGAATGGCAAAACATCTAAATTATTAGTTTTTACAGGATTTTTTATTAAAGATTTTTTGGACTGGATAAGCTGCCTGTAAAGCCTTGATGTTTCATATCTGTGATGGCCGTCTGCTATAAGAACTGTTTTTGTTTTTAAAATACCGGTAATTTTTGAAATATAGTCTTTTTCTGAAATTTTCCATAATTTAAAACTTAAACTTTTATCATAAGCTGCCAATGTGGACAGTATCGGCTTATCCTTTATTGTATTTTCTAAAATCTCATAAACTCTTCCATCATCATCATTGTAAACAGTATATATAAATTCAAAATTAGTCCTGCAGGTTTTTAACAGTTTTAACCTGTCTTCTTTAGGCTTGGGAAGTGTCATTTCATGCCTTAATACTTTTCCCTTTCCATATTCTTCAATTTTTAGAAGACAAATAAAACCAAAAAAACTTTTTTTCCTTCCCTCTTCTGTAAAACTCTCCTCAAAAAGGTAAATACAGTATTTATCATCAAAAGTCAGAATATCATTCTTAATCCAGCTTTCTAAGCTTTCTTTTGCGCTTGCATACTTATTTTTCCCATCAGTTTCATCAGGTAGTGTAAGATTTACAATATTATAAGGATTTAATTTTTTCAGATAATCCTTTTCACTTATTGAAATTATGTCATAGGGAGGTGCAAGAACCTTTGAAATATTGGTTATCTTTTCAGTATTATAAATTAAACCCTTAAAGGGCAGTATTTCAACCATAGTATTACTTCACCCTAAAATCCTAA
>Ga0194112_10007457_pt1 | contig 14229 bp, 12 predicted proteins | sample TA2MahC400mmetaG_FD_146191 | JGI IMG/M metagenome (GOLD analysis project Ga0194112, IMG submission 146191) | Freshwater microbial communities from Lake Tanganyika, Tanzania - TA2015016 Mahale Deep Cast 400m | ecosystem: Environmental > Aquatic > Freshwater > Lake | place: Tanzania: Lake...
AAAACGCCGTGAAAACTCAAATCTGGATTGCAGTCTCTGTCTATTTGTTGGTTGCAATCATCAAGAAGCAGCTGCGAATCGAACGAACACTCAACGAAATTCTTCAAGTTTTAAGCATCACGCTTTTTGAAAATGATGAATTATTACCGTTACTTACAAATTTTCATCTCCAAGATCAAAAGGAGGCTTCTTATAAGCAGTTGACATTATTCAATTTTTAACCGGACAGTACTGGACTAAAATAATAAATACTATATATATAGCGGGTATCCGACTCAGGGGGTCGGGAGGATGGGGATTTTGCCAATAATAAAATTGTGCATCTTAATATTGTTAGGGTTTTCGTTTTTGCAAATTGATTGCAGATTGTGGAAATGGTGATTGCAATTTGTCTGTATTTTAGTACAGCTTATTAAGCCATTGTAATAATTCAATTTCCATGTCGTCTTAGCTTTTTCTAAAATTCCTTAAAATTTGCAATTGATTGCAGAAAATGCCTATATTTTAGTCAAAAGTCTGTGGAAATGCTGTGGAATGTTGATTGCACGGCCAATTGTATTAAATTTAGTACGATGTGCAAATTGATTGCATAAGGAGAGGATGGGGATTTTGCCTAATTTTTAGGCTTTTTTAGGCTCGTATAATCAAAAAAGTTATTATAATAATGATAAGTTACGCTGCTGTGCTGTTCTAAAACTTCAAAAATGTGGAAAACTCATTTAAGCATTTAAAATGATTTGTGGAAGTCAGGGTTTGGCTATACAGACATTATCAAGTCTCAAGGTGAGTTCTTCCTGCTAATTCCCGTTCTTGAAAATCCTGTCTCCGTGCAACATTTCAACTCGTAATAAAAAAATACGAATCCTGGATTTCAGTTTGTTATTCAAATCGAAGCCTTTTTGAAGGAGAACATCTTGGCAAGCTATTCGCAGTTTAGAGTTTAAAATTCTTCATCGCCACCTTATTTGTTCCTTCTTTATAAATTTGAATAAACTCGGTATTGTTCATCAGAATAAATCCTAGCTCAATTCTTCATCTATTAAGTTTCAGAGAATTAAATAGATTTAGTGTTTAGAAGCAGTTACATTACGGTTACACTGACCTAAAAAATAAAAAAAGGTCAAATACTTAAAATACCGCAAGGGATATTTAATCCTTTGTGGGAACATACCTTCACTGGATTGGGATCACTTCAATATTCCTTCAAGTCTTAGGACTCATAACCCGAAGGAAGCCAGTTCAAATCTAGCCCCCACTACCAATTAAATCAGTGGCAACAGAATTTCTTGCAACCCGTTTTTTTATTCTGGACAGTATTCCCACCAAAAATTTGATGGGAACTTCTCTCATGTCAGATCATTAATTTAAAAAATTATGGCCTTTAAAATTGTTAGGAGATCTATCGAAAATTGGGCTTTCCTTACCACAATGGAAGGAAGGTGTTACGAAGAGAATTAACACACCTCCCACAAAGCAGAGTATAGCTGATAGATAAAGCCCCCATAAAAAGGAACCAGTCGCATCTTTGATCCATCCAGTTGCCCATGGTGACATCAAAGAACCAAAGTAGTGAATCGTGTTAGTCAATCCATAGGCGGTTCCAAGAATTTTGTAAGGAACGATATCCGAAAGAAGTGCGTGAAGCGCCGGATAATATCCCCAGATGAAGAAGCCGGTCATAAAGAAGAGAAGTACAAATACGTAGATATTGATCTTCCACTTCAATCCATATCCCAATAACAACATACACAGAGACATGAGGAAGAATTCAATAGCAATGAGACCCTTTCTTCCCTTTCCTTTCCTACTTAGTCGATCACTGACAAGCCCAGTCAGGACAACTCCTGGAATTCCAGAAACTCCTAAGATGCTTGAATAGATGGAAGATCTCGCCAAGGTTTCTACACCGATCTCTCTGAACATTGCTGGAGCCCATGTCCCCAGCACCCATAGAGCATAGACCCCGGGAATCCCGCCCACATAAAGAAGCCAGAGATCTCTGTTCTTGAAAACCATGGAATATGAAAACTTCTTTTCTCTTATTCTTTTAAACTCCTGCGGGTGAGCTTGCTCAATCGAATAGTAAATTAAAAAAGATGCGAAAAAAGAAGGAAAGGCGAAGAGAATGAAGACAGACCTCCAGCCCCAGAGATCGGATATCTCACCAGCAAGCGAAGTACCAATAAATATTCCAACCCCTAAACCAATATAGGAAATTCCCTGACCCAACCCTTTCTTTCTTTCTGGTGTATAAGCAGATATGATTGCTCGGTCATTGCTAAAATAGGCTCCTTCTCCCATCCCTGTTAAAAAACGGAATAGAAACAGTGAGACAAAAGACTGAGCCAGACCTGAGAGCAGAGACATCAAACCCCACCAACTCGTACAGAGGATAAGCACAATTTTCCTTCCCAATCGATCCCCCAGATAGCCTGCAGGAAGTTGCATGAAGGTGTAGGCATAGAAGAAAGCCGTGGCGAGTAGTCCCGCCTGCGTATAAGTTAAATTAAATTCCTGTATAATGGGAATGAGAAGTGGAGAGAGGCTCGAACGCACCATGTAGTTGCTCACCCAGCCGAACAGCATGGTCATCCAAATAGTTTGATATTTCTCCCATTTCATTGATTATAATCACTTATTGAATATATATCATACTCGGTCGGGACATCAAACAAAGTCTCTACTTTTACAGCAACGAAGAGTCAGGGGGGGGTACGGGGCGACGGCGAGACTTTCCTGACGAGACATGCCAGGTTCTGGCCCGAGGAGGGAACACGAAAGAGAGGGTCCGTCTATTGGGACCGGGGAGCGGAATAGGGTTGGAGTTATCTGGGAGGGGAACTGGAGCAGCGAGCGGATCACGAAGAATCAAAACGGATTTGGGATTGCTTTTGAAGGAGCGACGTAATGTCCGCTTGATCCAAGCGAACGTTTCGCCATGCTTCCAGTAACCGGAAGGCTAAGTTTTTTGCTGAGCCCAGCCCATCGAGGAGATCCCTTTTAAGCAGGGTGGCCTTGTAGAGAAGTTGGGCGAGCAAGTGGGCGATTTGCAAGAGCAGGTAAAAGACCTTGGCTGAGTTGGGATCATTGGTATAGGCATGCTCCAGTTCATACCCTCCCGTTTTTTGAACGTTGAATCCCTCGTTTTCAATTTTCCATCGCATCCTCCCTCCGTCATTGGATAAGGTCGTCACGTTATGGCCTGAGACATGACAATTGGTGACCCATTTGAACTTGGTCGTTTTCTTTTGTCCTTCCTTGCCGGGTTTTGTTTCCAAACACTCGATCACGGACAGCGTATGTTCCTTCTTCTCGGAGTCGGTATAGGCGATATCGTCAGCCCAACGAAAGGCCTGTTTGATTTGGGCCTGCTTACCCGTACGCCAAACCAAGCGGTTCTCGGGTTGGAGTTTCGACAACGCCTCGAACTCCTCGTTGACAGAAGGCAGATCGTCGTCCTTGAGAACGATCATGAACTTCCAGCCGTAACGGCGGCACAAATCGAAGGTGGGTCCCCCGGCGAACAGACCGTCTAAGGATAAGAGAATCGGCAACCGTGGGAACCGGATTTTGAGTCGCTCGGTCAGTCGATAGAAGGCCTTCAGTTCACAATCCTGTTTGGTCACCTTGTCTCCAGGGTTTTCGATAAATTCGGTCATCAGAGAGAAGGCGAAGCCATTGGAGGTTAGAAGCTTGGCTTCCAGGACGGGGTGATAATAAAGGGTCTTTCCATTGCGGGTACGGGTCAGGCAATGGGGACAGTGGCGGTGGTCGAAGTTGACCGTGCCCGTCCCATCAACGGCCACGATGAAGTAGATTCCCAAGACCCGGTAGCTGTAGAGAACCTTCTTCCGAATGAGGGTCCCCGTCATGGCGCTGACGACCGCCTGAATCTGGTCAACCTCCAGATTCGAAAAGGTTGCATCCAAGGTATCGCCGTGAGGAAAGCTTTCTACACCAAAGAGGGCCTGGAATTTGCGGATTGAGGGACCGTTGCGGAGTAAGAATCCAATCTGCCGTCTCGCCTTGAGTCGAAATAGAAACATCGTCATCCCGGCGAAGGCCAGACTGGAAAGAGGATAGGTAATCTTGAGGGGATCGCGGGGGTCCGTGACGTGGGCAAACAGAGGGGGAAAAACCACCAAAGAAATGGTGAACGGTACTTACGAGAGCACGGATTAAATCTTCTTGCTCTTCCTGCGCCTTTTCTTCGAGGTCAGAAACTCCCTTTGAGCTTGCGACACCTCTGCCACGAGGCGCTTCAGAAGTTTCCCTTCTTGGACCCATCTCTCCACCTCCTGACGAAGTTCGATCGGAACATATAAGGTATGGGTGCGTTTCTGTTCTTTCCAGGTAAGGAGGGCCACCTCATGAAGAGGACCTTCTTGAGCACATCGGCATCCAGGGTTACCACACCTTTTATTTGTAATATTAAGGGAAGCCTGGACAAAGGGCTTTATCTTTCGGATACGCTCCAAGGCTTGCTTTCCCCGTATATTGGTCATTAAAGGTCGCACCATTAATATAAGTATATATACTTACCAATTATTTGTCAAGAAAAAAATGCTCGATTGCGAAAAAATATTTTAGGTTTGCCTGGATGACCAGAAAAAAGGCGGGTTTTTAGCACATTAACAGTGCGAAAAAAAATCACTCTTCATTGCTGCTACTTTTAACCATATCGATAAGATGTGAGAAGACTACCCTCTACAATTCAAAATATATAACTTTGGTGTTGACGTCTGTCTTTGGTGGGCGCTTAGGTGTATAAACAGGAATTCCGATTGGAATAATTCCAACAATTTCTTTATCTTCTGATATTCCGAGGAACATTTTAATTTCACTGTCCTTTTTCTTAAGAGGACCGGTCATCCAGCAAGAACCTATACCTTCACTCCAAGCTGCTAATATGAGATTCTCAATAGCTGCAGAGGCGTCACATATATTATTTTTCATCTGCCAAGGATCGCTTTCCTTGTTTACATACACAACAATAGCGACCTGTGCCCCGCCTAAGGTCCTGTAAAATTCGTTGAGACCTTCAACTTTGTCATTGGATTGGTTTGTGGGAATTGATAGATCTCGAATCCTTTCTTGCATTACTGTCCTACCCATTTACTCCACTCTCTCTTTAAAAGATTGATCCATAATTTCGTTCATTTGGTCCAAAAAGGTTCTGTTGACAATTAAAAAATTCCAGGGTTGCCTATTATTTGCAGTCGGTGCAATATTTGCAGCCTCCAGAATTCTCAAGAGCTTTTCTTTGGGACAGGCTCACTTCTAAACTTTCTGATGCTTCTTCTCGTTCTTATTACTTCGAAGATGTCCATTTCTTTTTTCTTATTGCCTTCTTTATGCGTAAGAATGTAATGTCTTGACCTAAGCAAATTTACAGGTTATTCCCCCGTCGACGATGAGTTGTGCACCAGTAATATATTTCGCTTCGTCGGAGGCAAGAAATAGGGCTGCATAGGCAACGTCCCAAGCATCCCCCATCTTTTTCATAGGGCAGATAGAATCTCTTTTTGTAATCATATCTTCAACACCTCTGTCCCCATATGCATTTTTCAAATATTTTACGATCTGTGGAGTATTCATCAAACCAGGTAAAATACAATTGGCTCTAATCCCTTTTTCAGCATACTGAATTGCAATATTTTGGGTCAATTGGTTAACTCCTCCCTTTGAAGCATTATAAGAGATACTAGGGTATCCCGTATACCGAATGGAAGCGATAGATGATATATTGACAATTGCTCCTCCACCTTGTTTCTCCATATATGGGATGCAGTACTTGCAAGTTAAAAACATGCTTTTTAGATTGGTATTAATTAGTTTATCCCAATTCTCTTCACTAATATCAACGGGGCCACCAACCTCAACGATACCAACATTGTTTTGAAGAATATCTATTCTCCCATAGACCTGAAAACACCGTTCAACCATGTCTTTGACCTCATCGGACTTTGAAACGTCTGCTTGGTGAACTGTACATTCCCCCCCCTCCTGGTCGATGATCGCTTTTGTTTCTTCTGCTGCTGCAAGGTTGATGTCAACAGCAAAAACCTTCGCCCCTTCGCGGGCAAATAAAACTGCGGTTGCCTTACCATTGCCCCAACCCGGGCCGATCGATCCTGCTCCGGTCACAATAACAACCTTTTGCTTTAAGCGATCTCTCATTATTATCCCATTTCTTAGACTTGCTACAATAAACAAATCAAACAAAGATTACTGTTGGTTATTAGAAAAAAGGTTATAGAGGCAAATTTGTAAATTTCTTGTTAAACGCTTATTTCATTCAAAATTCTCTCATCAATATGGTAGCTATGTTCATCCATAGGGAATTCACCTTTTAAAACCTCTTCTCGGTACGCCTCGAAAACCTTGAGTATCAATTCGCTCAAGTTTATGTAACACTTTGCAAATTTGGGGGTGAAGCGGTCGAATAATCCCAGCATATCATGTGTGACTAACCCCTGGCCATCGCAATGAATTCCAGCTCCGTAACTGATTGTTGGGATTTCTAAGCGTTCAGTAATCATCTTCGAAATAAGTGAGGGAACACATTCGAGAACAATGGAGAATGCTCCTGCCTCTTGGATCAACAGCGCATCGTCGATAATTTTTTGAGCACCCTTCTTATCTTTTCCCTGGACCTTTAGTCCGCTGAGCATTGAGATATTCTGTGGAGTCAATCCGATATGACCCATTACAGGGATTCCTGCTCTGGAGATCGCTTTCACAATATGTGCCATATTGGCACCACCTTCCACCTTTACTGCATCTGCTCCTCCTTCTTTAAGAAATCGGCCAGCATTGAGGATAGCATCTCTCTCGGAAGCGTTAAAGGACATAAAGGGCATATCTCCTGTAATAAAAGCAAATCTTGCGGCACGGGTCACAGCCTTTGTGTGGTGAATCATTTCATCCATGGTAACAGAAACCGTATTCTCATATCCTAAAATTGTCATTGCCAGCGAGTCCCCGACCAGGATTGTATTAATCCCTGCCCGATCCGCAAGCAAAGCCATGGGATAGTCATAGATACTCAGCATAGTGATTTTTATCCCCTCCCTCTTCATCATCTGGAGATCTGCCAGTGTCACCTTTTTACGTTCCATATTCTTCCCCTCACCAGATTTTGCTGTTAGTCTGAATCATTATCAACCATTTTGATTGATTCTTTATTTATACAATCAAATCTATTTTAGTTTAAACGATATTCATAACCGGACTGATATATTGATATAACCCATTATAATGCTAATCAAACATACATTCTTACAAACTTGGCAAAAAGCTTTGGCTCCAATGTTTGCTTTCCCAACCGTGCTATATCATCAATTCAACCTCATGGTTGCTACAAGGTTGTAGCAACCATCGGAAAGAATGAAATAGGTTAGTGCGTCGATAGGAACGATAGAAGCTCAGCAGCCGTTTCTTCCGGCCGTTCTTCAGGCAGGAAGTGACCACAATCAAGAGCCCTTCCACGCACATCGACAGCACGTTCTTTCCAAGTAACTAAGATATCCAGACGGGACCCCGTCTGCCACCCGGGCCGCTTCATCGTGTTGCTTCCCCAGAGAACTAAAATCGGGCAGGAGAGCTTACGCCCACGATCTGCCTCGTCGTGGATCAAATCGAGTTCGATTCCACGATAGTCCAGACAAGTAGCACGGATCGTCTCGGGTTCTTTGAAGCAGCGCCAATATTCTGCGTACGCTTCTTTAGTAATCGCGCCGTTGGTTGCGCACCATCTCTCTAATAAAAAGTCCAGGTATATCTTGGCGCTGTTGCCAATCAAAGTTTCCGGTAGCGGCGCAGGCTGACGCATCAAATGCCAGTGGAACCAGGCGAAAGCCAATTTGCTGTCCATATTATCAAAGGCCGCCTGTGAGGGGACCACATCAAGTGAAGTGAAGGTTCTGACGCGCTCAGGGTGATCGAGCGCCATCCGATGACCAACTCGGGCACCGCGATCGTGGCCAACAACATGAAATGAGTTAAAACCAAGTTTCGCCATGACTTCAACCTGATCATTTGCCGTCGTACGTTTGCAATAGACGCTCAGGTCCCCATCGGCAGCTGGCGGCTTTTCACTGTCACCATATCCACGCAAGTCGGGGGCAACCACTGTGTAATGTTTGGCTAAAGTGGGTGCGATTTTGTGCCACTCTACATGAGTCTGGGGATAACCGTGTAGTAGCAATAACGGTGGGCCACTACCGCCGTGAACCAAGTTTATCGAAACTCCATTCGCATTGATTCGAGTGTTTATGAAATTTTCAAACATTTATCAATCCCCCTTCGTTATTATCACTTGTAAATCGAAAGCTGAAAGGCAACAGTGTATCCTATTGAAGCTTCTCTCCAGTAATCAGTCGTCATAACGCTCCAGAGAATTAAAACTTCATCTATTTAAAGTTATAAGCCAATATTTCTTCTAAGGCCTTCCTAAACATGTCTGCATAATCACGTGTGATGGTCTTTTTTTCTAATTTTGTGTTTATCTCAGCTTTTATCTTAGCCTCATTCTGCTTCAGCAATTCTTGCCATCTAGCTAAGTACTTCTTAAAAGTAACCCCTTTCACGAACCCTTTACTATAAACTTCCTCTTCAGCTTGATTGCGTGTTTTCTCAAATGTTTCAATACATCTTGGGTCGTGTTCCCAAACCCTTGCATGCCCGTTAACAAACTGCATTAAATATGTATCATCTAAGGTTACAGTATCCAATTTTTTAGCTCCATAGGGAAAGGATATAGTCCCAACAATAGTTTCTACCTTGGATTTCGTAACTACATCCATAAAATAATCTTTATCTGTCAAACCACGCTCGCCCGCTAGCTCGAGCCATTTTTTAATTAAATACACGGCCTGATAACCATCCAGCGTATCTATTTCTGGTGAGGCATTTACCAAGGTATATTTTCCCTTAGGAACTAATGCCTCCAATTTTAAGTACAAGGGGATAGCCCCTGGCCTGTTCCAAATGTAAAACCCTTGACAATGGCGCCCTGCCTGGAATATAGCCCCATCAAAATCATGTCCCCCCGCTTCTCTTACAGGATTAAAAAATAGGCCAGAATACCCAATATATGAGCCCTTAAACCCCTGGGATTTGAAGGTACGGACGATTGTTGCAGCTTCACCCGAGTAAGCGAGCAGTAGGATTACGTCAGGGTTAGCAGTGAGAATTTTCATTACTTGTGGGCTAACGTCGGATGCACCACTATCAAAGCTTGCCTCACTTACTACTTCCAACCCTCTCTCCTTAATTTTCTTGAGTAAGATTTTACGGAGATCCATGCCCCAGAAGTCATTGAGATACATTATGCTAGGCCTTTTAAAGTTGCCTTTCTCAACAGTATATGACATAGAATCACCGCAAACAGTATCGGAATGGCATAACCTCATATAATAGGGATTGCCCATCTCCAAAACTGTGTCCGCCATAGGGCAGAGCAACAATGTTGGTACCTTGTATCGCTGATAGACAGCCGAAGTTGCCCTAGCATAAGAACTTCGAGGATTGGTAAAAGCGAAATCGATATTTTCCCTTATGCAAAGCTCCTTTGCCTGTGCGACTGTATTGTCAATTTGGTTTCCGTCATCACGATAAATGTATGTCAATTTCCTGCCCAATACTCCGCCTGCCTTATTAATCTCCTCGCATGCAATAGTTGCACCATCCCTCTGAGATTCGCAAATGCTTTGGACAGGACTAAATAATGAACACACTTGACCAATTTTAATCTCTCCCTTCCATTGAGCCATAGCCTCTAATGGCTGGATTAGCACTAAAGCCGAACTCAATAATAAGAATACTCTAAATAAATGTCTTCTTTTCATACGATTTTCCCTCCTTAATTTGCAATTTATGATAGGTTTATTAGAGATTAATCTGCTTTATTTGCAATTTTAAAAAGCGTTCTTTACTCAGTACGTTATCACCTCCCTCCAGACTTTAATGTACACACTAACGCATTTAAACGCCTTCTGGAAAACAACCATAGATGTTCAATAAACGCCATCCTTATTAGCAACTATTATGTTGTTAGATAGGCCTTTTTAACTCTCTCATCCTTGAGCATTGTTTCTGTACTACCCTGGGAAAAAATTTCACCCAACACCATAATATATCCTCTTGAAGCAATCTCGAATACCTTCGTTGCAAATTGTTCAACAATAAGAATGGATGTACCTAGACCCTGTAGCTTCGCCATGCTCTCAAAAACTGAGTCAACCATTAAGGGTGCTAATCCAAAGGACAGTTCGTCACAGAGAAGCAATTTAGGTTTAGCCATCAGGGCTCGCCCAATAGCCAACATCTGTTGTTCACCGCCGCTCATTGTACCAGCAAGCTGACGGTGTCGTTCTTTCAATATAGGAAAGAGATCAAAAACAGTCTGTATACTTGTATCAAAGTCTTTGTCTCCAGATCGAACAATATAGCCTAGCCGTAAGTTATCCATAACTGTCTGGTCAGCAAAAAGCCTTCTTCCCTGAGGAACCAATGCGATGCCTTTTCTCACTACAATATGAGGTTTCAAATGGTCTATACGCTCGCCCAAAAAATTTATCTCTCCTGCGAATGGATAAAAAACACCACAGATGGTATTTAAGCAAGTTGTCTTACCGGCTCCATTGGGGCCAATTATGAAGGCCGTTTCTCCTTGCATTACATGTAATGATACTCCTTTTATTACCTGCACCTTACCATGATAAACTTGGATATTTTTAATTTCTAACATTCTACAGACACCTTTTGTTTGCCCAAGTATGCTCTAATGACATCTTCATTGTTCTTAATTTCATGAGGTCTACCTTCGGCTATTTTCATTCCGAAGTCCAAAACAGTTATTATATCGGATATAGCCATTACTGCCTCCATATGGTGTTCAATGAGGAAGATGGCCAACCCCTGATCCCTCAATTCACGCAATTTCCTTATGACAACCATGACTCCTTCATGTGTAAGACCGGCCATCGGTTCATCTAATATCAAAATCTTCGGATCACTGGCTAACGCTCGAGCAATTTCCAAAGCCCTCCTCTGTCCATCCCCTATATTCTCAGCAGGCTCAAGGGCGACATCGATAAGGTCCACATATTTTAATGATTCATAGGCTTTGCGTTTGAATTGTTTCTCTTCTTGGCGAACAAATCTCGTTCCGAATGCGCTAGAAAATATACCTGCCCGAGTTCTAGTGTGCTGCCCTAATCTCACATTATCCAATACGGTCATACCCTCACAAATCTTAGCTCCCTGAAACGTGCGGGCTATTCCTAAATTAGTAATCCGATGAGGGGGGAGTGTGTCAATTCTTTTACCTCTCAAGATAATCTCACCGTTATCAGGGGGATAAAACCCTGTAATTATGTTAATTAGAGTGGTCTTGCCTGCACCATTTGGACCTATAAGAGCATGAATACGCCCTCCCTTTATCGTTAGATCCACGTTTTTTAAAGCCTGCAAGCCACCAAAATTCTTGCATAATTTGATTACTTCAAACGTAACTGGATCGTCGTTGGCTTGGTATACTGCTCCGTTCCGAGCTCCTGCATAGATCTCTCTCCATTGGAGATTACTCGTGCGTAGCCGTGGAAATGGCAGTTTAGCTGCATATTTACAAATAATTCCCCACAGACCTTGAGGAGTGACCAGGAGAATACTAATTAAGACAATGGCCCACAACAAACTCCAATACTCCTTGAGAAACCCTAAATAAGCTGGGAAAAAAACGTATATTATAGTACCCAATATTGGTCCAAAAATAGTCGCCCATCCACCAATCACTAAAATGACAACAAAGGAAAAGGACGTGTGTAGCGAAGACATTTCAGGGTCAATGAAAAAAGAAAAATAAGCGTAGAATATTCCAGCAAGCCCAGCAAAGAAAGCACTAACGAGAAAAATCATGAACTTGTATTTGGGTACATTCACCCCCACAGCAGAAGCAACCACTTCATTAGCAGATATACTTTTAAGAGCCCGACCAGTACGGGAATGCATTATATTTCGAGTAACGACCAGACTGAAGAGAACCGAACCAGCAATGACGTAAGACAACTCTGATTCCCATAGCTCAAAACGCCAAATAGAGGCTACTGGCACTGGAATCCCTGGTTGCCCCCCAGTAAGGTCAATCCAATTCCAAAGCACCTTAAAAACTATCCAACCACAGGCAAGAGTAGATAACCCCAAATAGAATGCTTTAGCTCGATAGCCCGTGGCTGCAAATATGGCACCTCCTGCTAGTGCAGTAATTATTCCGGCAGCCATGCTCGGGATCCAAGGCCACCCTGCCTTCGTTACAAATAAAACGGTACTATATGCACCCAACGCATAAAGCGCACCATGTCCAAAGGAAACTAGGCCAGTTACTCCTGCGCAAAGATTGAATCCGGAAAGCAATATAATGTAGATGCCAGAAATTACGCATAGATGTTGTACATGTAAATTACCAGTTAAAAGAGGAATAAGCACTATGCCAATACTTAGCAAATATATGCCAATTAAATCGGGTGCCAAAAACCGCCGAACCCGGACAAATTTGTCTTCCATTACACCTCTCTTAGCTCAAGAATACCAAATAGCCCTTGAGGTCTGGAGATAAGCACTAAAATCAATGTTCCGAACGTAAACACATCTCTGTATCCAGCTGGGACAATTAAGGAACCAGTAGCCTCTAACAATCCTATTAATACCGCTGCTATTATGACACCACGCCTGGAATCAAGCCCACCTATAACAGCAACAGCAAATCCCTTCACTACAAGTTCAAAACCCATAAGTGAAGAAATATTGGTAAACGGAGCCTGAAGCATTACGCTGAAGGCACAGAGGCCGGCGCTTAGGGAAAAAACCAACATTACTACTAGCTTTGTGTTTATGCCCATCAATGCAGCCGCAACTTCATCATGTGCGGTAGCCCTCATTTTTTTACCCCAGAGGGTACGATCAGCAATTACCTCTAGAATATAGACCATAAAAAAGGTGGCAATAATAAGCAGTAATCTATCTGTTGATGTAGCAGCACCTCCAATGCTGACGGTTTTCTGCCCTCCCAAAAATGAAGGAAACCAAACAAGGTCACTCCCCCACCAATGGCTCAAACAAAGCCGCAGAACTATTTCAACGGCCAATCCACCAATTAACCAACCAATTATCTTAGAACGACGGAGTGGATTAATGATGAAGCGTTCAGTTAAGAGCCCAAGTATGCCAGCCACTAGTATCCCGCAAATAAAACTTATGTAAAGAGGAATCCCAAACCTCGTCAGCCACAAGCAAATAAAAGCACCAAAGACGCCGCTGGACGCTTGACCCAGGTTAAGCACTTTAGCAACACGCCAGCATAAGACAAACCCGTACGCAATAAGGCAATAAACTCCTGCAATCGCTAAACCTCCTAAAATAACCTGGACAACAATAGACATAAGTTCCTCGAATTACCTATTTTTTGCAAAACAGATGCCAATGCTTTCGATAATTGATATTTATAAATTGCATTGATTTTAAGGGGTTTTTTTCACACGGAAGGACACTAATTTCTAAAAAGTTTGGCAAGTAAATATTTTATTTTGCAGATTTGCAAAATTTATTGCAATTTTGCAAATCGCAAATTTTATTGAAATTGTGACTAGTTATCATAAAAAGAGCTATTTTGAGATTTCATATTGCTTAATTTTGCGATAGAGAGTAGCAGGATGAACCTTTGCATGAAGGGATGCTTTATTTAAATCTTTGGAGAATCTTTTCAACAAATTCTCCAAATATTTTTTTTCGAATAATTCTTTGGCCTTATCATAAGAATAAGTGTATAAATCGTTTTCCTCTTCACCTCGAAAGATTGTGATATATTCTTTGATATCCTTTTCAGTAATGGTTTCTTCACTGCGAAGGGCCACAATCCTTTCGATGACATTTTGAAGTTCCCTTACATTGCCGGGCCATTCATGATTCGTTAAGACTTGCAAAGCCTTAGGATGTAGTACTTTTTTCTTCTTATTCATTGATGAACAATATTTCTCTGTAAAATAATTTGCCAGAAGAGGAATATCCTCTCGTCTCTCTTTAAGCGCTGGTAAGTCTATCTTGATCACATTGATCCTATAAAATAATTCTTTTCTAAAACGTTTCTTGATTACTTCCTCTTGTAGATATTTATTTGTTGCCATAATCATCCTGACATCTACCGCATAGGACTTTGTACCCTCAACTCGA
>Ga0194112_10007459_pt1 | contig 14228 bp, 14 predicted proteins | sample TA2MahC400mmetaG_FD_146191 | JGI IMG/M metagenome (GOLD analysis project Ga0194112, IMG submission 146191) | Freshwater microbial communities from Lake Tanganyika, Tanzania - TA2015016 Mahale Deep Cast 400m | ecosystem: Environmental > Aquatic > Freshwater > Lake | place: Tanzania: Lake...
GGTGGCGGGCGAGCACATCGCGGCGGAGCTTGCCGAGGTGCTCGCTGAACGAGTGGGGCACGAGGCGGGCCACCAGCTCGACGGGGAGGCCCACGACGTTCGACTCGCTGCCGTCGAGCCGCTCGATGAAGCGGTCGCCGCCCTCCTGGATGGCGTAGGCGCCGGCCTTGTCGCGCCAGCCGCAGCCGGCGATGTAGCCATCGAGTTCGGCCTCGCTCATCGGCTGCATCGTCACCCACGTGGTGTCGTGGGCCACCTGGCGCTCGCCCGTCGCCGTGTCGAGCGCGCAGAGGCCCGTGATGACGGCATGGCGATGGGAGGTGAGAAGGCGGAGAAACTCGCGGGCCTGCGCCGCGTCGGCGGCCTTGCCGATGACGCGCCCCTCGCAGGCGACTAGCGTGTCCGCGCCAAGCACCAGGGCCTTGCCGACCCGCCCCGCCACGGCCTCGGCCTTGCGCTCGGCCAGCACCTCGGCCTGCCGCTCGGCGGGGAGCGACGGGTCCACGGCCTCGTCCACGTCGGGCGCAACGGCCTCGAAGCGGTAGCCCATCTGCGCGAGGAGCTCGCGCCGACGCGGCGAGGCCGAGGCGAGGACCAGCTTGCAGCGTCTCAACCGCAAAAGCCCGCCTCCTCGAGATGCCGCTTGCCCAACGCAATCTCCTCCGCAATGAAGTCCGCGCTGATCTCCATCACCCACAGGGCGCCAGGGGGCAACAGGCCGGCGAGCGGCTCGAAGTCCACCTCGCCCAAGCCGGGCGGGTAGTGGTCCCGGGTGCGCTCCCGCACATCGTGTAGGTGGACGCCGATGGTGCGGTCGCGGTGGCGGCGGAGCCAATCGTGCTGGTCGGCCAAGCCGAGGAAGTCCTGGATCACCGCGTGCCCCACGTCGTGCCAGTAGCCCACGCGCGGGTCGGGGAAGCGCTCGAGGAGGACGCTTAGCTCATCGAGGTTGGGCAGCTCGTGCCAGCCCATGCGGCACTCGACGCCGAGCTTGGTGCCCGATGAGCGCTCCAGCAGCTCCGCCAGGCTGCGGCAGGCGGCCTCGAAGTGCCCCGGCGCGGCCTCCGCGCGCTCGGCCAGAAGCTCCTCGCGCGACACGCCCAACCTCTCCTCGGCCACAGGCCCGCCGCGCATGAGCTGGTAGAGCACCGACTGCTTCTCCCACCGCAGCTCGATGGGGGGCGAGCCGAGGTGGAGGACGACCGCTGAAGCGCCAAGGGCCCTGGCGTTCTCGATGGTGTCGAGCGTCGCAGCCACGCCAGCCCCCCGCTGCTCCTCGTCGGGCGAGGCTAACCAGTCCCCGCGCCGATTCGTCGGGTCGAGCTTCCGCTCCGAACAGATGTTGTGAACGCTGACGACCCTGAGCGGCGTGCTCTTGAGGGCCTTCTGGAGCTCCTTCAGGCGGAAGGGCAAGGCGTCGGAGACGCCGATCTCCACGGCCTCGAAGCCCATCTTCGCAACCGCCTCCAGCGTCGCCCCCACGCTCGGCTTGCTCCGCGAGTACCACGCTGTTGACAGTGCGATCATGATTTCTGATTTCCGATTTCCGATTTGCGATTGAGGAACAGAAGCAGGACTTCCTCCGCTGTGGCCTCGATCAGCTCCCGTGCCCGCCGCACGGCCTCCTGAAGCGCCATCGGACGGTCTAGGATCGTGAAGCAGGCCACGATGCCTTCGGCGTGCACGGCCTCGTAGCCCTCGCCCAGCGAGCCGACGATGGCCACGGCCGGGATGCCCATTCGCCGGGCCAGCCGCGCCACGCCGACTGGCACCTTCCCATAGGCCGTCTGCGCATCCATCCGCCCCTCCCCCACAAGCACGAGGCCAGCCCCCCGCAGCTTCCTCTCCAGGCCCACCGCCTGAATCACGAGTTCGACGCCTGGCCGCAGGCGCGCCCCCAGAAACGCCATGAGCCCTGCCCCAAGCCCCCCGGCGGCGCCGGAGCCGGGCACGTCGCGGACCGCCACGCCGAGGTCGCGCTCAGCGACGCGGGCGAAGTGGGCCAGGTTGGCGTCGAGGAGCTCCACCATCTCGGGCGTCGCGCCCTTCTGCGGGCCGTAGACCGCCGCCGCCCCGCTTGGCCCGGTGAGGGGATTCGTCACGTCGCAGGCCACGTCGCACGCGACGCCCCTCAGGCGCGGGTCCATCGCCGACAGGTCAATCGTGGCGAGGCGCCCCAGGTCGCCGCCGCCCCAGCCGATGGGCTTCCCCTCGGCGTCGAGCAGCCGCGCGCCCAGGGCCTGGGCCATGCCGGCCCCACCGTCCACCGTGGCGCTTCCGCCGATGCCCAGGATGAGGCACTCGACGCCCAGGCCGAGCGCCGCCGCGATCAGCTCGCCGGTGCCGTAGGTCGTCGTCTTCGTCGGGTCGCGGCGGTCGGGAGGCACGAGCGGCAGCCCGGAGGCGGCGGCCATCTCGATGACAGCGGTCCGCCCGTCGCCGAATAGGCCGAACTCGGCCTCGACCGGCTCGCCGAGCGGCCCAGTCACACGCGCCCGCCGCAGCTCGCCGCCCGTGGCGGCCACCAGGGCGCGCACCGTGCCCTCCCCGCCGTCGGCCATTGGGACGCAGACGACTTCGGCCTCAGGCAGCGCGCCGCGCACGCCCCGGGCCATTGCCTCCGCCACCTCTTCGGCGGCCAGGCACTCCTTGAACGAGTCCGGCGCGATGACGATTTTCAAGAGTTGTTCCAGGGTTCAGAAGATGCCCTTCGCCACGCCCTGCTGAATCGCCGACCGGTTCAGGTCGAGCACGCATCTCGCCGCCACGCCAGGCGGCGGGGCGAAGGGGTAGGCCAGCGTGAGCAGGAGCTGGTGCCAGGTGACAATGGCCTCCGAGTGCTCGAAGCGGGCGAGCTGCTTCCCGCCTTGCTCGGTGACGGTCGTCACAAGGGTCCACTCGTGGCGCTCCCAGGCTGGGACGAGGCCGAGCGTGAGCGCGTGAGCAAGCCGGAGCGCCCGCGCCGAGCGGGCGCGCCGGGCGCTCAGCCGCGCGTTCACCCGCAGGTCGGCCAGCTCGGAGGCGGGGCGGACGTTCGTGAAGCGCTCCGCCCCGTGGTACGCCAGGTGCGTGGCATTGTAGGCGACCACGCGGTCGCGGGGCAGGATGGGCACGTCCTCCCCTGCCTCGGCTACGGCCATCTGGAAGGCGATGCTCACCGACCGGAGCCTGGCGGCCTCGGCCGGCGGCCCGGGCGGCCAGGAACCCACCCGCTCCAACCGACCCGCCCGAAACGACGCACAGCATCCCCCAAGAAGGGGGACCAACGCTACCGCCACGAGCCACCTTGCCGTCTCTCGCCTCATATTGCCTGACCACGCTGTCCACAAGCGAGGCGCTTGTGGCCGCAACTCAGGAGCCGGCCGAGCCGATGGGAATCGGTATCCACAGGAGCTGGAGATACCGCGTGTGGTTCACTCGCCCCCAGCCAACGAGGCCGAAGAGGAGGAAACTCCCCTCGCGAACCTGGTACTTCACCTTGGCGGGGTCCACCTTGGGGCCTGCAAGGGGGTGGACCCCGGCCCGGCCATCGTCGTCAACGGGCATGACTTCGCGGACGCGGGTCCAGCCGAGCCAGAGGCCGCCGATCTCGCCGGTCGTCCGCACCGCGACGCGCTCGCGGGTCGCCACGTCGTAGGCGTCCGCGCGGCCGAACCAGCAGAGGAGGCAATCCCACTGGTCCTCGGAGGCGTAGAACTGCTTCGCGGCGCGCTTGCCGGGGTCGAAGTAGAGCCAGTCGCCGCGCTGGCCGCCTGGGACGAGGACGCTCCCTGTCTTGCGGCCTTTGACGACCAGCCCCGGCGCAGGGGTGAAGGGCAGCTCGATGGCGTAGAAGAGCTTCACGGAGAGCGAGGCGGCGTCGCCAGGCAGCGAGTAGCGCCCCGCGAAGCCGGCGTGCTTCACCTGCTTGAGGTCCTCGACCAGCTTGGCGAGCTGGGCGGCCTCCGGCGCTGGCTTCGGCGCCAGCCCGAGCCAGTCGCCAAGCTCCTCCTTCTTCATCGGCCCCCCGCCGTCGCAGAGGACGAACATCGTGCAGCCGGTCTGGCCCAATGCCAAACCCGCAATGGCCATGCAGGCCAGAACCTTGAGAACTCGCGTACGCGTCACCGTGTCTCATCTCCTTTCGCACCGCTGAGGCGCGGCATGGTGCTAATGGGCAGGCGCATCGCCGCATCGAGTGATTCTTCCGTGCAGCCCACGTCCACGCTCCCGAACAGTTCCCACCGTTCGACGTGGCAGGTGGAGCCGCGCGGGTCCACTCGAGACAGGGGGCCAAGAGACTCCAGCTCGATGAAGTTCCCTGCCGTGTAGCTCTCGCAATTGCAGCCGCAGTCCGGATACTTGCGGCCCTCCTCATAGGGGAACTGCTTGACGAAGAGCGTGTCCTTGCGGAGATAGGCGGCCCATCCCTGCTTGTCGGCCACGCCGATCTTCTGCGGCTCGGCGAGCGCCTCCTCCGTCCGCAACCGCAGGTACTTCGGGCCGAGGGTGAACCGGGGGTCGGCAAGGTTCGTGTAGTGCCACAGCACCATCGCGCGAGCCGGGAGCAGGCACTCGTCGTGCGACCCGTAGGGTTCCTGGGGGATGATCACTACCCCGCCGCCGTTCATGATCGTGAGTGCCCAGGGTGCCATCTCGATAGAGTACGCGTTCTCGTTGGTGAGCCGGTGGAGCACGGTCACACCCGTGCCAACGGGGTCTAGGGTGACCGTGATCTCCTTCTGGACGCGAATGTTCGTCCTGACGGCTTGTGTGAGATGGATCGAGTGTTCCCCAAGCTTCTCCAGCGCGATCGGGTCGTTGTCGGGCTCATAGCTCCGCGGCATCGCCTCGGGCGCGGTCCACAGGCGGTGGCCGCCCACGGGCCGCCAGTCGCCCAGCTCGGTCGTCACCTTCGCGTCGGGTGGGCAGAGGCCCAGGATGTTCTCCTGGCCGCGGAAGCCATAGCGGAGTATCCGTGGCCCAATGTCGGTCGTCACGACGACTTCGACGGTCCCGTTCGTCAGCTTCCGGCAGTTGGGCAGGTCAAGGTAAGGCGCTTTCCGGATCATGCTCGTCCCCTAAGGCGGCCCCTGGCCGCAACCAAAGGGAAAACCCAGGTTGGGCACACTAGAAAACAAAGCCAGCTTGCCTGGGTTTGTTTTCTGCTTCGACGCTCCGATTACCCAACGTGCCAGGAAACCGCGGCTTATTGAATCGATCGGAGGACCGCTCGATTCAATAAGGTGTGCCCAACCTGGGTTTTCCCGACCCCAACGTGCGCGCCAATCGCGCACGTATGACGCTCTCCAACCCTTCAGCCCCGTCACGGCGTGGGCGTGGGCATGGGCATCGGCATGGGCAGCCCAGTGCCCATCGCGGGCGTCCTCCGCTCGCGCACCACGGTGCCGATGTAGGTCGTCTTGAACTCGCAGACGACAGGGGGCAGGATGGCCTTGTACTCGGTGTAGGCCGCGATGTCCTTGATGCCCGTGAAGTTGCCCTGGGTCATCATTTGCGCCTGCTCCCACAGGAGGCCCTGGCCGTCCTTGCCCGCTGCATAGAGGCCCAGGATGCACGTGCCCTCGCCCGTGGCCCGCACCACACCCACGATCTCGTAGTTCGTCGCCTGGTACTCCGTGCTCGTGGTCGCGTGGAGGTTCGGCTTCGCGCCCCACGAGAGGTACTCCGGGTACCCGCCGCACCCGGCGAGCGCGACGAGTGACCCAATCGCCACGACACAGAACGCAACGCGCCACAGTCTCATCGCAGCACACTCCTTTCCTCAAGAGAGTGAACCCACGCAGCGCCCGGCGCCGCCCGACTCGCACGCTCCGCGACGCGCTCGCACCCCTCCTGCCACACCTCCTTTCGCTTGTCCCTCCCCACGACCTGTATTCTAGTCACCCTTCCGCAGCGCGTCAACCCCGTTCTGACGTCAACTCGGGTGCGTGTAATCTCGCACGGTCCGGGCGCCCGAGGGGAACGCCCGCAAGGCGTGACGGAATACAGCTCGTCCTGAGCTTGCCGAAGGACGCAGCGAAGCGGAACCGCGGGTTTGGGGCGAGGAACAGGCCCAGCCCCTAAGGGGGGGCGGAAGTGCCGGTCTTCAGGGCTCCGCCGCCCCGCTTCGGGGGCTGCGCCGCGTGTGGCTCTCCAACCACACGTTCCAGCCCTCCCCATGCGCGCTTGACGCCGCAGGGGGCTTTTGTATGATAAGAGAGCAGATGGCTGGGGCTGGGAGGGGATGAGAACGTCTGGCAGGAAGGAGTGAGGCCATGCTCAGAGGGGCGACTCGGTGGCTCGGGCTCGGCGTGCTGTTCGCGGCGGCGGGCGGCTGCGCCTCGAAGTACATCGAGGGCACGAGGATTCTCCGGCCCCAAGGCAACGAGTGGGCGAGGGCGGGCGACCCCGCGTCCGTGGCCCTGGCCGTCGCCTGGTGCACCGACGATGACCCACACAAGGCGGGCCAGACGGCTGCGGCGAACGCCGTCCAGGCCCTCGGCTGCCCGCCCAAGGGCCTCGTCTTCTACCAGTACTTCCCCAAGATGGCCAAGGACAAGGCCGGCAAGGATAAGGAGGTGCCCGACACCGAAAAGGAGCGGCGGGTGCTCCCAGGCGTCCGCTCCGCGGCCAGGGACGTGCCGGTCATCGGCGCACGCGCCCGCGCCCTCGTCAACGGCGGCACAAAGCTCGTCAACACCGTCGCCGTCCTGGCCATCGGCGGCGAAAAGGTGGCCTGCAAGGCCGTCAAGGAACCCCTCGCCGACGCACGCTTCACCGTCGGCAGAAACCTTGCCCAAAGCCTCAAAGGCGTCGGCGACCTCAAGCTCATCTTCGCTCTCTCCGAAATGAACCTGTCGTTCGACACCAAGCCGAACGTATCGGTCGAAGACCTCATCAAGGGCGTTCAGGAAACGGCTGGGAAGGACGTGGTGCTCTTCGGCGGCAACTGCATGCCCAACGACTACGAGACCGACAAGGGCGGCGTGCAGTTCTTCAACGACGAGGTCCTCGCCGGCCACGTCGTCGCCCTTGGCATCGCAGGCCCCGTCGCCGTCTTCGCCAACCACCACAACGAGTTCGAGCCCTCCCACGACATCGTCACCGTCACCAAGGCCGAGGACAAGTGGGTCTACGAGCTCGACGGGCGCCCCGCCCCCGAGGTCTACCGCCTCATCCGCGGCATGGCGCCCGGGGACGCGTTCACGAGCGACTGGCAGCACCCCGTCGGCGTCGTCGTCGCCCCCTTCAAGGTCTACCTCCGCATGGTCCTCGCCGAGGACAAGGAGAAGAAGGCCCTCCAATTCGTCGCACCCGTGCCCGTCGGCACACGCGTGAAAATCCTCAAGGGTGGGGCGGACGGCGCGGCCATCCTGGCCTCCGCCAAGAAGGGCACCGCCGACATGCTGGCCAAGGCCGGCGGTGCCAAGCCCCTGGCCGTCCTCCTCTCCGACTGTTGCGCCCGCGGCATGCGCCTCGCACAGTTCGGCCAGCCGGGCGACTGCGAGGTCGCCGGCGGCGTCATTCCCGCCCTCGGGCCGAACAACGCCGGCGTGCCCATCTTCGGCTTCTACGCCTGGGGCGAGCTCGGCCCCATCGCAGGCCCCTTCAAGGGCCTCAACTGCATGTACCAACAGCACACCTTCGTCTCCGCCGTCCTCTGCGAGACGAAGTGAAGCCCGTTGCAGAAGGCCAAGGCTGCCTGAAGGCAGGACTCCGAACACGACCAGCACGCGTTTGGAGTCCTGCCTTTAGGCAGTTCTTGCTCGACTGAGCGGCGACGCGGCCGGCGTCCCTGTGGGCGCCGGCCGTGTTGCCTGCCGGGGATGCCGATGGGCGAGCCGTTCAGCGTGTGGGACGATTGGCGCGACGCGCTGCGCGGCCTCGCGCGCGACCTGCGGGCCGCCGTGGACTGGTTTCCCTTCGGCCTCGCGCCCCTCATCATCCTCGCCGTCGCCCTCGCCGCCACCGTCTGGCAGCTTGCCAACCCGGTGCGAGCCAAGGAATCCACGCTCCGCCTCTGGACCTTTGCCGACATTCACGCCACAGCCTACGAGAAGGCACGCCCAGCCTTCGAGGCCAAGCACCCAGGCGCCAAGATTGACGTCCAACTCGTCCACTGGACCGCCGTCACCAGCCGCCTCCGAGCCGCCTTCTGGGGCGACCCGGATGTGCCCGACCTCGTCGAGGTCGAAATCAGCGCCGCAGGCACCTTCTTCCGAGGACGCGAGGACGACATCGGGTTCATTGACTGGACGCCCTGGCTCAAGGAGACCGGCTTCTACGACCGCATCGTGAAGAGCCGCTTCGCCCCCTACACCCATCGCGGCAAAATCTACGGCCTGCCGCACGACGTCCACCCCGTCATGCTCGCCTACCGCCGCGACATCTTCGAAGAACTGGGCATAGAACCCGCCAAGATCGAGACTTGGGACGACTTCATCCGCGAGGGCCGCCGCATCACCATCCCCGACAAGCGCTACATGATCCAGCTCTCCGACTCCAGCGGCTGGAGCCTCGAGCCCTTCCTCTACCAGCGCGACGCCGGCCTCTTCGACCCCGACGGCAAGCTGGTGATGGACAGCGAGCTGGCCCTCGACACGCTGAAGTGGTACACGAGGCTGGTGGCCGGGCCGCAGAAGATCGCCAACGACATCGGTGGGCGCGACGTCTTCACCCAGGCGGTCGAGCGCGGCTACTTCCTCAGCTTCATCTGCCCCGACTGGCGGAGCAAGGGCACCGAGACCCATGTCGGCTCGATGGCGGGCAAGATGGCCCTCATGCCGCTCCCCCCTTCACCAGGGGCGGGCGCCGCACCTCCACCTGGGGCGGAACCATGCTCGGCATCACGAGGAAGTGCCGCGACCCCAAGCTCGCGTTCCAACTGGCCGAGCACCTCTATCTGAACAAGGAGGACCTGGCTGAGCGCTTCCGCGACCTGAACATCCTGCCGCCGCTGCGGGACGCCTGGAAGCTCCCGCAATTTGATGAGCCGCGGCCCTACTGGTCGGACCAGCGCCTCGGCAAGCTCTATGCCGACCTGGCCGAGCAGGTGCCGCCGCAGTACACCAGCCCCTTCATCAACCTGGCCAAAGTCAAGATGGGCGAAGCCGTCTCCGCCTGCGCCGCCTACTACAACGCCAACGGCGAGACGGGCTTCGACGCCTACGCCCGCGCCCGGCTCAAGGACGCCGCCGATTACGTGAGGCTTCAGATGACCCGTAACCCGTTCTGAAGAGCACCACGGATGGGCACAGATGGGCACGGATAAGACAAGAGAACAGAAGGGATCGAGTCCTGGCTCTGTCTGCCCTATCCGTGCTCATCCGTGCCCATCCGTGGTTCTCTTCTCCTCTTGGGGCCTGAGATGACAGGCAGCAGCCGCTTCTTCCGCTGGCAGCACCGCAACGCGCCGTATCTCTTCGTCGCGCCTTTCGTCGTCGTGTTCTGCGTGTTCGGCCTCTACCCGCTCGTCAAGAGCCTCTGGCTCTCGTTCTTCATCACCAGCGGCCCGAAGTCGCGCGCCTTCGTCGGACTCGGCAACTTCGCCTTTCTCCTCTCCGACCCCGATTTCCACAAGGCCGTCTGGAACACGGTGGTCTTCGCCTTCTTCTCCGTGTTCCTCCAGCTCCCGCTCAGCCTGGGGCTGGCGCTCCTCCTCAATCGCCGGCGGCTCTGGGGGCGCAACTTCTTCCGCCTCGTCTTTTTCTCTCCTCACCTCGTCGGCATGGTCTTCGTTGCCGTGCTCTTCGCCGTCATCTTCCAGCCCCAGTTCGGCCTCCTCAACAAGGTGCTCCATTGGCTCTTCGAGACGCCGCTCGACACCAAGTGGCTGGGCAACCGCAGCCTCGTCATGCCCGCACTCGTCCTCACCTCGCTCTGGATGTACGTCGGCTTCAACATGATCTACTTCCTCGCCGCGCTTCAGGCCGTGAACCAGGACCTCTACGACGCGGCGAAGGTGGACGGCGCCAACGCCTGGCAGCAGTTCCGCCACGTCACGCTGCCGAGCATCAAGCCCGTCGCCGTCTTCGTCGTCGTCCTCAGCACCATCGGCTCGTTCCAGCTCTTCGAGCTGCCCTACCTGCTCCTCGGCAACTCGGGCGGGCCGGAGAACTCCGGCCTCACCATCGTGATGTACCTCTACCAGAACGGCTTCGAGACGGGCGACCTGGGCTACGCCTCGGCCATCGGCTGGACGCTTGCCATCGTGGTCCTCGTCGTCTCGCTCGTCCAGATGAAGCTCACAGGCGCGTGGAAGAGGGGGGACTGACGTGGGCCGCGACCTCCTCCGCATCCTCCTCTACGTCGCCCTCACCGCCTGCTCCGTCCTCATGCTCACGCCGCTCGTGTGGCTCGTGGCCGCCTGCCTGAAGAAGCCCGATGACCTGTTCTCCTACCTCTTCTTCCCGCCTGTGGGCAAGCTGTCGGTGCAGAACTTCGGAGCCCTGTTCACCGAGATCTCCTTCATGCGCTTCCTCATGAACAGTTGCTTCGTGTCGGGCGTCACCGTGATGGTCCAGCTCTTCTTCGCGTCGCTGGGCGGCTTCGCCCTGGCGAAATACGAGTTCCGGGGCAAGAAGCCCATCATGATCCTCATGCTCGCCACGATGATGATCCCCGGCCAGGTGATGCTCGGGCCGCTCTACGAACTCATCTACCACATTGGCTTCATGGATTCCTATCTCGGCCTCATCGTGCCCGGCTGCGTCAGCGTGTTTGGCATGTTCCTCTTCCGCCAGTCCATGCTCCAGATACCCGACGACCTGCTCGAAGCGGGGCGGATAGACGGGTGCAGCGAGTTCGGCCTCTACTGGCGCGTCGCGTTGCCCGTCTCGCGGCTGATGACCGGCGCCTTCTGCCTCATCTCGTTCATGGGCACGTGGAACAGCTTCCTCTGGCCGCAGATCGTCCTCCACACCCAGGAGCGGGCCACGCTCCCCATCGCCCTCACACAGATGGTCGGCCTCTACAGCCAGAAGTATGGCGTCCTCATGGCCGGCACCTTCCTCTCGATTCTTCCCGTCGTCATCCTCTTCTTCGTCCTCCAAAAGGAGTTCATCAGCGGCCTCACGGCGGGAGCCGTCAAGGGCTGAGGCCAGCCCTTGACATTCCAGATTCCAAATGCCAGATTACAGATTGCAGCCGCGACCCAATCAGGCTGGCATCGTGGCCTCTTCGCATCTGGAATCTGTAATGTGGAATCTGGAATCCCCCCTGTTCCGTTCTCAGGTGGGCACGCGATGAGCGACAGCCTCAAGTGTGCCTACTGCCGCGAGCCGCTGCCCGAGCGTGCCGGGCGCCAGTGGGGCCTTCGCCGTTGCCCCACATGCAAGCGCCGGGTTCTGGCGACGGGACGCATCGCCGGCTCGCCGCTTCGGGATATCCTGTTCTTCTCCTCTCTCCTGGTCCTTTGGCCCATCTACATGATCGTGCCAGCCACCACCAAGCTCTGGCATCTTCCCTTCTGCTTGTGCGCGATCGTGGCGGGGGTCGTGCTGGCGCATGACGGGTATCTCTGTACGGTGACCAGGATTGCCTGCTTCCAGCGTGTCGTCTTCCGCGGCCGCAAGGCTGCGCTCTTCGGCTGCTTGCTGATCGCATTTGGGCTTCTCTTCGCTGCCGCTGCCGTTCTGTTCTCAATCTGGAATCCGTAATGTGGAATTGGAATCTCTTGAGGAGACTGCCACGTGGCTGACGAAGTGCGCTATCACATGCTCCGCCCCGCCCAGATCGTGGCCCGCCGGAAGGCGTGCCCGGTGGCCTACGTGCCCATCGGCACCATCGAGTGGCACGGGGAGCACAATCCCGCGGGCACCGACACGCTTCAGGCCGAGGGCATCGCCAACCTGTGCGCCGAAAGGGGAGGGGGGCTGGCCTTCCCGCCCCTCTACTACGGCGAGAGCCGCCTCGAGGCCCTGATGGAGGCCAACGCCGCCGACCGCGACCAGATCGCCGCGAAGATGGAGTTGCCTCCCGAGAACTTCACGCCCGAGCGCTTCCCCTTCCCCGCCACCGAGCAGGCGCTCAACTACCACAAGCTCCTCCTCCACGTCCTGGCCGAGGTGGAGACCCTGGGCTTCAAGGTCGGCGTGCTCGTCGCCGGGCACTATCCGCTCATTGACCACGCCCGCGCCGCCTGCCTCCAGCACAACCAGGGCTATCGCGGCCGCAAGGGCAACACCATGCTCGCCTGGGCGTTCGTGGACTACCTCCTCGTCCGCGACCGCTACGACTGCGCCGGCGACCACGCCGGCGGCTGGGAAACCTCCCACATCATGGCCCTCCACCCCCAGACCGTTGACCTCAGCGTCCTGCCGCCAAAGGGAGAGAAACTCATCGGAGCCGGCGGTCGCCTTGCCCCGCAGGACGCCACCGCCGCCTTCGGCCGCGAGACCCTCGACGCCGCCATCGAGGCCGCCCTCCGCGAAGTCCGCCACCGCCTCGACAACCCCGCCCCCTACCGCGGCCACGGCAACAGCCTCCGCGAGGGGCTGTGGCGGAAGCCGACGGACTGACTGCGCGGCCCCGCAATGGATGGGGCCGGGGTCAGATCGGATGGGGCGGGGGGCAGATCGTAGATCCAGGGTTAGGCTCTCAGCGTGCCGCCTGACCCGGGGTTCGGCTTAGCTTTCAGTCTGCGATCTGACCGCAATATGCTCTCGTCGATGCTTCAGGTCCCGGTGCCGGCTCACTCTGGCTAGGCTGGTGAGCGCTCTCCATCACACGGCGTGTTGGCCTCTGTGGGTCGTGCGGAGCGGTAGTCGCGGACCTCCACCTCGTCTTCTGGGCACTGGTGCAGGTACAGAAGCAATTGACCGAGTACCTTGCACAACGTGTCGCTCTCCCTTTCATTCTGCGTGAAAAAGGACCTGTAGCCGTGGCTCTGAACAGCCATGATGGCGTCGCCGAACCTACGGCACACGGCGTGATCGCGAAGCGCCTGGGGATTGGAACAAGCGGCATCGACTACTGCGGCCAACCCATCCAGTTCCACAGTCTGCCTGTTGGGCGCAAGGCCGCGAATCACGTCCCGCATACGACTGAAAAGCTCTCGGTTGTCCTGGAAGAACTCAGGGAGGCGGCATCCGGGGCGAGTCCTCTCGCATCGCCTGTCGGGCACCTTCCACTGGCTTGCGTTCCTCTGGTCGGCACAGATGCACTTGATGTCATCGTTGACGTGATCGCAAAGGGCGTCCACCACGGTGGTGCCCAGGCGCCAGAGGTGCGCTAACTCTCTCGAAGCTCTCTCTGTGGCTTCGCCATCGCTCTTGGGATCAATGCACTTGGAAAGGAGGTTCGAGAACCAGACTTGATGTTTCTGGTGTGCGGCTAGCTTGGGATTCAGCACATTGGCGATGTGGTAGCGCAGCCGTTCCAGGCTGCCGAACTGGCGAAGCATTCTGCGATAGTAGCAGACGCAACTGAGCACGTTGTTGCCGTACTCGACTTTGGCGTAAGACGCAGTGCCACGCCATCTAAACTCCCTCAGGGTAGCATGCACCCGACGCGACAGATCCCCTCCCTTCATTGAGGCGAGATGGATACTCGTATCGAGGAAAACCTCGGCCGGCAGGTCGTCAGGAAGCGGCATCTTGCACCCTGGGCAAACAGCAGGAACTACTCAAGCCCGCGAAGCACGTCCACGCCTTTCGCCACAAGATGGGCCTCAAGCTCTCTCACATCTGGGTCAGTCAACTTCTGCCTACCTTCGATCCCAACGAGCACGGCACGGATGGCCTCCACATGCTCGGCGGGCACGTCAATCCTGTGTACTCCCTTGAACAGCAGTTGGAGATGGTTCACCAGATCCCCAAACTGCTCCTCCCGGAAATCGCGATACTCCCATAGCTCATCCAACCCTTCTTGGACCTCAGCCAGAGCGTTGGATTTCTCAAAGAGGTTCTGGGGAGATTCGAGTGCTCTGTCCAGAGCGTCAACGCAGTCACGAAGGGCCAGTCGGATACGAAGAGGGACGGCCCGTCCCTGGCTCGCCTGCGCTGCCCGAAGCGCGCGACTGGGCGCCGGGTACGCCTCGGTAGCAGTCATGGAAGAGGACGATGTCGAAAGGTGCTGAGCATGGCGCTCGCCAGAGGTGTCCCCCCGCCATGGCTCACGGCGTGATTCCGGTAGCGCTGGCACGGGAGGATTCTCAATCCCTAATTCAAAGGCGGTACCTGTCCCGCGGGATTCATCGCTCCTGAGCAAGGGCATCGGATCATCCTTTCAGGTGGAGGACGTTCTCG
>Ga0194112_10007460_pt1 | contig 14228 bp, 14 predicted proteins | sample TA2MahC400mmetaG_FD_146191 | JGI IMG/M metagenome (GOLD analysis project Ga0194112, IMG submission 146191) | Freshwater microbial communities from Lake Tanganyika, Tanzania - TA2015016 Mahale Deep Cast 400m | ecosystem: Environmental > Aquatic > Freshwater > Lake | place: Tanzania: Lake...
CCGAGACTGATATAATAACTTTGTGCTGGCGTAGCTCAGTTGGTAGAGCAGGGCTTTCGTAAAGCTCAGGTCGGAGGTTCGATTCCTCTCGCCAGCTTTAAAACCATGAGTAGATTCAGAGAAATAATAAGAAATAAGAATTTTTCTTTATTATGGATGAGCCAGGTTGCCTCGCAATTTGGTGACAGGATAATCCAGATGGCCCTAATTGCCTTAGTCTACTCTGTAGCTCCCGGTTCGACCTTCCAGTTAGCCAAAGTTATCTCTTTTACTATCATTCCGGTTTTTGTCATTGGTCCTGTCGCTGGCGTATATGTCGATAGATGGGACCGTCGCAAAACTATGGTTATAAGTGATGGTTTAAAAAGCATTTTGATGCTTAGCGTTCCTTTAATGTTTATTTCTAGAGCATCCATGGTTTCAATATATGTCGTAATATTCTTGGTTTTTTGCATAGGTCGGTTCTATGTCCCCGCAAAACTTTCCATAATACCTGATTTGGTACCGGGAAAGCAGCTCCTTATTGCTAATTCTTTGGCTAATATGACGGGGATGGTGGCAGCGGCTTTTGGTTTTGGATTGGGAGGCATACTTGTTGATGCCTGGGGTGCAAAGGGAGGCTTTTATTTGGCATCCGTATCATTTTTTGTTGCCGCAACCACAATTATTTTTATTGGGACAAAAATAGTCGGCCATATTAAAAAAGAAGAAATCTTGGAACTGGGAAAAGAAGTCATTGAAGTTATCAAGAAATCAGTTATAGCCGAGATTAAAGACGGAGTGGCGTATTTAATAAAGCAAAAAGAAATCAGTTTTATCATTAAAGTTTTATTTTTACTATGGTCGGCGCTGGGGTCTATTTATGTAGTAGCGGTAATCTTTATCCAGCATGCCTTGGGAACAGTTACTAAAGACTTGGGCCTTTTGATTATGTTTTTGGGAGTAGGATTGTTCATCGGCTCTTTAGTTTACGGAAGATTGGGGCATAGGGTCTCGCATTTTAAGGTAATATTTTCCTGTTTGGCTTTTAGCGGGGTAGTACTTAGTTTCTTTGTCGTCGCTTTGACTGCCTATCCAAATTTTATCGTAGCTGCAACAATAGCCTTTATTTTTGGGATGATCGTCTCGCCGATTATGGCCGCGGCAAATACCTTGGTCCATGAGGCAGCCAGTAGCCAGATGCGTGGCAAGGTCTTTAGTTCCCTAGAGATCGTAATGCATTTTGCATTCTTACTTTTTATGTTGATAAGTTCAAAACTGGCTGATTTGGTGGGCGAGTTTTGGTTCTTAATTTATACCGGACTTATCATTACCATCGTTGGCTTATTCGGTTATATAAGATACGGAGTAATGGAGATATCTGTTAATAATGATAAAGCTTAGAGAAAACAAAGAATCTACTCATCATAAACCAATCAAGGTAGCTAACTTACCTTCGAAGGTTTATATTTCGTTGAGCCAGCATTTTGGTGCGGCTTGCGAGCCCAAAGTCAGCGTCGGAGACGAGGTAAAAACTGGGCAGCTTATTGGTAGTTTAGATAAAGGATTATTTTCGCCGGTGCATTCTTCGGTTTCGGGCAAGGTAATAGCTATCCAGGATTGTCCTCATCCGAGCCTGGGGAAAGCCAAGGCAGTTGTAATTGAAAACGATAATACCGATAGCAAAATAAATGAGAGCTTAAAAACCGAACAGGAGGTTAATAATCTCTCCGTTGAACAATTAAGAAAAATCATTTTTGATGCCGGAGTTGTCGGATTGGGCGGAGCAGCATTCCCCGCGCATGTAAAATTGACTCCGCCTAAGAAGATAGATTCTTTTATTCTTAATGGCGCGGAATGCGAACCGTATTTGACTAATGATTTTGTCTTGATGAAACAGAAAGCTGGAGGGATTCTTGAAGGGGCCAAAATTGTATTAAAGATTTTAGGTGACCCGCAATGTTATATCGCTATCGAAGATAACAAGCCAGAAGCGATAAAAATAATGTGGGAACTTATCAAAGATACGAATTTCAAATTAAAGGTTTTAAAATCAAGCTATCCCCAAGGCGGAGAAAAGCAGCTGACAAAATCGGTTTTAAACCGCGAGGTCCCTTCGGGTGGTTTGCCTTTTGATATCGGCGTGGTGGTTCATAATGTGGGAACGGTTTTTGCGATATATGAAGCAGTTTATAAATCCAAGCCGCTTTATGAAAAAGTTGTCACTTTGACTGGAAGTTGTCTGGCCAATCCACAGAATCTGTTGGTAAGAATCGGGACTACCGTCCGGGATTTATTGGATAATTGCGGGTCTTTTAAAAATGAGCCGGCAAAAATAGTTTTTGGCGGGCCGATGATGGGGACCGCACAGTTCACTTTAGATGTCCCAGTGATAAAAAGCACGACCGGAATCATATTTTTCTCGAAAAACGAACTTACGAATAGAGAAGACCGCGTCTGCTGCCGCTGCGGACGCTGCGTGGATGTTTGTCCGGTGAAGATTATGCCGGCTTTTATAACCATGGCGACAGAACGGGATAAATTTGAGGTAGCGAAAAGTTATGATGTTATGGACTGCATTGAATGCGGTCTCTGTAGTTATGTCTGTCCGGCAAGAAGGGATTTAGTAGGTTTGATAAAATATGCAAAATCAAGAATCAAAAATAAATAATCTGGTTGTTTCACAAGGTCCGCATATTCAGATTGAAGGCGACCATATTATAAGAAGGATGTGGGCGACGGTTGCGGCTATCATCCCTGCAGGCGTGGCAGGAGTTTATATCTTTGGGTGGTATTCTTTGCAGGTGATATTGGTTTCGGTCGTAACTGCCTTAATTTGCGAAGCAGTATTCCAGAAGGTGGCTCACAAAAAAAATACTATTTTAGACGGAAGCGCACTTATCACGGGACTTTTATTGGCATATAATCTTCCGCCAGGTGTACCTTTATGGATGGCAGCGGCAGGAAGTTTGTTTTCCGTCGTAATTGCTAAACAATTATTCGGCGGATTGGGGTTTAATATCTTTAATCCGGCTTTGGCAGGCAGGGCATTTTTGATGGCATCCTGGCCAAAATATATGACTAACTGGAGCAATCCGCGCTGGCAGGTGGATGCGGTGACACAGGCTACACCGTTGGGAATTTTAAAAGAAAGACTTCCTTTTGATTTACCAAGCTACTGGGATATGTTTATCGGAAACCGCGGCGGTTGTATCGGAGAAGTTTGTATCATTGCTTTACTTATCGGCGGGATTTATCTACTTTATAAACGCTATATTTCCTGGCAGATACCGTTTTTCTATTTATTGACAGTAGCGGTGTTAAGTTTTGTTTTGATGGGAGATAAATTTTTTAGCGGAGATGTTTTATTTTCGCTTCTTTCCGGCGGATTGGTCTTGGGCGCATTTTTTATGGCCACCGACTATGTCTCTGCGCCAATTTCTGTTAAAGGAAAAACAATTTTCGCCATCGGTTGCGGTTTATTGACTGTGGTTATCAGAAAATGGGGCGGATACCCGGAAGGCGTCTCTTACGCAATTCTTATTATGAATGCCTTTACTCCAATTATAGATCGTTACACACGACCAAGAACTTATGGAAAGAGATAAAAGTTCAATTCGCATTAATTTAGGATTAGATGATGTCCGTCATTCGCTTATAGCGAATGACGAGATCTCACCAATCCGCCTTCGGCGAGATTGGCGGAAATGCTGCCACGCCGATTCTAGATAGATTTTCACGGCCGAGGAAGTATGGAAGAAAAAAATGAAGAATAAAATAGCTGCATTATTATTCATCATCTCTTTTTTAATTCTTATTACTAAACTATCTTTTGCATTATCTTGTAAACCATGGCCAACTGAATATCACTTCTTAAATTCAGATGTCGTATTTACAGGAAAGGTCGAAAATATTGAAGAGTTAGGAAAACAAAACGATATGTATGTGAAGAATAAAGTAACACTAACTGTTGAACAAATATTTAAAGGCGATTTATTAAATTCAATCACAGTATTTGAGAATACCTATTGGGGAGCAATGTTTAAAGAAAATGAAAGATATTTAGTCTTTGCCAATTTTTTGGATGAAGAACTCATTGTTGAAGGATGTTCTGGCACAAAAAATATGAAATATGTTTCAGATGAGCTTAAGAAGATAGAAAATATTAAACAATTAATTCAAAGAAAAATTAACTCTATTAGAAATGCTGATAAAAGTGGAAATTTTAAGTATGAGATCTCTGTAATCAAGGATGGATCCATTGAATATAAAGAATTTGATGGAAATGGAAGGCTGGCTTGGTTGGATAGCTTTAAAGATAGCGAACACAAATCAAAGCAATTTCTTGAAGATGGAAGATATAGCTATTTAGAATTTTTTTATAAAAACGGTAAACTTACAAACACTAAAGGATATGACCAAAATGGTAAACTCATTCTTGATGAAAATACAGTTCAAACTAAGTTATTTCAGGAAGACAAGAGGGTTGATTGCGATAAGTTAAAGAAACATATCTCGTTACTTTTTGATAAATTAAATTATTGCGATGTTGATTCCGATTGTATATATTCGGGCATACCCGATTGTTCCTTTGGCTGTTGCGGGATATTGGTTAATAAGGACGTTGATTTAGCTGAAGCAAAAGAGGCGGTTATGGAGTTTCGTGAAAATTGTCTTGAAGAATGCGATTGTTTGTGTCCTCCGACAATTATGGGGCGCAAATGTAAAGATAATAAATGTGTTTGGGCTAAACAAGAGACAATCTCTCCCGAGCAGGCGTTAAATCTCTCCCTGCCAATTGAGGTTGAAGATGTTATAATGTACGATGATGGCGGAACTATAGGTGTTATTTTAAAAGATAGTAAAGGTAAAACTTTCACATTTTGTGCAGACAATCGAATGCTTCGTAGCGGACCTCGTGTTGAGGAAAGGCATCTTTATGTCGGCACGCTGCATCCCGATAATCCTGGTTCCAGAGAAATTCCCCTAAGCGGAAAAGAAGAGAGAGCTATTTTGATGATATTGCAGGATTTAATGAATAGAGAATTATCTCAGGAAGAGCAAAAGAAATTATTGAATACTGTAGTGACGGCAAACCTTAGCGAAAAAGAATTGCAGAGGCATTTATTATTAACAATTATACGCAGACTAAAAAAATAGATAAAGATTATATCGACTTATCCTAAAGTAAAAGAGCAGTTTAAGAAGGAGCAGGAATGATTCGTTACGGATTAATTTTATTACTTATATGTTTTTGTGCTTCTTTGGTGTTAAGCGTAACCTATAAATTTACTCATAATCGTATTGAGGCGCAAGGTGCTAGCGAAGAACAAAACGCCCTGCACAAGATTTATCCTGAAGCTTCGGATTTTGACACAGAGAAACTTCAAGAAAAAACATACTATATGGCAAAACAAGATAATAAACTTTTAGGTTATATTATTAAGGCTGAGACTCAAGGTTACTCTAGCGTTATAACTATGCTGGTAGGTTTTAACCCTAAAGGGGAAATCAAAGGGATTGAGATTCTTTTTCAGGCAGAGACGCCCGGCTTAGGGGCGAAGATCAGCGAAGTTATATCTGGTGAAAATAAACCTTGGTTTTTGGCGCAATTTCAAGGCAAGCAAGCTAAGGATTTAGATTTAAAGAATATCCAGGCAATTACAGGTGCAACGATTAGTTCAAGAGCGGTTTTGGATGGCGTCAAAAAATCTGTGTCAGATTTTTTGACGCAGATTAAATGAAGCCTAAACTTATGGAACAAAGTGAACATAAGTTTATGGCTGAATTTACCCTTGACATCAAAGATGTCAAGGGTTCAATTCGCGCAAACAATTTACATTCACTAACGTTCTGTAAATTGTGCGCTCATTAAATGAAAAGCTTATTCTACGAATTCAAAAAAGGTATTACTTTTGATAATCCTACTTTCGGGTTGGTTCTGGGGCTCTGTCCGACGCTGGCAGTCTCAACCTCGGTGGTTAACGCTATCGGAATGGGCGTTGCAGCGACCTTTGTTTTGTTGGGCTCCAATATTTTTATTTCATCTTTACGTAAATTCTTCCCCAAGGAAATCAGAATCCCTTGCTTTATCATCGTTATTGCTACTTTTGTTACGATAGTTGAATTAGTAATGAAGGCTTACTTTCCGGCCCTAAGCAGGGCGTTAGGTATTTTTATTCCCCTTATAGTCGTTAATTGTATAATTATGGCTCGTGCCGAGGCATTCGCTTCCAAGAATTCGATATTGCCTTCTATATTTGATGCCTTGGGAATGGGGATAGGTTTTACTTTGGCGCTGGTGATAATATCGGCGATAAGGGAGCTTTTAGGAACAGGAGCGATTTTAGGAATTTCCTTGTTTAAGAGTTACGATCCGATTTTGATGATGATTTTACCTCCGGGGGCATTATTAACTTTAGGATTATTGATTGCATTTACGAGGATATTAAAGTCTAAGAAACAGAGGATTTAAATATGAGTGCTCAACAGGTTTTAATGATAATTATCAGCATGGTATTCATCAATAATTTCATCCTTTCTAAATTCTTAGGATTATGCCCCTTTTTAGGCGTATCTCGTCAGACCAAAGCGGCGATGAGCATGAGCGCTGCCGTAGTCTTTGTCATGACATTTTCGGCAATAATTACCTGGTGCGTCTATAATTATCTGTTGATTCCTTATAAAATGGAATATTTGCGCACCATCTGTTTTATTCTTGTGATTGCGGCTTTTGTCCAAGTAATTGAAATGTTTTTTAGGAAAACTTCCCCGGTAATCTACAGAGCCCTGGGGATTTATCTTCCCTTAATTACTACGAATTGCGCGGTCTTAGGAGTTACCGTGCTTAATGTTAACGACTTTTTTATAAAAGGTTCACCCGTTTCTGCAAGTTTATTTTATTCTACTCTTCAGGCGTTTTTTGCCGGTATCGGTTTTAGCCTTGCACTTTTATTAATGTCAGGAATACGGGAGAGGCTTGATTTAGTGGATGTCCCCGAGGCTATGAAAGGAATCCCCATAGCATTTGTTATCGCATCATTGATGAGCTTGGCATTTATGGGGTTCGCAGGTTTTCAGATTAAATAAGTGAGGGTATAACTTATGGAGCGTGAGCGAACATAAGTTATTAGCCCGAACTTACCCCGCCCTTTCTAACAATGGAGAAGGGTGGGGAAGCAAGAAAGGGCGGGGTTACCTGCCTGCCGGTAGGCAGGAATTCGCACAAATAACTTACTCATTCCAGATTTTTGGAATTCGTAAGTTATGTGCTCATTTAAAATGGAAATATTAATACCCATTATAACTTTGAGCGGATTAGGATTGCTTTTCGGCATAGGTCTAGCTTTTGCCTCTAAGAAATTTTGCGTTCATGTTGATCCCCGCCAGGAGCAAGTTCTTGATAAATTGCCCGGAGCGAATTGCGGGGCGTGCGGTCAAGCCGGTTGTATGGGGTTTAGCGAAGCTTTGATTAAGGGATCTTGTAGCGTCGATAGATGTCCTGTAATGAAGCAAGAAGACAAACAAGAAGTGGCTGGCATTTTAGGGGTCGAACTTAAAGAAGCCGCGAAACTCGTCGCAGTATTGCACTGTAACGGCGGAAAGAAAGTAAAAGATAGATTTCAATATCAGGGGATTAAGGATTGCGTGGCGGCAAATCAATTGCAAGGGGGACAAAAGGCCTGCGTTTGGGGTTGTTTGGGTTTTGGCAGCTGTGCCAAAGTATGTCCGTTTGGAGCCATAACAATGGATGACGAGACGGGCCTGCCGGTAGTCGATAAAAGCAAGTGTACGGCTTGCGGAAATTGCGTTAAAATCTGTCCCAAAAACCTTTTTAAACTTATTGATATCAAAAAGACGGTTTATATTGCCTGTAGTTCGCATGACAAAGGAAAAGCCGTAATGGATGTCTGTAAGGTTGGATGCATTGCCTGCGGAAAGTGTGAAAGGGAATGCCCAAGCGGCCTATTTAAAGTTAAAGACAATTTAGCCCAAATAGATTATAATAATTATGTTGCTTGCGATGACTGCGTAAAAGTCTGTCCGACAAAGACCATAAGAAAAAGAGGTTAAATGAAGACACAACTTAGCGAATGTTAGTGAAGCTAAGTTGTCTGTCTGAATTTGACCCTTGACATTTTGCAGTTAACTATGTAAAAACAAAATGTCAAGGGTTTAATTCGCAGACGTCCCGAAGTTTCGGGACTACAACTTACGTCGTTTCACTCCGTAAGTCGTCTGCTCATTAAAAAAAGAGGAGAAAGATGAATTTTGCAGTTTTTGCTTCAGGGAGAGGTACCAACTTGCAGGCAATAATCCGTGCAGCGAAAAAAGGAAAGATTAGCGCAAATTTAGCGTTAGTAGTCTCCGATAACAAAGAAGCCTACGCCTTAAAAAGAGCTAAAAGGGCTAAAATCAAGACGATTATAGTTGAGGCAAAGAATTTCAATTCGCGAGAAGATTATGATGCTGAACTCGTCAAGATCTTAGAGCAAGAAAATATAGATTTTATAGTTTTGGCCGGTTTTATGCGCATAATTACTTCTGTTTTGATTAATAAATTCCGCAACAAAATCCTGAATATCCATCCAGCATTACTGCCTTCTTTTAAAGGAACTCACGCAATCGTAGACGCCTTTAATTATGGAGTAAAATTTACTGGAGTTACAGTACATTTTGTCGACGAGAAGATGGATCATGGCCCGATAATATTACAAGGATTGGTTAAAATCAAGGAAAATGAAACTGCCGAGACGCTTGAAGCTCAAATCCACAAGATCGAACATAAAATTTACCCTGAGGCTATAAGGTTATTTTCCGAAGGCAAGCTAAAGTTTGAAGGAAGAAAAGTAAATAAAGCCACAACTTAGCGACCGTGATGATAAATCGTATGGAGCTAAGTTGTTTGGCTGAATTTACCCCGCCCTTTTGGCGGAATAGAAGTTTTATATATCAGGGATATGTTCACAAACGGAAAAATAGGTTTTACGTTAGTAACAAAAGAATTTAATAAGTTTTCCTCGCCAAAAGGGCGGGGTTCAATTCGTGCAGACAATTTACGTCGCTTTCGCTTCCGTAAATTGTGCGCTCATTGAAGAAAAGTAAGAATAGTTTGGAGAAATAAGAATTTTATAAAGAGGTTTTAGCCGCAGTAGAGATTCCTACCCGGATTATTGCAAAAAAATCCCTGAATTTTAAAAGGAAGGGGAAACTATCTAAAATCTTCCAAGGCTTTTTTACTGTAAGTATTGGTTTTTCCCAAATAGGAATCAACAATTGTCACCGTTTCGAATTCTTTAAAATCATAAGCAAAGAATACATATGCTATCGTTTTAAGGGCCAAGTTGGCGAAATCTATATCATACTTAAAACTATCAGTGCCTTTTATATCTAAAATAAATTTAATGTTGCCATTTTCTGTAATAGTTTTTATTTCTTGGACTTTAAATTTAGATAAAAGATTATCTTTTTCAAATATCAAAGCGATTCTTTGTGCTATTTGAGCGAGAATAAACGAGTCAAGGTTTACATTGATAATTTTGACGTGCCCGCCGTCCATATCGCCCAGGGATTCGGGATTCAAACCATAGTTTATAACTTGTCTTTTTAGAAATTCGTCGCGGGAAATAAGATTGTAAAAGTATCTTTTTACGTCTGATATATGACCAACCAAGATATAATCAGCTCCGACATCTTTTATATCAGAGGCAACTATTACATAGAATTTAGGAGGAAGTTTGGTGCTCATAATTACCCGGTTAACGCTCAATACGACGTGATTAAGAGTGCTAATAAACTCTTGGTCAACTTCGCCCGCCTGATCAACAAAGCGTTTAAGTGGAATGTATAACCATAGGGTATCCTCGAAGATGTTGATTTTGACATCTAAATTGTATTCTTTTTTACAGATTTTAGTTATCTCCTGAGGTATGAGCTCGGCAGGATAGTAAGGGTCTTTTGCCGGGATGCAGCTAAATAAAAGGGAGGATACAATAAAAAAGATAAAGAGAAAAAATAAGCTTTTGTATTTATATGGCGAGATTATTTTCAAGTTTTTCTTTTATGGCCATATTCATTAAATACTGCCTGAATTTGGTCGTAATCCAGCTCTTCTTTCTCGAGCAATTCTTTGGCGAATCGATCAAGAAGAGTCTTTTCTTTGGTTAATAGTTCGTTAGCTTCTTTTAGGCAATCATGGATTATTTTTTGTGTTTCGTGGTTAAGTTTGTTTTTTAAATCTTCCGAGAGCTGCTCTGGCGGAATGGCCATATAATCTCCGATTATATTTCCTTCGGCCATGCCCCAGCGCCAAACCATGTTGTGAGCCAATTTTGCAGCTTCGTTGAAGTCCCTGCCAACGCCAGTAGAAGTAGTGCCAAACACTAATTTTTCGGCAGCATAACCTGCCAGTGCTTTTTTTATATGGCCTAATATCATATCGCGAGTCAAATCATGCAATTCTTCTCGGGGAGGGGCGTATACTGCGCCTAAACTCGGTCCATGAGGGATAATTGTCGCCTTAAATACATCGTCAGTAGGCTGGTAAAAGTAAGTGACAATCAGATGTCCTGCTTCATGATAGGCAGTCATTTCTTTTTCTTTAGGCGTTAAGGTGATTTTTCTAGTTATGCCCATCTCTATACGCTCCATAGCTTCGGAGATCTCTTTGAGGCCTACTACATCTTTTTTGTTTCTTATAGCGATAAGAGTCGATTCCCTGACAATATTAGCAATATCGGCCGGGGTTTTACCTACGCTTCTTCGCGCTAGATGGCCTAAGTCCATACTTTTGTCGTAAGTAATCTTGGAAAGGTAGTATCCGTATATTTTTTGTCTGTCTTCTAGATTAGGTTCGTAGACGTATATTTTTCTATCGAATCTACCCGGCCGAAGTAGTGCCGGATCTAGTGAATCTTCTTGAACGTTAGTCGCTCCGATAAGAATTACGTTAAAGTCCTTGTCTTTTAGGCCGTCCATTTCGACCAAGAGCTGGTTTAGGGTGGTGTTGTGTTCGGTAGTGCCTCCGAATCCTTTATCTAAGGCTCTTTGCGCGCCCACGGCGTCGATCTCATCAATGAAAATTATGCAACCGCCTTCGGAATAGGCAAGTTCCCTGGCATGTTTAAATAAACTTCTGATTCGGCTTGCGCCTACGCCGACAAACATCTCAACAAATTCAGAACCGGACATAGAAATAAAAGGGAGACTTGATTCGGTAGCAATGCCTTTGGCAAGATAGGTTTTTCCGCAGCCAGGAGGGCCTAAAAGAAGTATGCCGCGCAAAATCTTTCCGCCTATGCGTTGAAGCTGTGCGCGGTCAGTAATTAATTTGACTACCTCAAGCGCCTCTTGTTTTGCTTCTTCCATACCGATTATGTCTTGCCATTTTACTCCGACGTCTTCTCCTGCGACGGCTTTCTTTTTGGCGTGAGTGAATTGTTGCAGCCCGCCGCCTCTGAATAGAACCCAGTACCACAAGAATACAAAGACAACGCCGTTTATCATGCCTCCAACGCTATATAGATAAAGGCTCATGGGCAAGCTGGCTTTGGTTTGTTCTCTGAACCAGGGGTCAATGTTCTGCCAGGAGCGCAGCCCCAGGCTTATCAATATGACCAGGGAAACGGTGACCAATATTAAGGCGATAATAACCAATAATTTTATCCAGTGGAATCTAAAGAAAAGTTTAATCTTTCTTAAAATCATATTTTGCCCCTTTCAATGACGACATAATTTATGGACCCGCCATTGTTTCGGTGGCGGGGACGTAAATTATCTGTCGGAATTGACCCTTGACATTTTGTTTGTAGGCAACCGTTTTTCGAAATGTCAAGGGTCAAATTCAATCTCAGATTTACTTTCACTGTCGTTCAGTAAATCTGGATTTCATTTAACATACCACAATTATATAATTTAGTCAATCTTTGGATATTGCTTCAGGATTGATGATGGGGCGAGCCGACGAACAGTCGGCTCGCCAAATCTATCGAACATTTAGGCTTGACTTATCGATTAATCTGTGATAACTTTAGGGATACCAAAATTCAATAATTGCGAGGAAAATATGGCAAAAATCAAAGATATAAAAGCAAGAGAGATTCTTGATTCACGCGGGAATCCTACGGTTGAGGTGGATGTAATACTGGATTCCGGTATTATGGGCCGCGCCGCGGTACCTTCCGGGGCTTCCACCGGAGAACGCGAGGCCTTAGAATTAAGAGATAATGACAAAAGCCGCTTTTTAGGTAAAGGCGTGCTTAAGGCAGTCAAGAATGTTAATACCGTAATCTGCGGTAAGATTAAAGGTGAAGAAGCAGATTTTAGGAAAATTGATAAGATCATGCTGACCTTAGATGGCACGGAAAACAAATCTAACCTCGGCGCCAATGCTATTTTGGGCGTATCTTTGGCCACTGCCCGGGCAGCCGCAAATGATCAAAAAGTGCCTCTTTATAAATATTTGGGCGGTAAAGGCGCAAGTATTCTTCCCATGCCGCAAATGAATATCCTAAACGGCGGAATGCACGCCGATAATAATTTAGATATCCAGGAGTTTATGATTTTGCCAATGGGAGCGCCGACTTTTAGAGAGGCGATCCGTATGGCCACCGAGGTGTTCCATAATTTAAAATCCATTTTAAAAGCCGAACATCTCTCTACCTCCGTAGGAGACGAGGGAGGATTTGCGCCAAACTTAGAGCATAATGAAGTAGCGATCCGGCTTATTATCGAAGCCATAGAAAAGGCCGGCTACAAACCAGCCAAAGACGTTTTTATCGGCCTGGATGTTGCCGCCAGTTCATTTTTTAAGGGCGGAAAATACAATTTTGAGAAAAAGCAGCTTGTTGCTTCCGATTTGATAAATATTTACGAGGATTTAATAAAGAAATACCCCGTAGTTTCCATAGAAGATGGGTTGGCTGAAAATGATTGGACAGGTTGGGAGCAGCTAACCCAGAAATTAGGCAGTCAAATACAATTAGTGGGAGACGATATCTTTGTAACTAATACAAAAATACTGTCGGAAGGCATAAAAAGAAAAGTCGCCAATTCGATTTTGATTAAGGTTAATCAGATCGGTTCTTTGTCCGAGACTTTAGATACGATAAAATTAGCCAAAGATTATAGTTATGCCTCAATTATTTCTCATCGTTCAGGAGAGACTGAAGATGCAACTATCAGCCATTTGGCCGTTGCTACAGGCGTAGGTCAGATAAAAACAGGCTCTCTTTCTCGTAGCGACCGGGTAGCAAAATATAATGAGCTCTTAAGAATAGAAGAAGAGCTAGGGGCTCAAGCAGTCTACGCCGGCAGGACAGCTTTTAAGAAAATATCCGCCTAGTTAGGCGATTAAAGATGAAACTTAAAAAAGCTACGTGGCTATTTGCATTTGCCTTTATAGTGTTTATAATTTTTCTTCCCAGCTATGCTAAATTGCAAGATCTAAAACAGAAGAACATCGAGCTTGAAGATAGGATAGCTGAGTTGCAACAGAAAAATACGGAATTGCTAAAGACAAAAGAGCTTCTGGAGAATGATCCTTTTTACCTTGAGAAAGTCGCCCGTGAAAAAATGGGCGTGACCAAAAAGGGAGAAGTAGTTTATAAAATCACCGAAGAATAAATTTCGCGGCCCTTTGCAATTTCATTAGAACAAGAATTGCTCGGGATCCGCTCGTACATAGGAAATAAAAACTCACGGGGTGGAGTCCCTCGCGGCAGGATTGTAAAATGAAGGCCGCTCGGGATAAGCCCCTTGCGAAATGTTAGTTCGCAGTTATACTTTATTTAATTTGTAGACTTTTAGTGAATTCGCGGGGTGGAGTCCCTCGCGGCAGGATTGTAAAATGAAGGCCGCTCGGGACAAGTTTAATTCGCAAGGTTTGTTCGCAATAATAGTTCTTTTTGAGCAAGAGTTTTAGTGAATTCGCGGGGTGGAGCAGTCTGGTAGCTCGTCAGGCTCATAACCTGAAGGTCAGAGGTTCAAATCCTCTCCCCGCAACCAACTCAAATCCTCATAAACTAATAAGTTATGGGGATTTTTGTTTGCTGGAGAATTTGTATAGATTTGTATAAATTTGTGGTTTTTTCTCTATAAAATGCCACGGTATCGCCACGGAACACCCCCCAGCCCACCCTTAATATAGCAATAAACCCACTCGCTAAATTGCCCACAATTTTGAAAATGACCTGAAGATAGAAGATTTGTTTTTACTTGAATTGTTTCACGGTGAGGTTAATGAATTGCTT
>Ga0194112_10007461_pt1 | contig 14228 bp, 7 predicted proteins | sample TA2MahC400mmetaG_FD_146191 | JGI IMG/M metagenome (GOLD analysis project Ga0194112, IMG submission 146191) | Freshwater microbial communities from Lake Tanganyika, Tanzania - TA2015016 Mahale Deep Cast 400m | ecosystem: Environmental > Aquatic > Freshwater > Lake | place: Tanzania: Lake...
CGATGAAGCGTCTGAAGGCGATCGAGGAGTTCGAGGACCTGGGCAGCGGCTTCCAGCTCGCCATGCGCGACCTGGAGATCCGCGGGGCGGGCAACCTGCTCGGCACGGAGCAGCACGGCTTCATCCTCAACGTCGGCTTCGACCTCTACACGCGCCTGATGGAGGAGGCCGTGCGCGAGCTGCGCGGCGAGTCGCCGCCCGAGGAGATCCGCGCTCGGGTGGTCACCGACCTCGAGGCCTTCCTGCCCGATGACTACGTGGCCGACGCGGCCGAGAAGATGAGCCTGTACAAGACACTGGCCGACGCCGGCACGCCGGCCGAGGTCGACGAGCTGGCGGCCGAGATCGGGGATCGCTTCGGCCGCCCGCCCTGGCAGGCGGAGAACCTCTTCGCGCTGCGCCGGCTGCGGCTGAGCGCCGCGCGGGTGGGGGCCGAGACGGTGACGCTGCGCGGCGGGGCGGTGACGATCGAGATGGCCCGCGAGCTGACCCGCGGCGACGTGCAGCGGATGATCGCCCAGATGCCGGTGCCGGTCGCCTTCACGACCCACGGCCGCCACCGCGTGACCGTGGCGCGCGAGGAGGTGGGCGGCGAGCCGCTGCTGGTCGCCGGGCTGGTGCTCGACTGCCTGGGCGATCACGGCGAGCGGGAGAAGCTGACGGAGAAGGAACCACGCACGGGCGGGAGGAAGCATGCGCAGCCGATGGGGTAGGACCGGGGCGGGGCGTCGGGCGATCCGGGGGGCGGCGCGCTTGTGGGCCGCCGCCGTGGCCCTGGCCCTCCTCGCCGGCGCCGGAGCAGGGGCCGCCGAGCCGCCCGCGGGGGAGATCACCTGGGCGCGCCATCCGGCGCTCAGCCCCGACGGCGACCGGCTGGCCTTCTCCTACCAGGGGGATCTCTGGATCGTGCCTGCCGCAGGGGGCGAGGCGTGCCGGCTGACGGCCCATCCGGCCTACGAGTCCCAGCCGCGCTGGTCTCCCGACGGCCGTTGGATCGCCTTCGCCTCCGACCGCGAGGGCAACGACGACATCTTCGCGATCCCGGTCGAGGGCGGTCCCGCGCGCCGCCTCACCTGGAGCAGCGCCGCCGACGTGCCGTCCGGCTGGACGCCCGACAGCCGCGCCGTGATCTTCCGCAGTTGGCGCTTCACGATGGACGGCGACAGCCCGGGCATCTTCCTCGTGCCCCTCGACGGAGGCACGCCGCCGACCGTGCTGCCGACGGGCGGGCACGCGCCCGCGCTGTCGCCCGACGGGCGCCGGCTGGTCCATTCGCGCGGCGCCATCGACTGGACGCGGCGCGGCTACGAGGGCAGCGCGCGCCACCGCCTCTGGATCGCCGACTTCGACGCGCCGCTGCGCGCCGGCGCCGGCGGAGGCGCGGCGCCGGGATTCCGGGGCCGCCTGGCGGAGCACGAGAGGCGCGACGGCTCCGGGCCCTGCACGCAGATGGGCGCGCAGTCGGCGGCGTCGCTACGCCCCCGCGCCGAGTACACGGATCTCGACCTCCACGGCCGCGACGCCGCCTGGTTCCCCGACGGCCGGCACCTGCTCTTCCTGGCCGAGGAGGCGGGCGTGGCCAATCTCGCCATTCTCTCGCTGGCCGACGGGCGCGTGATCCCGCTGACCCGCTATCGCGAGGGCAGGCTGCGCCTGCCGTCGCTGGCCGCCGACGGCTCGCGCGCCGCGGCGGAGTACGACGATGGGATCGTCGTCGTCGACATCCCGCCGGCGCTGCTCACCGGGCCGGAGCCGCGCGAGCTGCCGCTGCCAAGGCGGGCGGCGATCCGCGTGCCGCTCGATCCCAAGGCGCGCGCCGAGGAGTGGGTCAAGGTCAGCGGCGGCGCCGACGAGCTCGCCCTCTCCGCCGACGGCAAGCAGATCGCCTTCGTCGCCCGGGGAGAGGTCTTCGTGATGAAGGCCAGCGCCGACGAACCCGCCGCCTACTCCGTCTCCCTCTCCCAGGCGCGCGACCGGCACGTCGCCTGGCTGCCCGACTCGAGCGGGCTCGTCTTCGCCTCCGACCGCGCCGGCGCCTTCGACCTCTATCGCGTCGCCTCCGCCGATCCGGCCGAGCCTCGGTTGGCCCGGACGCTGCGCCACGCGCTGGTCCGACTGACCGACGACCCGAGCGAGGACCTCGCCCCGCGGGTGTCTCCCGACGGCAGGCGCATCGCCTTCCTCCGGGGGATCCGCTCGCTGATGGTCATGGACGCCGACGGCGGGCACCTCCGCCTCCTGGCCGAGGGGCGCATCGCCGAGGACTTCGCCTGGTCGCCCGACGGCCGCTGGCTCGCCTTCAGCCGCGAGGACGACGACTTCAACAGCGACGTCTGGATCGTTTCGGCCGACGGCAAGATCGGACCGCACAACATCAGCCTGCATCCCGACGGCGACTACGGTCCGGCCTGGTCGGGCGATGGGCGTCTGCTCGCCTTCACGTCGAAGCGCGAGTTCTTCAACCAGACGGACATCTGGTACGCCTGGCTGACGCGCGCCGACGACGAGCGCTCGCGCGAGGAGCGGCTGGACGAGCTGTCCGGCGACAGGCCCAAGGGCGCGGGAGGCGCCGGCGGGGACGGCGGGCGCGCGGCGCCGGGAATCGGGGGCGGCGGCTCCGGCGAGGGCGGGGCCGCGGGCGGGTCGAGGAGCAGGGATGGGGGCGGTGGGAAGAGCGGTGGGAAGATCGGCGAGAACAGCGGCGAGAACAGCGGTGAGAACAGCGGCGAGAACAGCGGCGAGAAGAGCGGTGAGAAGAGCGGGGAGAAGAGCGGGGAGAAGGGAGTGGGTCCGGGCGGCGGGAGCGGCGCGGCGAAGGAAGTCCCGGAGGTGCGCATCGACTTCGACGGCATCCACGACCGGCTGCGCCGGCTGACCACGTTCCCCGGCGAGGAGACGTCGGTCCTCGTCTCCAAGGACGCCGGCGAATTCGTCTTCGTCGCCGACGCCGACGGCAAGCGCGACCTCTGGAAGATCAAGTGGGACGGCACGGAGGCCAAGCGGCTGACCCAGGGGGGGCAGAACCCGACCCGGATCCAGTGGGACGAGTCGGGCAAGCGGATCTTCTACCTCAAGAGCGGTGGGGCCATCGCCTCCGTGCCGCTCGACGGCGGCGAGTCGAAGGCCTATCCCTACGAGGCCGAGCTGCGCGTCGATCACGCCGAGCAGCGCGCCTTCGTCTTCGACGAGGGCTGGCGCGCGCTGCGCGACTACTTCTACGACGAGCGCTTCCACGGCCGCGACTGGCCGGCGCTGCGCGAGCGCTATCGCCCCTGGGCGCGGGCGGCCTCGACCTATCGGGACTTCCAGGACGTCGTGCGCATGATGCTCGGCGAGCTGAACGCCTCGCATCTGGGCTTCTGGGGCGGGCCGGGCGATCCCAAGATGGGCGGCGACGCGCTCGACGCCGAGACGGGCGAGCTGGGCGTGCTCTGGGAGGCCGCCGACGACGGTCCCGGCCTGCGCATCGCGCGCGTGGTCCCGGGCACCCCCGCCGAGCGCGTCGACAGCCGCCTGGAGGCGGGCGAGCGCCTGCTGGCGATAGACGGCGCGCGCCTCGAGCCGGGCGACGACGTCGCCCGGCTGCTCCAGCGCCGGGCCGGGAAACGCGTGCGCCTCGATCTGGCCGGACGGGGCGGGCGGCCCCGCGAGGTCGTCATCCGGCCCTCGACGCTGCGCGAGTTCCGCGACCGGCTCTACGAGGAGGAGACCGAGCTGCGCCTGGCGTGCGTGGCCGCCGCCTCCGGCGGACGGGTGGCCTACATCCACATCCGGGCCATGGACTCGAGCTCGCTCGATCTCTTCGAGCGCGACCTCTACGCCCAGGCGCACGGTAAGGAGGCGCTGATCATCGATGTGCGCAACAACTCGGGCGGCTGGACGACCGACCTGCTGCTGGCGAGCCTCACCGCCGCCGACCACGCGACGACGCAGGGACGCGGCGGCGGCCCGGGATACCCCGAGGGCCGCCGGCTGGTCTACGCCTGGACGAAGCCGATCGTCGTCCTCTGCGATGAGAACAGCTTCTCCAATGCCGAGATCTTCAGCTGGGCGATCCGCACGCTCGGCCGCGGCCCGGTGATCGGCCAACAGACCTTCGGCGGAGTCATCTCGACCGGCGGCACGAACCTGCTCGACGGCTCCTACATCCGGCTGCCCTTCCGCGGCTGGCGCTCCAAGCTAGACGGCTCGAACCTGGAGGGCACGGGCTGCATGCCCGACATCGTCGTCGCCAATCCCCCCGGCGAGCTGGCTCGGGGGCGGGATCCGCAGCTCGAGCGCGCCGTGGCCGAGGCGCTGCGGGCGATCGGCGAGGAGTGAGCCGGCGCACGATCGGCGAGGGACGGGGCCGCGCGGGACTCCCGGAGGGCGCGACCGTCCGGGGTCGGCCGATGGCCGGTCGGCGGGTTCTGGGCGGAGGGCGGCGCCGCACGAGTTGGCTGGCAGACCCCTTCGCGCGAGGGAGCGGCGGGAGCTGTCCCCAAGAACCACATCAAGGACATCATCGCCGTCGACTTCTTCTCAAGCCGATCACACGTGCCAGTTCGGGTCATGAATCGGCCCGCGCTGCGCGGGGATGGGGTTTTCGCGGACTACGGGCCTCCGGGACAGGCTTGTACCTTTTCTGCGCAAGAGCGAATCTTGTTGCGCCTTTCTTTGCGTCAAGGCAAGATCCGACCGATGGAACGGCGACGTTACCTGGAAGCCCCGATCCGTGAAGACCTCTCGTCGAAGATGGTCTTCGTGGCCGGACCTCGCCAGGTAGGCAAGACCACGATGGCCCGGCAGATTCTGGCTGCCAGCGGGGTCGGGGCCTACCTCAGCTGGGACAGCCGTGAGGATCGCCGCGAGATCCGGGCTGCACGCTGGCCCGGCGGCGACGCCCTGGTGGTTCTCGACGAGTTGCACAAGTGGCGGCCCTGGAAGAGCTGGATCAAGGGCGAGTACGACAAGCATCGCGACCACCTGCGACTCCTGGTTACGGGCAGCGCGCGCATGGATGTCTACCGGCGGGGCGGCGACTCGCTGCAAGGGCGCTATCACCACTATCGGCTTCACCCATTCACGCTCGGGGAGCTGGGATCCGGCGGCCCGCCGGCATCTCCGGAGCCGGGTGCCGAACTCCAGATACCCACGCGCGCCTCCCGCGAAGCCCTCTTGGCCCTGATGAAGTTCGGAGGGTTTCCCGAGCCCGTCTTGGCGCAATCGGACCGCACGCTGCGCCGCTGGCAAAGAGAGCGTCTGGAGCGGTTCTTCCGCGAGGATGTGCGCGACCTTGCGCTGGTGCGCGATCTCTCCTCCATGCAGATTCTTGCTGATCTGCTCCCCGAACGGGTGGGATCTCCCCTCTCCCTGAATGCGCTGCGCGAGGATCTCGAGGTAAGTCATCGAGCCGTGACTCTGTGGATGGACATCCTCGAGCGGCTCTACCACCTCTTCCGCGTGCGCCCTTACGCTTCCACGAAGGTGCGGGGGCTGCGGAAGATGCCCAAGCTCTACCTCTGGGATTGGAGCCTGATCCCCGAGTCCGGCCCCCGGCTGGAGAATCTTGTCGCGGCGCACCTGCTGAAGCTGGTGCATCTGTTGCAGGACCGGGATGGACACTCGCTCGAGCTGCGATACTTGCGCGACCGCACCGGCAAGGAAACCGACTTCCTGATTGTGGCCGCTGGGAAGCCCTGGGTGGCGGTCGAGGTGAAGCGCTCATCCACGCAGATCGATCCGGCGCTCGTCCACTTTCGCGAGAAGCTGGCGATCCCATGGGCCTACCAGGTGGTCCTGGAGAGCGAGCGCGACTTCGTCCAGGACGGGGTGCGCTGCGTTCCGGCGCACCGGTTTCTGGCCGCCCTGGCCTGAGCGTCGGTGCCGAAGACGCTGTCTGCGCGCCCGAAGCCCGGCCTGCCTGCCCAGCACCGCGCGCGCCCGCCGCGGCCCTGCCCGATCCGCGGCGCGACCGCGCCGGCACGCCGCGCACGCCGGCGAGGATCTCTCTTGATGTGACGATTATCGAATCATATAATGAAATCGACATCGATCATTGTCGAATCATATACGGACGCGCCGGCGGGAACGCCGCGGATCGCGCGGCCGGGGAGGCGGAGATGCAAGCGGACAGGGACGACCTCGCGTGGGCGGAGCTACTCGACCAGATTCGCCGCGGAGAGCGCTCCGAGCTGGAGCGGCTGGCGCTCGCCTTCGAGTGGATCACCGATCGCCAGCTCGCGCAGGGCCGCCTGGAGCTCGAGCGGCTCCGGGCGATCCCCGACGAGCCGGCGCGGCTCAAGGAGCAGATCAAGCTGAGCACAATCGAGCACTGCCGCGCGATCTTCCGCCGGTGTCGCCGGCTGGCCGCCGAGGGGGGATGAGGCATGCGCAAGACCCGCTTTGAGGAGAACCTCGAGCTGCGGGCCGCGCTCTTCCAGGCGCTCGGCCATCCGGCGCGGCTGCTGATCCTGAACCTGGCGCGCCTGCGGCCGCGGCACGGCGAGGAGCTCGCCCTGGTCCTCGGTCTCACCCCGGCCACGATCTCGCACCACCTGGCCCGGCTGGCCGCCGCCGGCCTGCTGCGGGCGCGCAAGGAGCAGTACTACCAGGTCCACAGCCTGGCCGAGGGGCCCTGGGGACGGACCCTGGAGGAACTCGTGCGGCTGCCGCAGGCGGGGCTCTCCGCGGCCGTGCCGGAGGACGCTTTTCGCAGCCGCGTGCTGCGGGCCTTCTTCCGCCAGGGACGATTGACGCAGATCCCCGCGCAGCGCAAGAAGCGCCAGGTGATCCTCGAGCGGATCGCCGAGCAGTTCGAGCCGGGACGCGACTACACGCAGCAGGAAGTCAACCGCATCCTCCTGGAAGTGCACGAGGATGTCGCCACGCTGCGGCGGGAGTTGATCGCCGTGCGGCTGATGGAGCGCTCGGGAGGCGTCTACCGGCGCCTCGCTACGCAGGGCTGAGCCGCCGCGCTCCTGGCCGGCGCCTGCAGCGCGCAGCGCCGTCTCGGTCACGTCTCGAGGATCGGTCTCATGCTGCGTGCGCCAAGGTTGGGTACGCTTCAGTGTAGCGTCCTGCCGAGCCGGAGTGCGCCCGTCGAGCCTAACCCGCCGATCGGACTTCGACACCGAGCGAGATGCGGGGCCTTCGGCCTCCCTCACCATGGGCATCCGGCGCTCGACGCCAGCCTGACCGAGTCATGAATCGGCCCGCGCTGAGCGGGGATGGGGTTTTCGCGGACTACGGGACGGGGCGCTCGAGTTCGGCGGCAGACCCTCTCGCGCGAGGGGGGAGGGAGCCCGCCGGGGCGCGTTTCATGATAGAATCAGGGTTGGGTGCCATCTGGGGTCGGGTGACATCTGCGGAATGCGCGGATGTCGAAGCCCGGGCAGGTCGCGGCTGGGACCTAGAGCGTACGGGGAGATAGACCCATGCGCGGAGTTGCGCTGTGTGTCTTGCCGGTTGTGTTGGTGCTCGGTGCCGCCTCGGCCAACGGCTAGGTCTCGGAGTTCGTGCTTCACCAGAACGATCCAGATCCGTTCTGTGTCGCGGTTGACACGGGCTCGTCCATCCTGTTCGAGATTCCGCAGGAGGCATACATCGAGTTGGTGTTCTGGAGTCCTGACACGACACTGATCGTCAGGGTATTGGTGGATAATCACTATTCGGCCGGACTCCACATGGTTCTCTGGGACGGGCGGGACGATTGGGGAGCGTTGCTGCCGGACGGAAGCTACCCGTACACCATGACGGCAGCCGACTCGCTCGGCAATCCGCCCCCGTGTTCGCAGACATGCTGACCGCGACCATCCAGTGCGGTACTGCTGTCGAGAGGAAGACCTGGGGGTGCGTGAAGGCGCTGTACTCCATTGCCGGAACGCCGGTGTCCAACTAGCGCTTGCGGCCGACGGGCTTGCCCGTCACGGTGGCTGCAGGCGCGGCTTCGCCGCTGCGATCCGCCGCGCCAGGCTGTCGCCAGCGGCTGAGACGCGTTCGTTGCGCTTCGCTCGGAACGGCGCACTTCCGCGCCGCCGATCGCAACAGAGGGAGGCGCTCATGGCCGGGATCGGTTCGAGGAGCCGTGGAAGGGATTGCCGGATCCGGCGGCCGCGTCGCCGGGCCCCGGCGCGCGGCCTCGCGGCGGGCGCGGCCGCGCGCCGCGCGTCGGCGCCCGCAGCCGGAGCGGGGAGCGGCGTGGCGCCCGCCGCCGGAGCGGGGGCCGGGGCGGCCGTCGCCGTCCTGGTTCTGCTGGGCCTCGCCCTGATCGCGGCACCCGCCGGAGCTGACCTCGCCGGCTACCATGCCGGGCGGGTGGCCGAGATCAACCGCGAGATCGCCGCTCGCGGCCACCACTGGACCGCTGGCATGACCTCGCTCACCGCCTACACGCCCGAGGAGCTCGCGGGGATGCTCGGGCTCGTCCTGCCCGAGGAGGTCGAGCGCGCGCTGGGCCAGGAGCCCCCCGCGCCCTTCCCGGCGCGGCGCGACCTGCCCGCCTACTTCGACTGGCGCGACCTCGGCGGGATGACCCCGGTGCGCAATCAGGGGCCCTGCGGGAGCTGCTGGGACTTCGCCGGGATCGGCGCGCTCGAGTCGGTGATCCAGATCCACGGCGGCGTCGAGCTGGACCTCTCCGAGCAGCAGATCCTCTCCTGCGCCACGCCCGGCTACGGCTGCTACGGCGGCTGCACCGCCTGGGTCTGGAGCTGGATCCGGGACCACGGCGCCGTGGCCGAGGCCTGCATGCCCTATCAGGCCGACCACAACGTCCCCTGCACGCAGGAGCCGTGCGCGAGGATCGCCTCGGCCAAGCGCTGGATCGACATCCCGAACGACGTCGACCAGATCAAGGCCGCCATCCACGAGTACGGCCCGGTGTCGACCGCCTTCTACGTCTACGGCGACTTCTACTACTACGACGGCGGCTGCTACGAGCACGCCGACGAGGTCACCTGGACGAATCACGCCGTGGTCATCGCCGGCTGGGACGACGCCGCCTGCGGCGGGGCGGGCGCCTGGCTGGTCAAGAACAGCTGGGGCGACGGCTGGGGCGAGGACGGCTACTTCTGGATCAAGTACGGCAACAGCAACATCGGAACGGCCACGCAGCTCGTCTACTACGATCCCGCCGTGGACATCGAGCTCGTCTCGGCGGCGGTCGACGACCTGACGGCGGGCGACGGCGACGAGTGGCTCGACCCGGGCGAACAGGCGGCGCTGATCGTCGGCGTCCGCAACGCGATCCTGGCCGAGCCGCGCAGCGTGATCACCGCCCAGCTCGCCTGCGACTCCCCCCTGGTCTCGATCCTGAGCGCCGCCGCCGGCTGCGCCGACCTGGGCGCCGGGGAGTCGGCGATCCTCTCCCCCCCCTTCCAGGTGGCGGTCAGCCCCTTCGCCGCCATCGGCGCGCCGCTCGTCTTCCGTCTGCACATCGCCGCCGCCGGCGGCTACGCGGCGACCGACAGCTTCACGCTGATCGCCGGCGACGTCCCGATCCTGCTCATCGACGACGACGGCTCGACCGTGGCCGATCCCTACATCCGCGCCGCGCTCGACGCCGGGGGCTACCTGTACCGGCACTGGGACACGGATGCGCTGGGCTCGCCCACCGCCGCCGTGCTCCAGCGCTATCCGGCGGCGATCTGGCTGACCGGCGTCTCGGGGCACGTCGATCCTACCGATCAGCAGGCGATCGCCGCCTTCCAGGACGCCGGCGGCGCCCTGCTGGCGACGGGCCAGGACATCGGCTGGTATCTGCACGACTGGAGCGGAGCGACCCCGCAGGACCGGGAGTTCTACGAGCAGCGCCTCCACGCGATCTACCTCGAGGACGGCTCGGGCTACATGAGTCTGACCGGCACGCCGGGGGATCCGATCGGCGACGGCCTGGCGGTCGACATCGGCGGCGGCAGCGGGTCGCGCGCCCAGGCCTGGCCCAGCCGGATCGACGCCAACACGGGCGCCGCGGCGACCTTCGCCTACGCGCCGGGCGTGATCGGCTCGGTGCGCTGGGAGGGCGCCTACCGGGTCGCCTACTTCGCCTTCGGCATCGAGGCGGTGAACGAGGCGAGCGACCGCGCGGCGATCGTCGCCCGCACGCTGGACTGGCTGGTGCCCGCCTGGCCCGACGTGCTTCAGCCGCAGATCGAGCTGCTGGCCCCCAACGGCGGAGAGCTCTGGTGGCCCGAGAGCGAGGTCGAGGTGCGCTGGAGCGCGAGCGACAACGTCGGCGTGGTCGCGATCGACCTGCGGCTCTCGCGCGACGGCGGCGCGAGCTACCCGGAGACGATCGCCGCGGGGATCCCCGACGGCGGATCGTTCTTCTGGACCGTCTCGGGCCCCGGCTCGCAGGCCTGCCGGCTGATGGCCGTCGCCCGCGACGCGGCGGGACTGCTGAACATGGATGTCTCCGACGGCGACTTCACGATCCTGGACGCGTCGGCCTCCGCGCCCGCGCCGCCGGCCGTCTTCTCCTTCCGCGCCGCCGGGCCCAATCCCTTCGCCCGCGCGACCGCGATCGCGCTGACGCTGCCCGAGGCGGAGCGGGTCGACCTGGGCGTCTACGACCTCGCCGGCCGCCGGGTGGCCGACCTCCATCGAGGTCCGCTCGCCGCGGGCGGGCACGCCTTCCGCTGGACGGGCACGGACGCGGCGGGGCGCGAACTGCCCGGGGGCGTCTACTTCGTCCGGTTGAGGCGCGCCGACGGGTCGCAGCCCCAGGTGCGCTGCGTGCTCGTCCGCTGAGGTCCGCCCTAGCCCTCCCGGCGGCTGCGGACTCTGGCCAGGATCTCCTCCGCCCAGGTGTAGAGCGTGGGGATCAGCACCAGCGTGAAGAGCGCGCTGACCAGCACGCCCCCCATCGTGACGAAGCCGATCGCGGTGCGGTACTCGAACCCCGCGCCCTTGCCGAGCACCTGCGGGACCATGCCGACGGCGATGGCCAGGTTGGTCATGATGATCGGCCGCAGGCGCACGGGGCAGGCCTCGAGCAGCGCCTCGCGCAGCGGCAGGCCTCGCCGCCGCAACTGGGCGACATAGTCGAGCAGCAAGATCGCGTTGTTGACCACGATCCCGACCAGCATGATCAGCGCCATGATGCTGATGATGTTGACCGTCTGCCCTCCGAGGAAGAGCCCGATCGCCGCGCCGATGAGCCCCAGCGGCAGCGTGATCATCACCGTCACCGGATCGATGAACGACTCCAGGCTCATCGCCAGCACGACGTAGGTCAGGATGATGGCCAGCAGCAGCGCCTGCATCAGCGAGGCGAAGGCCTCCTGCTGGAACTCGTAGGTCCCGGCGAACTTGATCCGGTAGCCGGGCGGCAGCTCGAGCCGATCGGTGCGCGCGCGGATCGAGCTGACGACCTCGGAGAGCGTTCCCTGGCCGATATTGGCGCTGATCGTGATTCGCCGCTGCCGCTCGCGACGGAGGATCTCCGCCTCGCCCCGCCGCTCCTCGATCGCGCCGAGCTGGCTGAGCGGCAGCCGCGCCGGGCCGACCGGGAGGCGCAGCGCGCGCAGCGTGGAGGCGTCGCGGCGATCCTCGTCGGCGAACTGCACGCGAATGGCGTACTCCTCGCCCCCCTCGCGGTAGACCGACTGGGCATCGCCCTCGAAGGCGTTGCGCAGGAGCATCGCCACGAGGCCGGTCGACAGCCCCTGGCGGGCGATCTCCTCCCGGTCGGGGAGGAAGGCCAGTTCCCTGCCGCCCGGCTCATAGCTGCTCTTGACGTCGACCAGCCCCGGGACCGAGGCGGCGATCTCCAGCACCCGGTCGGCGAGCTCGCGCAGCGGCCCGGTCTCGTCGCCCATCACCTCGATCTCGACGTCGGCGGCGGCGCCTCCGCGGCCCTCTTCGGCGCTGACCGAGACCTCGGCGCCGGGGATGCCGGCCAGCTTGGGGCGCAGGCGGTTGCTGAAGGCGTAGGCGCTCATCCCGCGCTCGGCCAGGGGGACCAGCTTGGCCATCACCATGGCCTCGTGGACGCCTGACTGCCCGCCGCCGATCGTGCTCAGGATCGTCCGGACGGCCGGCTCGGCGCGCAGGATCTCCTCGACCTGCTCGATCGTTCTCGTCGTCCGGGCGAGCGAGGAGCCTGCGGGCAGCTTGACCGACACGTTGACGAAGCCCTGGTCGATGCGCGGCATGAACTCGCCGCCCGAGATGCCCATGAGCAAGACGCCGAAGGCGAAGAAGAGCGTCGTGGCGGCTAGAACCAAGAAGCGATTGCGCGGCCGGGCGATGCTCCAGGCGAGCGCGCCGCGATAGCGGCGGGCGAGCCCGCCCATCAGCCGGTCCATCCAGGTGAGGCGCTCGCCCGCGGGCGCGGCGTTCCCATCCCCCTGCGCGCCGGCGAAGGCGTCCGGGCCGCCGGCGCCGCCGGCAGGGCCCGCCGGGAGCGCGCCCGCGATCCGCGCCGGATCGCCCGCCGCCGCGCGGCGCTCGCGCCTGCGGGCGACCGCGCGCAGGACGATCGAGGCGAGCATCGGCGTCAGCGTGAACGAGATCAGCAGCGAGAAGAGCGTGGCGAAGACGACCGTCAGGCCGAACTGCAGGAAGAAGCGGCCGATGATCCCCTTCATGAAGGCGACCGGGAGGAAGACGACCAGGTTCGTCATCACCGAGGCCAGCACCGCCAGGGCGACCTCGTCCGTGCCGCGGATCGCCGCCTGCTTCGCATCGAGGCCCAGGCGCAGATTGCGCATGATGCTCTCGAGCACGACGATGGCGTTGGTCACCAGGAGTCCAACGGAGATCCCCAGGGCCATCAGGGACATCACGTTCAGCGTGAAGCCCGAGGCCTGCACCAGCAGGAAGGCGGAGACGATGGCCGCGGGCATGACCACCATGGCGACGATCGTGATCCGCAGGTTGCGCAGGAAGAGGTAGAGCATCGCCGCGGTCAGGAGGATGCCGATCAGGATGTTGCCCTGCAGGTCCTTGACCGTGTCGCGGATGAAGATCGAGTCGTCGTTCGCGTACTCGAGCGTGAAGTCGTCGGGCAGCTCGCGGCGCAGCGCATCCACCGCGCGGTTGATCCCGTCGGCCGTGGCGATCGTGTTGCCGCCCGGCTGCTTGACCACATCCACCTGCACCGCGGGCAGCCCGTTGAAGCGCGAGAGCGAGCGCGCCTCCTCGAAGGCGTCGCGCACCTCGGCGAGATCGCGCAGCGGCAGGAACCCCCCCGAGGGCAGGGCGATCGGGATCGCCCCGATCTCCTCCACGCCGGTGAACTGGCCGACGGTGCGCAGGGTGTATTCTTCCTCGCGCCCGACGATGCGTCCCTGGGGAATGTTGACGTTCTCGAGCGCGATCGCCTGGGTCACCGCGCTGATCGGCAGGCCGTAGTGGTCGAGCTTGCGCCGGTCGACGGCCACCTGGATCTCGCGCTTCTGCCCGCCGAGGATGTCCACGGTGGCCACGCCGGGCACCTGCGAGAGGCGGTCCCGGATCAGGCGGTCGGCGACGGCGTAGGTCGTGTTCACCCCGCGCGGGCTGGAGACGGCCAACGAGATGATCGGCCGGGCGCCCATCTCGAACTTCATCACCTGCGGCTTCTGCGCGCCCTCTGGCAGCTCGTTGAGGATGGCGTCGACCTTGGCGCGCGTGTCGTTGGCCTTGGCGTCGGCGCCCGCCTCCAGCTTGAAGCGGATCAGAACCAGCGAGACGCTCTCGCGCGAGATCGACTCCATCAGGTCGATGTCGGAGATCGTGCTGACGGCGTCCTCGATGCGGGTGGTGATCTGGCTCTCGATCTCCTCGGGCCCGGCGCCGGGGTAGATCGTCGTGATCGTGACGAAGGGGAACTCGACGTTCGGCATCAGGTCGACGGCCAGGTTGAGGTAGCCGAACAGCCCGAGGACGACGAAGGCCACGACCAGCATCGTGGTGAAGACGGGCCGATGAACGGACAGCGACGAGAGGAACATGGGCGGCCGCCTCCTGGCTAGCGTTCGGCGCCGAAGTGCTCGGCGGTGAGATCCTCGCGGATCTTGACCTTGGCCCCGTCGGCGACGCGGTTCTGGCCGTGGACGACGACCAGCGCCTCGGCCGGGAGGCCCTCCACGGCCGCCAGCCGGCCGTTGTCGAGGCCGCGGCGCACCGGGCGGAGCCGGGCGATCGTCGCCCCGGCCTCCTGCTCGACCACGCAGAGCTTCTCGTCGCCCTCCTGCCGCAGGAGCGCGGCCGGCGGGACGGCGGGCAGGTGGGAGACCGTGGCGACGAGGATCTCCGGGCGGACC
>Ga0194112_10007463_pt1 | contig 14226 bp, 8 predicted proteins | sample TA2MahC400mmetaG_FD_146191 | JGI IMG/M metagenome (GOLD analysis project Ga0194112, IMG submission 146191) | Freshwater microbial communities from Lake Tanganyika, Tanzania - TA2015016 Mahale Deep Cast 400m | ecosystem: Environmental > Aquatic > Freshwater > Lake | place: Tanzania: Lake...
CAGGTGGACGTGCCCGTGGCCACCGGCAGCCCCTTCAAGCCCAAGCGCCTCTCTACCCCCCTGGACAAGATCGTGCGGCACGCCGCCAGCGGCAAGCGCAGCTTCACGCGCACCACGGAGAAGCGCGGCCGCTACGTCACCTCGCGCGCCGCCGGCGAGCATCCCGACGACATCGCCCTGGACGCCACCCTGCGCCAGGCCGCGCCCTTCCAGGAGCGCCGGGCGATGGATCGTCAGGAGCGCGGCGTGGCCCTGGCCATTGAAAGCGGCGATTTGCGGCGCAAGGTGCGCGTGCGCCGGGCGGCGAACCTCATCCTGTTTGTGGTGGACGCCAGTTGGAGCATGGCGGCGCAGGCGCGCATGGTGGCCACCAAGGGGGCGATTCTCTCCCTGCTCATGGACGCCTACCAGCAGCGGGATCGCGTGGGGCTGATCGTCTTCCAGAAAGAGGAGGCGCGCCTGATCCTGTCGCCCACGGGCAGCGTGGAGCGGGCCAAGAAGGTGCTCAAGGACATCCCTGTGGGGGGCAAAACGCCGCTCTCGCGGGGGCTGTTCCTGGCCTATCAGGTGCTGCTGCGCGAGCGGCGCAAGAATGCCGAGGTGATGCCGCTGCTGATCCTGCTCACCGACGGGGCGGGCAACGTCTCCATGACCAATCGCCCGCCGCAGGAGGAGGCGCTGGAGATTGCCCGCCTACTGCGGCACAGCGGCGTGCACGCCGTGGTGGTCAACGCTGAGCACGAATCCCTGGATCGTGGCCTGGCCCGCGGCCTGGCCGACGCCCTGGGCGGCACCTGCTACACCCTCCAGGAGCTACGCGCCCAAGACCTGTACGAGACGGTGCGGGAGACGCTGCGGGGAGTAGGCTAGTAGACAAGAAGCAAGTAGCGGGTAGACAAGGAGCAAGTAGGCAAGGAGACAAGGAGCAGGTAGACAAGTAGCAAGTATGTAGGGCAGGTTTCCATACCTGCCGCAGTATGTAGGGCAGGTTTCCATACTTGCCGCAGCCATGGCCGCACATCGGCGGCTATGGAAAACCGCCCTAATTCTTCCGAAAAAGAGAACCGCTGAGGTCTCCCACCAACCCCAGCGGTTCTTTTCCTCCAACCTGGCGAAGGTTCCGAACCTTCGCCAGGTTATTATGGAGCCTGGCGAAGAGCTTTGACGGCGATCACCGCATCAGCAGTGACTGCAGAATCGCCAGGACTGTTGCCGCAGTGCCCGCCGCCACAACGGTGATGAGCAGCAGCAACGCCAGCCCGCCGCGCAGACCGATGCTCTCACCAACCTGCATGCTCATCCCTCCCTTCTGTCTGTCCAACGGGACGAAGCCCCTTCAGCCTCTGTCCCTCGAGCCTGATGGCCGCTCCGTATGGCCGGGGGACAAGGCCACACGTCTCGGCCAACTCCCCCACGATGCTATCATAGCACACCGGTGACTGGAATGCATGACGGCAAGCTGCCAAAGAGCTGACACTTTGCTGACAACTACAGACAAAGAGAACCGCTGAGGTCTCTATCCCCCTCAGCGGTTCTTTTTGGAGGCACCCTGGCGATATTTAGTTGGAGCTCGCGGCGAAGTTTTCGCCAGGGTGCACGCGGAGCCTGGTGCAGAGCTTAGTAGGTGACGGAAGGTAACGCATCCGCTCCATGTTCCCTTGGAAGTAGCCGTGCACGCGGAGCCTGGTGCAGAGCTTAGTAGGTGACGGAAGAGGTTACTCTTGGCCGTGCCACTGACGCCGACGATGGAGCAAGAGTCACCAGCACTTTGATCAACAGGGCCTATCCCTAGGACGTAATGTCATGCCCGCAAGCTACTGTGTTGCAGGGATCTGGGGCGGAGCTGGAAGGAAGGCAAAGTATATTATGATGTTGAGGACCATACAGAACAAACCGGCGATAAGTGTCCATTGTGCCCACCGAAGGTAGCGGAGAGCTGTCTGGGCAGCCTTTTTATATTCATTTGGCCCTAACTGGCTCTCAAGGACCAAAGGTGGTACAAAGACCTGAACAGTGAGCCAAAGGCTAATTAGCCAGCAGACGATAGGCAAAACGAAGATGATAGTTAGCATGAGATTTCCACTAATCACCTTTTTCAAGTCACTCATAGAAACGGCTGCGAAGTAAATGCCTTGCAGAAGAGGACTCAACGTAGTCAATGGTCTGGCTCCCTCTTTAACGCTTGTGAGTGCCTCGTCGTACACTCTACTCTGATCGGCGGTCATTCTTCCTCCTCATTATGGGTGATCGCTGGCAGGGGAATAGGCTCAGGAGCCTTCCTGCCCAGCTTATGGCAGATCATAGCTGCTGACAAAAGCGCGTAAGCTCTGCTAACTAGGTTGGAACGATATTGGTCTACGCTTGGTGGTTCTTCTGTAATCAGTTCTTTCATTGCGTAGAAGAACAGGCCTGCATAGTAGAGATCAAGCGTGCTACCAGATCTTTCTGCGGCACATCGGCGTATGTGGCTGATGATTGTAAGGGCTTTGTCGATATCCTTATCCTTGCGAAGGTCATCAAGGCTTGAGGAGAAAGGCTTATTTAGGTCGTCAGGTTCAAGGAGTCTTTCCTCAAGTTGGTGCAAGATCTGCAAGTTGCGTGTGGTGAGGCAATGAAATTTGATTGTCGTCTCCAGGCTGACAAAATCGCGCAGAAATGGCCCCCAATCCAGTTGCTCAAACCCATCAAGCCATGCCTGGCCACCCTTAATGTAAACAGTGTGCCTGTTCAACGCGCCGTGCGTGATATCTAGAAGAGCTTGCGAAGCCAATACACTGTTTCGCTCATCATCGTACAGGTACAATCGTGGATCGGGGTAACGAATGGGCCTCTTGGCATAGGTGGGGAACTGTATCTCAATTTCCGTCGGTGGCGAGAAACGAAATAGCTTAACTCCCAAACCCGCGCATTGTTCGAAAACAGCCTCCATGCAAACAGTCAACTCCTGTCTGGTAGGCAACCCGAGCTGGTCCACGTAAAACGCTCTTAGTGACCTTCCTTTCGAGGGTATGTAGGGTTGTTGATGCCAATCTAAACAAACACGCCTAAATAGATCCGTAATCACACTAGTAATCTTCTCAGGCTCATTCTTTTGATAGCAGCTGTGCAGATCTTCGGCATCCTTGGGATGAACGGCATTGGCAGAAAAGTAGACCGCCGCGAAATGGATGGTTCTGGCTTGTCTTATTGCATGGCAGCCAGTAGTTCTGGCCAGGCACTCATAACCATTCATGGCAGCTTTCATTTTCTCCCCCCGCAAGCCATATTTGACCACCAGAGGTAGCTCACGAGGCACCAATTGCGAGCATGGATAGACTGTCGCCGTAGCAATCCCTAGGGGACTACGTATCTGCGGGCCCGTCTCTACAGTGATCCTAGTGCGGTCGTGGAACAGCTTGCGGAAGAGGTCTTTCAGTTCTGCTGAACGCTCCCTCTGGCATTCCACACTGAGGCCTGGTTCCAAAACGTTTACCATGTTGTCAAACGAGGCGCCGCCGAGTAGAGTAATGGGTAGATCAAGGTTAATACCGGCATGCTCTCGAATAACCTTTCCCACCGTTTGCAAAATGGTGGTCCGGGCGTCGCTAACTGAAAGCAGAGCGGCAGCAGGCGAAGTATGCTCTGTCGCCATTAACGCTTCCTGCACAATCTGGCTGGTTTGATCCAGAGGCTGAGTGATGAAAATGATCTTGGGCACCCTTCGGTCATCGTCATATTTAGTCATAGACGATCCACTTTTGCCCGCATTGCCCCTAGATAATTCGAGGCTAATTATAGCCAGATGAAACCACCCATCCTGCAAGCACTTCTGTGCTTTTCCCCAATCATCGGCTAGCGTGACGGCGTAGCCTCCGTCCTCAAGAAGCCCCCTCAGGCTTGGTTCATTGCTTAACAGCAGAACCTTGCCCTTATCAACTTTTTCTTCCTGCATATTTATCTCCTGATGTAATCCGGTTTGAGACCAAGTCTAGTGTCCCTCACCGCGTGCCTGCCCAATCCTCCAACCGGCGGCAAATCATTGTTGCTGACAGGAGTGCGTGTGCTTTACGGATGTCTTCACGTCCTATCTGCTCTCTTGGAGGTCTGCTGACCACAACCCAAGCTGCATCAAAGAGGAGCCCCATGTAATATTCCTCCAGGCTGGCTCCAGGAACCTGGCTGGCGAGCCACCGGAGGTGGTTGATGACCGCAAATGCCTTCTGGAGATCGGCCGATTCAAATCCTTGGGGTTGAATAGATTCGGTGAAATCTCCAAAAGCAAGTAAACATTCCTCGAATGTGTAGAGCTGTTGCAGATCCGTCGTCTCCACCAAATCAAAGCGGATAGCTGCCTCTAGCTCAACGAAATCGCGCAACACCGGACCGTAGCCAGTCCGCTCAAAATCAACAGGCCAGGCCCGTCCATCGCGATCTGCAAGTATGTTATCTTCGTTCAAATCACCGTGTGTTACTAGAGTTAACACTGGCGGGCCAAGTTTTCTCCGATCATGGTAAACATAGGGGATGGGATTCGGGTAGGACACGGTACGTCCATCGAGGAACTGGAAAGTCAGATCAGGACCGTCCCTCTTAAACTCAATCCGCAACAGTCCAAGATACTCAGCATTCTGGCTAAGTCTCTGTATTTCTCTGATCAGAGCATCCTCTCCGTGGTGTTCTTCAGTTAAGCCTAACTGCCGCCGATAGAAGGAGTTCAAGCTTTCTTCTGACTGCTGGCACTGTGCCCTGTACCAGAACTTAAGCGTATCGAAGAAAAGGTAATCTAAAGTGCGTTGAATGTCCTCTGACGTATGTGTCCTGTAGTAGCTGGAGAACTGCTGGGTGTCCTCTAGCTTCTCGCCTATCATATAGTAAGTAATAGCACTATAGTGGAGTGTTTGGGCAAATGGTAGCTTCTGGGCATAATATGGTTCGACTCGCCCGGCTACATACCGGGTGTAATTGCTATTCTCTGCCGCGATCCTACGGCGAGGACCACATTTGACAATCATTGGCTCGCCGCTACCCCCTGTAAACACTAGTCTGACTTGTAAACTGGTGGCTCCTCCTCGTCCTTGAGGGGCAGAACGAACGACAGCCTGGATCGAGTCGGAAAGTAACTTTCGGAAAAGGTCCTCGACTTCTAGCGCCCGCTGTCTCCGGGTTTCTACTTCAGTGCCTGCTTCCAAGGCATCGGCAATAGCGAAGAAGGATAAGGGCCACTCAAAGTAGAATTTCAGGTTGTAGTTGATTTTGACTTTATTCAGGAACACGTTGTTAACGGCTTTCACTAGGAGTTCAAGACCCTCACCCTTAGAGATAAAATCCTCAGCAGGCGGTAATCCCTTCTCGTCCGGCTTCCGAGCGCGTTGGACAGGTTCATAGGAAGGGAAGCCCGTTAGAATAATACAAGGAAATTCTGGGTATTGCTGATGGACACTCTCTACCCATTCCAGGCCACTCCAGTCTTTTTCGTCATTCTCGTCCTTTAACCGAATATCCACAATCGCCAAGTGGATTAGCCCGGTCTCAAACTTTTCCGAGGCATCTTCTGGGGTGTAGGCTTCCCTGACTTCGTACCCTTCCCTTTCCAACGCTTGCCGTCTGAACGGAATGTGATCTGGTCGGTTATCCACGATGAGGATTCTTCCCTTGCTCATAGCACTGCCCTCCTGTTTTATGAGATCTGGGTTCTCCAAGGTGGAGTAATATGACGCGCCCGCTGCAAGCTGGTTTGCAGTTCTCCCGCATCAAGAGATTTTACAATGAAATCCACCGCACCTGCGTCGAAAGCCTCCCGTGCCTGTTTCCAGGTGGGACCAGCAGAGGCCACGACAATCCTAACATCAGGCTGCAATTGACGAATGGCAGCGATGCTCTCTGCTATGTCTGGTGTTGCCCAAACATCCATGATGATAAGCTCATACGGTCTTTTTCGACTCAAGCACACACTGATGCGTTGAAGTGCCTGTTCGAGGTCAACTTCCATATCCACTTTGCCGGCGTTAGCCCAAGCATTATGGACGATTTTCTGCCAATTGCCGTCCGGGCTGATGAGTAGAAGACTTGCCTCTTTGGAAAATGTTTGCATTAGAACTTCACCCACACATTTATTGCTGCCAAATGTCTACCCAAACTAATCGTGCTCTATCGGCAAAGAAAGCTTCACTACTGTTCCACCCGGTCCAGTCTCCACAACATCCGCTGAGCCCCCCAATCTCTCCGCAATCGTCCGAACCACCAGCCAACCTGTACCTGTGCCCTTTTCACCTGGCTTCTTAGGCACACCGGACACACCTAGCTTCTCTAAGACTGTTAGGTGAATTCCCGGCCCTGTGTCTCGAACCAGTATTCCCACGGTCTTGTCCTGGTTGATTAGCGTAGACACGGTTAGCCGTTTCTCGGTCGTAATCTTACTCATGGCATCTAGAGCGTTCTGTATGATGTGGTCAACCGCTGTCTTCAGCCATTTCCGGTCGGCTCTCACTGTAACGCTATCATCCACTCGGGAGCCCCACTCCAGAATTATATCACCATACCTTCTGCATAGCAAGAGCGCACGTTCGCCTAACAGAGCATTAATGGCAACGGATTCTATAAGCTCCTCTTCTTGAGCACCACCCATTTCTACCGCCAAGATATCTTTTGCTTGCTCTCCTATCTGATCAACGATTTTTCGCACTTCCATAAATGGTCCTTCGGAAGGGATGGCTTTCAAAAGCAGTTCCACTCCATCACAGATAGTAGCTGCGTCTCCCCCCACACGATGGGCCCAGGTAGAGCGAATCATACCTAGACGGCTCAGGGCATCTCTTCTCACCACCTGGTCGCGCGCTTTCAGCAGCTCCGTTTGCCGCTCGGCATTCTTGATGACAATTACTGCCAAATCGGCTAAGGCCTGCAGTGTTCTTTGGTCATCCTCACTAAAGGCATTCAACACATTACTTTCCATGCCTAGCACACCAATGACCTGGTCCCCATCCCAGAGGGGCACGTCTAGCTCCGACCGGGTATCAGGGCTGATCTCGTGGTGATCAGGGTGTGACTTAACATCCCTGACAAGTTGTGATCGCCCTGAGAGAACTGTTCGCCCACTAATACCGACCCGGCCTTCAGGGACTTTGCTTGCGTCTAAGGATCTCGTTTCACCAATTCTGGCTAACAGAGTGGGAAACACCTGAGGCGGATAGACGCTCTCAAGGCGAAGTTCCTTGGCTGCCCGGTCGTACAACTGGATGACCCCAAGCTTTGCTTTTGGCGAATAAATCCCTGAGACACGCTCAACGGCCTGCTCTACAATACGATCTAGTATCTTCTTCCGCTCCAACCCAAAGCTGGCTGTAATGGCCTTGCTGGCTTCATAGAGTGCGCTGAGGTGTGCGCTCTTTCTCTTGATATCTGCGTACTGCTGGGCATTTCGGATAGCCACGGCGATCTGATCGGCCAGAGTTTCTAGAAGTTTTTGGTCGTCCTCAGTGAAGGCGTTAATGACAGGGCTCTCAACATCGAGAACCCCTACAAACTCCTTGCCCAGGCAAATGGGAACACAGATTTCGGACTTGGTGCTGAATACCAGAGGGAGATAATAGGGATCTACTGAGACATCAGGAACGTAGTATGGTCCTCTTGTCCTTGCCACGTGGGCTGCGATGCCGGGGCCGTCAATATGGACAATCTGGCGACTCTCTTCTCCTGGTACATCTAGGCGGTAGTGCGAAGTGGGATGGAAGACCAGTGCGTTGGCTTCTTTACTATAAGTCATTACATTAGGGCAAATGGGAACTTTGAATAGTTTTTCTAGTCCTGCGAAGAGGGCTCCTAAAACCTGACCTAACTCTAGGGTCGTACTGGCTTCACTGCTTAGACTGGCGACCGTCTCTAGGCGATCCTTGGCCTTCTGGATTTCCTCGTACAGTTTAGCGTTGTGGATAGCGATGGCTGCTTGATTGGCAAAGATGTTGATGGCCGTCTTTTCATTGTCGCTGAATCGGTGCCTCTTCCGGAAGTTCACGAACAATAGTCCCACTGGATGGCCCCCTATTGATAGAGGCACACCGGCAGATGACCTTATGTTCTCTCTGTTCACGAATCCACCAGCGCTCATGATCGTGTCTTGAGGTGAATTGTCAGCAAAGTGTGCTTCGCGCTTCTCCAAAAGCAATTGAAATATCTTGTTCTCTTGGAGGTTGTCGTAGCCTCCCATCTTCTGAGGAACACGGAGTTTCCCGGCTACCACAGCAGGGTGTGGGAAGAGGCCACTTTCTTCATCATACGAATATACCGTTACCACATCACAGCCAAGTACCTGCTGGATGCCACGTGCCACAGCGTACAAAGTATCTTTCAAGCCACGCAGCTCGGAGAGGCTGCGTCCTACCTCAAGCAGGCTCAGCCGCAACCGTATTGCTTCTTCGCTCACCTGTTCAAATAACCTGGCTTGTTTGATGGCCACTGCTGCCTGATTAGCGAAAATCCTGATCGTGTCTTGCTCATCTTTGGTGAAATCATGAGGCTCCCTGAAGTTGATAAAGAGAATGCCAACAGGCTCTCGCCCAACTGTCAGAGGCAAACCGGCAAAAGCATGAATATCTTCCCGTTGGAGGAAGCGACTGCCCTTAATGCGAGGGTCTGGGTATTTTTCTACATCACGCACAGTGAGGGTGTCACCGGCGATGATGCTAGCAGCCATGCTGATTTCAACTTCCCAGGTTTTATCTTTGGGCGAGAATTGCTGCGGCAACAACAGCCCGTAGGCTACAACATTCTCGATATCGTACCGCCTGGTCTCAGCATAATAGGGATAGATCACGGCACACGGAGCACTGATGACTTCGCATGCCCCTTGCACAATCTGTTCCAACACATCTTTAGGTTTGTGAGTAATCAACCGGACAATGCTTTCGCCCACTTCCAAGAGCAACCTTAGTTCCGCCTCGGCCTTCTTGAGTGGCCGCATGTCCTTGAAGAAGCCAACACTACCAGCAACATTGCCCAGGCTGTCCCGCAACTGTGTCGCCGAGAGCAAAACAGGGATCCGAGCACCATCCTTAGCTTTGAAGGTCGTCTCGTAATTCTCCAGTTTTCCTTGCTGGTACAGGTAGCGGTTGATCGTCCTGGCAGTTTCCAGGCTGTCATGCAGTTTATCTACCCGTATCTTCTTACCCAAGACTTCTTCCGTGCGATAACCTAGTATTCGTTCTGCCCCCTCGTTAAAGATAGTAACCCAGCCTTCTTCATCCACAGCAATGATGCCATCCAGGGAACTGGCAATCAGTTTGTCCAGATAGTCTCTGGATTCCCGCTGGGCTTCGTAGGCTCTGGCGTTCTCTATAGCGATAGCGGCCTGATTGGCGAACATTTCCAAAGCCTGAATGGTCTCTAGCGATGGTAGCCTCCTGTCAATCGGATCATCTGCGGAAAGTATGCCGATAGTCTTACCCTCTCTAGAGACTATAGGTACACGAAGAGCATCCTTGGGATGCCACTCTCCCTCAGCCCTTTCTCCTAGGTCAGGAATGTAAACCTTGAGCTTGTATTCCCGGTCCCAATCGTAATCTTGGTGGCGGATGAGATACGAGCGGCTTACCTTGAAGCGCTCTTGCATGGGATGAGAGAAAATCTTCCAAGGAGTAACAAGGCCAGCCAGCTTTCTCCTCCAATCTTCATCCAGGCCAGCTAGAGCTCGCACCCGGACCATGTTATCTTCATCAACAGTGCTCACTACGACTAGATTAAAACCAAGTAATCTCCGTACAGCCCCTGCAATGGTTTCTAGCACTTTTTCCAAGTCTAATGTGCTCTGCATGGCATTGCTGATGTCCAGGAGGTTTTGCAACCACGAGCGATCACGGGCAGTTCTCTCCAACTCTGCTTTCAACCGTTGTTCTTCGACTATAGAGCGGACCAGGATGGCGATTTCCTCGTTGGCTCGATCTGTCTTCAGGATATAGCGATAGGCCCCCTCACGCATGGCGAGGATCCCTGAATCCACATCGCCATAGCCTGTGACGATGACTACAGGAAGGTCGGGGTATTCGGACTTAATGGCCTTCATGGTCTCGATGCCGTTTGGTTCACCCCGTCTGGGGAGCAGTTCTTGATCCATCAAAACGACATCGTAGCGCCCTTTGGCCTCCTGCACACGGACGATAGCCTTCTTCCCATTCTCGGCGGTATCCACGGTATACTTATGGACGCGCCGCAGCCAGTTGGCGAGGGACTCTCGGGCATGCATGTCATCGTCAACGACAAGTACCCTGACTACCTCATGTCGCTCGTCCATCACTCAATCTCCTCCTCCCTGGACGGTATGATCAGCGGCAACTCGACGAGGAAGGTTGTCCCCACCAGCACTACGCTGTCCTCAACGCTAATCCTCCCGCCCAGGGATTTGACCAACTCCATTGTAATGAAAAGCCCCAGGCCTGTCCCTTCTGGCCTTGTAGAGAACCCCATGGCGAAGATTTTATCCAGATGCTGACAGTGGATGCCAGGCCCGCTGTCGGTAAAGCGAACTTTGATCGGGGGCCGGCCATCCTGAGATTCCTGGGGTTCAAAAGAGGTTCGGATGATCAATTCTCCGCCCCCTTTGGCTAGACCCGTCTGCTGGATAGCATTCAGCATCACGTTTGCAAAGACTTGCTCCAGCCTCACACCTATCCCAAGAGTAGACGGTATCTGTTCCCCCAAGAAAGGGATCATCCTCACCTTGCTCCTTAGGGCAACTGGTTCCAGAAGACGCATTGTCCGAAGGACGATATCGTTGATGTTGAGAGCCTCATATTTCTCTTTACGGATAAAGTTGACAAAAAGTTGCGAAAGACCCTGCATAGTTCGGCTAGCATCGAGGAGGCTGTCAACTGAGGCTCCCATCTCATCCCGTAACCAAGGTTGTAGGGCAGTGGTGGGATCATCCTCAAGTTGCGCATGGTGGAGTTTCAGCAGTTGTGCATAATTACTTATGCTAGTAAGCTTGTTGTTGATCTCATGCGCCAGTACTGCACCCAGTTGCCCGATTAGGATAAGAGGCTGGACGCGCTGGATAGCACGCCCCACCTCTTGCCAAGCGATGGCAGTCCCCAGACGTCCGGCTGTTATCACAGCCTGCTGAAGATGGCCAATGGTGAAATGACCATTTTTAGGGTGAAATAGGAAAAGGCCATATTGCGTCTGACCGAAGGTCTTAACAGGGACACCTATGCAGGAACGGAAGTCGAGGAGTTGCCTGAGATGGTGGAACCGGAAGGGGTTGTGGGAGATATCAGGTTCATAAAGCTGTCTTCCCTCGCGGATAACGGTGTCAATTGGAGTGGCATGCAAGGTGTATTTGGCGGCTTCGTATTGCCCTAAAGACACACCCGTATGTGCATAGATCCGCACCTCACGTGTGGCCAGGAGCATATGGAAGAGCACGCAGGCCATGGCACCGGTAGTAGTTTTTAACTCCAGGAGCATTCCCTGTATGACTTGATAAAGCTCATCATGGGAAGGAGTCATGTCTGAAAGTCGGTCCAGGAACCCAACACTTCCCCCTACAGGTTCTGGCGCTTGTGTCGTGGGCCAGGCATCCCGGTTTTCAGCAATGGCCTTTATGATGTCTTGCAGTCTTTGCAGGTCCACGGGCTTCAACAAGGCGCTCCTGGCGCCCACTGCCCTGGCCTCCTCCAGGGCAGTCATGTGACGTTCGATCCAATCTATGCCTGTGACGATAACTACAGGAACGGCCGGCTTGTAGGCTAGGATGCGCTGCGTGGCCTTCAGACCATCAATCTTACCAGGAAGGCCCAGATCCATGAGCACCAAATCGTACTCATTAGCTGAGAAGAGCAACAGTGCCCCTTCACCGGTCTCTGCCGTCTCTACCTGGTAACCAAGTCGCTTAAGCACGCGTTCCAGGGAAATCCGAAAGTCATCATCATCGTCCACGAGGAGGATCTTCTGGATGCACGCCACTTTGCTCTCCCCATCCAGGCTCTCACGACTCTTATACTCATTGGTCTGCCTGTGTGGCTCGCTAAGTAGTCGGACAAGCGCCTGAAGATCGTTGCGGTGTAGTGACTCGCCTAGGGTAGCCCATCTTTTGTTCGCCTGCGCTGTATATTCCCTATATCCTGCCTCCTCTTTAGCCCGTTCCAGCTTTTCCAGGTGTTCTTTGATGCTCAGTTCAACGCGCCGTTCATAGCGATCTAACCTGTTAACGATCCCTTCAACGACATCGCCCACCAAGAGAACCTGGTCAATATGCTCAACTGGCTCGGTGGATACCTTGCCCAAAGGTATGAACCCTTCCACGCCGAGGTCCAGTTCTACATAAGCGCCCTTGGGCCTCAGCCTCATCACCCTTCCTCGTACCACCCCGCCTATCTTGTACTGCTGCTCTATATTCGCCCAGGGATCTCGCTCCGCTTGGCGCAGGCTTAGTTCCAGCCGGCCGCGCTTACGATCCAGAGCAATAACCAAGGCTTTAACCGGTTGTCCCTGCTTCAAGATCTCAGACGGGTCGCTGGGCTCGCGATCCCAAAGCAACTCCCGGTTGCGGATGATGCCTTCAGTGCCGTCCTCCAGCCTCACCTCAGCACCGTAGCTCAATAACCGGCTGACGTGTCCAGAGACGATGTTGCCTTTGTGATATTTCTTCTCTAGTTCATGCTGGGAAGATTCCATCTATCAACGCTCCGAGACCTTGATTCCAGCTTGATTGAACGTCGCAGAAGGTCTGTTCACTGATATAATTATACAGCTTTCGCTTGCTCTATGCAAGTCAAAAATCATGGCAATTGCCAGCAAACCAGCAAACACTGCTATAAAGTGGCTGGATTCCCGCCCATCTGACCTCAGTTATAGCACTTCTGGCTTGCATTGTCAATGGTGCTTCATCAGCCGCCCTCCATCCGTTGACAGCACCCGGCAAAGGCGGTATACTCCGCCGTAGAGTGGGCGCGACAGAGTCGGCCCCACATGGGCGCGACAGAGTCGGCCCCTACTTGTTGTGCGGAGGCGCGCCATGCCTGAGCGTACAACCTGCGTCCTGGGGATTGACGGCGGCGGCACCAAGACCGTGTGCCTGCTGGCCGATGACCGCGGGACGATCCTGGGCCGCGGCGAGGCAGGGCCCAGCAACTACCAGGCGGTGGGCCTGGAGGCCGCCAGCGCGGCCATTGATCAGGCTATCGGGCGGGCGTTTCAGGCGGCAAGCCGGCCGCGCCAGCGCGTGGCCGTCATCTGCCTGGGCCTGGCCGGCGTGGATCGCCCCGAAGACGAGGCCGCCATTCGCGGCGTAGTGACGCAGCTCGGCGTGGCGGAGCAGGCTGTCATCGTCAACGACGCGGTGATTGCCCTGTGGAGCGGTACTACGGCGGGACGCGGTGTGGTGGTCATCGCTGGCACCGGAGCGATTGCCTTTGGCGTCAACGCCCGCGGCGAGCAGTGTCGCGCCGGCGGCTGGGGCCACCTGCTGGGCGACGAAGGCTCCGCCTACGACATCGGCCGCCTGGCCATGATCGCCGCCCTGCGCGCCTACGACGGTCGTGACGCGCCCACGACGCTGGGGACGCTCATCCAGCAGGCCTGGGGGTTGGAGCGGCTGGAGGGGCTCATCGGCAAGGTGTACGGGCCCACGCTGCCCCGGCCGCAGATCGCCGCCCTGGCCCCCCTGGTGGTGCAGGCGGCGCAGCAGGGCGACGCCGTGGCCCGGCGCATCCTGACCTACGCCGGCGAAGAGCTGGGGGCCGTGGCCGCGGCGGTCATCCGGCGGTTGGGCATGCAGCAAGAATCTTTCGACGTGGTCACGGTAGGCGGGGTGTTCCAGGCTGGCGACCTGATCGTGCAGCCGTTTTGGCGGGTAGTGACCGGCGTGGCCCCGCGGGCACGGCGCATCGTCCCCGACGCCGAGCCTGCCGTCGGCGCCGTGCGCCTAGCGCTGCAAGGGATTTGAGATTGGAGATTGGAGATTGGCGGCCCACAATCGTCAATCGAAAATCGGCAATCGGAAATCGAAAATCGCCAATCGCCAATCGGCAATCGGCTGCAACTTTCGCCCCACTTTGCGGTATTATTGAGTAGGGAGCGTGATGACCCAAGAGGGTACAGCGGAACAGGCGTGGATCAGGCAGGCCCGCACTGGCGATACCCAGGCCTTCGCCGCCCTGGTGCAAAAGTACCAAAGCGCCATCTACAACCTGACCTACCGCCTCCTGGGGGACAGCGAGGAGGCCAAAGACCTGGCCCAGGAGGCCTTCCTGCGAGCCT
>Ga0194112_10007478_pt1 | contig 14208 bp, 9 predicted proteins | sample TA2MahC400mmetaG_FD_146191 | JGI IMG/M metagenome (GOLD analysis project Ga0194112, IMG submission 146191) | Freshwater microbial communities from Lake Tanganyika, Tanzania - TA2015016 Mahale Deep Cast 400m | ecosystem: Environmental > Aquatic > Freshwater > Lake | place: Tanzania: Lake...
GGTTCGGGAACGATCTGCGCATCGGGCAGTGCAAGGTCCAGCCCAAGGTCGAGTTCAAGGAGGTCGATGGCGCCGAGATGCCGTGGTGCGCCGGCGGGATCCCCCGGGCCGATGCGCAGGAGGTCGCGCGCAAGGAGGGACGGCCGATCTATGGTGGAACACCCTCGGACCAGTCGGTGGTCGAAGGATTGCGGGCGCTGGCGGCCTCGGGTCGCAAAGGCATATTCTATCCCTTCATCCTGATGGAGCAGGTGCAGGGCAACCGCTTGCCCGACCCTTATGGTGCGGCCGAACAGCCGGTCATGCCATGGCGTGGCCGCATCACCACCTCGGTGGCCCCGGGGCAGTCCGGCACGACGGACGGCACGGCCGCCGCCGTCGAGCAGGTCGCGACGTTCTTTGGCGCGGCGCGGACTGCGGATTTTGTCCGCACTGGGGATACGGTGACCTATCGTGGTCCTGACGAATGGTCGTACCGTCGCTTTATCCTGCATTATGCCCATCTTTGCGCGGCAGCGGGAGGAGTGGATGGCTTCCTGATCGGCTCGGAAATGGTCGCCATGACGCAGATCCGCGGACCGGGGAATACCTATCCCGCCGTAGCCCAGCTGCGGCGGCTGGCTGCCGATGTGCGCGAGATCCTGGGTTCGGGTGTCAAGATCAGCTATGCGTCGGACTGGTCGGAGTATTTCGGGCATCACCCCGGCAACGGCGAGCTGTTCTTTCACCTGGACCCGCTGTGGGCCGATCCCAACATCGACTTCATCGGCATCGACAATTACATGCCGCTGTCGGACTGGCGTGAAGGCGACCAGCATCTTGACGCACAATGGGGCCGGATCGACAACATCGATTATCTGAAGGCAAACGTGGCAGGCGGCGAAGGCTTCGACTGGTATTATGCCAGCGAGGCCGATCGCGATGCCCAGAAGCGCACCCCGATCACTGACGGGTTCTATGACGAGGCGTGGGTCTGGCGCTACAAGGACTTGAGCAGCTGGTGGCAGAACCTGCACTATGACCGTCCGAACGGCGTGCGGCAGCGGCAGGCGACGGCATGGGTTCCCGGATCGAAGCCGATCTGGTTCACCGAACTGGGCTGTGCCGCACTGGACAAGGCCACGAACCAGCCCAACAAGTTCCTGGACGCCATGAGTTCGGAAAGCATGCTGCCGCACTACTCGAACGGCACGCGAAACGATGCGATCCAAGCCGCCTACATCGAGGCCTCGATGACCTATTGGCAGGACCCGCAGAATAATCCTCGCAACAGGGACGGCATGCGCATGCTCGACATGGACCGCGCCCATGTCTGGTGCTGGGATGCCAGGCCTTATCCCGCGTTTCCGGGGCGTGACGACCTTTGGTCCGACGGACCTGCGTGGGAGCGGGGGCATTGGTTGAACGGCCGGGCAGGGGCGGTGACGTTGCGTGCCGTGGTGCGTGACATCTGCCGCGCGGCGGGTGTGGCGTCGGTCGATGTCTCGGCAATCTCCGGCGTGGTGCGCGGCTATGCACTTCAAGGAAGCGAATCCGGTCGCGCGGCATTGCAGCCGTTGATGCTTGCTCATGGCTTTGATGCCGTGGAACGGGAAGGCGTGCTGAAATTCGTGGCGCGGGACGGGCTGGCCCGTGCCCGGATCGGCAAGGATGACCTGGCAATTGCCGGAGATGTCTCGGGCTTTGAAACCGTTCGTCAGGTCGAGGCGACGGATGTCGGGCAGTTGCGCCTGAGCCATGTCGCGGCAGGGGGTGACTATGCTGTCGCGACGGCCGAGTCGAGCTTGGCAGGTGACGGGCGCCGCGCGGTGTCGGACAGCGAGTTTGCGATGGTGCTGACCCGTCCCGAAGGAAGAGCGGTTGCCGACCGATGGATTGCGGAGGCCGAACTGGCGCGCGACACGGCCCGGTTTGCGCTTCCTCCATCGCGGGGAGATCTTGGGCCGGGCGACGTCATCGTGTCGCAGATGCCGGGACAGGAAAGCCGGCGCTGGCGGATCGACCGCGTGGAGCGGGCGGGCGCAATCACGGTGGATGCGGTGCGGGTCGATCCCGGCCTCTATACCCCGCGCCTGCAGCACCATGAGCAGGGCAGCATTCGCCGGTATTCGCCGCCGTTGCCGGTGTTTCCAGTCTTTCTGGACCTGCCGTTGCTGCGGGGGGACGAGGTTCCGCATGCGCCCCATCTGGCGGTGTCGGCGCATCCCTGGCCAGGCACCGTCGCTGCCTATGCGTCAAGCGAGCCAGAGGGTGGATTTGACCTGAACCTGCTGCTGGAACGTCGCGCACTGATCGGGCGAACCCTGTCGCCGCTGGCGCGTGCACGGTCCGGCGTGATCGACAGGGGGGCGCCCCTGCGCCTGCGCCTTGCAGCCGATCCACTTCGTTCGGTCACCGAGCGCGCCCTGTTGTCAGGGGCGAATGCCTTGGCGATCGGCGACGGCACGGTCGACCGCTGGGAGGTGATTCAGTTCGGACGTGCCAACCTGGTTGCCCCGGACACGTGGGAGATCAGTCACCGTCTGCGGGGGCAGGCCGGCACCGATGCCATTATGCCTGCCGTCTGGCCGGAAGGCAGCCTGGTGGTGCTTCTGGACGGAGGCGTGGGTCAGGTCGATCTGCCGCCTTCCGCCCGAGGACAGGAGCGCTTTTGGCGTATAGGCCCCGGAGCGCGATCGCCCGATGATCCAAGCTATCGCAGCCGGACCGTTACCACCAAAGGTGTCGGTCTGAGGCCACTGTCACCTTGCCACCTGCGCTTGTCCGGGCGCGACATCCACTGGGTGCGGCGCGGCCGGATCGATGGGGATTCCTGGGATGGAACCGACATCCCTCTGGGAGAAGACAGCGAACGCTATCTGTTGCGGCTGCTTCGGGCAGGCCAGGTGGTGCTGGAGGTGGAGGTTGCAGAACCATTCTACGCCGTTCCGCAGGCTCTTTGGGCGCAGTTGCAGCCCGGCTCGGTAACCGTCGAGGTTGCGCAGATGTCCCAGACATTTGGGCGCGGCCCCTTTGCAAGGAGAGACTTTGATGCCCAGTGAAACCCAACGACTCCAGATGTCCCTGCTGCAGCCCGCCCAGGCTCAGAAGCACGTGACGGTCAACGAGGCCCTGATGCGGCTGGACGGACTGGTCAACCTTGTCCTGGAGAGCATTTCGACGGCAACGCCGCCTGCTACCGTGCTTGACGGGCAGTGCTGGGGTATTCCCGCCGCAGCGCAGGGGGCATGGTCAGGACAGTCGGGTCGCATCGCGGTGGGCACGAACGGAGGCTGGGTGTTCCTGCCCCCGCAGCGCGGCATGCGCGCCTTTGTCGGCGATCGTGGTCTGGAAGCCGTGCATGACGGCCTGGGCTGGGTGGCCGGTGCGCTGACGCTGGGCAGCGGCGGGTCAGGCCTGGTGGCCGGCATGGCCGAGGGTGAGGTGACGCTGGCCCAAGGTTCCAGCGCCATCACGGGGGTGTTCATTCCCGCCGGTGCCATGGTCATCGGTGCCGTGGCACGTGTCACCGAAGCCCTGACAGGGCCCCTGACCGGATGGCGGCTGGGCACGGCAGGCGCGTTGAACCGCTTTGGTCAGGGTTTGGGCAAGGCGCGTGACTCGTGGGGGCGCGGTATTCTGGGCAGCCCGATGACCTACTACCAGCCAGAGCCGCTGATCGTGACGTCGGAGGGCGGCACTTTTTCAGGAGGACGCATCAAGCTGGCCGTTCACTGGCTGGAACTGCGCCTACCTTCGTGATGCGGTGGTCCGCCCGGCTTTTCCCTGTCGCCATTCTGGTTTATGTGTGGAGCAGACAGACCGGGCGGGCCCAAGATGAACATGCTGCACACCGAGAAGAAGCCGCTGATGCTGGATCGCGATGCCATCTGGGCGCAACTGCGCGACGAGGCGCGGGCCGCCGTTGCCGACGAGCCGCTGTTGGGTGCCCTGATCCATGCGGGCCTGTTGCATCATCAGAGCCTGGAGGCTGCACTTGCCTATCGCTTCTCGTTGAAGCTGGCTTCGGGCGAGATGAGCGAGCAGATCCTGCGCGAGATTGCGGACCAGGCCTATGCCAACTCACCTGAACTGGGCGACGCTGCGCGGGCAGATTTGATGGCGGTGTATGACCGCGATCCGGCGACGCACAGGCTGCTGCAGCCGGTGCTGTTCTTCAAGGGCTTTCAGGCCCTGCAGGCTTACCGCATGGCCCACTGGCTGTGGCAGCAGGGGCGTAGCGACATGGCCTATTTCGTTCAGATGCGCTGCTCGGAGTGCTTTGGCGTGGACATCCATCCCGCGGCGCGGATCGGAACGGGGGTGATGATCGATCATGCCCATTCGATCGTGATCGGCGAGACCGCAACCGTGGGCAATGACGTCTCTATGCTGCATTCGGTCACGCTTGGGGGGACGGGCAAGGAAGATGGGGACCGACACCCCAAGATCGGCGATGGCGTGCTGATCGGGGCGGGCGCCAAGGTCCTGGGCAACATCCGGATCGGCCATCATTCCCGCATTGCGGCCGGTTCGGTGGTGCTGCACGAAGTTCCGTCGTGCAAGACAGTCGCGGGCGTGCCTGCCCGCGTGATTGGCGATGCGGGTTGTTCCGAACCTTCGCACAGCATGAACCAGCTGCTGGGCATGCAGGATTATCTGTAGGCCTTAGATCCAGTCGCCGGCGCCACTGCCCGTTACTTCGGGCAGTGTCATCCGCTCGCGGGCAAGCCGTTCGTCCAAGGCCTCGGCAAGTCGGGGCGCTATCGAAAGGCCCTGGTAGATCATTGCCGAATACACTTGGATTACGCTGGCGCCGGCTCGCAGCTTTTCCCAGACATCCTCGGGGGAGGAGATCCCGCCAACACCGATGAGGGGGATCGATCCCTTCAACTCGCTATAGAGGCGGGCCAGCACCCGCGTCGATGGGCGGAACAGAGGGCGACCGGAGAGGCCTCCTGCCTGAGCCGCGAGCGGACCCTGGACCGCCTGCCGGGACAAGGTGGTGTTGGTTGCGATGATCCCGTCAAGCCGCGCCTCGCGCGCGACGGCGGCGATCTGCGCGATCTCGGCATCATGCAGATCCGGAGCAATCTTCACCAGAACGGGGATGTGGCGTGACAAGGTATCGCGGGCGCGCAGCACCCGGTCCAGCAGCGCGGCCAAAGCCTCGGCGCCCTGCAGGTCCCGCAGCTTTTCCGTGTTGGGCGATGAAACGTTCACCGTGACGAAATCCGCCGACGCGCCGGCCGTTCGCAACACCTGCGCGAAATCCTCGGCCCGGTCGCTGCTGTCCTTGTTGGCGCCAAGGTTCAATCCGACAGGTACGCCGTCTGGACGGGCGGCGAGCCGCTGCCCGATCACTTCGGCACCTTCGTTGTTGAAGCCGAAGCGGTTGATGATGGCTTCCTGTTCCGTCAGCCGGAAAAGCCGCGGCTTCGGGTTGCCGGATTGCGGACGTGGGGTGGCGGCGCCGATTTCCAGAAACCCGAACCCTGCGCGCATCAACGGCGCGATCACCCGCCCGTTCTTGTCATAGCCTGCGGCAAGGCCGATCGGGTTCGGCAGAACCATGCCGCCAAGATTGCCGCGCAGCCTGTCCGACGTTACCGGCCGGCCGTGCAGAGGCACGAGTCCGCGTTCGAGCGCCCGGATCGACAGGTCATGTGCCCTCTCGGGATCGAGGCGGTGCAGGGCAGCCAATCCCAGTTTTTCTATCACGCTCATTCCAGAGGTCCCGTCTCGTGGCCTGCGGCGGTTCTGGTCAACTTGCGCGACCAGCAGATGTCCTCGTTCCGCAGTGGCCGGTAGAGGTGCGGGAAAAGCGCGTCATTGCGCGAAGGCTCCCACCGGAGATCGCCGCTCATCGCGCTGGCGTCGCAAGCCAGGAGCATCAGGTCGTTCTCCTGCGAGAAATGTTTGACCAAGGTGCCGTGCAACTGTTCGGCGGTCGAGAAATGCACGAAACCGTCGGCCAGATCGACAGGGGCGCCAGAGGTGGCGCCGTCACGTTGCAGTTCGTCCCATTCGGCCGGGCGGAGCACTTTGAAGATCAGCATGCCGTATTTGCCGCAGCGCCGTGCGCGCGGTCAAGGCGTCATCGGCCCGTTACAGCCATGTGCGACGTGGTGCTGTCACGGTTTGACCCGGAAAGGCGGCTGCGCCAAGCTGCCGGGAAAGCCAACAGGGTCGGAAGGGAATCACGCATGACACGTCGCCTCCTTGTCGCAGCTTCAGCCATCGCGATGTTCGCGGGAACAGCGCAGGCCGAGATGGTGCTGCACATCCTGCACACGAATGACGTGCACAGCCGGATCGAGCCGATCAACAGTTCTGACAGCACCTGCAACGACGAGCAGTCGGCGGCCGGCGAATGTTTCGGCGGCGTTGCCCGAATCTCTGCCAAGATCAATGAACTGCGTGATCAGATCGTTGCCGAGGGGGGAAATGTCTTGGTTCTGGACGCGGGAGACCAGTACCAGGGGTCGCTGTTCTACACGACCTACAAAGGCAAGGAAGTGGTCGAGTTCATGAACGCCATCGGCTATGACGCGATGGCTGTCGGCAATCATGAGTTCGACGATGGGCCAGAAGGCCTGGCTGTACTGGTGGACGGAGTGGACTTTCCCGTCCTGTCCAGCAACATCGATGTGTCGCAGTCAAACGTGCTGGCAGAGAGAGTGGCCAAGCACGCTGTTATCGAAATCGGCGAACACAAGGTGGGAGTCGTTGCGGCACTGGCGATGGACACGCCTGAAACGGCGTCGCCCGGGCCGAACGTCATCTTTCAGGACGACATCGAAAGTCTGAGCGCCGCGGTCGAAGACCTGTCGGCCCAAGGCGTCGACACGATCATCGCCCTGACGCATGTGGGGTTTGTACGGGACCAGGAGTTGGCGGCGACGGTACCCGGACTGGACGCGATCGTCGGCGGTCATTCGCACACGCTGTTGGGCGACATGGATGGCGCCGACGGCAGTTATCCGACCATGGTGGCCGGACCTGACGGTGCCGAGGTGCCGATCGTGCAGGCCTATGCCTATGGAAAGTACCTGGGCCACCTGACGCTGACCTTTGATGACGAGGGAGTGCTGACCTCTGCGGAGGGACAGCCGATCCTGCTGGATGCCTCCGTGGTCCCGGACGAGGCGCTGGCAGCACGCGTGGCCGACATGGCCGAGCCGATCGAGGCGCTGCGCGAGGAAGTGGTGGCCTCCACGTCGGCGCCCATTGATGGTGACCGCGCAAATTGCCGCGCGCGGGAATGCGAGATGGGCAATCTTGTTGCGGATGCCATGGTGGATCGCGTGCGCGAGCAGGGCGTCACGATTGCCATCCAGAACGGCGGGGGCCTGCGCGCCTCCATCGACGAGGGCGAGGTCACGATGGGCGAGGTCTATACCGTTCTTCCGTTCCAGAACACGCTTGCGACCTTTCAGCTGACAGGTGCCGACATCATTGCGGCTTTGGAAAATGGGGCCGGTCAGTATGAGGAGGCGGCGGGCCGTTTTGCGCAGGTCTCCGGTCTGAAATACACGGTCGATCCGGCTGCAGAGGCCGGAGCGCGTATCAGCGAGGTGATGGTCGAGGCGGAGGGGCAGTGGGTGCCCATCGACGAGAGTGCCACCTATGGCATCGCAACCAATAACTACATGCGCGGCGGCGGCGACGGTTATGCCGTCTTTGCCGCGAACGGGCAGAATGCCTACGACTTCGGTCCTGATCTGGCCGAGGTTGTCGCGGATTATCTGGCGGCGCAGGAGGGCGGTTACACGCCCTATCTGGACGGGCGCATCACCGTGAAATGACATGGTGCGGCACCGGCGGCTTTGTGGCTGGACGGTGAAATGTCTGTTCAACTCCGCCGCAAAGTTGGCATGCGCGACATGATCGGTTAAGCGGTGGGAATGAAGACAGGATTTCCCCTTGCTTGGCCCGGGCAGCGCATCGGCCTGTTGGGCGGGTCATTTGATCCCGCCCATGAGGCCCATCTGATGATCAGCCGCGTCGCTCTGCGCCGCCTTGGACTGGACCGCGTCTGGTGGCTGGTGTCGCCAAAAAACCCGCTGAAGGAGCATGGTCCCGCTCCCCTGGATAGCAGGCTCGAGCAGGCGAGGCGCCTGGTTTCAGACTCCCGAATCCGCGTAACCGACATCGAGGCGCGGCTTGGCCTGCGCAAGACAGCCGACACGGTGCGTGCGCTGGTGCGGATGTATCCCGCCGTTCACTTTGTCTGGCTGATGGGATCGGACAACCTGGTCCAGTTTCACCGTTGGGATCGCTGGCACCAGATCGCCGACACCGTTCCCATTGCCGTCATGGCCCGTCCGGGCACGAGGTTGGCTGCGCGGAATTCGACGGCGGCACGCGTGTTGCAGAGGTCGCGCCTGCCCGAAGCCTGGGCACCAACGTTGGCGAGGCGCAACGCTCCGACGTGGGTCTTTCTTGATCTTCCGATGTCCCGGTTGTCTTCCACCGAATTGCGGAGTGCGGCGCGATGACGCTGGACCGCCGAACTTTTCTTGCTGCACTTGTCGCTGCGGCGGCCAGTCCTGCGTTCGCCCAAATCGGGCGGCTGGATCAACGGCCGCCATTGCGGCCCGTTCCCGACCCTCGCGCGATCGTCGCCCGCAGTGCGTTGCCGGGGCATGTAGCCTATGCGCTGGCCGGCCCGACGGAGGCGCATCTGGCACTTGGCAAGTCCATGATGCCGATCGCGCCGGCCAGCACCATGAAGGCCATCACGGCACTCTACGCTCTGGACCGCCTTGGCCCCGGCCACCGATTTGTCACCCGACTGATCCGCACCGACGACATGCTGATCCTCGCCGGCGGAGGCGACCCGGTTCTTTCCACCGACGACCTGGCGCGGCTTGCGGCGGATCTGGCTGCGACCGGCCAGCCAGTTCCTGCGCGCTTTGCAGTCTGGCCGGGCGCACTGCCGCAACTGCCCCAGATCACGCCCGAACAGGCGGACCATCTGGCCTACAACCCCTCGATCTCGGGCATGATCCTGAACTTCAACCGCGTCCATCTGGGCTGGGCTCGTGTGGGCGTCGATCATCAGCTGAGTGTCGAGGCGCGGGCAGCCCTTCATTCTCCACGCGCCTTTACCGTCACGGCCATGCCGGGCAATCACCGCGATCTTTTCACTTATCGGGAGGACGGCGCCCAGGAGCACTGGACCGTGTCGCGTAGCGCGATGAACCGCAGCGGCAGCCGCTGGCTGCCCGTGCGACTGCCCGCGCTTTATGCCGGCGACGTGTTCCAGACGCTTTGCCGCGCCAAAGGCGTCGCCCTTCCTGCGCCCGAGGTCATCGAACATCTGCCAAAGGGGCGCGAGGTCGGGCACCATCGGAGTCCGCCTCTGGAGTTGCTGGTGCGCGACATGCTGCTCTACTCGACCAACGTGACCGCCGAGGCGATCGGATTGGCCGCCAGCGGTGCGGCCGATCTGGAGGCGTCGGGGCGGGCGATGCAGAACTGGTTGGGCGATCTTGGGAAGGGAATGCGTCTGGCGGACCATTCCGGTCTTTCGGGCGGCAGCCGAACCACGGCCTATGGGATGACGCGTGTTCTTGCAGGTCCCGGCCGTGACCTGGGCCTGGCGCGGCTGCTGCGCCACAGCCCGTTGTCCGAAGATCTGGGCCGCACCGATGCACCCCACCATGTCAAGGGCAAGACAGGAACGCTGAACTTCGTGTCCAACCTGACCGGCTATGTCACGACGCCTGCAGGGAGCGAGGGCGTCTTCACCATCCTTTGCACCGATCCATCGCGGAGGCAGGCGGTCATCGGGCAGGAGCTTCCAACCGGTGTCATCGCATGGACCCGCAGCGCCAAGATCGTGCAGCGGGACCTGATCGCCGCCTTCGCGAACCGTCTGGAGGCTAGAGGGTGATGTGACGCACCCGTGCGGACAGTTCGATGGCTGCGGCATGCAGGCGGCTGATGTTCAGCTGGTCGCGGATCTCGGCCAGCATGACGATCTCTCCCTCATACAGGCGCCCGTCGGCGGCGCCGACGTCGCAGGCCAGCGCATAGGCCGTTTCGTACAGGTTCTCGGGCAGCGCGTCCCGGATGAGCCCGAACAGCGCGTCGACCCCATCTTCCTCCTCGAACAGCGTCATCACCGTTTGGCTGATCGGCCGGATACGGTCATCGTCATAGGCGGCAAAGACCGGTGCGTGATCGACCATGCGCTGGATCGCGACCAGTTCGGATGTGCGGATGGTACTGTCAGAGGCCGAAACCGCGACCATGACCGCAACCAGGGCGTCACAGGGGGACAGGGAAGGCAGGTCGATTGTCATGGGACACTCCGATCGGTTCGGGCGCAGATTATTGACGATGCGCGACGCTTTCAATAAGCCTTCCGGACCTTCAGCAGGAGACAGCGACATGACCACCTTGCGCGACGCCGCAATGCAATCGAAGGCCTGGCCGTTCGAAGAAGCGCGCCGGGTGCTCAAACGGTACGAGAAGAAAGACCCCGAGAAGGGCTATGTCCTGTTCGAGACAGGCTATGGTCCTTCGGGCCTGCCGCATATCGGCACCTTTGGAGAGGTCGCGCGCACGACGATGATCCGTCGCGCGTTCGAGTTGATCAGCGACATCCCGACGCGCCTGATCTGCTTTTCCGACGACATGGACGGGATGCGCAAGGTCCCCGAGAACGTCCCGCAGCAGGAGATGCTGCAGCGCCACCTGCAACTGCCGCTGACAGCGGTGCCGGACCCGTTCGGCGAATATGACAGCTTTGGTGACCATAACAACGCCATGCTGCGTCGTTTTCTGGACACATTCGGGTTTGAGTACGAGTTTGTCAGCGCGACCGAGTTCTACAAGTCCGGCCAGTTCGATCCCGTGCTGCTGCGTGCGGCGGAAAAATATGACGACATCATGGAGGTGATGCTGGCCTCACTGCGCGAGGAGCGTCAGCAGACCTATTCCTGCTTCCTGCCGATCAGCCCCAAGACGGGGCGCGTGCTTTATGTTCCCATCAAGCATGTCGATGCCAAGGCCGGCACCATCACCTTCGACGAGGATGGCGAGGAGATCACGCTGCCCGTGACCGGCGGCCAAGTGAAGCTGCAATGGAAGCCGGACTTTGGTGCCCGTTGGGCCGCGCTGGATGTCGATTTCGAGATGTACGGCAAGGATCACAGCACCAACACGCCAATCTATGACGGCATCTGCAGGATCCTGGGCGGTCGTGCGCCCGAGCACTTCACCTATGAACTGTTCCTGGACCAGAACGGGCAGAAGATCAGCAAGTCCAAGGGCAATGGGCTGTCGATCGACGAGTGGCTGACCTATGCGGCCACCGAGAGCCTGTCCTATTTCATGTACCAGAAGCCCAAGACGGCCAAGCGGATGTATTTCGACGTCATCCCCAAGGCGGTGGACGAGTACCACCAGCAACTGCGGGCGTATCCTGATCAGACCCCTGAGCAGCAGCTGGCCAATCCGGTCTGGCACATTCACGGCGGCAATGTGCCGGCTTCCGATATGGTGGTGCCGTTCCAGATGCTGCTGAACCTGGCCTCGGTGGCCGGGGCCTCGGGCAAGGACGGACTTTGGGGCTTCATCCGGCGTTATGCGCCGGAGGCCAGCCCGGAGACGCATCCCGGCCTTGATGCGGCGGCAGGCTTTGCGCTGCGGTATTTCGACGATTTCGTGGCGCCCGCCCGGCAGTTCCGCGCCCCCACGGACACCGAACGTCGTGCGCTCGAGGACCTGGCCACTCGTCTGGCCGCCTGGGATCAGGCCGCCGATGCCGAAGCGCTGCAGTCGATGGTCTTTGCCGTTGGCAAGGAACATGGGTTCGAGCCGTTGCGCGACTGGTTCAGCGCGCTTTATCAGGTGCTTCTGGGTGCAGATCAGGGGCCGCGCTTTGGCGGCTTTGTCGCCCTTTACGGCATCCACGAAACGCGCAAGCTGATCGAGGAAGCGTTGGCGGGACAGCTGGCCGCAAGGGCCTGATCAACAGGCGACAGGCCGAGGGGCTGCGAAAGCCCGTTGCGCCGCAGGCTGTTGCGGCGCACGCCCTGTTCAGGGGCCGTTAACCTTTCATCAACTATCTCTTCAGGCAGGACGCCGGTGCCGTTGCGCTGGCCACCATGCCGTTACGGAGGGATAGCCGATGAACATTGCCATCACCAACGGGCTTTTGCTGATGCCCCCCGCCTTTCGGGCGGGGCTGCGTGTCTGGTCCCGGACCGACGGGACCTCGGGCAGCCCGACCTGGGACATGGCCGATAACGCCTCTCTGGTGGCGGCCGATCAGGATTTCGGCCCCTGCCTGGAGATCGTCAAGCAGCAGACCACCACCAGCATCCGTTTCATGGGCGAGACCCCGATGATCCCGGGCGTCTATCTGCGCATCTCGGCCCGGGTCAAGGCCGTCGCGGGCGCACTGGCCAGTGCAAGGATCGCGGCCTGGGCGGGCGACGGATCGCGCAACCGCGTGGCAACCGTAACGGACACCGGCACCATGACGGCAATGCGCAACTATGGCGAGGTGATCGAGGTCAGCGCGATCGTCGGCGTCGGAACGCGCCGGGGGGTGAACATGGCCTGGGGCATGCAGCCCGTTTATGGCCATTTCGGACTGGATCTGGTCGGTGCGAACGGCGGGGCGTTCCGGATCGAATCCATCCGCGTCGAGGACATCACGGCGGCCTTTGTCCCATCGCTGCTGGACTGGGTGGATGTGCGGGATTTCGGCGCCGTCGGCGACGGCGTTACCAATGATCGCGCGGCCTTTCTGGCCGCCGACCGCGCCAGCAATGGCGGCGGGATCGTGGTGCCGGAAGGCCACTTCTTCATCTCGGGAGATTTGTCGATCAACAGTCCCATCCGCTTCAAGGGGCGGATCAGCACGCCGGATGCGACACGGATTGCATTCCTGCAGAACTTCGATTTCCCGACCTATGCCGACGCCTTCGATGACGAGACGATGGGGATGAAAAAGGCGCTGCAGGCGCTGCTGGGCTATACCGATCACGTGTCGCTGGACCTGCGCGGGCGGCGCGTCGACCTGGACGAGCCGCTGGTGCTGAACCAGATCGCCCCGAACCTGGACGCATTCTCGAACCGGCGGCTGGTTCGCAACGGCAGCGTGCAGGCCCGGCCGGGCCCGGCCTGGGAAAATGGCCGCTGGACCAGTGCCGCCACCTATAACCCCGGCAATCCGCTTGTCCTGACCAACGTGGCCAATGTCTCGCAGATCGAAGTCGGCAGCCTGGTCAGCGGCACAGGCGTGGGGCGCGAGGTGTATGTCAGCGGCAAGAACGTCGCCACCCGGACGCTGACCCTGTCCCAGCCCCTGTTCGGCGGTGCCGCGACGCGCACCTACAGCTTCGAGCGTTTTCGCTATCTGTTCGACTTTTCCGGCATGCGCCAGCTGGACCGCCTGAACTTCGTGGATGTGGATTTTGCCTGCGAAGGCATCGCCAGCGGGATCATGCTGCCTCCCAAGGGCGAGATGATCCAGCTGCGGGACTGCTATTTCACGCGTCCAAGAAACCGTGGCATCACCTCGATCGGCCGTGGGTGCCAGGACCTTCTGGTGGATCACTGCCAGTTCCTGTCCAACGACATGGATCTGCCCGCCCAGCAGCGCACGACCATCGCGATCAATGTCAACGCGAATGACGTCAAGATCCGCAACAACCGCTTTGTCCGGTTCGCCCATTTCATGGTGGCGAATGGTGGCGGTCACATCATCTCGGGCAACCACTGGTTTCAGGGTGACGGCTCGGGGCAGGGGCTGCGCTATGCCGGTCTGGTCCTGACGCAGGCGAACGTGCAGACGACGGTCAGCGGAAACTATATCGACAACGCGTCGATCGAGTGGACGAACGAACACAGCGCCTTTCCGAACTTTTCGGGGTCCGAGTTCAGCTTTGGCGGCCTGACGCTGACGGGCAACACCTTCCTGTGCTCGAACACTGCCGCCTGGTTCACCTGGATCACGGTCAAGCCCTATGGCAGCGGTCACTTCATCCAGGGCCTGAACGTCGTCGGGAACGTCTTCAAGGCGTTGTTCGGCAATGTCGACCGGATCGACCGGGTGGACACCTCCATCGCGGACCTGAACTACAACAACATGCGGAACCTGCAGTTCGAGGCCAACACTTTCAACGGCGTGAACATCTATGTCGCCAACCCGTTGATGATCCAGATGACGCAGAACAGCGTGTCCGAGACATGGACCACCCCTGC
>Ga0194112_10007487_pt1 | contig 14197 bp, 9 predicted proteins | sample TA2MahC400mmetaG_FD_146191 | JGI IMG/M metagenome (GOLD analysis project Ga0194112, IMG submission 146191) | Freshwater microbial communities from Lake Tanganyika, Tanzania - TA2015016 Mahale Deep Cast 400m | ecosystem: Environmental > Aquatic > Freshwater > Lake | place: Tanzania: Lake...
TGAAGATGTTGACCTCGCGGCCGAGGAGCCTGATCGTCTCGTCGAGCTCGGCCCGCTGGTCCTGGGCCAGGGCCTTGGTGGGGAAGACGTAGGCCGCCCGGGTCGAGGGGTCCTTGAGGACGGCGTCGAGCACCGGCAGGTTGTAGCACAGGGTCTTGCCCGAGGCCGTGGGCGTGACGACGACGATGTCCCGGCCCTCCCGGAGCTTCTCCCAGGCCCGGCGCTGGTGGCTGTAGAGCCGCTCGAAGCCCTTGCGCCGCAGGGCGTCGCGCAGGTCGGGGTGGACGGCGTCCGGGTAGTCCTCGAAAGCCCCCTCCGAGGCCGGGAGGCGCTTGAAGGCGCACAGGGAATGGTTCCTCAGGCCGATTTCCTGGAGGAGGTCAAGAGACTTGACGAGGGCGATTTCTCTGTCCGTGGTCACGGCGCTGTCCTTGACAAATAATACCACATCGTCGCCCTGCCGGCCAAATTCCCCCGCACGGGCGTGAAGAAGCCTGAGCGTTCGGTTCGTGAGGCCGGCGCCGCGGTTCCTGTGAACTTATTGCGGGCAGAATGCGTATAGTAAGGATGAGCCTTTATTTATCGACCGCTGGGTTGCGGTTTATCTGACGAGAGCGAGCGTGAGAAGCATGAAGAACCATGAAGCCCGAAGATCAACCTTCGTCGTCCTGGTGACGGCCTTTGCGGCCGCGTTGTTCGCCGCCCCCTCCGCCGCGGGCCGCGGAGGAGAGCCGGCGGCCGTGCCCAAGACGGACAAGCCCCCGGTCATCGACGGCGTCCTGGACGACGAGGCCTGGACGACGGCCCTCCGGGTGGAGGGGTTCAAGACTTTCCAGCCCGATTTCGGCCGGGAGCCGGCGCAGAGGACCGAGGGCTACATGACCTACGACGCGGAGAACTTCTACTTCGCCCTGCGTTGCCACGACACCGAGCCGGACAAGATCAAGGCCTCCCTCTCCAAGAGGGACGACATGTTCTCCGACGATTTCGCCGGGGTGCTGATCGACACCTTCAACGACATGCAGAGCGCCTTCGGTTTTCTCATCAACCCCCTGGGCATCCAGGGCGACGGCATGATGAGCATCAACGGCAACCTCGACGCAAGCTACGACATGGTCTGGGAGAGCCGGGGCCGGATCGACCGGGAGGGGGGCGCCTACACCGTCGAGCTGCGCGTGCCGCTCAAGAGCCTCCGCTTTCCCAACCGGCCCGAGATCGACATGCGGGTGGCCTTCTTCCGCCAGATCGTCCGCGCTTCGGAGATGACGAGCTTTCCCGAGCTCAACCCGGCCGCGGGCAGCCTCCTCGGCCAGACCAAGCTCATCCGCGTCGCGGGCTTGAAATACAAGCGGGTGGTGGAGATCCTGCCCGCCCTGACCCACGCCAGTCGCTACAGCCAGTCGGGGGGCGCCCTAGCCCGGGACGAGCGCCATACGGACTTCAGCCTCACGGCCAAGGTGGGTCTGACCTCGGACCTGACGGCCGACGCGGCCTACAACCCCGATTTCAGCCAGGTCGAAGCCGACGCCGGGCAGGTCGACGTCAACCTCCGCTACAACCTCTTCTTCCCCGAGAAGCGGCCGTTCTTCCTGGAGGGAAGCGAGCTGTGGCAGTTCGCCGGGAACACCGAGGACGCTCCGCTGATGATGGTCGTGCACACCCGGACGATCGTCAACCCCGTCTTCGGCCTGAAGCTTTCAGGCAAGCTCTCCGGACGCGACACCCTGGCGGCCATCTACGCCCGGGACGACCTCCCCGGCGACGCGGTGGACGAGAACCCCGATTTCGCCATTCTGCGCTTCAGACACGCCCTGCGGGGCGATTCCTACCTGGGAGGTTTTTACACCGGACGGGAATACGGCCGGGGATTCAACCGCTTCGGCGGGCTCGACGGCCGCCTCCGCCTGAGCAACACCTCGGTCGCCTCCTTCCATCTCTTCGGCTCGCTGACCAAGGACAACGGTTCCGGGGAGGCCGACCCCGGCCACGCCCTGGCGCTGTCCTTCAGCCACAACACGCGGCGGGTCAACCTGGAGCTCGGCTACCAGGATGTGTCGCAGGATTTCCGCGTGGACACGGGCTTCCTGATGCGCACGGGCGTCCGGCGCCTGGCGCTGTTCGGCATGTACTCCCTCTATCCCCGGTCGAAATTCTTCCAGAAGATCGAGCCTTTTTACTGGAGCTCCCATCTTTACGACACCTTCGACCGCATGTTCGAGAGCCTGAATATCTTCGTCCTGCGCTTCAGTCTGCCCCGGAGCACGATGTTCCGCATCGACGGCATCTTGGGCAACGAGGTTTACTCCGGGAGCCGTTTCGACCTCAGCGGATTGGGCGCCCGGCTGGGGACCCAGCTGACCAAGCACCTGGGCGTGTTCGCCTCCATCCGTCATAACGGCCAGATCTACTACGACCCCGAAGCGCCCTTCCAGGGCTACGGGAGCCGGGCCGGCTTGAACGTCGCTTTCCAGCCCACGGGCACCCTGAACTTCAGCCTCGGCCTCTCCTATGCGGATTTCTTCAAGCGGGCGACGCGGGAAAAGGTCTACGACTACACCCTTCTCCGGAGCTGGAACACCTACCAGGTCAACAAATATCTCTTCCTGAGGGCCGTCTTCGAGTACAACACCTACCGCCGCCGGCTGACGGCGGACGCCCTGGTGTCTTTCACCTATATCCCCGGCACGGTCGTTTATGCCGGCTACGGGTCGGCCTTACAGAAGCTCGAGTGGGACGGCCAAGATTACGCGGACAGCGACCGCTTCCTGGAGACCAAGCGGGGCTTTTTCTTCAAGGTCTCCTACCTGTGGAGACTGTAGCCGCATCCAAAGCGGCCTCGTGCGGCCGCACTCCAAAAAAGAGCGCCGCGCGAGGAACTCAATCGTCAACTCATGGGGCCCCCGGGGCGCGTTTTGGAGTGCGGCGGCACTCAAAAAAAGACCGGCGGTTTCGCGGGCCGGGGCGTGCTACAATAACCCCTTATGCTCGAACACATCCGGGTCAAGAAAGCGGCCCAGCACAACCTGAAACGGATCGACGTCGACCTCCCGCGCCGGAAGCTCATCGTCGTCACCGGCCCCAGCGGCTCGGGGAAATCGTCCCTGGCCTTCGACACCCTCTACGCCGAGGGCCAGCGCCGCTACATCGAGTGCCTGTCGGCCTACGCCCGACAGTTCATCGACCAGATGGAGAAGCCCGAGGTCGAGTCGATCGAGGGCCTGTCGCCGGCGATCTCCATCGACCAGAAGACCGTCTCCCTCAACCCCCGCTCGACGGTGGGCACGGTCACCGAAGTCGCCGACCTCCTCCGTCTCTTGTTCGCCAGGGCGGGAGGGGCGCACTGCCCGGAATGCGGCCGGCCCGTCCGCTCCCAGACGCAGGAGGAGATCCTGGGCCGTGTCCTGGAGGCTTATGAGGGACAGGCGGTCCGGATCCTGGCGCCGGTGGTCAAGGGCCGCAAGGGAGAGTACCAGCGCCTCTTCGACCGGCTGAGGAAGAAAGGCTACCTCCGGGCCCGCGTGGACGGCCGGATGCGCGAGCTCGAGGAAGGGATCTCCTTGTCCAGGACCAGAGCGCACACGGTCGAAGTCCTGGTGGACGAGGTTGATGTCGCTCCCGCCCGGGCGCCGCGCGTCGAGGAGGCCGTGCGCCGGGCGCTCGAGCTTTCCTCGGGGGACCTGGTGGCGCTCGACGCCGCGGGCGGGGAGACCCTGTTCTCCCAGAAACTTCTCTGTCCCTACTGCCGCGTGGGGTTGGCGGAGCTCGAGCCCCGCACGTTTTCCTTCAACAGCCCCTACGGCGCCTGCGGCCGATGCCACGGACTGGGCTACAAGACGAAGGCCGAGGAGGGGGGCGAGGCGGAGCTCACGGACGAGACCTGTCCGGAATGCCGGGGACGGCGCTTGAAGAAGGAAAGCCTGGCGGTCAAGGTCGGCGGGAGAAACATCTTCGAGCTGGGCGAACTCCCGGTCGTCCGTCTGGAGCGGGAGCTCCGGGCCCTGATGTCCTCCGGCAAGGACGGGCCCGTCGCGGCCCGCATCCTCAGGGAGATCCTGGACCGGCTGCGGGTGATGAACGAGCTCGGCCTGGACTACCTCAACCTCAACCGGGCCGCGTCCACGCTCTCGGGGGGCGAAGCCCAGCGCCTCCGTCTGGCCGCCCAGGTCGGGGTCGGGCTGCGCGGCGTCCTCTATGTCTTGGATGAGCCGACGATCGGCCTCCATCAGAGGGACAACGGCCGCCTCATCGCCCTCCTGCGCCGGGTCCGGGACGGGGGGAACACGGTGGTCGTCGTCGAACATGACGAGCAGACCATCCGCGCCGCGGACCACATCCTCGACCTCGGACCGGCCGCGGGCGAAGAGGGAGGGTTCAAGGTGGCCGAGGGCGACCTGGCCGGCATCCTGGCTTCGCCCGTGTCCCTGACGGCCCGATACCTGAGGGGAGAGCGCCAAGTGCCCCTGCCGGCCGTGAGGCGGAAGCCGTCCGGCTGGCTTACGATCACCGGGGCCAAAGAGCACAACCTCAAGGGCATCGACGTCCGGATCCCCCTGGGGGTCATGACCGCCGTCACGGGAGTCAGCGGCTCGGGCAAGAGCACGCTCGTCCAGGATGTCCTCTACCGCCACCTGACGGGCGTTTTCTCGGGGAGCCGCCGGAAGGCGGGAAGCTACGAGGGCATCGCCGGCGTTGAGAAGCTGGACAAGGCCGTGTCCGTCGATCAGAAGCCCATCGGCCGCACGCCCCGCTCCAACCCCGCGACGTACACGGGCGTGTTCGGCCCCCTGCGCGAGCTGTTCGCCGGGACGCGGGAGGCGCGGATGCGGGGCTACGGCCCGGGACGCTTCAGCTTCAACGTCGCCGGGGGGCGCTGCGAGGAGTGCGGCGGCGCGGGGGTCAAAAAAATGGAGATGCACTTCCTGCCCGATGTCTTCGTCACCTGCGACCGCTGCGGGGGGAAGCGCTACAACCGCGATACCCTGGCCGTGACTTACAAGGGCCGGACCATCCATGATTTCCTGGAGATGACCCTGGACGAGGCGTACGAATCCCTCAAGGCGCATCCCGTCCTGAGGAGAAAGCTGGCCGTCCTGAGAAGGGTCGGGCTGGGCTATGCCCGGCTCGGCCAGCCGGCGCCCACCCTGTCGGGCGGGGAGGCGCAGCGCATCAAGCTGGCCCGCGAGTTGGGCAAGAGCTCCACGGGACGGACGCTCTACCTTCTGGACGAACCGACGACGGGGCTCCATTTCGACGACATCCGCAAGCTGCTCGAAGCGCTGTCCGAGCTCGTCGGCCTGGGCAACACGGTCATCGTCATCGAGCACAACCTGGAAGTCATCAAAGCCTGCGACCACGTCATCGACCTGGGGCCCGAGGCCGGGGAGGAGGGCGGCTGGGTGGTGGCCCACGGCACTCCCGAGGACGTGGCCCGCTCGGACCGGTCTTTCACCGGCCGGTATCTGAAGGAGGCCCTCGCCCGGGCGGCGGGTGGCTGAGCCATGGGGTTCGAGAGCGTCGTCGGACAGGAGCGCGTCAAGAACATCCTGCGTTCGGCTCTGCGCCGGGGGCGCGTTCCCAATTCCCTGCTCTTCGTCGGACCCGAGGGCGTGGGCAAGAGGACGACCGCCTTCATCCTGGCCAGGGCGCTCAATTGTCTTCGCGGGGGGGACGACCCCTGCGAAGAATGCGGTCCCTGCCGCGCCGTCCTGGCGGGCCTGGAGGATGGAAGCAAGGGATTCCCCGACGTCAAGGAGATCAAGGCTGGGGGGAAAGAAATGCTGCCCTCCGAGGAAGATGATAAGGAAAAGACCGGGAACCACATCCTGATCCGCCAGGCCCGGTATGTGAAGCACCATGCCTACCGCAGGCCAATGGTCGGGCGGAAAAAGGTCTTCATAGTCAACGAAGCGGAAAGGATGAAAGACGAGGCCTGGGACACATTGTTAAAAGTCCTGGAAGAGCCGCCGCCCCTGACGCACCTGATGATCTTGACCGCCTACCGGGAGCGCATCCCGTTGACCATCGTTTCGCGGTGCGCATCAATATCCTTCGGACTCATTCCCCGGGAAAAAATCGAGGCCTACCTCCTCAAATCGGGCAGGACGCCCGAGGAAGCGCGGAACCTGGCCTTTCTCTCCTGCGGCAGCTTGGCGGCGGCCCTGGGGGCGGACTTGAGAGAGAAAGTCGGATCCAGAGAAAAGGCCTGGAAGATCCTCCTGGGCCTCCTGCGCCGGGAGGGGGGGCATGAATTTCTCGAGGAATACGGCTCACTGAAGCGGGGTCGGGGGACGGACGAAGAATTGACCCGGTTGTGGCAGGCCATGACCGCGTTGCTGCGGGATCTCCTCCTGGTTCGGGAATCCGGGGAGGAGGGACTGCTCATCAACCGGGACTTCAAGGAGGAACTCCAGGCCGAGGCCGGGCGATTCTCCTCGGAAGAGCTCCGGTCCGCCCTGGAGTCGGTCGATCGTTCCCTGATCGGCCTGAAAAACAGCCAGAATATCAGCCTTCTTGTCAGCGCCTTCTGTTCGGATATAATAGACAGATAAAACATGTCCGAAATTGTGCGGGTTCTGTCCAGGCGCACCCTGAAGAGGCACTGCGCCCTCGGGGGCGGCCTGGAACTCAAGAGGGGCGACCTGTGCATCCTGGAATCCGAGTTCGGGGGGGACCTGGCCGAAGTGGTCGAGGAAGGGGGCGCGTCCTGCGGGCGGCCCGAGGCCCTGAAAAACCTCCCCCGGATCCTCCACAAGGCCGGAGCGGAGGATGAGCGGAGGTTCGCCTGGCTTCAGGAACGCGAGCGGAAGGCCTATGCGCTCTGCCTGGAGCGGATCAAGGCCCGGAACCTGCCCATGAAGCTTTCGGCGGTCCGGTATTTTTTCAATGAGAAAAAGGGGATCTTTTTCTACACCGCCGACGGCCGGATCGATTTCCGGCAGCTCGTCCGGGACCTGGCCAAAGAGCTGAGGATGCGTATTGAGATGCGGCAGGTCGGGGTGCGCGACGAAGCCAAGATCATCGGCGGCCTGGGCGTCTGCGGCCGCACGCTGTGCTGCTTCAGTTTCATGAAAAACTTCGAGCCGGTGACGATCCAGAAGGCGCGCAGGCAGCAGATCGTCATCAACCCCACCAAGATCTCCGGCCTGTGCGGCCGGCTGATGTGCTGCCTGGCGTTCGAGGAGGAGGGCCAGGGCCGTCTCTACACGGGGGAAGAGCGGGGCGCGGAGGACGAGCTTCCCAGGGAAAAAGGGGGTGAGACGCCCGGGGGCGTCTCACCGGATAAAAAATAGAGGCGGGAGGGGCTCGGCTAGTCCTCGCGGATCCGGAATTCGGCTTTGGCCGAAGCCGTGATCAAGGTTCCCGGGGGAGAATAGGCCTTCACCTCCCAGGAATAGGTTCTTCCCGGCATGAGTCGTTGTCTCCATTCCTCGGGAAGCTCCAGGCGGGTGTCGTCCGTCTCGACCGACCAGAGCAATTCCCCCTCGTAAAGGAAAAGGGCGTATCGAGCTTTCCGGGAAAGGGGTTGCCATTCGAAGAGAATGCCCGCCGGGCCGACCGGACCCGCGGGGGAGAGGAGGACGAGGGTTTCTCCCCGGACGATCTCATCCTGGCCGAGAGTGAAGACGGGGGAGGGCGCTTGGCGCCGGGGGAGATACAGGATCAGAACGAGGGCGGCTGCGGCCGCCAAGGCGGCCATGCCCCACCACGGCTTGAACCTCAAGGCCGCTCTCCTTCCGGGTTCGATCGCTTCCCCGGCCGGCTCCGCGCCGCCGGTGAAGATCTCTCCCCCTCTGGCCTTGATCACGCGCAGGATCTCCTCCCTGGCTTTCAGTTCCTCGAAACAATCCCGGCAGTTGAAAAAATGCTCCTCGAACCCGGCTTTTTCCTCTTCTCCCAGCCTTTGGAGAAGATAGTCATCTATCGCTTGGCGGAAACGACAGGAGTTCATAACCGATCCCTTTCATCTTGATTAGTCGGCGGAAAGACCGGAAACGGGAAAATCATTTTATTATTTTTTTTCTCAGAAGCTTCTGGGCATAGTGAAGGCGCTCGCTGACCTTGGCCGGCGTGATGCCGAGCCTCCGAGCGACCTCTTCCCTTTTAAGTTCCTGAAAATAAAAAAGAAAAAGCACATCCCGGTATTTCGGCTTGAGCGTCCTGATGTGCCGGACGAGCTGGTCGGATTTTTCCCTGGATTCGAGGGATTCCTGGGGATCGAGCGGCTCCGCCGGCTCGGGGCCGTTCCTCAGGATTTTCGTCTTCTGCCGGATGAAGTCCACGATGCGACGGCTGGTCACGGTATAGATGAACGTTCCCAGCGAGCATTCTCCCCTGAATTCGCCGTTTCGCACCTTCTCCAGGACCTGGGTCAGGATTTCGTTGACCACGTCCTCCCAGTCGGGTATGTCCCCTCCCAGCGCGCGGCGGACCCTGAAGCTGACCACGGGCCGGTATTGGGCCAGGAGAGCGTCGTGATCCTCGTTCTTTCCGGGCATGACCACCCATTATAGTGAACTGCCCGTTGAGGAACAAGAGCCGGGGCGGAGCCTGGAAGGGGTCAATTTCAGGACCGCCGGCACGACTAATAAAACGTTCCCCCGGGGCCGTCCGGGGAAGACAAGGAGCGAGAAGATGCCCCCACACCGCCTGCGGCCCGACGCGACCGGGCCATGGACGCCGGACCGCAGAAGCTGGGGGATCCTCCGCTTCTTCGCCGCGGCCGCGGGGGGGGAAGTCGTCTGCCGTCATTCGCTGGCCGTCGCCCGCCAGGCTCTCATCCTCGCCCGGGCGCTGGCCGTACAGGAGGGGGGATTTTTCCGGGATCTGGAGGCGGGGGCCCTGCTCCACGATATCGGGAAGATCGGCATCCCGAGGCGCATACTGATGAAATGCGGCGCCCTTTCCCCCTTCGAGCTGAGGATCGTCAGGGAACATCCCCTGGTGGGCTTTGAATTGATCTCCCGTCTCGAATTTTTGAGGGGCGCCGGCGGCGTCGTCCTCTATCATCATGAGCGCTATGACGGACGGGGCTATCCCTTCGGATTGGCCCGAGACTCCATCCCCCTTGTCGCCAGGGTCTTCTCCCTGGCCGATGCCATGGACGCCATGACTTCCAACCGCCCCTACCGGGGCGGACGTTCCGTTCTGGAAGCCCGGGCCGAGATCGTTCGCTGCCGGGGAACCCAGTTCGACCCGGATGTCGTGGATGCTTTTCTGAGGGTCCCTCTCGCGGTCTGGCGGGAGGCCGGTCAGAGGCTTCGGCCGGCCGAAGCTGCTTTCCGGGTCAATTGACCGGCGTCGGATAGGGCCTCGATCGCTCGGAGCATTATCTCCGCCGAGTGCTTGACTTCGAAACGGGCGCCGCTCCCCCCCTGCCTGGTCTTCATCTGGAAAAGGCAGCCGGGGCAATCCGTCACCACCAGCGGGGCGCCGCCGGCCAGGATGGCTTTTTCTTTCCGCTTCCAGAGGTGCTCCGAGAGCCCGGGGTTCCTGAGGGAAAAAACTCCGCAGAAGCCGCAGCAGGAGTCGGGCTCCGGCTCGACGACGGGGGAATACCCGGAAGCGCGCAGGGCCCGCAGCGGCTCTTCCCTCAGCCGGAGCTCGTGCAGGGCGTGGCAGGGGTGGTGGTAGAACGCGGGACGGACGGGCTCCAGCCCTGAGGGGAGAAAGCCGCGCTCGGCCATGAAGGCCGTGAAATCCCGCACCCGCTCCGCCCAGCGTTCCGCCCGGGGGAGGATCTCGGGGTAAGTCTTCCCCAGCATGGCGTTTCCCGTGGGGCAAAAAGTCAGGATCACTTCGGGCGCCTCGCGCTCGAAGGACCTCACGTTCCGTTCCGCCAGGCGGCGCACATCCCCCCCCGCGGCCAGGTGGCGGCCCGGCGCTCCGCAGCAGGCCTGGTCATCGGGGCAGACCGTCCGGAAGCCGTGTCGGGACAGGAGCAGGGCCGCGCTGTCGCGGATCTCGGGAAAGAAATGCTTCACCAGGCAGCCCTGGAAGAGATAGGCGGTGACGGGACCTGTCCCGGAGCCGGGGGAGCGCCGCGTCCGCCGGGGAAGCGGCATAAAACCGCCGGCGGGCCGCGGCAGACGGAGAAGTCCCCCGCGGGCGACGGGTCCCAGGAAGAACGAGGCCGCCGAAACCCCGATCTCCATCCAGCGCGGACGGCGGAACAGGCCGGAGAGAGTTCTTTCCCAGAGCGCCGGGCCCCGGCGTTCCTTGAGCTTCAGGAGCAGCTCCCCGGTGCGGATGCCCACGGGACAGAAGTCCTCGCATTTTTTGCAGTCCGCGCAATAGGCGGCCGTCCGCTCCGCCCCGTGCGGGGAGCCCGTCACAGCGGAGAGCAGGCCGCCGATCCCCCCGGGATAGACCGGGCCGCCGAAGAGGTGTCCGCCCAAAGAGCGGAATACGGGACAGACGAGCATGCAGCCGCCGCATTTCAGGCAGGTCAGAATCTCCCGGCCGTCCTTGTCCCGGGAGGCGGCCAGCCGGCCGTTGTCCAGGATGATGATGTGGACTTCGCGCGGCCCGTGCACGCCCAGGACGAGCTCTTTCTCGATATCGGTCGTCTTGCTCGGGCCGGTGATGAAGGACACATAAGAAGTCATCTTCAGCCCGGAGGAAGACGTGACCAGGGCCTTGAGGAGGGGGACCGCCTGCTCCATGTCGGCCACGAATTTCTCGGCGGAGATCAGGGCGATGTGCACCGGGGGGAGGGTCGTCACCAGGCGGGCGTTGCCCTCGTTGCTGACGATGACCAGGGTCCCCGTCTCGGCGACCGCCAGGTTGGCGCCCGACAGCCCGATGTCCGCCTCGAGAAATACATTCCTCAGCTCCTCGCGGGCCAGGCGGACCATTTCCGGGATATCGGGCGGGACGGGCCGGCCCAGGGCCCGGCCGAGGAGGGCGGCCACTTCCTCCTTGGTCTTGTGCAGCGCGGGGGCGGTGATGTGGGACGGCCGCTCGCCGGCCAGCTGCACGATCCATTCCCCCAGGTCGGATTCCACGACCCGGAGGCCGATCCCCTCCAGATGGGCGTTGAGGCCGATCTCCTCCGAGACCATGGATTTCGACTTGACGACCAGCCGGGCTTCCTTCCGGCGGCAGATCCTCTCCACCTCGTTCCGCGCCTCGACCGGGGTGGAAGCCAGGCAGGTCGCGGCTCCGGCCTTCTCCGCTTCCTCGCGGAAACGGGCGATGAGCTCGGGCAGCCGTACGACGTTCTCCCGGCGGACGGCCCGAGCCTTGTCCCGGGTCTCCTGAAAGCCCGGGCCGCGGCCCGTGGAACGATACTTTTCGAAGTGGCTCTCCGAAGCCTTGTTCAGGGCGCGCTGCAGGCCGGCGTCCTGGAGCGCTTTCCGCGTGTCGCGCCGGCGGCCCATCAATCGATCTTCCGCGTTTTCTGCGCCGCTTCCAGGAAGGCCCGGGAATCGACCAGGATCTCGCGCGGCTTGCTGCCCTCTCCCGGACCCAGGAGGCCCTCCTGCTCCATCTGGTCGATGATGCGGGCGGCGCGGGCGTAGCCCAGCTTGAGACGCCTTTGGAGGAAGGAGACCGAAGCCTGTCCGGCGTTGAGGATGACCTCTACGGCCTTGTCGTACAGCTCGTCCTTTTCCCCGAGGTCCCCCCAGTCGTGGTCGCTCGTGGATTTGAGGACCCGGACGATCTTTTCGTCGTATTCCGGCGCTCCCTGCTCCTTGACGAACTTGACCAGGCGCCGGACCTCGGGCATGGAGATGAAAGCGCAGTGGAGACGGGTGATGCGCGGGAAATTGGGCGGGATGAACAGCATGTCCCCCTGTCCGAGCAGCTTTTCCGCTCCCGCGGAGTCGATGATCGTCCGGGAGTCGATCTGGGACGGGACGCGGAAGGTGATCCGGCTGGAGAAATTGTTCTTGATCGTGCCGGTGATGACGTCGGTCGAGGGACGCTGAGTGGCCAGGACGAGATGGATGCCCACCGCCCGGGCCAGCTGGGCCAGGCGGCCGATGCAGTACTCCACGTCCTGGGCGGCGACCATCATCAGCTCGGCCAGCTCGTCGATGATGATGATCACGTAGGGCAGGGGCTTGAGCTGGGCCTTCTCCTCCTCGGTCAGCTTCCGTCCCTTCTCCTGGCGGATCTGCTTGACCTGCTGGTTGTACTGCTCGATGTTCCGGACCTTGAGGTTGTGCAGCTTGTGGTACCGGTCCTCCATCTTCTTGATGGCGTCCATGAGGACTGCGCCCGCCTTCTTGGGGTCGGTGATGACCGGGCTGAAGAGATGGGGGATGCCTTCGTAGAGGGAGAACTCCAGGCGCTTGGGGTCGATGAGGACGAGCTTGACCTCCTGCGGCGCGGCCTTGAAGAGGATGGAAGCGATCAGGGCGTTGAGGGCCACGCTCTTGCCCGACCCCGTGGCGCCGGCGATGAGGAGGTGGGGCATGATGGACAGGTCGGTGACGTAGACGTCGTCGTGAACGGTCTTGCCCAGGGCGAAGGTCAGCTTGGAGGGCGAGTTGACGAATTTTTCGGACTGGAGGATGTCCCGGAGCTTGATGATTTCCCTCTTGTTGTTGGGGATCTCCACGCCCAGGGAGGACTTGCCCGGGATGCGCTGGATGCGCACCGACTCGGCGCCCAGGGCCAGGGACAGGTCCTCGGCCAGGGAGGCCACCTGGCTGACTTTGATGCCCGGATAGGGATAAAACTCGTAGGTGGTGATGACCGGGCCGGGATGGCATTCCCGGACTTCGCCCTCGACCCGGAATTCCCGCAGCTTCTCCTCGATGCGTCGCTTCTTCTCCAGGAGCTCGTCCTTGTCGATCTTTTCCACGGGCTGCCCCGGGTCGAGGAGGGTGAAGGGCGGGAATTCATAAGCCGCCGGGGGTTCGACCTCGGGCAGGCGGAGCTGTTTGGCCGGGGAGGAGGCCGGATGAGGGGCCGGAGCCCGACGGATGATCATCGGAGACGAGGCGGGGGGTTCGGCGGCGTCCCCGCCCGCCGCCCGCTCCCGGCCGGGGCTTCGGACTTCGGGCGGGGCGGCCGGCTCCGGAGCGGTCGTCTCTGAAGCCGCGGCCGGCTTTTGAGGCTCGGTGATCTTGATCCGGACTTCCCGCGAAGCCGACCGGGCCGCCCCGGAAAGGAAGCGGACGATCTTGGCCGGAGAGAGCCCGGCGGACAGGCAGAGAAAGATCAGGAGAAGCAGGACGAGAAAAATGTACGAACCCGTCGCCCCAAGGGAGCCGACCAGGAAGAAGGACAGCGATTCACCCAGGAGACCGCCCGAGGGGAACAGGCCGCCACGGAGATTCACCCGGGGAATGAGGAGGGTGAAGAGGGCGCTGAGGATGACGGCCAGGATGAGAACGGCCGCGGAGCGGACGGCCGTGCGTCCGGGGCGCATTCCCGTCAGGGCGACCACCCCCCAGGCGGCCACACCCAGGGGGACGAGGACGGAGAAGAAGCCTAATCCCTGGATCAGCCCCTCGGACAGGAGCGCGCCCAGGCGGCCGCCGAGGTTGCGGGTTTTGAACTCCGTTCCGACATGCCGGGCCATGTCCGAGCCGTGGTAGGAGAGCAGGCTGAGGAGAAGAAACAGAGCCAGGAAAAGAAGCACCAGGCCGAGGATCTCCGATTTTTTCGGCCCCGCTTTTTTCGATGCGGCGGAATTGTTTTTTCTCCGGATCCTCTTGTCCATCGCGGTCATTATAGCACAGCGGGCCCCTTTTCCGGGATGACGGTCTCTCGGCCGGAAGGGGGATTACTGCGGCGCCCGGCCCGACAACCGCGCCGTTACATCGAGGCGGAACGGCCCCCCGGCCGCCTCGGGCTGCCGGGCGTCGAAGAAATAATCGTAGCCGACCTCGATCCGCGAATCCTCGGGAAGCAGTGGCAAAAAGACGCGGCCGCGGACGGGAGCCTGTCTCTGGGCCTCGTGGGCTCCCACCCTGCCCTGAAAAAGGGTCAACCGGGTCAGCTCCTCCCCGCCGGGTCCCTCCAGCCGGACATAGGGGTTGAGCACATACGCATCCGCCCACCGGATTTTGGGGCCGTACACCCGGGAGAATAGATCCCAGCCGCCCTGGCGCCTGGTCAGGATGATCTGTTGAAAATATTCGTCTCCGCGCGTTCCGGGAAAGCGCACATAGTGAAAATGGCAGTGGAACCCGTTCTTCTTCAGCTCGGCCGGATCCAGCCCCTCGGCCAGGAGCTGTTCCTT